>Ga0210133_1000557_pt1 | contig 12596 bp, 12 predicted proteins | sample Joice_ThreeSqC_D_2_FD_184874 | JGI IMG/M metagenome (GOLD analysis project Ga0210133, IMG submission 184874) | Wetland microbial communities from San Francisco Bay, California, USA, that impact long-term carbon sequestration - Joice_ThreeSqC_D1... | ecosystem: Environmental > Aquatic > Marine >...
AGGCGCTGAACCAGCCAACGTCTGCGGTCGTACGACCCGCAGCTGCGGCGCGGTACGGCGACTCGACGAAGCCGTATTCATTGACACGAGCGTAGGTAGACAAGGACGCAATCAATCCAATGTTGGGTCCTTCCGGAGTTTCGATGGGACATATGCGGCCATAGTGAGTCGCGTGCACGTCACGCACTTCGAACCCGGCGCGTTCGCGGGTAAGACCACCTGGTCCCAAGGCGCTCAATCTGCGCTTGTGAGTGACCTCGCTCAGGGGGTTGGTCTGATCCATGAACTGAGACAGCTGGGAACTTCCGAAGTACTCCTTGACGACAGCCCCCACCGGCTTGGCGTTGATCAAGTCGTGCGGCATCAGCGTGTCGATTTCCTGGGACACGCTCATGCGCTCTTTGATGGCACGAGCCATCCGGACCAGACCAATGCGGTATTGGTTCTCCATCAACTCACCGACCGCGCGAACTCGGCGGTTTCCGAGGTGGTCGATGTCGTCGACCGATCCTCGCCCGTTCTTCAGCTCGATGAGATGTCGGACGGTTTCGAGGATGTCCTGCGAACTCAAAACGGTCTGGTCGAGCCCGGGCCGCTCTCCATCCGGGAGGTCTCGGTAGAATTTGTAGTTGAGCTTGAGCCGACCGACCGCAGACAGATCGTACCGTTCGCTGTTGAAGAACAGGTTGTGAAACAACTGCTTGGCGGTCTCGAGCGTCGGCGGATCACCGGGACGCAGACGCCGATAAATCTCCATGATGGCGTCTTCGACGGTTCTCACCTTGTCCGCTAGCAAAGTATCCCGCAGATAGGCACCGACGTTCAGACCGTCGATGAAGAGGACCTTCACCTGAGAGATATTGGCCTCACGCAATCGCTCGATCGTGATCTCGGTCACTTCTTCGTTGCACTCGAGCAGAACCTCGCCGGTATCCTTGTCCACCACGTCTTCCGCGCTCACCTTGCCAATGAGCTCGTTGACTTCCAGAGGAAGTCGGTCGGCCTTCGCTTCCTTCAGGCGCTTGATCGCCACACGGGTGAACTTGGTATTCTTCTTGACGACGACCTCACTGCCCACGCGTACATCACGCGTGGCGCGCTGCCCGGCCAATAGCTCGAAATTGATGCTCCTGGTGAACTTGCCACCCTTCTCGAAGTAGATGACCTCGGTGTCGTAGAAGTAGTTGAGGAGCTCCTGTGTGCTGTATCCGAGGGCGCGCAGAAGAACGGTGGCGTGCATCTTGCGGCGCCGGTCAATGCGCACATGAATGATGTCCTTGTGGTCGAACTCGAAATCCAACCACGAACCGCTATACGGGATGATCCGTGCCGAATAAAGAAGCTTGCCGCTCGAGTGCGTCTTGCCCTTGTCATGGTCGAAGAACACGCCCGGACTGCGATGTAGCTGCGAAACGACGACACGTTCGGTCCCGTTGATGATGAAGGTGCCGGTCTCGGTCATGAGCGGGATCTCGCCGAAGTAGACCTCCTGCTCCTTGATGTCCCGAACGATGCGCTCGCCACCTCCCTCGCGGACCTCATACACCATCAGCTGCGTAGTCACCTTGATGGGAGCCGCAAACGTCATGCCGCGCTGACGACATTCGTCCACGTCGTACTTGGGCTTCTCCAGGTTGTACGAAACGTAGACAAGCTCGCTAGTTCCGTCGAAGTCCTTGATCGGAAAGACACCGCGGAACACCGCCTCCAACCCGATTTCCCGACGCTCACGAGGAGGCAGATCAGACTGGAGGAACTTGTCGTAACTGCTCTTCTGAATATCAATCAGATTCGGGATGTCGACAATCGGCGCAACGCGACCTAGATTCGTGCGGTGCCTAAAATTGGACTGGACCTTGGACGCCATTCTCGTTCCTCCAAACGGCGCTGCGTGGGCACGATGAAAACACCGTCCCGAACAGCGCCCAGCCAATCACGCTAGATGCAATACCGGGCGCGGAAGCGGCACCGGCTCTTGGTTCCGTTGCTGAATCTGCGACAGCGCGAGGCAATTACTTGACCTCGACCTTGGCCCCTGCATCTTCGAGCTTCTTCTTGATCTCCGCCGCTTCGTCCTTGCCGATCGCCTCTTTGATGGCCTTGGGGGCGCTCTCCACGAGCTCCTTGGCTTCCTTCAGACCAAGGGCGGTCAATTCGCGGACGACCTTGATGACGTTGATCTTGTTGCTGCCAGCTTCGAGAAGGACCACGTCGAATTCCGTCTTCTCTTCAACTGCAGCCGCAGGCGCAGCTCCAGCTCCGGCCGCCGCAACGGCGACTGGTGCGGCACTGACGCCCCATTTTTCTTCGAGCACCTTGACCAACTCCGCCATCTTGATGACGGGTAGGTTCGAAAGGTAGTCGACGACCTGTTCATGCGTTATCTCGGCCATTGTCCTGCTCCTGTAACTGCCTTCAGCTGATGCTGGGTTGCGTCTTGGGTGGTGGTTCTGGGTGGATTTTCAGCAGGCACGGCGAGAAAAGGGTTCGCCGCACCACGAGTCGTTTGGATCAAACAAGGGATCAGGTGCCCTCGTCCTGGCGCTGCTTCGCCGCCAAAACTCCGACGAATTCACGGGCGGGCGCGGCCAATAGCATCGCCATGTGCTGGGCCGGTGCGTTGAATGTCGCCAAGAGCATGGAGCGGGCCTCGTCCTTGCTGGGAAGCGTCGCCAACTGGTTCTCGACTGACGAAGAGTCGAGCACTTCACCATCGAGCACGGCTCCCTTGATCTTCAGCTTCTCATTTTCTCGACGATATTGCTTGAGGACACGGGCGGCAGCTCCTGGCTCTTCGTAGCTCCAGGCAACGCCGGTCATGCCCCGAAGCACCATGCGATCGAGGGACTCGATGTAACTCGAGGTACGCAGCGCCTGAAGAAGGAGCTTGTTCTTGAGCACTCGATATTCGACGCCCTGGTCCCGAAGCTGATCGCGCAGCTTCGTGACTTCCTCGACCGACAGGCCAGCGTAGTCGACAAAAACTGCCGACGTCATCTTCCCAAATCGGTCGCGAATAAACTCGATGACCTCAGCCTTCTGTGATCGGAGCATCAGGCCACCTCCTCAATCAGGGATATCGACGTCGTATCCACCCGCACTCCCGGTCCCATGGTGCTCGAGAGAGTAATGCTCTTGAGATAGGTACCCTTTGCCGTAGCGGGCTTTTTGTGCACGAGCTCGCGAACCAATGCCATGGCGTTTTCGCTCAGGGCAGTCGATTCGAAGGACAGGCGGCCTACCCGACAGTGAACGACCCCGGCCTTGTCGACTCGATACTCGACCTTTCCGGCCTTGGCGTCCTTCACTGCAGCCGCCACCTCGAATGTTACGGTGCCCACCTTCGGATTCGGCATCAGGCCCCGGGGCCCGAGGATACGCCCCAACTTACCGACCGCACCCATCATGTCAGGGGTGGCAATCACCCGGTCGAAATCGAGCATCCCTTCCTGGACCTTCTGCACCAGCTCGTCAGAACCGGCGAGGTCTGCCCCGGCTTCAAGGGCCTCCTTCTCCTTTTCGCCCTTGGCAAATACCAAGACGCGAACCTTTTTGCCGGTGCCATGAGGCAAGAGCAGGGCTCCCCGGACCATCTGATCGGCATGCTTGGGATTGACCCCCAGACGCACGGCCACATCGACGCTCTCGTCGAATTTCGCGTACGCAGATGAGCGGACCACATCGACGGCCGCGTCCAAGGTGTAGCGCTTCTGCCGATCGAATTTGGCCAGCGCGGCTTTATGGTTCTTGGTCTTCGTTGCCATTGGGCTCGTCTTTCGACTCCTGGGATACGGCGTAGGTTCCAGTTGGGACCGTGGGACCGCCGCTCCAGTCAACTAATCTCGACTATTCGACCGTTACTCCCATGCTCCGGGCGGTGCCTGCGATGGTACGCGCCGCAGCCTCGAGATCGGTCGTGTTCATGTCCTTGATCTTCTCCTGCGCCACCTGACGAACCTGATCCCAGGACAGCTGAGCGACTTTGTGCTTGTTCGGCTCCTTGGAGCCCGATCCCGGCTTGCCGCTGGTGGCCAATCCTGCCGCCTTCTTGACCAAAATGCTGGCCGGCGGCGACTTCATGATGAACGAGTAAGACCGGTCGGCATACACCGTGATCACGACTGGGATGATGGTGTCCCCAAGCTGCGCGCTGCGGCTGTTGAAGTCCTTGCAGAACTGCATGATGTTGACACCATGCTGGCCGAGGGCGGGGCCAACCGGCGGCGAGGGATTGGCTTTGCCTGCCGGGAGCTGCAGCTTGATGTACCCGGAGACCTTCTTTCTCGTGCTCATCGCTTCTCCACGTGGGCAAAATCGAGCTCCACCGGTGTGGGTCGCCCGAAGATACTGACCATGACCTTGAGCTTCTGCTTGTCGGGCTTGACCTCCTGGACGGTCCCAGAGAAGTTCGCAAATGCCCCAACGACGACCCGAACGTCATCGCCCTCCTGGAACTGCCGCCGCGGCTTCGGCTTCACGGCTCCCTCGACGATGCCCTTGCGAAGATCGTCGATCTGCGGAGGTTTGACCTCCTGAGGGCGCTGATTGCCGATGAACCCGGTCACCTTCGGAGTGTCCTTGACCACGTGCCAGGCATGCTCACCCATCGACATCTCGATGAAGAGATACCCCGGAAAGCTGGTCTTGGTTTTGACGCGGGGACGGCCGTCTTTGCCGTGCTCCGTAACCGCTTCCGAAGGGATGAGGATCTCACCGAAATGGTCTTCCATCTTGAACTGGCGGATCCTCTCACGCAGAGCGCTTTTGACCTTCTGCTCGTAGCCCGAGTAGGTCGTGACGACGTACCATCGCTTTTCGGTCATTTCCGTCCTCACCACACCACTCACGGAGCGTAGATGAGCCCCGTTGCAAAACTCCAAAATTTGTCGAGCACAGTCACGTAGACGGTTGCAATCAGGCTTGCCGTGATGACGACGATCGTGCCGTTCGTCACCGCCTCGCGGTCAGGCCAGGTCACCTTTGCCAACTCACCTGCCACCTCGTCGGCCCAGCCGCGAATCTTGGGACGACGAAATAGCCTCAGCATGGCAATGAGCCCTACCAGCGCGCCCACCGCCAACCCCACGTTGCCTCGAAATTCTTCGTCGTAAACGACCAACTGAGGCACGTGCTCAAGGGCAATGGGCCATTCGGCCAACATATTCCAGATCCGGGTGAATATCCGACTTGCCAGAAAGGCGATCAACAAGCCGGCGCCGAAGAAAGCGGCATGGACGTATCGCTCGGTGCCGAGATGCGCCGGTTGAACGGCTTGTGACTCAGCAGCGATCTCTTCCTGGGCCGCTGCTTCGAAGGCACTCCGTCCGTCGGTCAAGAGGCCCAAGCCGAGATCCTCTCCCGTCTCATGGGCCTCATGCCCTTTCTTCGTGGAATTGGATTCGTCGCTCATGGCCATTCCGACTTGTTCCGGGAGATATCTCTCACGCCTTCGACTTGAGCAGGGGCGGAGAGGCTCGAACTCCCGACCTGCGGATTTGGAATCCGCTGCTCTACCAATTGAGCTACGCCCCTAGACTGAAGGCAACGCGACTCCGCGAGGTCGTCCGCGCCTTTCATTTGGCTTCCAGGTGAACCGTATGCGCATTGCAGTTCCTACAGAATTTCTTCATCGTGATGGGTTTCGCGTCGGCCCTCTTGGTTCTCGTGCTTCTGTAATTTCTTTGACCACATGTGGTGCACGCGAGCGCTATCGGAATGCGACCAGGCGGCACCGAACGGATGTCGGCCACTTGACCTGCTTACTCGAGAATCTTGGTAACGACTCCGGCACCAACGGTCTTGCCACCCTCGCGAATGGCAAAGCGCATCTGCTCCTCCAGCGCCACGGTCGTGATCAGCTCCACCGTCATCGTGATGTTGTCCCCCGGAAGCACCATCTTCACTCCCTCCGGTAGATTCACCGACCCCGTCACGTCCGTCGTCCGTATGTAGAACTGCGGCCAGTAGTTCGTGAAAAACGGCGTGTGCCGTCCCCCCTCTTCCTTCTTCAATACGTACACCTCGCCCTCGAACTTCCGATGCGGGTGGATGCTCCCAGGCTTCGCTAGCACTTGCCCGCGCTCCACTCCGTCCTTGTCCACTCCGCGCAACAGACACCCGACGTTGTCCCCCGCCTGCCCCTCGTCCAGCTGCTTGCGGAACATCTCCACTCCCGTCACCACCGTCTTCGCGTGCCGGTCGAACCCGATGATCTCCACATCATCGTTCACCTTCACTATCCCTCGCTCGATTCGCCCCGTCGCTACCGTCCCGCGTCCCTTGATCGAGAATACGTCCTCAACCGCCATCAAAAATGGCTTGTCTACCTCTCGCGTCGGCTGCGGTATGTAGCTGTCCAGCGCCTTGAGCAGTTCATCGATCCCGCTCTCCCACTTCGACCCCTCCCCGCTCAATACTGGCAACGCCGCCCCACGCACGATCGGCGCATTGTCCCCGTCAAACTTGTACTTGCTCAGCAGCTCCCGGACCTCCATCTCCACCAGGTCCAGCATCTCCTCGTCTTCCACTGCGTCGCACTTGTTCAAAAATACCACAATGTGGTTCAGCCCCACCTGCCGCGCCAATAGGACGTGCTCCCGCGTTTGCGGCATCACGCTGTCCAGCGCGCTCACCACCAAAATCGCCCCATCCATCTGCGCCGCACCCGTGATCATGTTCTTGATGTAGTCCGCGTGACCAGGGCAATCCACGTGCGCGTAGTGCCGCTCTTCCGTCTCGTATTCCACGTGGCTCACCGCGATCGTCACCGTCTTCGTCTCGTCTCGGACGATCCCGCCCTTCGCGATGTCCGCGTACTTGATCTCCTGCGCCTTGCCTCGCTTGCTCTGCACCTTCACGATCGCTGCCGTCAGCGTCGTCTTGCCATGGTCAATGTGACCGATCGTCCCTACGTTTACGTGCGGCTTCGTTCGTACGAACTTTCCCTTGGCCATTGCTCATGTCTCCCTGTGTCAAATCCCGCGGACCTTGGCGACTACTGACTCCTGAACGGATGTTGGAACCGCCTCGTAGTGCGAAAACTGCATCGTATACGTGGCACGGCCTTGAGTGCGACTGCGCAAGTCGGTCGCGTATCCAAACATGGTTGCGAGCGGAACTTCGGTCGCAATGACCTGGGTATCCCTTCCTCGTCGATTCATGCCCAAGACCCGCCCTCGGCGTGAATTGATGTCACCAATCACATCCCCCATGTTGGCTTCGGGTGTCACGATCTCCACCGACATCACTGGCTCCAGCAAGTGAAGGCCTGCTCGCTTGGCGCCATCCTGAAAGGCCATGGACCCGGCGATCTCGAAGGCCGGACCCGAGGAATCGACCTCGTGGTAGCTGCCGTCGTACAGCTCGACATGGATGTCGTTGATGGGATAGCCCGCCAACACTCCCCGCTGAAGCGCTTCTCGGATGCCCTTTTCGACCGAGGGAATGAACTCCTTCGGAATGATACCACCGACGATCTTGTTCTCGAACGTGAAGCCTCCACCGCGCTCCTGCGGCGCCATGCGGATTCGAACGTGTCCGTATTGGCCGTGACCGCCCGACTGCCGCACGAACCTGCCTTCGGCTTCCACCTTTTTGGAGATCGCCTCACGGTAGGCAACCTCTGGCTTTCCGACGTTTGCCTCGACCTTGAACTCGCGACGCAATCGGTCGACGATAATCTCCAAGTGCAGCTCGCCCATGCCTTCGATGATGGTCTGCCCGGTATCCTCGTTGGTAAAGGTACGAAAAGACGGGTCCTCGTAGGCTAGCTTCTGCAGACTGAGACCCAACTTATCGAGATCGGCCTGAGTCTTGGGCTCGATGGCGATGGAGATGACCGGCTCGGGAAAGGTCATCTGTTCGAGCACGATGGGTGCCTTTTCACTGCACAGCGTGTCGCCGGTTCGCGTGTCGCGCAGTCCGACGGCCGCGTAGATGTTGCCAGCCACGCAATCCTTGAGTTCCTCGCGCTTGTTGGCGTGCATGCGCAAGATTCGTCCGATTCTCTCTCGCCGTCCGCGCGTTGCGTTGAGCACCGCGGTGCCGCTGGTCAAGACCCCCGAATAGACTCGGAAGAAAGTGAGATTGCCGACATATGGATCGTTCATGATCTTGAACGCCAGGGCGGCGAAGGGAGCGTTGTCGTCTGCCGGACGCTCAGTGGTCTTGCCCGTGTTCGGATCTTGACCTTCGACCGGGGGGATGTCGACGGGCGACGGCAGATAGTTGACCACCGCATCAAGCAGCAGCTGCACGCCCTTGTTCTTGAATGCCGATCCACAAAGTACCGGAACGAACCGGAACTCAATCGTCGCCTTGCGCACCGCTGCATGGATTTCGTCGACCGAAATCTCCGAGGCATGCCCAGAAACGAACTTCTCCATGATGGAGTCGTCAACGTCCGCACAGGCCTCGATCAGCTTCTCGCGCTGCTCAGCACATTTCGCGAGCAAGTCCTCTGGGATTGGCTGCCATTGGTATTTGGCCCCCAGAGATTCGGAATCGAAAATGGCAGCGCGCATACGGACCAGGTCCACGACTCCACGGAGCTGATCTTCCTGTCCGACAGGCCACTGGAGCGCCACGGGCAGACAGCCGAGCCTCTCCTGCATCGAGTCGAGATTCATCTGAAAATCGGCTCCGACCTTGTCCATCTTGTTGACGAACGCGATTCGTGGAACCTTGTAGCGGTCAGCCTGTCGCCAAACCGTCTCACTTTGCGGTTCGACGCCGTTGCCCCCGTCAAAAACCGCCACGGCCCCATCCAGAACCCTGAGGCTGCGCTCCACCTCGATGGTAAAATCGACGTGGCCCGGCGTATCGATGATGTTGATGCGGTGCTTCTGATTTTCGAGGGGACCGTGCTCTGGAGTCCAGAAGCAATTGGTTGCAGCACTGGTAATGGTGATCCCGCGCTCTTGCTCCTGTTCCATCCAGTCCATGGTTGCCGCGCCCTCATGGACCTCACCCAGCTTGTAGTTGATGCCGGTATAGAACAGGATGCGTTCGGTGACCGTGGTCTTGCCCGCATCGATGTGGGCCATGATCCCGATATTTCGGGTCCGATCTGTAGAAAATTCGCGTGGCATGTTGCTCGGATTGCTGGGTCGACTCGAATGCTCGTGGTCGAGATGAACGAAACCCCCTCCGGACCGTAGCTCCCTCAATTTGGGATGCCGTTGCACCGGAAGGGGTCCGGGGTCACAAGAACGGTTGTTCCGCAATGGGAACGAAAGGTCGTGAACCCGGTCCTATGTGGATTTCATCATGTCGTCGTTGCGACTCCTCGGCCTAGGTCAGGCGCAGGATTGAAAGTGCTATCACCACCGATAGTGGGCAAACGCCTTGTTTGCTTCGGCCATCTTGTGGGTGTCGTCCTTCTTCTTGACAGCGTTGCCGCGGTTTTGCGCTGCGTCTACGAATTCTGCCGCCAACCGCTCGATCATGGTCTTTTCCCCGCGGTTACGAGAGAAATTGACCAACCAGCGCATGGCCAGCGCAACTCTCCGCTCAGGACGTACCTCGACCGGTACCTGATAGTTGGCGCCGCCCACGCGACGACTCTTGACCTCGAGCTTCGGCTTGACGTTGTCCAGGGCCTTGCGGAAGACGTCCATCGGCTCTTCCTTGAATCTCGCCTGGATGATGTCGAAGGCCCCGTAGAGGATCCCTTCGGCAACTGATTTCTTCCCGTCTGCCATCAGACAGTTGGTGAACTTCGCCACCAGCTTGTCCTTGTACTTCGGGTCGGGCGTAATCTTGCGCTTTGGTACGTCGCGTCGGCGGGGCATCGTTCGATCTCCTAATCACTTCTTCGGACGCTTGACGCCGTACTTCGACCGCTTGCAATTGCGGTTGGCCTTGTTGGTACTACTGGGACCGGAGGCGCCTGAGGCATCGAGCGTGCCTCGGACCACGTGATAGCGCACACCAGGAAGATCTTTGACGCGTCCGCCTCGGATGAGAACGACACTGTGCTCTTGCAGATTGTGTCCCTCACCGGGAATGTAGCTGGTCACCTCAAGCCCATTGGTGAGCCGGACACGACAGACCTTGCGCAAGGCCGAGTTAGGCTTCTTCGGCGTCGTCGTGTAGACGCGCGTACAGACTCCCCGCTTTTGTGGGCAAGAGCGAAGTGCTGGAGACGCGGTCTTGAGGGCAAGCATCGCGCGTCCGTTTCGGATGAGCTGCTGAATCGTAGGCATAGTTTAGGCGGCCCGATGACGTTCCACGGGTCCGTGGAGGACCGGGAGGGTAGCCGCGCGATGCTCGCTGTCAAGCGCTGGGATTTCAGCGCGGCGATTGGCCAAGACCATTTTCGGCCTGCCAATTGAACGCTGAGCTTCCGTTCACCATTTTCTCGGACCTGAGGTCTCTGGGTCGGGTCCGGGGTCTGGAGCGGAGCGCAAGGCGACTAGGGTCTTCGAGGCGCCACTTACCGCGTCCAAGGAGGGCTAGGCCGGAAGAATCCCTGATTGCACGCTCTCAAATGGGGATCTTTTCGTCGACAATGCCCTTCCAAGTATCTGTGTCTAGCCGCAGATAGCCAGAATCGGTCAAGACGTAGGCCGGATCCTTCACGGCCGATGGGTCGATTCCCTCCTTGCGCAACTGCACGGTCCGCACTTTCTGGCTGGGAGTCCTGGGGAGACCCTCGGCCAAACGGAGAAATCTGGGCCTGGCGTGGCGCGGCAATTCCAGCAAGGCGCTGGCCAGCGCCTCGAGAGAAAACTTCTCGTCGGGCACGACGACCAAGAGACCGTATCTGCCGTCGAGACTGCCGATTCGAATCGCCGTGACCGCAAGTTCGAGCAGCTGAAGTCGGCACTCGAGATGCTCGACGATACGGCGCGCTGAGACATTTTCACCGGCTTGACGGATGACATCGTCTGCCCGGTCGACAAAATAGAAGTGGTCATTGGTATCGAACGCGACGAGGTCACCGAGGCGAAGATAAAGATCGTCCGGAACGAGGACCGCGTTCACGAACCGCTCCTCGACTTGCTGTGGCCGCCGGTATCCTTCGAATTCGCCCATGGCGAATCGACGCCGCTTCGGAAGCCGAAGCAGTAGCTCCCCCACCTGATGTGCCCGGCACGGCACGCATCGACCAGATTCGTCCCTGAGCAGCTCGCCGGACTCTGGGTCTTGGCGTACTACCAACCAGCGCGAGAGCCGCCGGAAGGGGACTCTTCCCATGGCGCCGGGAAGATCGGAGAAATTGAACATGGCCCCCGGTGCCTCGGTAGCCCCGTAGAATTCGACGATCCGAGGAATACCGAAGCGGGTCTTTACGGATTTCCAAGTCTGGGCACCCATTCCGTTGCCCACCACGATTCGCAGGCGATGCTGCGGCACTGTCTGCGAAGAGGTGGCGGACAGCACGCGGCGCCAGAGCTCACCGGCATAAACCACGGCAGTAGCATCGTACCGAATCACGTCAGACCAGAATCGTGACGCACTAAATCGCTCGGGCAGTACCAGGGCCGACCCACGCATCAGACACGACGCGAGAGCAACCAACAATCCGGTAGCGTGGTACAGGGGAATTGGACAATAGACTCGATCGTCGGGGTCGAGGCCGAGAGCGATCCCTCCGAAGGCGTTGCCCGCAAGGACGACACGACCATGACGGACCACGCACGCCCGGCTGCGGCCAGTAGTTCCGGAACTGAAAAGATAGCAGCAAGCGCTCGCCCCGGGAGTGGCCACCGTCGGACATCTCTCCGGCGATGAATCCAGTGACCGAGGATGGACGGGCACAATCGGAAGAGTGGGAACTGCCGCCTTCAATGAAAGGTTCGCGCGAGAACCGAGCCCCATGAGCAGAAGGTCGGGAGCCAGATCGTCGATGGCCTGTCCAATCCACTCCGGCGGAAGCGATGGATCAGCGAGCCCAGCGGCCACTCCCAGGCGCGCGCATCCAAGGAGCGCGGCGATGAAGGTCCTGCCAGGCGGGAGAAGCAGCATCACCGTACTGCCGGACCTCAGCCCCGCTCCTCGAAGTTGGACCGCACGAAACTCTGTCTCGGCAGCAAGTTCCCGCCAGGTAACGGGGCTGCCGTTGTCGATAAGGGCAAGCGCATTGGGCCGCAGACGCACCTGCTTGTCCAAGCCTTGCACCCAATTGACATTCTTGCCCGCACGTCCCAACACGGCAAAGGGCAACCCATGTCGCAGGGCCTTGGGCAGACGTACCAGTTCGTTGCGCCACGCCCGGCGCCCCCAGGGATCGCACAATTGCGCCACGCAGTCGCGCAATTGTGCGATCAACAAGGCGCCCCGATCCGACCTAATCGTCGCCGACCGCCGCGGAGAGATCCTCGACGGCACGAGGCGTCTGAACTGGAGCAAAAGTCTCTGCGGTGTCGTCGGTCAAGACCTGCAGCCGTTTGTACGCAGGAAGTCCGGTCCCTGCCGGAATCAGGCGTCCCATGACGACATTTTCCTTGATTCCACGCAGATCGTCGGTCTTACCGCAAATGGCTGCCTCGGTCAGCACCTTGGTCGTTTCCTGGAACGACGACGCGCTGATAAACGACTCGGTCGACAAGGATGCCTTGGTAATCCCAAGCAACATGGCTTCCGCCACTGCC
>Ga0210133_1000558_pt1 | contig 12593 bp, 9 predicted proteins | sample Joice_ThreeSqC_D_2_FD_184874 | JGI IMG/M metagenome (GOLD analysis project Ga0210133, IMG submission 184874) | Wetland microbial communities from San Francisco Bay, California, USA, that impact long-term carbon sequestration - Joice_ThreeSqC_D1... | ecosystem: Environmental > Aquatic > Marine >...
GAACTTTTCTCACTCACAAGTGTTTTTACTGTTGGAAGCGGGCTGCCGTACACACCTACTTCCCGTGCGGCGGAAGAATCGAACATCGTTCCTGAAGTTAACAGCGCAAGAAGACCATGGACTTACAATCTCGATCTGCGGTTATCGAGAAGTATTCCCGCAGATATTTTTAATGTTACTGTTTACATGGATGTTGAAAATGTATTCGATGCAATGAACACAAGGTTGATCTGGACTCGTACAGGCGAAGCATTGGATCAGGGACCAACATCGATCTTACCAAAAGACAGACAAGCAAATCCGTCTAACTTAGATCCACGGCGATCTATACGTGCGGGTTTCTATATAGAATTTTAATCGGAGTTTTCTTTTATGAAAAAAACTTTACCAGTACAATTTCTCCTTTCGGTTTTGATGACAATATTCTTATGGAGTTTACTTATTGCCCAGGACACCGATGCACCGGAAGACAAAGAAAACAGGATGATGAAAATAATGGGTTTCGCCGATGAAGGCGTTGGTGTTCAAACAAAAGGTCAGCTTCAGAATTTAACAATGAATTACGGTCAGGTAAGTGATACGAGATTTGAAGATGTCGGCAACGCACCGACAGATGTTTTCTTCGATATCAGATACCCTCGCGAACATTTTACAGGCTTGGTCGATGACTTTTCAATCTTCTTTGCTATAAAAGAAAATTCTCAAAACGGCGATCAGGGAAATGTCATCGATGCATGGACTGACAATGATAATGAAGACTTCACAGCAAAAGATGGCTCGTACGGTAAAACTCATTACAATCCCGCTTTAGATCCAAATCCTCATGAAGTTTTACTTTATAACGGACAAACTCCTTACCTGGCTCACAGCGATTTAGTTGATACCTGGCCTGTTGATGCAGAGGGCAATCCTTTCTGGCCGGGAATATTCAGACGAAATCCCCAAACAGGTGAACAGGTTCCCGGAGAGTTTGCTTCGGACAGAGATATTTATATGGAATATACCGATGCAAATAATCAACAGGGAAATGTTGTTGGAATTGAGATTCATGAAATGGCTTATACTTATGGAAGGGTTTATGCCGAGGATGCTTTATTCTATGAATTCTGGATCATCAACAAAAGTGGAAAGGATTTAACAGGATGCTATACGGGATTTTACCAGGATCCTGATTGCAGCGATCATGGTGAAGAAACTCTTCTTGTTTTAGATTCAACTTATGAAGATGGTTCAAATGTTTTTTCAATTGCCGATAGAGATTTTGATGGCGATATCGGCGGCGCAACCAGACCAAATCCCATCGGCATTACGGAAGATTATACTTTCGGAACCGTTTTTTTTGAAACTCCTTATAATATAGGTGTAACAGATTTTCATTATTTCACCGATCCCGGTCCAACTGATGATAGAAGATTGTGGGGAATAATTACAAGTGATCCAACCAATCCGAATATTCTTGCTGAAGCTGGAAATTACTTTCACGGTGCAGATCAATATATAGATGATGTTTCCCTTATTTCAATTAAAGAAGATTTGGTTTGGATTGCCGGTACCGGTCCCTTTGATATGGCAGCAGGCGATACGGTTAAGATGACGATTGCTGTAATTGCCGGAGATGATGATGCAGATTATTACAGCAACCTTTGGGCTGCCAAAGAATTGTACGATGCTAAATTCAACGGACCGATTGCGCCTCCTGCTCCTGTTCTTTCTTCAGTTGAAGGCGATGGCAGAATAACTTTGTACTGGGATGATTCACCTGAAAGCTTTGTCGATCCATCAACAAACGAAGCTGACTTCGAAGGTTATAAAATATTCAGAAGTGAAGACGGCGGAACGACGTGGGGAACGAAAATTACTGATTCACAGGGAAGAACTTTTGGATATGTCCCGATAGCTCAATTCGATCTGGTTGATAACATTAAAGGTAATGATCCTATTAATCCTTTAATCTGGCTCGGCTCCGATAACGGTTTAAAACATAGCTGGATAGATTCAAACGTTGTGAATGGAATTGCCTATTCTTACACAATTGTTTCTTACGACAAAGGAACTCCAACTTTATATTCGTTGGAAGGCACAAAGGGAGATGGACCACAGGTTAATTATTTTGTTACTGTCACACCAAAACCAGACGCAACCGGTAAGATCCCTTCTGAGGTAAAAACATTTACTCATACTAAAGGAAACGGCACAGGTGTAGTTGATATTGAAATCATCGATGATAAATCTCTAAAAACTTCTTCATATAAAATTTCGTTCGAAGGAAGTCCGGCAAAGCAATTTTCAATTACAAGACTCGATCAGAATAATACTGTTATTTATGATTCTCGTGACATCACCAATTCCGATCACCCAGTTGAAGACGGATTCAGAGTTAAGGTTACTTCCGATAATAAAATCGGCGGTATAAAATCTATAACCGATGGCAATGGAAAAAATGTAGAAGGTCCGACAAATATCAGCAGTGATACATCGTGGTATGTTTCAGCAACCGTATTCACACAGGCAGATACAGCTTCAAAATCTGCAAGCTATTCAATTCGTTTTACTGAAGAACAAAGCTTTGCTTATTCGTGGGGATTGAGCGGTTCAGTGGCAAAATATAATGTTCCGTTCTCGATCTGGAATATAAATACGGATAACAAAATATGTTTTGAAATCCTTGATGCAAACAATAATAACCAATGGGATGAAGGAGAAACGATTTTCATTACAAGAATTCCTTATCCCGATCCTGCGCCCACAATTGGAGATCCTAATCCGGCAACAAACGCTTATGAATTCGCTTACCAGGTTTCGATACTTAATACACCGTTGGATACATTGAAACGTTCGCCAGGTCTTGGAACAATCATAAATATAACAAGCTATAACGCTTTAACAACAAAGGATGAATATACTTTCGAGTTTTCACAAACAGAGTTCGATGCGAAGGATGCCGACCTGAGCCAGATCAGAGTTGTGCCTAATCCTTACATAGTTACATCAAGGTATGAAGCGCTTCAGAACGTAAGAGAAATTCAATTTATGTATCTGCCGCCGGTGTGTGATATTTATATCTACACAGTTGCCGGAACTCTAGTTAAAACAATTCATCATGACAATGGCGAAGGTTCTTTAAGCTGGAATTTGCTTACCGATTGGAACCAGGCACTTGCGTTTGGAGTTTATATCTACGTTGTTGAAGATCCTTACGGCAATATTCATCGCGGTAAATTCGCTTTAATTAAATAAGGAAAAATAAATGAAATTTTTTACAGCAATCATTTTCATTCTTTCCTTAATTTCTAATTACGGACAAGAAACAAATAAAGCCGGAACAACAGCTGCACAGTTTTTAAAAATAGGAGTCGATGCTGCCTCTCTCGGAATGGCAGGCGCAAATGCAGGTCTGGTCAACGATGTAAGCTCGACATACTGGAATCCTGCAGGACTTGTAGGTGTGAACTCAATTTCTGTTTTAGCTTCTTATACAGATTGGTTTGTTGATTTAAAGCATCAGTATTTTGGAATTGTCCTCCCGGTAAATGAAGATCAAAAAATTGGTATTAGTGCAATTGTCCTTTCAATGGGCGAGATGGAAATTACCACTGAAGAAGAACCGAAAGGAACAGGCGATTATTTTGATGCTTCCGATGTTATGGTTGGACTAACTTATTCGGCACGTCTTGTCGATTTCTTTTCATTCGGAGTAACGCTTAAATACATCACTCAAAATATTTATAATGAAACTGCATCTGCGTTAGCGGTTGATATTGGAACAAGGTTGAATACCGGTTACAAAGGAATAAATATCGGTATGGCTCTTTCAAATTTCGGAACAAGAATGACACTCGAAGGACGTGATCTTCAGAAAACTTATGATCCGAATCCGAACAATGCAACGAACATCGGCGTTGCAAGCAATCTTAAAACTGAAACCTGGGAATTGCCGGTAAACTTTAAAGTTGGAATCGGGTGGGAGTTGATGGGCAGAGGCGATGTAATGATTTATGATCAAACAAATAGCATAAAGATAGGAATAGATGGAAATCATCCGAATGACGGACCGGAAAATGCTTCGGTCGGATTTGAATATAAATGGCAGGATTTAATAGCTTTTCGTTCGGGTTACTACTTTAATGATGATGTAAGAAGCTTAACTCTTGGCTTCGGATTAAACTGGGATGTTCCGCAGTCTTTCGCAGTCGGGGTCGATTATGCTTTTGCCGATCTTGAGCGTTTAGGTGCAGTTCATTCCATTTCTCTTAAAGTCGGATTCTAAATGAGCATTGAGCTTCTGATCCTTATAGTAATGCTCGCAACATTTGCTCTTGGGGTTTTTCTGTTTAAGCTCCCGGCAGGTGTCTCTCTAATGCTCGCAGCAGTTGCAGGAGCGTTAACAGGTGGAGAAGGTATTCCGATCAGGCATTTGGTTGAAGGAAGTTTCGGGTTTTTAGAAGCAATATTAATTATAGCAACCGCAATGATCTTTATGAAAGTCGTTGATGCAACAGGTGCACTTGGTACAATCAGCTACGGAATGATAAAATATTTTTACCGTTCGCGTTTACTTTTAATGATCATAATAACTTTGTTTATAATGTTCCCAGGTATGCTCACGGGACTCTCTTCTGCATGTATTCTTACAACAGGTGCGTTGGTTGTTCCTGCTCTCTTAGCTATGGGCATTCCACCAAAAGCTGCAGGCGCTTTGATTGCAATGGCTGCTGTGTTTGGTGAGATAGCTCCGCCAATTAGTATTCCCGCAATGATCATCGGCGGTGGAGTTGATATGCCTTACATCGGTTTCGGTGCTCCATTATTTCTTGCTTCATTTCCCCCGGCAATTTTAACGGCAATTTATTTTCGATACAGGTATTTAAAGAAATTCGATATCGATGAAGTACTCGCTAAAATGGACAAGCCTGTTTATTCAGAGCATGGTATCAAGCTATTTATTCCATTAATTGTTGTCATTGCTTTACTAATTGCTGAAAGAACTTTTCCTGAACAGATGCCGCATCTGGGTATTCCATTAATATTCTTAATAGGTGCTTTAATAGGATTTGGTACAGGCGAGAAATACAATCTGTATCAATTAATGAGAAGTGCCGTTCGTAACGCGCTTCCGGTTATGAGCATTTTAGTTGGCGTAGGAATGTTCATCCAGATAATGGCTTTAACCGGTGTACGAGGATTCATTGCAGTAACGGCTTTACAAATGCCGGAAAGTGTGAAATATTTAGCTGCGCTGATAATGCCTTTCTTTGGTTCCGCTTACGCTTCTGCGTCGGTCATCGGGGTTCCTCTTGTATTTGTATTTATAGGTAAAAGTGAGATTGTTGTTGCTTCGGCTTTGGCGTTGTTAGCAGCAATGGGAGATTTGATGCCCCCACCTTCCCTTTTATGTGCTTATGCCGGACAGCTTGTAAAAGTTAAAAATCATTTCCTGATTCTTAAAGAAAGTTTAGCTCCAATCGCTCTAACTCTTGCAGTCGGCGTAACGATTATAATTTTTTCACAAGAGATCGGGGATTTTTTAGTAAAGATATTTTAAAAGGATTTTATGCTTTTCTGGATTTACATAATAATTGTTTCCATAATCACGTGGATCGTTCTTGTAGAATTGTTTACTGAAAGAGACTGGAAAAAACAGATTGCTCTTGCAATGTTATTGATTCCATTTCTTTTAAGAATTTTTCAAATAAAGTAATATATGAAGAAACACTTAATCATAGCGATCATAATTCTTGTTATTGTTATAACATTAGATTCGATATCAGCAATCGAATTTATTGCTATGAAATCTCCTGAGAAATTATATCCTGAAAATTCTATAACTAAAGAAGCAAGCCTTTCGGAATATTGCTCAAATCTTAAAGGAACTTCCGGTGATGCTGAAATATATTTCTTCGATAGCGGAAATCCCGGAGCTACGGTTTTAGTGCTTGGTGGAACTCATCCAAACGAATCTGCCGGTTTTATCTCGGCAGTAGTTTTATTAGAAAACATAATTCCGAAAGAAGGAAAGTTTATAATTATTCCACAAGCTTGCAGCAGCGGTTTTACCTGCACTGATCCGATGGAGGGCGCGCCTGAGTTCTTCACACTAAAAACCAAATCAGGCTTAAGAAAATTTCGTTACGGTTCGAGAGTTTCAAGTCCGTTAGATCAGTGGCCAGATCCGCTTGTTTATTCCCAATATCCATCCGGTCAGCAGCTATCAGGATTCGAAACAAGAAATTTAAACAGATCGTACCCCGGCAGAAATGATGGAACATTTACTGAGGAAGTCGGATTTGCAATAATGGAATTAATCAAAAAAGAAAAAGTAGATGTTGCGATCGATTTGCATGAAGCAGCACCTGAAATACCGATTATCAATGCGATCATTGTTCATGAAAAATGCAGGGATATCGGAGCCTCGGCAGTTTTGAATTTAGAGTTTGATAATCTTCAGTATGCCCTCGAGATTTCTCCTAAAAAGTTCAGAGGATTAAGTCACCGGGAATGGGGTGACGGAACAGAGGTACTTCCCTTTTTAATGGAAACGAGCAATCCAATTCAGGGAAGACTAAGAGGAAGAACAAATTCCGAACTTATTGTATCAGGTAAAGATGAGCAATATGAAAGAGCAGTAGAGACGAAGTCATTCAGAATTTCTTATGAGCTGACCGGCGAACCGTTATCAATAAGAGTTGGCAGACATATCCAGGGCATAAAAGCAATTTTAGATTCTTACAACGATGTTTCAAAAGATAAAAAAATAATTTTCGAAAATATTCCTTCATACGATGACTTAATTAAAAACGGTGTGGAGACCTACTTAAAGTAATCAAAACAGATAATCTTAGGAGACAAAATGAAATTTCTCACGTATGCAATATTAATATTCTTTTTTACGGCAATAACATTTTCTGTTTCAAATGCACAAACGCCAAAATACCAGCAGCCTATTCTTATTTCTTCGGCAGGACAAAGTGCGGATGTAATCTTAGCAGGATTGCTATTCAAAAAGTTAAACCTGGAATACAAAACCGTAAACTTAGCAAAGGAATCCGATCTGAAAGGAATTAAAACCTTAGTTATTGTTCCGGGTTTTAGTTCTAAAGGATTAGGCGCTGCCGGAATAAGCAGGGAAGATGAAATGAATCGCGTCGTTGAGTTAATCAATTCGGCAAAAGAGAAGAAGATAAGAATTGTTATGCTTCATATTGGTGGCAATGCAAGAAGAGGAAACCAGTCGGATAATTTTAACAAGCTCGTTGCAGAGTCATCGAGTTATATGATCGTTGTAAGCCAGGGTGATGAGGATAAATTTTTCAGCAACACTGCCGCAGATAAAAAAGTTACCATCAAGCTTGTTGAAAAAATTGTAGACGCTACAGGACCTATTAAAGAACTATTTAATTAACAATCCTTTGTGACTAAATGAAAAACTATAAAAATAAATTCTGCATCTTTTTTCTACTAATTCTTTTTTATTCTGGCTCGATATTTAGCCAAACAAGGCAGCAGGAAATTATCAGTGGAACGAACGGAATGGTTGCTACCGCTCATCCTCTTGCTTCTAATGCCGCGCTGGAAATATTAAAAATGGGTGGTAATGCCGTCGATGCTGCTGTTGCTGCCGCTTTCGTAATTGGAGTCGTTGAACCGGATGGTTCCGGGCTGGGCGGAGGCGGCGGGATGCTTATTTATTTAAGCTACCAAAAGGAACCCGTTTATATAAATTATTATCAGCAGGCTTCCTCCGAAGTAGAGAATTTAGATTACAAAAGTAAAACAGATAGTCGAACAGTAAAATCTATTCTGGTTCCCGGAACAGTTGCAGGATTAATAACCGCACTGAAAAATTATGGAACACTTCCCCTCTCTACCGTCATTGGACCGGCGATCAAATATGCGGAAGAAGGATTTGCAATTGACGGAACACTTGCCGGGATTATTCTTGATCACATAGAAATTCTGCAAAAACATCCTACAACTGCATCAATTTATTTACGCGGTGGCTTCCCTTTAATGGAAGGTGATACGTTGATTCAAAAAGATCTGGCAAAAACTTTAAGAATGATTTCTGAAAAAGGAATTGATGGTTTTTACTCCGGTGAAGTTGCAGAAGAGATAGTAAATGGAATTCAGTCGGGAGGAGGAATTCTTACCCTCGATGACTTTAAAAATTATAAAGCTCAAATCCTGGAACCAACTGTTGGAACATACAGAGGTTATAAAATTTATTCTGCCCGCGAACCTGAATCAGGAGCCTCCGTAATTGAAGCTTTGAACATTCTTGAAAATGAAGATTTGAAAAAGTTAGGACATTACAGTACAAGCAGCGACGCACTTAATTTTATAGCTGAAACTTTTCGCCATGTTTATGCCGACAGGAGCGCATTTATTGAAGACCCAAGATTTGGATACGTCCCTATCGATGGACTTACTTCAAAAGAGTATGCACATACAAGGTATGAAGACGTACTAAAAGGATTATCCGAACCAAAGGATTACCGAAAAACCAAACCGGGACAACCGGAAAATTTTAGCGTCCCCGTAGATTCAACAATACATGAAACTGAAAAGGTGCTGGAATTCGACGGCGGACATACAACCCATCTTTCCGTAATTGACAAAGACGGAAACATGGTTTCACTTACCCAAACATTAGGTACATTTTTCGGTTCCGGTTATACTTCTGCAGGTGTACTGTTTAATAACGGTATGTATAATTTTTCTTCATCTTCCACTTTAAATAAGCAAGAGCCAAACAAACAACCGCGCAGTGCTATTTCTCCAACTTTAATTTTAAAAGATGATAAACCGTTCATATCTATCGGCTCGCCGGGTGCTTCAAGAATTATTGCTTCCGTTGTTGAAGTCATTGTCAACATTATTGATTACGGAATGAACCCGGAAGAAGCAAATTTTTCTCCGCGTTTTTTCTGTCAGAAATTTGATGATTACCTGTACGTGGAAAGCAGGATTCCTGAAACTGTGGTAAACGAATTGAAAGAAAAACGACACAACGTACAGGTGTTAGGCAGCTTTGATCTTTTCTTTGGCGGAGTACAACTGATTACTGTCGATCCTGAAACCGGAATTTATTATGGCTCTGCTGATCCGCGACGCGGCGGAAGCGCTGTGGGTTATTAAAAAGTAGATAAAAAATATATGACTCTTTTTTACATACTTATATTACTTGCATTTGCTCTTTTAACAACGGAGTATTTTTACCTAAGATATTGCATTAATAAAATCCCACTTAGAATTCTTGTTAACGGAACGAGAGGAAAATCGAGTGTTGTTAAATATATATCTGCTGCTTTAAGAGAAACAGATAAGAAAACCGTTGCCAAGATTACGGGTGTCATCCCAACAATAATCTATCCAGATGGATTGAGTAAAGTTATAAAGAGAATTGCACCGGCACGGGTACAAGAACAATTTAAAATTATGAGATTAGCATCTAAGCTCTCTGCTAATTGTCTTGTGATTGAATGTATGTCGATCACGCCCGAGCTTCAAAAATTAGAGAGCGAGATTTTCAAGCCGCACATTTACGTTATTAACAATATCAAAGAGGATCACTATGAACAAATGGGGAATGAGCAGGAACAGGTAAAAGCAATTTGCAATGCTATACCCGCTGGTTCTATCGTTATATCAGGGGAGAAAAAATATCGTTCTGAAATTGAAAAATCTGTCCGATTAAAAAAATCAACTTTAATTCTTGTTGATGAAGAAAATTTAGAAATAGAAAACATCCCCGATGGTTCTTTTGAATCGAATATTAAAATTGCTTTGGCTGTCTGTAAAACTGCAGGAATTGATGAAGCAAAAGCACGAAATGCTATAATAAATGAGATAAATAATTCTGAAGAATTATTTCGAGAATACTCACTTAACGATAGTAAAATAAAATTTATAAACGGTTTTGCTGTTAATGATGTTATATCTTCACAAGAATTTTTGAACAAATGGCAAAATAAATTAGGTGAGTTTAAGAATCTGAATATCATCTTTAACTCAAGAGCAGATCGTCCCCTTCGATCAATTGAGTTTGCAAAATGGTTCGGTTCAATTAAAAACCTGAACAAGATTATTCTTACCGGAAGTCATACCCCACGTACAAGAATAGAATTACTTCGCCACGGAATTGAATCGCAAAGAATAATTACCTGGACAAAAAGAAAGATTAATAACGCAGTTGATTGCTTAAAAGAAATTTCAGAGCCGGATTCGATTTTTGTCGGTTTAGGAAATATTGCCGATGAAGGATTACTGTTTATCGATACTTTGAAAAAGATACAAATACGATCTGATAATGATAATTGAATCGTTCTTCATCGGACTGATTATTGGGTTCTTGTTCTATGAAATAGTTGGAATTTCACCAGGCGGAGTTATCGCCCCGGCTTATTTTGCTTTATTCATTCATCAACCGGGAAAGATTGCGGTTACAGTTCTCATTGCAGGAATAGTCTGGCTGATAATTCTTTGTCTATCCAGATGGCTGATCATTTACGGCAGGAGAAAATTATTGATCGCATTAATTCTCGGATTCCTGTTAAAGCTGCTTTTTGAATTCAAGCTTCAACCATTAACAGGATTCCAGACCGATCTTCAATCGATAGGGTATATAATACCGGGTTTAATTGCAAATGAAATGGTTAGACAAAAAGCATTGCCAACATTAGCGGCTTTAGGAATTGTAACAGTCTTAATTTACATAACATTGGTTCTATTTACCTGATGCACAATTTGAAAATAAAATATCAATCTAAGCTTCTCTTAGTTCTTGTGCTGGCTTTGCTTTCACTTCTTTCAATTGAATTACTGTTTACATCTTCTAAGGAAAGAAGCGATGCACTAAAAATGGAAGAAGCTGTAAGCCTTGCAGAAACCTGGTTCGGCAAAATTGAGTTGATGAAAAAAGAAAAAGGTATAGTTAGCGATGCTGAAACAAGCATAAAACATAGCGGGTTAATCGGAAATGAATTTACAGATATTACAACAACACTCGGTTCTCTTGAAGCAAAAGAGATTTCAACCAATCCGGAATTTGCGGCACTCATCGTAAAATATTTAACCGATTCAAATATCGATTCCACGAATAAAGTCGGCGTGATCCTGTCCGGATCATTCCCCTCTTTATCAATTTCAAGCTTAGCAGCAATTCAAACTTTGAATGCAAGTGCTATAATTTTCAGTTCACTTGGTGCATCGATGTTCGGAGCCAACCAGCACGGTGCAACCTGGTTGGATATCGAAAATTATTTAATTAAAAATGCTGGATTTACATATAGATCGAACTTAGTAACTCTTGGTGCCGAGGCTGATAACGGAGGCGGTTTAAGTGATGAAGGAGTACAAATATTAAAAACAACAGCCGCTGAAAATAATGTCGATCTCTACCTTCCTCATTCTATCAAAGAAAGTATAGATAAAAAAGTCGATCTTCTCTTGAAAAATAAAATTGATTTACTGATCAACATCGGTGGAAATCAAACCAGTTTGGGTGCTTGCGTTCATTCATTAAATATTCCTAACGGATTTCATAATAAAGTAGAATGCTGCAGTGATGAAGATCGTGGAGTAATAATGCAGCTTAATGAAAAAGGAATTCCGTTTATTAATCTGTTAAACATAAAAGACCTTGCCATCAAAAACGATCTTTCAATCAATCCATCTGTAACCTCATTAGGATCAATTTATAAAGAAATAAAGTACGAGAAAGTCCCCGCTGCTTTTTCATTAGTCATTTTATCCGGTTTGGTATTTCTTATCAGAAAGAAAAAACAATCATGAAAAAGTTAATATTCTTATTTCTACTAACAAGCTTAAATTCATATTCCCAAACATCAGTGTCCGGTGATCTGGAAAACTATATTGATATCTATTTAAGTAATATCCCGGCGACAAGTTCATCGGATGAATATCAGCCTCCCGCAGATTCGATTCTAAATTTATGGGGATCCGTAGTTGAAAACATTATCAATGAAGATTATTTCGGCGCTGATACAACCGCTTCACAATTCGGTTACAGAATTGTTGAATTTAATGACACAACTGTTGAGTACAACGGAGTATTTTATCTTTTAGAAAAAACACAGGCTTCATCAAACTTCTGGGGAATATTCATATTCAACACCAGCCCTAAGCGAAAAAACTTAGTTATTGAATCCCCTCATCCTTTGTATGATAAAAATACCGGAAAGCAAGGGCTCTCAATTTTCTTAACAGCAGACGCAAGAGTATTATTTATCAGCGGTGCTCACAGATGTAACAGCTCTGTATTAACAACCTGTTCGGGCACAACGACAGCTTGCAGCAGCACTTCTCAAAAGTACAAAATTTCAGATCAGCCGCACAATGTTGATGGAACATTCCAGAAAACCACTGAGGTTTTAGAATCGTCTCTTGAAAATCTTATCGTTATTCAACCACACGGCTTTGCAAAAGGCTCGAGTGATCCGGATTTAATTATGAGTAACGGAACTCAATTAACACCGGCTAAAGATTATATAGAAGTGTTAAGAGATAATCTTTTAGACATCGATAATAGTTTAACATTTAAAATTGCACACATAGATTTAGGCTGGACGAGATTA
>Ga0210133_1000559_pt1 | contig 12572 bp, 12 predicted proteins | sample Joice_ThreeSqC_D_2_FD_184874 | JGI IMG/M metagenome (GOLD analysis project Ga0210133, IMG submission 184874) | Wetland microbial communities from San Francisco Bay, California, USA, that impact long-term carbon sequestration - Joice_ThreeSqC_D1... | ecosystem: Environmental > Aquatic > Marine >...
ACGAGATCGGGCTCCTCGGTGAGACGTTCAACGAGATGGCAGGCGAGCTCCAGGAGCGAATGACGGAGCTGCACGAATATAAGAAGTTCTTCGACGTCTCCATCGACCTGCTCTGCATCGCCGGCACGGACGGGTACTTCAAGCTCACCAACCCGGCGTTCCAGCGGGCGCTCGGATGGACGAAAGAGGAGTTGTGCAGCCAGCCGTTCGTCGATCTCGTGCACCCGGACGACAAAGCGGCCACCGTGCACGAGATCCAGAAGCTGGCCACCGGAGTGCCTACGATCTCGTTCGTGAACCGGTTCCGGCGCTCGGACGGCGAGTGGATGTACCTGCGCTGGAACTCGTATCCGGAGCCCGAGAGCGGGCTCCTGTACGCGATCGCGCGCCAGATCAAGGACCCGCAGGAAGCCTGATGGACCCCACCCTGTTCATCCAGCTCGCCGGCGGGCTCGTATATCTGCTGGCGGGCGGAGACCTGCTGGTGCGAGGGGCCGTAGCCCTGGCCCGGCGTTTTCACGTCTCGCCGATCGCAATCGCCCTGACGGTCGTGGCCTTCGGGACGTCGCTTCCAGAGCTCGTGGTCGTGGTTCAGGCGTCACTGGCCGGCTATCCGGGGCTCGTGTTCGGCAACGTGGTCGGCAGCAACATCGCGAACGTCCTTCTCGTCCTCGGAACGGCCGCCGTCATTTACCCTGTCATGCACGGAGAGCACTCCGTGCGGCGCGACTGCCTCGTCATGGTCGTCGCCACGCTCCTCCTGGTCGCCCTCTCCGCCACCGGGACGCTGGACGTGCTCGAGGGCGTCATCCTTCTGTGTGGGCTGGTCGCGGTGAACGTGCTCACGGCGAAGGAGGCCGCAAAAGCGTATCGGGACGCGAGCCTGAAGGCGCCGATGGAATGGGTTCTCGGGCTTCCCAGGAATCCCCGGACCATTGCCCTGTTCATCGTGGTGGGAGCGATCGGACTCCCCCTGGGAGCGAATCTCGTGGTCGATGCGGCGGTGCAGATCGCGGCTCACCTGGGGGTGAGCGATACCGTCGTCGGCCTTACCGTTCTCGCCGTCGGCACGTCGCTCCCCGAGCTCGCCACGACGGTGGTGGCCGCCGTGCAGAGGCGGACCGATGTGGCGATCGGAACCGTCGTCGGCAGCAACATCTTCAACATTCTCGCGATCCTCGGCGTGGGGGCGGTGATCAGTTCCGCTCCGATCGAGGTCCCGTCGGGATTCAACACGCTCGATTTTCCGGTCATGCTGGGGGTGGCGATCGTGCTCAGCGCGTTCGTGTGGCTGGGGCGTCCCATCGGACGAACGGCGGGCGTGCTATTCCTGGCGGGGTACGGGGCGTACGTGGTCGCGCTCCTGCTGCGAGCCGGCGGGGCCGCCTACTGACGGGCGTGTGCGCCGCATGCGCGAACGCGTTACGACTCCTCGCCGCGGCGCGGTCTGCCGGCTTACATTTCTTCATGCACACCTCACGACGCACGCAGCTCTTCACGGAGTCCGTCATCCGGGAGATGACCCGGGTGGCCCAGCAGCACGACGCGATCAACCTGGCACAGGGCTTTCCGGATTTTCCGGCCCCCGACCTCCTCAAGGAAGCCGCCGCCCGGGCCATCAACGCCGACCTGAATCAGTACGCGATCACCTGGGGAGCGAAGCGGCTGCGCGAGGCGGTTGCCACGAAGTACTACGACTGGTACGGCATGGACGTGAACCCCGAAACGGAGGTCACGGTCACGTGCGGCGCCACCGAGGCCATGGTCGCGGTGATGCTGGCGGTCGTCGATCCGGGCGAGGAAGTGATCGTGTTCGAGCCGTTCTACGAGAACTACGACCGCGACACGCTGTTGTGCGGGGCGAAGCCCGTATACGTGCCGATGTGGGGCAGGGAGGAGCTGGACCTGGATCGCCTCGCCGACGCGTTCTCGGACCGGACACGAGCCATCGTGATCAACACCCCGAACAACCCCACCGGCCGGGTGGTGTCGCGGCGCGACCTGGCCGGAATCGCCGAGCTGTGCCGCCGTCACGATGCCTACGCGGTGACCGACGAGATCTACGAGCACATCTACTACGAGGGAGAGCACGTCCCGATGGCCACCGTGGAGGGAATGGGCGACCGGACGATCACGGTGAGCGGCGCTTCGAAGACATTCGCCGTCACGGGCTGGCGGGTCGGCACGATCGTGGCCCCGCCCGCCGTCACCGGAGCGATCCGCAAGGTGCACGACTTCCTCACGGTGGGCGCGCCCGCGCCCCTTCAGGATGCGGTCGCGACCGCGATGGAGCTCATGGGGCCGGACTACTATACGGAGATGGCGCTCCGCTATCGCGCCCGCCGCGACGTCCTCGTGGCGGGCCTGCAGGCATCCGGCTTGCGCTGCGATCCGCCGGAGGGTTCCTACTACGTGCTGGCCGACTTCGGCGACCTCAGCGATCTGCCGGACGACGAGTTCGCGGTATGGCTGACGGCGGAGCATGGCGTCGCCTGCGTGCCCGGCTCCAGCTTCTTCCTCGATCCGGCGGACGGGCGGACCCTGGTCCGCTTCGCCTTCTGCAAGACGGAAGAACTGCTGCGCGAGGCGGTCCGGCGACTGGGGGACCTGCGGGACTGAGCCGGCGTCCCGCCCGGGGTCGAAGCGTTCAAGGGTCACGACGAAGGGAGATCGAATGCGAACCGACAATCTCGAGCACCGCGTGCGCCGCCTGGAGAGAATCAACCTCGGCCTCGCGGCCGCGCTGTGTGGTGCGGGCGTCATCCTTCTGTCCGCCGCGGTGCGCCCCGCGGACGTCGTCACCGCCACCCGGTTCGTGCTGATCGGCGAGGACGGTGTGACGCGGGCCGAGCTTCGCTCGACCCCCGGGGAGACGGGCCTCTTCATCCTGGATGGCGAGGGAACCGATCGCGCATCGCTGCTCTACAACGAGGAGGAAACAGCGATGTACCTGCGCGATGCGGCCGGCGACATCAGGGTGGGCGCGGCGCAGTACGCGCACGGAGGAGGAGGCTTCGCCATCCACGGAGAGGACACGAAGGGCGCCACGGTGCTCTACATGAAGGATCTCCGGGGCAGTCTCCGGCTGTACGATGCGGAGGGGAACCTCACCTATCAGGTCCCGCCGCCCGAGTCGCGGTAGGACGACGGTGGACACGGAAGTCGAATCGCTCCCGCCCGCGCCCCAAGGAGGCCGACGTGGACAGTCGCATTCAGCCCCTCACGGGGATCCTGGAGCTCAACTCGAGCCTGTTCCGGCGCGCCCTGGCGGGCGTGGATCAGGCGGCCGGTGAGCGGCGGCCCAACGATCACACGAACAGCCTGGCGTTCGTCGCCTGCCATGTCCTCGACGCGCGCTTCTCGCTGATGAAGCTGGTCGGACAACCGAGAACGAATCCGTGGCAGTCCCTGTTCGACTCGGCCACCGACGTCACCAGCATGAAGGAGTATCCCCCGCTGTACGAGCTGCTGGCCGAGTGGGACGAGCTGCACGAGGCGACGATCGGGTGCCTGTCGGACCTTTCGCCCGCCGATCTCGACGCGGAGTCACCTTTCCGGGTCCCGACGGAGGATCGATCGATCCTCGGCACGATCGCCTTCCTCGCGTTTCACGAGGCGTACCACGTCGGACAGATGGGACTGCTGCGGAAGTACTTCGGGTTCGATCCCGTGGTGAAGCGCTGAAGCTGCGCCTGACCGGTCCCCCCCGCTGCGCCTTGACCACCATATCTTGTGGTCTTACTTTATAGGTGCCCCAAGATGTTGCGCTTGATGTGGAAAAATCCACGGATTTCGTGGATTGGACGTGGACAACCGGCGCATCGCCGTGGAGAGACGGATCCACGGGACGCGCGGCTCAGCCTTCTAAGCCGTTGGTTGAGTGCCAGATGAGCGGCCCCACGCATGGTCCGCGGGTTGAAAGTCCCGGCGGACGAACGGTGCAGGATCGAGGAGGACGAGATGCCCAAGCTCGACAAGGCCGTTGACGTGGAAGTGGCCGTGGTCGGGTCGCGGCGGAAGCACCCGGTGCTGTCCCGCAGGTGGCTCCGGGATGCCGTCGCAGCAAACCGCTCGGCCTTCGAGTATGAGATGCGGCGTGAGAGGCGCCGGCTGCTCGATTCCCGTTTCGATGCGTTCTGGAAGGAGATCAGCGCCCGCCAAGCGTGAGCGAAGACGTACAGCGAAGCGACGGACCCCCAACGTGGGTCGGCCCCGCCCCCGCGCGGGCCGACCGGCGGGCGCGAACCCCTGGAGAGATCCGGGGGTTCTCCTTTTTGTACCCCCGGGAGGCGGGTTTCCAGCTCGCGCCGACTGGTAGGCGAGGCCCGCCAACGGTACCTTAGGCCGCCGCCGGCCGATCGCCGGCGGAGCGTGCCCGTTCCGACCCGGGCGAGCCTGGAGGGACATGGAGACCCGCGAGTCACGACCACCCTGCGCAGTCCCCGAATCGGGACTGAACGCCCGTCGCGCGACGCCCACCGTGTGGGTGGGAGACGTGCCGGTCGGGAGCGCGCACCCGATCGTCGTCCAGTCGATGACCAACACGGACACGGCGGACGTGGACGCGACCGTTCGCCAGGTCGCGGAGCTCGCCGAGGCGGGTAGCGAGCTCGTCCGCGTGACGGTGAACTCGTCGGCCGCGGCGGCGGCCGTGCCGGCGATCGTCAGCCGCCTGGACGCGCTCGGCGTTTCGGTGCCCATCATCGGCGACTTTCATTTCAACGGACACATCCTTCTTCCCGGTCATCCGGATTGCGCGGCGGCGCTGGCCAAGTACCGCATCAACCCGGGCAACGTCGGGACGAAGAAGTGGGACGCCCACTTCGCGGCCATCGTCGAGTGCGCGATCGAGCACCGGAAGCCGGTCCGGATCGGGGTGAACTGGGGGTCACTCGATGCGGCGCTTCTCACCCGGATGATGGACGAGAACGCGGGCCTGGCGGAGCCCCTGGCCGCGGACGCGGTGATGATCGCCGCCGTGGTCGAGAGCGCCATCGAATCGGCGCGAGCGGCGGAGAACATCGGCCTGCCGCACGACGCGATCATCCTCAGCGCCAAGGTGTCAGCGGTGCCCGACCTGCTTCGCACCTACCGCGCCCTGGCCCCTCTGTGCGATTACCCGCTGCACCTGGGTCTCACCGAAGCGGGGATGGCCCGCAGGGGGACGGTGGCGAGCGCCGCCGGGATCGGCATCCTGCTCGGGGAGGGGATCGGGGACACGATCCGGGTGTCCCTCACTCCGGCTCCCGGAGGTGACCGGCGGGAGGAGGTCCTCGTGGCTCGTCAGCTTCTCCAGTCGCTCGGACTTCGGAGCTTCGAGCCGCAGGTGACGGCCTGCCCGGGCTGCGGCCGCACCACCAGCACCTTCTTCCAGGAGATGGCCCGGGACATCGAGACCTGGCTGCGCGAACGCATGCCCGTCTGGAAGGAGAGCCACCCGGGGGTCGAGGAGCTGTCGGTGGCGGTGATGGGTTGCGTCGTGAACGGTCCCGGCGAGTCCCGGCACGCCGACATCGGGATCTCCCTGCCCGGGAGCTTCGAGGAGCCGAGCGCGCCGGTCTACGTGGACGGCGAGCATCACAGCACCCTGCGCGGCGACGACATCGTCCCCCGGTTCATAACGATCCTGGAGGACTACGTGCAGCGGCGGTTCGGTTCCGACTAGTCCCGCCCGGCTGCCGCGCCGCTCCCGTCCAGCGGCACGCCCAGCTCGTCCCGCTCCGACTCCACGGCCGTCCGCAGGGACTCCAGCTCGGGCGTCCACGCCAGGCGCCTGCCTTCGAGTTCCGCGACCGGTTCCATCCCTCGAACCGCGTTGGTCAGAAACGCTGCTCGCGCCCGGGCGAGGGCCGATGCGTCGAATTCGCCTTCGTGCACCGTCCACCCGCAGGAGCGAGCGACCCGGAGGGCGACCTCGCGTGTCACGCCGGGATACAGGGGGAGCGTCGCGGATGGCGTGAACAGCTCCCCATCCGCCTCCCAGAACAGGTTGGAGGCCGCGGCCTCGAGTGGATGTCCGGCGGAGGTGCGCACGGCTTCGGCGCAGCCCCGTCGTGTCGCGGCGGCCGAGCACAGCACGTGTGCGAGCGACGAGCAGCTCTTCACCCGCGGGAGCGCAGGAACAGGGACCTCGCCGGGGTCCAGCACGACCACGGTGAGTCGCCGCGAATCCGGGCTCGAGTGAATCTCGACGAGCTCCCAGGAGCCGGGCTCGCCGCGGCCGAATCCGCGGCCGCCGGGGCCGGCGCTCACCTGCACGCGGATCACACCGTCCGTCGTCCGCCCGCCGTCTGCTCCAAGCAGCAGGAGTATGTCGGACAGCCGCCCCACGTCGCGCACCGGCTCGGGGACGCCGAGGTCGATCGCCGCCGCGGATGAGCGCAGCCGGTCGAGGTGAGCCTCGGCATCCAGCAAGCGACCGCGCCGCAGGGAAAGGGTGGCGAACACGCCGTCCCCGTACCGGAAAGCCCGCTCGTCGAGATGCGGCCGGAACTCGGTCAGGGGGCGCAGGACGCCTGCAGCCCAGCAGAGGGAGCGGATGGGGCTCACCGGCGGTACGGCTCGGCGGGACGAGATCGTCGATCCACGGAGACCGGCGCGGTCGGGTCGGTCCGGCGGAGTGGGGCCGCGGGACCGGACGGCACGATCAGGCCCGGGCCCGGGAGGTGCGACAGGGGACTAGCGGCGTGCGCGGCGCCGGGCGCTGCGGACACGGCGTCGCTCGGCCGCCTTGGCCTTCCGACGCTTCGCCTCGCTCGGCTTCTCGTAGCGGCGCTTCCTGCGCATGTCAGCGAGGATGCCCGCCCGCTGCACTTTCCGTCTGAACTGGCGTAGGGCCTTCTCCAGGTTCTGGCCTTCGCCGATGAAGATCTCCAACGGTCTGTCCCCTTTCCCTCGTATTCCATGCCCGCGTCGTTCGACGGGCGCTCCGTTTTAAGCCCTTAAAGATAGTGTGGGATGGGCATGAATCTCAAGAGCGGCCGAAACCTCGAAGCCAGGATGCCGACGCAGGGGCGCTCACCCGCCGAAGCCGGGAAACCTGCCGCCGAGGCGGTCGCGCAGCTGCTGGGCGAGCGTCTTCGTGCCGTCCGCCCGGCTCGCCGATACCGCGCCCCGATCGCTCCTGGCCCGATCTGCGGGCTTCCCGGCCCGCGCGGAACGGTCCCGGCCTCCGGCCTTCGGGGCGGTTTCCTTCCCGCCCCGGTCCCGTCCGTCCCTCGCCCTGGGGGCGGATCTCGATCCGTCGGCCTCGAGGGGTACCAGGTTGCCGGCCCTCGGGCCGCGATCCGATTCGAACACTTCGAACTCGACGGTCTCGCCGTTCTTGAGCGATGCGTAGCCGTCGACATCGATATCGGTGTGGTGGACGAAGATCTCGTCGCCGCTCTCACGACGGACGAACCCGTACCCCTTGTCGGTGGAGAACCACTTCACGACGCCTTTTTCACGTGCCATCGATAGCTCCGCGATCGTCATCCGGCTCGCCCGGTGACGCCGGGCGGCGTCAGGGCGAAAGTGCGGCCGGAAGATGGGCGTCCGGAGCCCGGGATTCAAGGTGAGGGTGGGACCGTCCGATCACTTCGAAAACTTGACCACAACATCTAGCGACCGTACTTTCGGTCGACACCAGATCTTGTGGCTTCGGGGTTTCCTCGGGCGTGGATCCGGTGGATTCGGTACGGCCGGCGCCCGGCGGGCAGCCGTGCAATGAGATCGGCCCGTCAGTTGCGCTTCGCCGATGGCGAGGGCGCCGCGCCGTACGCGAGTCGAAAGACGCGGGAGGACTTCCCGCGCAGTCCCACGAGCGGCACAACGACGGCCTCCGCGCCGTCTGGAATGATAGAGTCGGAAGTTCCATGTCCTTGCCTCCCGCCTCGGGCGGAGGTGCCGACCGTGCCAAGGAGTTGGTGCCATGGGTGTAGAGATGCCGGACCTCCTCTTCATCGCCGGAGACGGGTCCTTCGAGCTGGACGGAAAGGCCTATCACATCCCGGACCATTTCTCCCCACGAGAGGTGTTCAGCTACCGACGCCTGCTCGAGCCGATCCCGGACATCCCCGGGGGGACGAACCTGTCGACCGAGCAGAGGGCGATCCAGAAGACGTACTTCTTCCGCCGCGCCGCGGCCTGCATCATCCCGGGCCTGGAACCGAGCTCGCTGGAGAGCGTACCTCTGCGCGCCCTGATGAACCTGCACCGCTGGTTGCTGGATCACCGGCCGGAGCTGACGCTGGACGCGCCGCTGCACGCCTGACGGAGCGGCGCTGTCCCGGCCCGGCCCCCGTGCCCGGGGCGCCGGGCCTTTTTTTGTCACGTGATGCCGGGTTCGAGCCCGGCGTTATCTTGTACCTGATCGCAGGTCGGGAGCGCGGCCCTGCCGGGCTCCCTGCAACCCCTGACAGCGAGGACAGCCCGACGTGATTCGTCGCGCCAAGATCATCTGCACGATAGGGCCCGCGTCTCGCGACCCCGAGACGTTTCGCCTTCTCGTCGACGCCGGGATGGACGCCGTGCGCGTCAACTTCTCCCACAGCTCGCACGAGGATGCGGCGGAGACCTTCCGTCTGGCGCGGGAGACGGCTCGCGACGTGGGTAGGCCGCTGGCCGTGCTGGCCGACCTGCAGGGGCCGAAGATCCGGGTCGGTGTGCTGCCGGAGCCGCGCAGCATCGAGCAGGGACGGACCTACGTGTTCGAGGCCCTGCACGATGCCGATGCGGGCGCTTCGGGGGGAGCGATCCCGATCACCTATCCCGACCTGACCGCCGAGATGGAACCGGGCGACCGTCTCCTGTTCGACGACGGGGCGATCGCGTTCGTGGTCGAGGAAACGGACGGCACGCGGGTGACGGCGCGCGCGCGGACGAACGGCACGCTGCAGTCTCGCAAGGGCCTCAACCTGCCCGGCAAGGCCCTCGCCGTGCCGAGCATCACCGAGAAGGACCGCCTCGATCTCCAGTTCGCTCTCGAGCACGGGGTGGACTACGTGGCGTTGAGCTTCGTGCGCCGGGCGGCGGACCTGGAGGAGCTGCGGGGGCTCGTGAGTGACGATGTGTTGATCATCGCCAAGATCGAGAAGGAGCAGGCCGTCCAGAATCTGGCTGAGATCGTATCGCTGTCGGATGGTGTGATGGTGGCGCGGGGCGACCTGGGGGTGGAGCTTGACTTCGAAGAAGTGCCCATCGTCCAGAAGCGGCTGCTGCGGCTCAGCCAGGAGTCGATCTCGATTGGAATTACGGCCACGCAGATGCTCGAGTCGATGACGCACTCGCCGCGCCCGACCCGCGCCGAGGTCTCGGACGTCGCGAACGCCCTGCTCGACGGGACGGACGTGGTCATGCTGTCGGGCGAGACGGCCGTCGGGGACTATCCGGTCGAGGCGGTGCAGACGATGGACCGGGTCGCCCGTCGGATCGAGAGCGAAACAGGATTCCTCGACGAACCGTCCGATTTCGGGCCGCGGGACTCCCGTTCCGGGGTCCACCGGACCGTGCCGGGGGCGATCGCCGGCGCCGCGGTCGAGGCGACGCACCGGCTGGGGGCGCCGTTCCTGATCACGCTGACGACGAGCGGGTTCACGGCCCGCCTGATAGCGGCGCAGCGACCGCGGGTGCCGATCCTCGCGGTCACGGACAACGAGCGCACGTACCGGCAGCTGGCGCTCGCCTGGGGCGTGGTGCCGATCCACCACGACGAGGCGGTGAGCTACGACGGAATGCTCTCGCACGCGCGCACCTACGCCTTCGAGCACGGCCTGGCGGAGCCGGGTCGGAATTGCGTGGTCACGGCCGGGATGCCGTTCCACGAGCCGGGGACGACGAACTACATGCGCGTCGAGAAGCTGTGAGGTCATGCGCCTGACTTTTCTCGGCACCGGCACGTCGTTCGGCATTCCAGTCCCGGGATGCCGCTGTGCCGTGTGCACTTCCGACGATCCACGCAACCGGCGCACGCGGCACGGCCTGTTGCTGGAGGACGGCGGGCGCAAGCTCCTGGTCGATACGCCTCCAGAGCTGAGGCTGCAGCTCGTCGCGGCGAGCGTGGATCGGCTGGACGCCGTGTTCATCACCCACGCGCACGCGGACCACGTACACGGGATCGACGACCTGCGTGCTTTCACGACGCGGGCCGGCTATCGGCTGCCGGTCTTCCTGGCGTCGGAGTACGAACAGGAGCTGAGGACGCGATTCGCCTATTTCTGGGGAACCGATGCCAGGTCGAGCCCCGGAACCACCGTTCCCGGTCTGGACCTCGTGACGTTCGAGGACCGGGACCGGCTCGAAGTGGCGGGCATGGAGCTGGACGTCGTGGCGTTCCCGCACGGCTGGTTCCGAAGCTACGGCTTCCGGGTGGGCGACCTGGCGGTGATCGTGGACGCGAAGGAGATCCCGGACGATGCCGTGCCCCTCCTCCGGGGGGTACGGGTGCTGGTGATCAACGCGTTGTGGTACGGCCATCCGCACCCGACCCATTTCAACGTCGAGGAAGCAGTGGAGGTGTCCCGGCGCCTCGAAGCGGGAACGACCTATCTCACGCACCTGACGCACCGACTCGATCACGCCGACCTGGAGGAACGTCTCCCGGCTGGGGTGAAGCCGGCCAGCGACGGGCTGACGATCGAGATCTGACGGTCTATATTCGCGGACCCACTCACCGGCGTGAAGAGGAAAACTTGTCGCAGAACCTGATCCGGAACTTCTCCATTGTCGCCCATATCGACCACGGCAAGTCGACGCTGGCCGATCGGCTGCTGGAGGTCACGGGAGCGGTGGGGTCACGCCAGATGAAGGAGCAGGTCCTCGATTCGATGGACCTGGAACGGGAGCGCGGGATCACGATCAAGCTGAACGCGGTCCGCCTGCCGTATCGCGCCTCGGACGGTCAGAAGTACCAGCTCAACCTGATCGACACGCCGGGCCACGTGGATTTTACTTACGAGGTCAGCCGGAGCCTGGAGGCCTGCGAGGGAGCGCTACTCGTGGTGGACGCGAGCCAGGGGATCGAGGCGCAGACGATCTCCAACCTCTTCCTGGCCCTCAACGCCGGACTCGAGATCATCCCCGTGGTCAACAAGATCGATCTTCCCGCAGCCGAGCCCGAGCGACGGCGGGACGAGATCTGCGACCTGATCGGCGTCGAGGCCGAGGACGTGCTGCTCGCGTCGGCGAAGATGGGGACGGGGGTGGCGGAGATCCTGGAGGCGATCGTGCACCGGGTGCCGCCCCCATCCGGCGATCCGGACGCGCCGCTCCGCGCCCTGATCTTCGACTCGATGTACGACAAGTACAGGGGCGCCGTGCCGTTCCTCCGCGTCGTCGATGGATCCATCCGGACGGGCATGACCGTGGGCTTCGGAGCGAGCGACGCCGAGTACGAGGTGGACGAGACCGGCTTCATGTGCCTCGGCTTCCAGCCGGTCGGTGAGCTTCGGGCGGGCGAAGTCGGGTATCTCACGGCCCAGATCAAGCGGATATCGGACACCCGGGTGGGCGACACGCTGCTCGATGCCGAGAATCGCGCGTCCGAGCTGCTGCCCGGTTACCAGGAAGCGAAGCCGGTCGTGTTCGCCGGCCTCTATCCGACGGACACGGACCAGTTCGAGGAGTTGCGGGACGCGCTCGCCAAGCTGCAGTTGAGCGATGCCAGCCTCCACTGGGAGCCCGAGACCTCGACGGCGCTCGGGTTCGGCTTCCGTTGCGGTTTCCTGGGTCTCCTGCACATGGAGATCGTGCAGGAACGACTGGAGCGCGAGTTCGATCTCGACCTGGTGACGACCGTCCCCAACGTGGAATACCACATCACCCTGACCAACGGTGACCGGGTGTCGGTCGAGAACCCCAGCAAGATGCCGGATCGCGGACGCACCGAGTCGGTCGAGGAGCCGTACGTCCGGGTCCACGTCGTGTCGCCCGCCGAATACATCGGGGGGATCCAGAAGCTGTGCCACGAGCGGCGGGGCGAGTACCTCAACATGGAGTACCTCGACACGAACCGGGTCGAGCTGCGCTACGACATTCCACTCGCCGAGATCGTGCTGGACTTCTACGATCGTCTCAAGTCCGTGTCGCGGGGATATGCGGCCCTCGATTACGAGCTGGTCGGCTACCGGGCGTCCGACCTGGTGAAGCTCGACATTCTGCTCAACGGGGAGCCGGTGGACGCCCTCAGCGTGATCGTTCACCGGGACGAGTCCTACGACTACGGCCGCAAGATGGCGAGCAAGCTGAAGGAGCTGATTCCGCGGCAGCTGTTCGACGTGGCGATCCAGGCGGCGATCGGGCGCGACGTGATCTCGAGAACCAACGTGAAGGCCCTGCGGAAGAACGTGACGGCGAAGTGTTACGGAGGTGACATCACGCGGAAGCGGAAGCTGCTCGAGAAGCAGAAGGAGGGGAAGCGGCGGATGAAACAGGTGGGATCGGTCGAGATCCCGCAGGAAGCGTTTCTCGCCGTGCTTCAGGTCGGTGACTGACGGGGTCGGCGGTCTCGTCGTCCGGGCGCCGAATCACCTGGGCGAGCTGATCCTCGCGCTGCCGGCGCTCGAGCACGCCGCGGCGGAGGAGCGAGCGGCGGG
>Ga0210133_1000560_pt1 | contig 12557 bp, 10 predicted proteins | sample Joice_ThreeSqC_D_2_FD_184874 | JGI IMG/M metagenome (GOLD analysis project Ga0210133, IMG submission 184874) | Wetland microbial communities from San Francisco Bay, California, USA, that impact long-term carbon sequestration - Joice_ThreeSqC_D1... | ecosystem: Environmental > Aquatic > Marine >...
CAATCGTTGCCGCGGCTCTCATGACCTCTTCGATGGTGGCCAGCAGGCAGGACAGAGTTGGTACGACAGCATCACCGGTTCCGATCGTGGACCTGCATGTCGACCTTTCCTACCAGTACAACTACCAGAAAAGGCCTTTCGATGTGGGCGTCGGGCAATTCCCGTCCTCGGCTCTGGTTCAGGCTGGTATCTCTCTCGTGGTCTTGCCGCTATTCGTCCCCTGGAGGGTTTCCCCACACGGTCCACGGCTGGTGGACTTGGAAACCAACTACCACAATGTCCTTGGGCGTCTGAGATCAGGCCATGTTTTTCAGGAGCCGGGTTGCCGACGACGACCCGGGCGGGTTTCTACGTTGCTGTCCTTTGAGGGGGCGTCGGCGCTTGCCTCCGATCCAGACTCGGTCAAAGAATGGATTGCCCGCGGAGTGAGGCTCTTTGGTCTAGTTCATTCACAGGACAACGTTCTGGGTACCTCCGCCACCGGCAAGGATGGCCGTCGTCGGGGGCTGACCGATTTGGGGCGCAGGTTGGTCCAAGCGATTGAGGACAACGGTGGCTTGGTCGACGTTTCCCATGCGTCACGTCGGACGACCGAGGACGTCGTTCGAATGGCCCTAGATGCTGGTAAGCCCGTGGTTGCATCACATTCGAACGCCGCGGCACTCGCAAACCATCCGCGCAATCTGACCGACGCTCAAATCGTGGCCATAGCGCAGACCGGAGGCCTCATCGGGGTCAATTTCCACAGCCCCTATTTGGCGCGAGGGCGACCGGCAACGCTAGAGGATGTGGTCCGACACATTCGCTACATTGCCGATCTCGTCGGGGTCAGCCACGTTGCCATCGGCTCGGACTATGAAGGAGACATTCGACCCGCCCGAGGACTCGATCGAGTCGATCGGGTCCAGCGATTGGTGCCCGCACTCGCCGCGGCCGGGTTCTCAGACAGGGACGTCCATCAGATCCTCGGTGAAAATGCTTGGAATCTCCTGTGCGGCGGGGCGTTCCCGTCCACTCCGAGCGATGATAAAAGGGGGACCTCAAACGAGGCACATTCCCGATGACGGATACCGATCAACAAGCTCTCGATTTCTTTCCCCGATGGCTACGCACGCTTGGCGACGATGTCGTTGCGGTGGCCGGCACATTGACGGACGGTTCCCTAGCGCCAGAAGTCAGACTATGGTCTGCGGCAGCGGTAGGATACCTGTTCAAGTCGCTCGATCTCGTTCCGGACGGAATTCAGGACTTGGGCTTCTTGGACGACGCAATGGTACTGCGTGTCGCCGCCAAGAATGCTACCGAAGAACCTGGCTACTCAGAGTCGCGTGGAAACTTGGTCCTCGAAGGCCTTGCCGCGGACGCGGAGTTGGTTGAGGCCTTCCTCGCGGACCAGGCACCGCGCCTCTCGCGCTATGTTTCCGAGCTCCGGGTTGCACTAAGCCGCGGCCGGAGCCCTTCGGATGTCGTTGAGGACTCCGCATTGGCCGTTCAGATGGTCGAGGACGCGCGCAGCTGGTCCGCCAGCTACGATCCCCCGCCCTTCGCGGGCGATAAACGGACCCTCACAAAGCTTCGCGCATTTTTGCTGACGAAGCTGCCTTGACCACTGGCCGTGAGGCCTCCACGCCAGGGTGAGGTGGGCGGCGCGAGGGGTGGTGCGTTGGAGACGGATCCGGCGCTCACGCTAGCTCACCTCGTGTCCAGTTGGGGTGGGCTAGGCTCCAGAGCTCTCGCTGGCAGACGCGCGGGAAGTTCATCTGGGCAGACGACTGAGACCTTCGTTGGGCTTCGCGTAGCCGCCCCGCGAACGAGGAGCATGCTAGGTCGGACAGGAATTAGCGCCCGAACTTACCGCGTCTCTGATAACGTGCGCTAATGGCCTGTGCAGTGTGCGGGCCCCCAAAATGACTCATGCAGTCGTCGCGACTCGCGAAATTGGCAGATCGGTACGAGGTGGTTGCCTCCTTGGCCCAGGCCGGCGACGCGAGCTACTTCGCGGCGCGTGACACCAGGACCGGCGGCGATGTGGCATTGTGTGTGTGTGGCAGGCAAACCGCTGGCCGCCTGGAATCGAGCATACACGTATCCCATCGGCACCTGGCCAGCATTACGGACGTGGTCGCGGAGGTTGACTCAGCTGCGTTTCCCGGCCGCACATGGTTTCCCCGCGATGCGGTGGCTCTGATAGCCGACCTGGTGAGGGGCTCAAGCTTGGTTGATTGGCTGGCCACGCAGCCGATGGAAGTCGATCGAGCGGTCGCTTGGACCATACGCATCGCAGAGGCTCTGCGAGCGCTTCACCATCGGCATCTTCTCCATGGTGCAGTTTCGATTCCCGCGATCGTGGCCATACCTCGTACTCGCGCCATCGCGCCAATACTGACTCGCCTGGTAGTTCCGCCCCTATTTACCAGTGCCAGCCCAGAACGCCTCGCTGGCGAAGGTCCGTCCCTTGCAGACGACATCTGGGCGCTGGGGACGGTATTGCGCGACATGCTCCTCGGTTGGGCCCCCAAACTCTTGGCGCAAGGACCGGCATTTTCTCGTGTTGCAATCGACCTGTCGAAATTGCGCTCGGAGGCCGATCTGGCTCGAAAGCGTTCCCTTCAAGGCATCCTGGAACGAATGCTCGCCGTGGAGCGGCGTCACCGCGTGACGCAGGTCGATGACATAATCGACCTCTTGGATAAGTGGGAGCGTCGGTCAGTCGTTCCTTACCCAACCGCCCCACTTGCCGCCGTGTCGTCAGGCGCAGTCGAGACCGTACAAGCGGCACCCTGGGATCCACTGCTTGCGCCGAGCCCCAAATTGATTGGAGCGGTACGGTTGTACCTCGAAGCTGACAATAGCAAGAACTCGGTGCCGCCCCACGGCGTACTCGAACCGGTCGACTCGCGTTTGCACGATCTTGGTCCTGTTGCTGGAAATGCGCAGCCACTGCTGTCAGGTCAAGCTGCGAACCAGGTCGACTCGCAGTCGGGGATTCTTCGCGGGGCCCCGACCGTTCAGGCGTCTCGGTCATCGGACGTGCCATTGTCCTTCACACACCGCGTTCGTCCCCGCTATCGACTGGCGCTTTGGCTTGGATTATTGACGTGCGTTGGAGTCGTGGTTGCCCTGTGGAGCCCGTGGGATTCTGCCATCCAAAACGAAAAACTACCTCGGAGCGAGGTTCCGGTGGCAACCTCTCCCGTATCGACCCAGGTCCGGCGCCCCCCCCGCCGGCACCTTTCTCCTGACGAGGCCAGATCGGTTTGCATCCGCTCCTACTTTCCCGAAAGCGGCTTGGACAAGCATTCAGATTTCGGATTTCTTTGCCGTTCGGGTGACTTCTTGGGCATTGCTCGTCAGCTCAGCGATCGAGTTGCTCCGCAAATGGAGGCTGTTGCTCCTTCCGCGATGCCCTCGTCGTCCGACAAGAGCCGGGCGCCGGCTGCGAGCCAACCATCGGCCGCCGCCGAAGACCGTCCCGGGATGATCGTCACGGCGGAGCCCTCGCTACGAAGCGAACAATTGGGCTGGTACGAACTGGTTGCCGCGGCAATCGTTCGGCAAACCTGCTGCCGCGAAGCCTCCCCCGTACACCTGCAGCAAACCCCGGGATGGTGTCCGCAGCTGCAGACAGTGGTCCGAAGAATTGCCGAGGAAAGCACCAAGACTGGCGACATCTCGCCCGCAATCCAGGCCTTCGATCAGGCAGTCGGTTGTCTTCTGGCACAGCGGCAACGTCCCCCCTATCCATATCACGGGCCACCCTCGGACACGGAACGACAGGCCCTGCAACAATTCTTGAAGCATGCCGCCGAATCGGACGCTCTGCGAGCCTCGGGACGTTAGAGGCGGTAGGCAACGGTACAGCAATGTCGATCAAATGTCCGCGTGGCGCGGGGTGCGTGGAAACGGAATGACATCGCGCACGTTGGACAGGCCTGTCAGGTAGCAGAGCATGCGCTCCAGTCCCAACCCAAATCCTGCGTGCGGGACGGTGCCAAAAAGGCGCAGATCCCGATACCACCAGTAGCTGTCTGGAGATAGCCGCATTTCCTGCATTCGACGGTCGAGAACTTCGAGCCGTTCCTCCCGTTGGGCGCCTCCCACAATTTCACCTACTCCGGGAACCAAGATGTCCATCGCTGCCACGGTTCTGTCGTCGTCATTGAGGCGCATGTAAAATGGCTTCAATGTCCGAGGAAAGTTGCTCACGACCACGGGCCTCTTGACGATGTGCTCGGTCAAGTAGCGCTCGTGCTCCGATTGGAGGTCCATCCCGTAACGGACGGGAAATTCGAAATTGTGGCCCCCGGCCTCGGCGCGCGTGAGTAGGTCGACTACTTCGCTGTACTCTAACCGTTCCGCGCTCGCATCGACGAACGCCTTGGCTCGCTCGATGCATTGATTGTCGACGTGGTCTTGGAAGAACTGCATCTCTTGCGTGCAGTCCTCGAGCACGCCGGAGACCACAGCGCGTAAGAAATCGAGCGCCAGGGCGGCGTCGTCACTCAGGTCGGCAAATGCAATTTCGGGTTCCACCATCCAGAACTCCGCGAGGTGACGACTGGTGTTCGAATTCTCCGCGCGAAACGTGGGACCGAAGCTATACACGCGGGACAACGCCGAGCAGTAGGTCTCGAGCTGCAACTGCCCGGAGACGGTAAGAAAAGTCTCTTTCCCAAAGAAATCCTCGGAATAGTCACCGCTAGAGGACCGATTTGCCCAATCCAATGTCGATACTCGAAATAGTGCTCCTGCGCCTTCGCAGTCGCTGGGCGTAATGATGGGTGTATGCACCCAAATGAAGCCCATGGACCGAAGGTAACGGTGCACATGGGCGCTCAGAGAATCTCGGATTCGAGCCACGGCACCAAAGGTATTCGTGCGCGGGCGCAAGTGAGCGTGGTCGCGCAAGAACTCCAGAGAATGCCGTTTCGGTTGTATTGGATAGGTATCCGGATTGTCCACCCATCCGACGATCTTCAACTCCGTCACCAGAAGCTCGACCTGTTGTCCGCGCCCGGTGGAGTTTACCAGCTGTCCAGCTGCCTCGATCGAGCAGCCCGGTCCAAGCTTGGATACCTCGGTCGTATAGTTGGACAGGCTACTGGGAACGACCAGCTGTAGCGTGTGCTGGCATGATCCGTCCGAAATGTGAACGAAGGATACGCCTGACTTGGACTCCCGGCGCGTCCGGACCCATCCGCGTGCAATCGCATCGCGTGGGATCGTCGTCTTGGGGTCAGTTAGCTCCGAAATCAGGGGAAGTGGCACGTGCGAAATTGCCGCTCATGTTTCGCAGAAGCGCAAGGGGGGCGTGGACCCCTAGCGAATTGTCCCAAAATCCGACTGCTTCAGGCAGGGAGCGCAGCAAGTCCCGCGCCGCTTCTGTCCGCCGTGGCCCCCGAATTCCGCGGACAGGTGCCTGGGACACCGACCGTCGGGCAACCCCTGGCCATGGCACACAGGATCGAAGCCCGCGCATCATCACGAGCCGTGGCATGCTGCTCGATTCGCCCTCATGACTAGGTACACTGTCGGCATGCGCAGAGCAATTGTGCCGAGTGACCGAGCGCAACGGGCGACGGGCGTCCACGAATTCGTTGCAGCACCGAGGGTGGTCATCGGCAATGGAGCCGTCTTGGAGCTCGCGCACGTCGTCGAGGAGTTCGGAAGGTCGGTTCTATTGGTCACAGGGCGTTCTTCCGAGAGAACGCGTCATATCGAGGAACGTCTGCAGAATTCCAGAACGACACTTCAAACTCTGAGAGTGCTTCAGGAGCCGACGGTTGACGACGTCCGCTGTGGCGTTGGCGTCGCCCAAGGCGGCGGCTGCGACGTGGTGGTTGCGGTTGGTGGTGGCAGCGTCATTGACGCCGCGAAGGCGATAGCCGCGCTGCTTGCCAATGGTGGCGATCCCCTCGACTACGTCGAGGTTGTGGGGCTTGGTCGCAGCTTGACTATTCCCAGTGTTCCAGTGATTGCGGTGCCAACCACCGCGGGTACGGGGGCAGAGGTGACGAAGAATGCGGTGCTCGATGTGCCGGAATACGCGGTGAAGGTCAGCTTACGCAGCCGGCACATGATACCTCGCGTCGCCATCGTCGACCCTCAGCTCACCGTGACGGTTCCGGCATCCATTACGGCGACGACCGGACTCGATGCTCTAGCCCAGGTGCTCGAATCCTTCGTGTCGGTGGCCGCAACCCCACTGACCGACGCGTTGGCAAGGGAGGCCATGCGTCGCGCTGCTGTCGCGTTGAGACGCGCCTACGAGAACGGCGCCGATATCGAAGCGCGTCGAGACATGTGTCACGTCAGTCTTTCCGGCGGACTGTGCTTGGCGAACGCTGGACTCGGCGCGGTACACGGTCTGGCTGGCCCTCTTGGCGGCATGTTTCGGGCACCCCATGGTGCCTTGTGTGCAGCCCTGCTTCCACATGTAATGCGGGCTAACATCCGGACGTTGCGTCGTGCGAATTCGGGAGCCGATACTCTCGCGCGCTTCAACGAGATCGGTCAGCTCTTGACGGGTCGCCACGACGCCGACGCGGACTCCGGCATCGACTGGGTCGAGCAGCTGGTGCAAGCAATGAGCATACCGCCGCTTTCCAGTTATGGCGTCGGGCCGGAACGCTTCCCCGAAATCATCGACAAAGCAACTCGATCGAATAGTATGCGTGGCAATCCCATCGAGCTGGATCCAGCGGCGCTCGGCAATATCCTGAGGGCCGCACTCTAATTAGAGAAAGTGACGTATCGGTGGTCGAGTAGACTGTGCAAGAGAATCGGCTAAGAGCAGGCTAAGGAGTATCGGCAAGATGGCCCTTCGCAAGACGGACACAGAGGTACTGGTGGTGGGGGCTGGCCCCGTCGGGATGCTGGTTGCGTTGCTGCTACATGAGCAGGGCGTGGCGGTAGAACTCGTCGACGAGGCATGGCGCTCGGCAACTCGGAGTTACGCTACAGCGCTGCATCAGGCGAGTTTGTCGATTTTGAAGGACGCCGGAATCGGCATCGACAGCCTTGGTCCCGCCCAGCAACTGGAGCGAATCGTATTTTACGACGAGAAGGAGTCCCGATGCGAGTTGGACGTTGCTTCCGGGTCTGGGTCGCTTCCCTATGCCAGTATTCTGCCGCAAAGTTCGCTCGAATCGCAGCTTGAAGCCGAGCTCAATTGCCGAAGAATTCCCATTCGATGGCAACAACGGCTCGCCGAAATCGAAAGAGCCAACGATCGTTTGACGGCATCGATCGAGGTGTTGGAGCGCGCGTCTACCGGATATGCCGTCGCCAAGACCAGCTTGCAGGTGGCTCGGACAGAGCAGATCGGTGCGCGATTCGTCGTCGGAGCCGACGGCATCGACTCGCTGGTACGCCGGCAAGCCAATATTCGATACGAATCCGTCGGTACGCCCTTGGAATTCGACGTCTTCGAGCTGGAAGCGCAGGATGTCAACGCCGGTACTCAGCATGTCGTCCTCGGAGAATCGACGACCGATGTCCTATGGACGTTGCCTAGCGGGCGGCAACGCTGGAGCTTCCAGGTGAACGGTCCTGGAACCCCGCAGCGGGAGCGCATCAAGAGCCGCTTGCTTTTGCAGGTGCCGGGCGAGGCGTCTCGGCGGACTGGCGAAGAGCAGCTGCGACAATACGTGTCGCAGCGCGCTCAGTGGTTCGACGGAAAATTGGGCGACATCGTCTGGACCGGCGATGTGCGTTTCGAGCCACGATTGGCGTCCGCCTTTGGCAGTGGATCGATTTGGTTGGCAGGTGACGCCGGGCATCAGACGGGTCCAGTGGGAGTACAGAGCATGAACGCCGGACTGCGTGAAGCTCGTGCCCTCGCGGACGCCATTGCGGCCGTACTCAAGCGCGGCTCGCCCCGGTCTGTCCTGGACCAGTACAACGATGCATGTCGCAGCGAATGGCGAAGGCTGCTTGGCCACGGATCGGGATTTCATGCGGCAGCGACGGCCAATCCTTGGATCGTCGAAAGAGCCGCTCGCGTGGTTACGTGCCTACCGGCATCTGGTAACGAATTGAAAACCCTGGCCAGCCAGCTGGGGCTCGTGGCTGACGACGATTGAGTGGCCCGATGCGATATCGCTGAGAGCTGGAGCAGCGAATGTCACGCCGTTGGTGCCTTGGCACTTGGGCGAGCGTGGCCGAAGAGAGGGCTTCTATCCTCGTCCGGCAGGTCGACTTCATGTCCGGGCCACGGAGCCTCGACATGTGGACCGGGGTCGTAAATGCACGCCGGATCGTCTCCCCAGAGGTCACCGGACGCTGCCCAAGCGCGAGCACGTGAGCCGCCGCAGATCCATCGGTACCGACATCGACCGCATTTTCCGGTCAAGCGATCCATGTCCCGAAGCTCGGTCAGCTTCGGTGAATTTCGATAGAGCTCATCCAACGGAACGTCGCGCACGTTGCCAATCAAGGGCGAAGGCAGGAAACCAGCCGGAAAGACATCGCCATTGCGAGCGACGAAGACCACCCCGTTTCCATCGCGAACGCCGAAACCCATGCGTGCTCCCATACGGACCAACTCGTCCGTGCTGCGTGACGCCTGCTCGCGCTCGAGCCAGTACCGGCGGAAATGTGGCGCTTCCACGGTGCTGACGTGAAAGGGGGCCTCGTCAGCCCGTTCGTATGCCCACTGGAAGAGCTGCTCTACCTCGCTGGCGTCGAGCGCGCCTAAGCTCGATCCGCGTCCTGTCGGAACCAGCAGAAAGAGGCTCCAGCGTCTGACAGGGGGACTCGCCCGTCTGGAAAGCAGCTCATACAGCTCGGCCAAGTGAGGTTTGGTAAATCGAGTGACCGTGGTATTGATTTGTACTGCTACGTCGAATTCACGCGCCCAATCCAGCGCATTCATCGAATGCGCGAACGTTCCCTGCACGCCACGAAAAGCATCATGGATGTCCGGCGTGGGCCCATCGAGGCTCACGCCGAGCGCGGTGATACCCAAGGCCTTGAGGCGTTCTACCGTGCCACGCTTCAGCGAAGGCGTGGTGCTCGGCGTGACTGCTATCGGAACGTGCTGGACCCGCCCATATTCGACCAACTCGAGCAAATCCGGACGTTCGAGCGGATCACCTCCCGTGAGTACCAATAGACTGCCAAGGCGCTTGATGCTGTCAATCAGCTGGCGACCTTCCGAGGTGTCGAGCTCCTGCGGATCTCGGTGCGATATGGCTTCGGCCCGACAATGTTGGCAAGCCAGTCCACAGGCGATGGTGGTCTCCCAATAGACGTTTCTTGGCGCTTTCGGGAAAACGTAGCGGGGTATCGAGAAAGTCATCTGAGCTTTGCCTTCGGGCAGCTCAACCGGCCATTTCGAATTACGGCAATCTAAAGCGCGGCCCGCTGTCCGAGATGCAATTCTACCAGACTGCCGCTAACATTTCGGGGCGTCGAGGCCACAATCGTCTGTAGAAACCTCGCAAACTTTCAGGAATCAACCATGAAGACAGGTGCGTACGACGTTCTGGACGAGCATCAACACATCCGGACCTTGGTGGACAGGCTCCAAGGTTGCATCGATCAGCAGAAGGACGGCACCGATGACTGGCTCGCCGAGGTTCGGCCATTGGTTGGAGAGCTAGCAAACCGAATAGGTCCTCACTTCAATGGCGAAGAGGCAGAGTTCTTTCAGGACGTCCGGCAGCGAATTCCGCGTCACGCCGCCACCATAGACAAGTTGATCCAGCAGCATCGCCGACTGCTCCAAGATCTCGTGGCTCTTGCCGGACGCTTGGAGAACCTGAAGAAAGCATCGGGGCCGGACGCCGAGAGTTGGGTCATGGACCTGACTCGGACACTGCGGCTTCTCAGTACTCACGAGGAACAAGAAAACGAACTGATGTTGGTGGCGTACTGGCAAGATCTAGGCGAAGCAGATTGAAAGTCGACGCTCGGTGAGGTGTTTCCGTCCCAAGGCGGCTAATAACTCGAATCATCGCTGACCGGGAAGGCTCGAGCCGAGTCGCGCCGATTTAGCTCGTCCCAGGTCCGAGCGTTGCCATAGCCATCTTCGCGAAAGAGTGCGACTCCGATGACACCCACGTTTCGATCCGAACCGGTTCGGGCAGCATAAGAGTCTCTTACGCTAGCAAAGCGAAACGTCGCCACCTGCTCGCGGCTGCGGCGAAATCCTTCTATTTGCAGGGTGGAATAGGATTCGAGCAAATAGCCACGCTTGCCCGTTGATGCAGGAAGGCCATCGATGACGTCCAACCCGTCGACCGAGGCCACGACCTCGAATCTGTCTTGGGCCCGGTTAGATACCAAAATCGAGTACCGGTCACCCTGCCTCCCTGAGACGAAGGTGTGCCCATCCAAACTGCAGCCGGGCAAAGGGGAACCCGTTTCACCGATAATACGTACAGTGACGACCCCACCAAGCATCGAGGTTTCGTTAGGCTCAAGCTCGGACGGAGTTTCCAGGCCGGCTCGAGTCAAGGTACCGCTCATGTCGTTGTAGCGGATCGAGAGCATGCCATCGGGATCGCGACCCGAGGCACGTTCGAAAGCGGTCGTGGTCACCCAACTGTCTCGGTATTCGCCCCATTGAGTGGCCAATCCCGGTCGGAATTTTGGTGCTGGTGTCGGCCAGGGCCGAGGCACCAGGGCGGCAGAATTCGCCTTCGCACGGGCCGATCTTGGCGCTGCAGAAGGGGGCCGCCCCTCGGCTTCCGCTGCATCGGCTCGAGAACCTTCGAGGGACGTCGGGCGACGGCCTTTGGTCGCGCTCCCGCTCAGGCCCGATGCAAAGCCGTCGACTGGCGCGCGGGCGAATTCACCCCGATCGCGATAGGGCTGGTGGTCATCACGTCCCTCCTGGAGCGTCTCGCTACCCGTGCCGTCCCGGTAGCTCATGTGATCCGTTGCCCCACCTCGATCGACCGAGGACTCCAAGGCGCCGGGATTCCGAACTGCGCAGCCGGAAATCAGTCCGTGCGTAACCAGCATGACGAGAGCCAAACGAGTTGCGACCGAGCGAGCCATGTTCACCTCCAACCTGAATGGTTGAATGAACGGCGCGGCGCTCCATCCCTTACACTCAAGCGCTGCTGCGTTGGGGAGTCCAGCTGGTCGTGACTCTCGGCACGCCCGGTCGAGACGCTCGACCGGGCCGTCAGTCTCGATGGCGGTGATGCTACAATTACTGTGAAAACCGGAACACAATCCGATGGGAGTCTTCGTCTACGGACAGATCGACGGCAGCCGCCTTGGCTCCGATCGCTAGGCAATCCGCAGCAAGCGCGAGCGTGCGACGCCCGGCCACCCATCGCACTTCGCCGGCATTCTTTCCCGGCGCGATCGTCAATCGCGCCTCCGAGGCACCGTGGGTGTCCAATTCCAAGTGCGGAACACAGTGCGCGTCCCGTGCAACTAGCCAACGGACGGCATGAATGAGCATGGAAACGAGCAACTTTGGCCGTATCGAGTATTCGAATTCCGCGAGGGACGGAGCGACCGTGACGCGAATCCCTTCCAGCCTTCCGCCCACGGGTTCGCTGCCGCGGCACACCTCAAGGATGACTTCTCTCAAGCTGAGCGACACGGCCTGACCAAGGCTTGCATTTGCCAACAGATCGAGGAGCTCGCTGGCAGCCTCCAGGTCACGGACGGTGCGCTGGAGAACCTCCTCGAGATGCAGTCGGTTCTTGGCGTTCATCTGCTGCTTGCGCGCGCCTCCGAGGGCTGTCGCCAATTCATCGAAATGTCGGTCCGAGTGCCTTCGCAGCTTTTCCACGATCGGACCCGCATCGGGCTGTTGCCCGCCGGCCCAGTCGGCTAGCTCGCTCATGGCAAGCTGCAGCGGAGCGCACGACGCATAAGAATCAGGCAAAACCGAGGAAAGGGCACGCGGACCGATACGCACCGACGCGAGCAATTGCTCGAGATTGCGAAGCCCCCCCAAGGCGTCGCGTACCGTCCCTCGGGCCGCTTCGATGCCGCTAGGATCGGAAGCGGGCCGCCAGGACGGCGGCTGGCGGTCACTCATATTCTCGTCCGAAGCTATAGCATCTCGTATTCCGCAAAGAAGAACGCACATTCCTTGCGGCCATTTTCTTCCGAGTCCGAACCGTGCACGGCGTTCTCACCCACGTTGGTGCCGTGCTGCTTTCGGATTGTTCTTTCGTCCGCCTTCGAAGGATCGGTAGCTCCGATCACCTTGCGCAAATACATGACAGCGTCATCTCGCTCGAGCGCCATCACGACGATTGGTCCTCGTGTCATGAACCTACAGAGGTCCCCGAAGAACGGGCGTCCCGTGTGAACCGCATAGAAACCCTCGGCCTGCGGGCGGGACAATGTCAACTGTCGCAGTCCCAAGAGACGAAAACCTTCGTCGAGTAGACGCTGCAAAATGGCCCCCTGGACGTGCTTCTCGCAGGCGTCCGGCTTGATGATGCACAAGGTTCGCTGAGGCGTGGGCATGCGGCAAATCTCCTTTGGCTGGTCGCAAGATGACAGATTGTCGGCCCGGATCCAGTGGACAAATCCTGGACGGACACGTGATTTGCTCCGTGGCGGGTCCAACGGCCCTC
>Ga0210133_1000565_pt1 | contig 12433 bp, 9 predicted proteins | sample Joice_ThreeSqC_D_2_FD_184874 | JGI IMG/M metagenome (GOLD analysis project Ga0210133, IMG submission 184874) | Wetland microbial communities from San Francisco Bay, California, USA, that impact long-term carbon sequestration - Joice_ThreeSqC_D1... | ecosystem: Environmental > Aquatic > Marine >...
GGGGGTCCGGATCCCGACCACGCCGGATTTCAGCTGCTGGCCGAGACCAGCCATTTTGCGGTGTACTCGGACGAAGCGCCAACGGGAGCGCAGGCCGCCGCAGACTTTCTGGAAAATACGGTTTGGCCCACGTATTTCGGCGATCCCATCTACCTGCGCGAGCCGCTCTGTGATTCGGCAACCAAGTACAAGGCGAGCTTGCACGTACATTCCGACTGGGGGTTGACCGGCGGCGCCTGGGCATCGAACCGCATGGGCATGTGGATTGGTACCGGCGGGCTCACCGACCACTGGGGCTTGGCTCACGAATTCATGCACGCGGTGCAGTCAGTCGAAGGCGGGATGAGTTGCGGCAGCGGTCCAAATTATTGCGGCTGGGTCTACGAGAGCAATGCCAATTTCATGCCGCATCAGCTGCCCGAGTACCGCGATGAGGTGCACTGCTCGGAGATGCTCGTCAATGCGCCGCACCTGTATCTCGGTTCCACTCGGGACCGCTACTGCAATTGGCAGTTCATGGAATTTCTCAAGGACGAGTACTGCTACAGTGCCGTCAACGCCATTTGGACCGAATCGCCGGAAGATGACCCATTTTCGAACATCATGAAGGGGCAGGGCTGGGATATCGCCCAACTGAACGATTTCATCGGTCAGTGGGCGATGCACAACATCACCTGGGACTACCAGAACCCGCCGCCGACTGACGGCGGTAGCCAGAGCGCGATCTATCGACAAAGCTACGGAGCCATCACGGATACGTCGCTAGCAGAACGGCGATTGCGGCTCACCCAACTCGAGCCGCTGGACGACGATTGGATAAATGATCGACGATTCCAGTCGCCTTATTTTTGGGCACCGCAGCGTTTCGGATACAACGTGGTGCGCCTTTACCCCGAGACAGGGGCGACCCGCGTGACCGTGACTTTCCGAGGAGTCACGCAACCGGGTGCGAACTCTGATTGGCGTTGGGGACTGGTAGCCACCGATAGCGATATCACCTCTGCCAGGTATGGGACGCTGCAATCGGGCTCCGACGGAGCATCGAGTTTATGTGTCGACGCCGAAGAGCTGGTTTGGCTGGTGGTGGCAGCTACACCCTCGGTACAACAAAAAATCGTCTGGGACCAAGCGTACGGCACCATCTACCGCTATCCCTACCTGGTCCAGATCGAAGGGGCGTGGCCCGAGGGTTACCGGGACGCAAAGCTTCCGGATTGTCCGTCGGGCACGATGCGGATTGCGAACGGCGGCGGCTGCGGGCCCGAGGGACTAGCTTCCAACGTGTACGTGGGGCCCTACGCGAAAGTACTGGGAGGGAATATCACCGGCGATGCTCGAATCGAGGATCATGCCACCATTCTCGGAGGCACGATCTCCGGGGGTACGGTGGGAGCGCTCAGCGTCATGAGCCGATTCACCGTGAGCGATTCGGCTCAGGTGCTGACCACTTTCTACCCCGTTGACTTCTTCGAGGGTCGGAGTGCCAGTGGGACCGCGGTGCTGTACGGCGACGTCGAGCTGCGAGCGGACCGCTCGAGCGGCACCTGCTCGGGATTCGTGGACGGCTCCACCTGCATCGTGCCACAAGCCGAGGTTACACTAGCCCCGCCGTACAGCTGGCGATAGGCGAGGCTTCATGGGGTGTCTTGATCGGTGGAAGCGAGGACCATCGCGTAGTCGAAGTCCTCGCCCGAAAGATCGGGGACGGTCTGCAACGATCCGACCAACAACGCCACGGCGGCCGTGGACACCGGCTCGCGGCGTTCGACTCGCGACGGGATCGCGCTCCGTTGACAGTGCTGGCGTCCAGAGACGAGCAACACCTGAGCCGCCACGTGGTCTTGTAAGACTTGGCTGGAGATTCGCTCGGCCATGGTCTCGTCGCGGACCACTTGAGCCTCGTACACGTGCTCCGGCTTGCCGACGTCGGGATGATCGCGCATGGCTTCGAAGAACGTTCGGCGGTACTCGGCATTGTCTAGGTCGAGATCGGGCAGACTCCCGCGCTCCTCGGGTGGCAGGTGCCCGAGGCCGAGGCGGGCGACGTCTTCGATGAGCTCGGTATCGGCTCCCAGCGCCAAGACGTGCGTCCTGTGTGCCCTCGCAAGATCGAGTAGCGGGCGGAGCAACGCGACGTCGTAGCCCCAACGTTCGGTGTATTCGGACTGAGCGAGGAGCTCGCGAAACCCAAGACGATGCGAAATCCAGAGGTCCAGACTCGGTTGCGCCAGGCGTTCGAAGGCTTCGAGAGCAAGGGTCACTGAAAGTCCGGACATGACCGACCGGCGCAGCAGCGCATCGAGCACGGTTAGCTCTAAGAAATGATGAGCAGCGTTGTCGTGGATTTCCCCCAGGCAAATCACATCGGTTCCTGCCAATTTCGAGAAGAACTCGGTCGGCGCCTGCCAGCTCTGATCGCGGAACGAATAGCCGAGGTAGTCACTTGCCGCGCGGGCGACCGCGTCGGGGGCAAGTCGGCGGGATCGATGGTGCGGGTGCGGTGCAGTCGAAATGCGAGCCCTGGGGGAGGGAACGTCGACCGTGGGAGCCTCTGCCGATCGAATCGAACCTTTTGCGCACGCGGCGACCAAAAACGACAGCAGCAGTGCCAATGGCAATCGCGGTGGCCGCCGCATCACCGAACCCGATCGCGAAGCGCGCTGGGGAGAAGCAAGCTGGGCGCACGCGAGGTGAGCATCCACAGCTGATGTGCGGCACGGGTCGCGCCCACGTGCAAAAGGTGTCTGGCCAAGCGACGTTCGGGATAGCTCTCCACGTCCACGTCGACCAAAATTACGTAGTCAAACTCCAGGCCCTTGACCTGGCCGACGTCAGTCACGTCCACGCCGGGTCGGAACGGGAAATCCTGTTCGGAAATTCGGCGCAAATGGGGGACCTCCGCCCGCTCCAATGCACTAAAATACGCGTCCGCCTGTTCGGGGTAGCGTGCGACGACTGCAATCGAGGCACGGGGCTCGCGCTGCACCAGCGTCCGTAGTTGTTCGGCCAAAAATCCCGCGCTCTCGCCGCGGTCGGCGAATCGAAATAGTTCCACCGGCGCACCCGATCGCGTCGCCGTTCCTGGATTTTCAGGAGCCAGGGGACCGAGAACCTCGACAGCCAGATCGATGATCTCCTGAGTCGAGCGATAGCTGATCCGCAGCGGATCGATTTGGACGTGAGACAATCCAAGGTCCGACAGCACGGTGTTCCAGTCGGAGAACCCGTTGTCCAGCTGCAGACGCTGGGCGACGTCACCGGCCAGCGTCATCGAGCGGCCGGGGCTGACGGTACCAACCAACACCGCGAGCTCGACCGGACTGTAATCCTGAGCCTCGTCGACGAAGATGTGTTCGTAGATGAGCGCTTCTTTCTTGCTGGTACCGTGCAAGAACGGACCGCGAAGCTTCTGGTGCAGAAGCAGGAGCAGCGCGTCGTCTTCGCCATCCAACGTCGGGTGTTCCTCGACGGTTTGGCCGTCGATGCCAACGCTGGAATCGTCATCGTCCGCGCTTGAGTCGAAATCCTTCGAGCGGCTCGACAACTGTCCGCCCGGTGCCCCGTCGGCCTGATGGTCCCAATAAGTCGCCAATGCGCGCGCGCTGGCGGCGCAGTGGCCGAGCACGATGGCAAGTTCGGTGCCGGTGAAGCTCCCGGGGGCGTAACGGCCGAGGCCCTGCGTTAGACGTTCGGTATCACCGAGCAAATCGCAGAAGGCGCTCGGCACGTCCGCGGCGTGACGCAAGGCCGTGGTTGCGACCCGTTCGGCTCGAACCTTCTGGTGCACGGACAGGCCCGAATTGGCGCTGCGAGCCAGAGTCAACAGCTGGTATGCCCGATGCTGCAGCGGGCGCCCCTCGGAGCGGTGCCACGCCTCGAGCAAGGGGTCGCTGCCGGACGCTTCGTCAGCGCCCCCCGACGGTTCACCGAGGGCACGGCGGACCTGCTCTTCGGTGTCTGCCACGAAGTCGTCGACGATCCGAAGCATTGCCGGACTCTTCTTGAGTCGAGAAACTGCCGAGGGTGTCTCCTGTGACTGAGGGACGTCGAGCCTCGGGAATTGGGCGCGGCGGAGCCGCGCTGCCCATTCGGCATAGGTCCGTATCGCGACTCCCTCGACCCCCAGCGAAGGAAGCACTTGGGCGATATAGCGACTGAGGGCCTCGTTGAATACCACCACCAACATTCGGTCGGTGCGAAACCGACGGGGATCGCGGAATGTGAGGTAGGCGAGACGGTGCAATCCAATGGTCGTCTTGCCGCTGCCGGCCCCTCCTTGAATCACGACCAGGCCAGACTCCGGACGGGAGACCAGGTCGAATTGACCCGGATCGATGAGGGCCGTTATCTCGCGCAGACTCTTGTTTTCGTCGAAGCCGGCGCGTCCGACCCCGAGCACGCCGGGTCGATGAACGGAGGGGCGGGGAGCCAATCCTTCACCGCCGGAAAGCCGCGTGGACATCTGATCGAGGCGGTGCCAGTCGCCCCGTTGATCACGAGCGAAAGTGCCCTGCGGACAGCTGATTCGGCACAGCTCCGAATCAGAGATGCTCAGGCTGCGACGGACGACGACTTCGCCTTCACGTTCCCGCCCACCGAACACCTCGCAGTAGCTGTCACCCTCCTGGTACCGGTAGTACATTCGGCTCACCGGGGCGTCGCGCCAATCGACGATGCGAACCCCGGCGTGGGTATCCAGGTAGGTGGAGCGCCCCACCAGTACCTCGCGACGGGTCCCGGATTCCTCCAGGACGATGCGTCCAAAATAGGGGCAGCGCAAATCGACCGAGCCCTGTCCCTGGTCCTTGCGGCGCTGGTCAGCAAGGCTCTGCAACCGTTCCATCTGCTCCAACAGTGGCGGCAGATCCTCGAGCCTGGCCGAAGCCATCTCGTCGCGCAATGCAATCAGCTGCGCGTCGTAGTCCGAATAGACCGAGCTTGGTCGGGCGGCCGTTGCCGTGCGAGAGCTACTGACGTGCTCGATCACTCGCCGCAGGCAGCTCTGTTCCTCGGCGACGATGCGGCGCATCTCGGCGTCGTCATCAGGGACCGGGTGGAGGTCAAGTTCGGCGGTAGCACGGGTATCCATCGCAGAAGACTTCGAATTCATGGCGAGCGAGAGGTCGTCGAGGGCCGCGCCGTGAGCGCACCGGCGCAACTAGCACCTTTGTCTGCAGGTCGTCAGCCGCTGGCTTCCTTCTCGGCCAATGGTTCGTGGAGCATCCGCCCCACCTCGGGAATGACTTCGGGGGCTATTCCGTGGCCACCGTCGGATTCCAGCCACCGAACGTCCCAACCCGCGGCAACAAGCCGCTCCCTGATTTGCAGCGCAGCGTCAAAGGGCAAAATGGGGTCGTTGCGGCCGTGGCTCATGACTGTGCGAAGGGGGCCACGCGCCGCCGCCTGGGCCTGGATGGAACCGAGGTCCGCTGCGGCACCGCTCATGAATATCAAACCAGCCAGGGCACGGGCCTCCGCAAGGGCCACTTGGAGGGAGACCATGGCTCCCTGCGAAAATCCACCCAAGTAGGTTCGGGCCGAAGGGATACCAATCTCTTGCTCCAGGGCGTCGAGCAGCGTTGCTACCCGGTGGGCCGCCTCGGGCAAGCCGTTGACCAGATTTGGCAGCTCTGCAGACCACTGGCCAGTCATGGATGCAGTCTGCAAGCGTACCATGTCAATGGGCCACCACCCGCGGGCATCGGCGCCGGGATACCCAAGCTCCGCTCCGACATCGACGGGCCCCTCGGGAAACGCATACCAAGTCCCCACTGGGGCGTCGATTTCCGAGCCGAGGGGGATCAGATCGGTACCGGGCGCTCCGTAGCCGTGAAGCAGCACCACTAGCCGAGCTCCGTTTATGGAACGCTCGACGCGATCGGGAAGTATCCGGGTTCGTAGGCCCGCCAATTGGACGACCTTCATGACACCCGCCCATAGCCCGAGCGCGGTGCGATGCCCAGTCGGAATCGATCGTGGAATTCGGGCAGGGTGACGTATGCTCCGGCCCTGCCAATGATAGACCGAAAGAGAGCCGTGCTTGGCGCTGCAGCTTTTTTGCGCGACCACCCCGTCGAATTGCTGCGGGCCTTACGGGCCGCACCGAAGCTGAGGTTCGGGCTGCCCATCGCAGCGCTTCGATGGTTGGCCGCGGAGATCGAATCACCCAAGGGCCCGCGCGACGTCGTGATCGACGCCCAGACACCGGGAATTCGGATCGCGGCGACGGTGGAGCAAATGGCGACACAGATGCGCGTGCAGGCGCATCTGACCGTGACGCAGGTGCGGCTGTCCGACGTCGAGCTCACCGTGGAAGTCCGACTTGCCGACGTGAAGATCAAGCTGCTCGACGAAGGTACCCAGACTCCACTGGCGGCGCTGATTCGTTCGGGGGCCCTGGACTTGACGCGCGCTGCCAATTTGGTTGCGCATATGCCGGCCAAACCGCCCGTTCTGGTGCAGGCGGTCGAGGACCGCCTGGTGCTGGATTTCATGCGCATCCCCCGGCTGGCAAAGAACCATCGGTTGCGTCGGTTGATTGGGACTGTCTCGCGGTTATTGAATGTTCGAGGCATCGAGACCGAAGGCGAGCACCTGGACGTGCTGCTGCAGTTGTTGCCCGGTGGCATGAGGGCGCTGAACCGACGCTAGGCGACGGTTGTCGTTGATCGGTCTAGGCAGGCGGGCCTCGACTCGTCAGCGGCAGACTGGCCGAACCTCGAAAGCGGGCCCCTCCTCGAGGAAACGGCTAGGGAGTCATGCTGAGCTCGCGCGAGGAGCCTCGCGGTAGCGGTTCTGCACGGCGGTTCCACCACGCCTTGAGGCGATTCACGCTGAAGGGTCGAGAGTAGTTGTACAGCATCAGGACCGAGAGCAACAAGAAGACCCAGCTCATGGCCACGAATTTGTCGTCGACCCAGTAGAAGCTAAATAAGACGATGGCGCTCGAGGCGCTGGTCGCCAAATAGGCAGGACCGAGCGTCGGTCTCACTTTGACCAGGACTGCGGCGACCACGAAGAAGCAGTAGTAGTAGCAAGTGAGCTCCGACATACACATCATCAGCGGAACCGAAAGCGCTTGACCAACCCAGAGCAGCTTGGTGCGCCGAAGCGCCCAGGCGGTCCATAAGAAGAGAAATCCAATGATCCCCCAACGAAGGAAGCGATCCCGGTGGTTGCGGTCGATTCGCCCCTGCTTCCATCGCTGGAATGGGTCATCCAGGCTGTCGTTGCGTCCGAAACGCATCCGCCCCTTCCAGGTATGAGCCATGATGGTCTTGAGACCCATATGGTTGGTCAGCGGCGTATCGTTATGGGTCCGGAGGGTGTGATTGTAGAACTGCCGGTACGAGTCCGGGCCCACGACGATGACGCTGGCGGGCACCAGCACGCCGGCAGCCACGATACAGCCAGCCAAGAGGCGTTGGTGGTCCCGATGTAGCCAACGATCCAGGCCCCGACCGGGCAGGGATTTCCCGGCGCGCATCCGCTGAACGCGGCGAAATACGTCGATCCCAATGATAATGCCCCAACCGATAAACGCTAGAACGGGGAAGACGCGCAACAGAGTGGAATAGGTGAGCGCGGCTCCAGCCAGCGCAAACTTCCGTTTGCGCGCCAAACAGGCAGCGGCGATAAAAAGGAAGATCCAGTCTTGCCTGAGGAAGGCGCCACCGGTCCAATAGAAATTGCCGGCCCCGTTGACGCCCCAGAAGATGGCCCCGACCATCATGATGCGGGGGCCGAAGGCCCATCCCATCATCAGGAGCGCTGCGGCCTGCAAGATGACGTCGATGGATGCCAACAGCTTGAAGAAGGTGTCACCGGCAGGGGCGAAGCTGCCGAAGAATTTGCCGGCCATGGTCCACACCGGCGGCGGGTTGTACCCGTGGTCCTTCTGCATGCTCTCCCAGTAGGAACCGCGCGCCGATTCGTAGAACCACTGAACATCCTTCTTGAACGCCTCCCAGCGCTCGGGCGTGAAATGCTTCTTGCAGCGCTCCGGATTCGTGAAGATGTACGAATCCGTCATGGGCTTGATGAGATTCACCCGCAGATCGCGAATCTCCCGCTTTCGGATCTCATCGCCGCGTCCGAGCTCTATCTCGGCGATGGCCGTGCACTCGTACAAGCGGGTGTAGCCGACCTCGTTGCTGAACTTTGAGCCGAGGTAGTAGTGGTAAAATTCATGCCGATGGTAGTATTCGGAATAGCGGGTATTGGGATTGAAGAAGTCGAAATAGGCCAGAAACGCTATGCCCGTCAGTAGGTACAGGAGGCGGCGTCGCGTGCGCGGTCGCATCGGCTCCCCGAGCTTGCGCGCCCTTGCCTCGTAGATGAGAAACAGCCCGCCGCCGAGCGCCAAGGCCAGGCGGATAAACTTCATGATGCCTTCCCACTGATCCTTCTGGAACATGGGGCGGTCCCAGAAGGAGTCGCTTAGGGCGAAGGCGTGATGCGAGAGCGAAGAGGCAAGGAGGTTCAGCAGTTCCATCGGTTCTAGGCTCGGTGGCGGCAGGCTAGTACGACCAGGCCTGCCATGCGAGGTTCCGCACTAGCTGAGCGCGGCCCCTCGGTAGGCCAGGATTCACGGAGACTGGCGCGCGGCCAGAATCTTGGCCAGGATTTGCAGCAAAATGGCCTACTGCCCGAACGATGTAAGACTGGGGCGCCAGACCCTTTGCAGCGGCGTATTGGTCTGGCCCGCCCTGGCGTTGGTGCTGTCTTTGAGCGCGGAGCGCGCGATTCCGGCCCCGACGCGGTATCTGAGCATGCTGATGGCCACCGGGCCTGTCGCGGCCGGTCTAGCCATGAGCTGGGTATTGTGGCGCTCCAAGAAGCGAGGAGAACCGGCCACGTTGGCTCAGGTGGGTGTAGGCCCGCTTCGCGCCGCCCTGGGAGCCGCGATCAGCGCCTGGTTGCTCGGGTGCGTTGCGATAGTGGGTTGGCTGCTCGTCAGGGCAGATTCCGCTGTCCTGTTTGCAGCACCCCTGGGATTAGCCGAGTGGCGTGTATCTGGGGACGGGGCTTTCGTCGAGGCTCTCAGTGGCGTCAGCTTGCAGGCTGACGGTTGGCCGCGTCTCGGCACCGGCGGGGTCGCGCGCCTGGCGTCGGTTCCGACGTCCGCGGAGCTACGAATGGCTGCAGTCTGGCTGATGCTGCCGTTGGCAGCGGTAATTCCATTTTGGATTGCCGTCCCGTCGAGTCGGCTTCAGCGAATTCTGACCGTGAGCTTCACGGTCGTTCTTGGCGCTATTGGAACTCAATGGGTTGCGGCAGGACGACTCGCGTCGGGCTGGCTGATGGGCGCAAGTATTCCCCTCGCAGTTCCCTTGCTCGCCAGTCTTGACCTACGGCAGCGCAAGGGTGTCCGTCCTAGCAGGAAGGTCAAACGAAACTCAGCGGAGCACTAACTCTCCGCAGTCGGCTCAGGAGCAACCGGGGTCTTCCTGTCGATGGCCGCTTGCAAACCGATTCGCACGCGGCTTCGCCGGGTAAGGCGCTTGCCCTTCAAGGGTTTGGTCAGCCATTCATGTCGTCGTCGCACGTTCCAAATAGCTCTATTCGACATCGAGACGGCCCTATAGCCAACCCCGGGCCCTCACGCAAGACGAGACCTTCGCGATCGTCGCTGGATCCATCCGACCAACAACCCGGCGGCGACCCAGGCGCCATGGCCGGGGCAGCCTCCGGTCTTTGCAAGAGAGCAGCCCGGCGACGGCGGGCCAGGGGCTGCAGCCGCCTCGTCCTCGGCCACGCCGGCTTGCCCGGCAGATGCCGAACCGGCGCTGCCGCTGGCCCCTGCCATGCCCTCGGAGCTGCCGAAGGGATCGGGTTCCCACCAACCGCTGTCCCCAGCGAAGGCCGTCAGCGAGCCGGGGGAGGTGGAGCTCCCGCCTGAATCCGCTGACATACCGGCCTGGCCGGAGGAGGCACCAGCTTTGGCCGAAGGAGCCTCGGCGGCACTACCAGACGCCCCCCCGTTGTCGCCGCCAGCTGGAACCGGGCCTGCGCCGGCCTCGGTCGTAGTCTTGCCCCCCGAGCTGGTTGTCCCTGGTTCCGTTGCCAATCCTGCGCTCCCTGCTTGTCCCAGGGTTGGGGCGCCGCCGGTCGCCTCCGTCGGTGGGAGCCGGCAGTCGTTGGGCTCGCCGGGAGTGAGCAGATAGGGATCGATTGGGGCGGCAACGTTGATCTTTGCAGAGTCGAGGACGAGCGACGACGCGTCTCCAGAAATCTGACCGAATCGCCAATCCTCTGCCGTGCCCGAGGATCCGCAGCGCCATGCAGCTTGGGCTGCGGGCTTGGGTCCCAAAATCGTCTCAGAGTAGACGATGTCCCCGACACCACCGTCGGTCCAGGCAATCGCATCGTGAATCACGGTGCCCGCTGGCAACGTGAGGCTGCCGTCGTCCGTTGGATCTGCGTCCATGCTCTCGAGACTCGTGTCGGGGTTCGACACGACCAACAGCGTATTGGTACCATTTTCGAGCCCGCCCCGGGCCAGCTCGGACGCCGTGGCCACGGAAGCCAAGGAAGCGGCTGGCGGTACCACCCCGTTGGGAGCGACTAGCAGCAGCAACCCATTTTCTCCCAGTCGACAGGGCGCGGGCAGACAGAGGTCGCCGAGCGGCAGCACCCGGTCGAGCTGGCCGGGCACAGACTCGGCGTCGCCTTCGATGGACAGTAGGCTGTAGCCCACCAGCGAAGCCCCTGGTTTTCCTGCAAGCTCGATGAATTCATAGTCGGCGTCTGCGCCTGGGGGATCGAAGTTGACCTCGTTCAAAGTAACCGTTTCGGCCACGGTCAACTCGGTCGTTCCCGCGGAGGCCGCCGGTGCGCCTGCCTGGCCCGCTTGCCCACCCTGGTCCAGTGCCGGAGCGCCGGCCATCGCTTGCGCTCCGGCCGAAAATTGGTCCCCCGGCGATCCGGCGCTTCCGCCAGCATCCTGCGGATTCGATGTCTCGCCGCCGCCTCCGCTGGTGCCGGCTTGCTGTTCTTCGAGCCCTTGGTGCAGCAGGCCCTGGTCCGAGAGCGACTCACCGCGAGGCGCTTGGCTGCAAGCATGACTGGCCAACAGCAAGAGCAAGCTTGTGAAGCTGACGCTGACTGTGCCGGGTTCCTTCGTCCGAATCTGATTGAACCGCATGATGAGATCCCCAAAAGATTAGGCGGCTCGGCTCCTGGAGGCTGACGTAAGCAACGCAAGCCCTGGGGTGGAGCCGAGCTCACCTCATCTGGTCGGTCTCGGCGCGGTCGAGTTGTGCGTCAGATTCGATTTGTGCCCGGGCAAGACAGCGGACCGGACCGCTCGCACATGAACGCGTTGGTCGGGGTGGTGGGATTTGAACTCACAACGTCCTGCACCCAAAGCAGGCCCTCTACCAGGTTGAGGTACACCCCGGGCGGGCGAACCATAGCAGCAAGGATCCGAGGTGCACGAGTCAATCTGGGATAGGGACCAGCTCCACCTCGAGCTGAATAGGCTTTCTGTCCGACTCGACCAGGCGGTCCCAGGGAAAGTAGCCGTCGTGCGTCACGCTGATGCGGTGGGTGCCCGTGGGCAGCCGCACCCCGTGGGCAGCCACGTAATAAAGCGGTCCGATGAACTGCTCGTCGATGTATACGCCGGCGTCCCGGGGCGTATGGGAGCTGCGGTGCATTTTCATCGTTACGGCGCTGCGCAACCCCAGAGTACAGCCGGCGCTGAGAGCGGCAGCGAGCAGGGAAATGCCAAATACCGAACGCCAACGGCAAGGGCGGCTCATCGTCACTCCCACTCTATGGTCGCCGGTGGTTTGCTGCTCACGTCGTAAGCGACGCGATTGATGCCCCGGACCTCATTGATGATGCGCGAGCTGATTTGGGACAGCACGTGATGCGGGATCCGGGCCCAGTCACCGGTCATTCCATCGGTCGACGTCACCGCTCGGATCACGCAGGCCTCCTCGTAAGTCCTATTGTCTCCCATGACACCGACGCTTCGAACCGGCAAGAGCACGGCGAAGGCCTGCCACAGGGCGTCGTAAAGTCCCGCCTTGCGGATTTCCTCGTCGACGATACGGTCCGCGGCGCGAAGGGATGAAAGGCGCATCTCGGTCACCTCCCCGAGGCAGCGAACCGCCAACCCTGGTCCTGGGAACGGGTGACGCCACAGTAAATCGCGGGGGATCCCGATTTCCTCGCCGACTCGACGTACCTCGTCCTTGAAAAGCTCCCGCAGGGGCTCGATGAGTCGGAGTTTCATGCGTTCGGGAAGGCCCCCGACGTTGTGATGGCTCTTGATGACAGCGCTTGGTCCGCGTACCCGCACGCTCTCGATGACGTCCGGATACAGGGTGCCCTGAACCAGGTGGCGCACGCCCGGGATGTCGTGGGAGTGCTGTTCGAAGACGTCGATGAAAGTCTTGCCAATGATCTTTCGCTTGGTTTCCGG
>Ga0210133_1000567_pt1 | contig 12407 bp, 11 predicted proteins | sample Joice_ThreeSqC_D_2_FD_184874 | JGI IMG/M metagenome (GOLD analysis project Ga0210133, IMG submission 184874) | Wetland microbial communities from San Francisco Bay, California, USA, that impact long-term carbon sequestration - Joice_ThreeSqC_D1... | ecosystem: Environmental > Aquatic > Marine >...
TCTCCTGCACGCACAGGATGTCGGGCTTCTCGGCGGCGAGGAACTTGCCGAAGCCCTTGCCGAGCACCGAGCGCAGCCCGTTGACGTTCCACGAGACGAGCTTCATCGGGCGGATGTTCCCTTCACTTCGCGCAGGGTCGTAGCCATGGGCCAAGTCTAGCCAGCCGCGGGTCAACGGCCGCCAAATTTCGCTCGCCGTGGATTGTTGGCTACACTCATGGGTCAGGCAGCCCATGCCGCCGCAAAACAATCGCCGCGCCGAGCACCGCTATCCCGTGACCGTCGAGGTCACTTTCGAAAGCGAGCACAATTTTTTCACCGGGCTCACGCACGACCTGAGCGGCGGCGGACTGTTCGTCGCCACCCACCAGACGCTATCGGTCGGCGAGCGCATCCGCCTGACGTTCACGTTGCCTGGTTTCGCGGAGCCCATCGAGATCCTGACCGAGGTGCGCTGGGTGCGCGGCGGCGAGGGGTCGGGCAGGGGCATGGAGCCCGGCATGGGGCTGAAGTTCTTGCAGATGTCGCCCCGGGCGAAGAACGCGGTGAAGGCGTTCCTGGCCAAGCGGGACTCGATCTTCTTCGACGTGGATTGAGAAGCGTCGGACATTCATGTAAATCCTCATGCTAACTGATGATTTACATGGTAGCTTGTCGCGGTGATTTCTCGAACGGGCTACCAGTCTCGCGTGCGTCAGGCGCTCGCGCGCGGACCGATCGTATCCCTGCTTGGACCCCGTCAGGTGGGCAAGACCACGCTCGCCCGCGCGATTGCACAGGGACGAAAGGCCACCTTCTTCGACCTGGAAGATCCCGCGGATCTGGCGCGACTGTCGGCGCCGATGCAGGCGCTCGAACCACTTCGTGGACTCGTCGTCATCGACGAGATCCAGCGACTGCCCAAGCTCTTCGAAATCCTCCGCGTCCTCGCCGACCGTCCTAGATCACCCGCGAGGTTCCTGGTTCTCGGCAGCGCCGATCCGCGCTTGGTGCGGGGTGTTTCCGAAAGCCTGGCGGGTCGGGTGAGTCATGTGGATGTAGCGGGCTTCGACTTGGCGGAGGTCGGCAGCAGGCGCTTCGTCACGCTGTGGCTGCGAGGTGGCCTGCCACGCTCCTTCCTGGGTAGGTCAGACGGCGACAGCTTGGCTTGGCGTCGCGACTACGTGCGGGATTTCCTTCAGCGCGATCTCAGCGAGCTTGGCGTCACGATTCCGGCTGCCACCTTGGGGCGTTTCTGGAACATGGTGGCGCACTTCCACGGGGGCATATGGAATGCGGCGGAATTTGCCCGCTCGCTGGGCGCTTCGGAAAATACGGCGCGCCACTATCTCGATATTCTCACCGGGGCCTGGGCCGTCCGATCCTTGCAGCCGTGGTTCGCGAATTTGGGCAAGCGGCAGGTTCGCTCTCCCAAGGTGTACATCCGGGACGCCGGGCTGCTGCATTCCCTGCTCGGCGTCGAGACCCACCAGCAACTCATGGGCCATCCCAAAGCTGGTGCCTCTTGGGAGGGATTTGTGATCGAGCAAGTGCTCAGCCTGCTGCGCATCCGCGAGGCGTACTTCTGGCGAACACAGCAGGGAGCCGAGCTGGATTTGTTGGTCACGCTACGAGGCAAGCCCATCGGGTTCGAGATGAAGTTGTCCGATGCTCCGACCATCACCAAATCCATGAGGATTGCGCTGGAGGATCTCAAGCTGGCGCGGCTCTTCGTAGTCTACCCGGGCCGGCAGTCCTACCCGCTCGACGACAGGATCCATGTGCTGTCAATCATGGACCTTCCCAAGCACCTGACGGCTCTCAAGTGAAGTGGCGGGGCGCTACCTTCCCACGCGCACCAGCTCGATGAGGGGGGCGTTCTCCTGGCCGGGGGCCGGCAGCTCGCTGAGATCGATGCGGGTGTGGATGGCCCAGTCTTCGTCGCCTTCGGGATCGACGATGATCTGCTGCGCTTCCCAGATGCGCGGGGCGACCTCGGCCAAGGTGGTCTTGCGCGGGCTGCGCGCGAGCGGGGTGACGACGATCTTGTCGTGCTCGGCGAAGTAGGGCGCGATCTCGGCGGCCAAGCGCTCGCTGGTCCACGCCGCGTCCTCCCCCTCGCGCAAGGCGGCCAGGGCCTCGTCGAGGTCGCGGCGGGCCAGCGCCCCGAGCAGGCGGTGAAGCTCGGCACGGACGCGCGCGGTGAATGCGCGAGGATCGGCCGCCGGGTCGCGCGGCTTCTTGGGCTCGACGATTGCAGTGGCGGTACCCGTGGTCGGCGCGCGCATTTCTTCCCATTCTTCGAGCAAGCTGGAATCCACGGTGCGCACCACGCCGCCCAGGCTGGCGATGAGATCCTCGACCGGCTCGGTGCGAAAGTGCACGGGCACGGACTGGTTCAGCGCGCGGAATGTCTCGGACAGATAGCGCAGCAGCACGCCTTCGAAGCGCTGCAGGCCGAGGTCGCGCACGTAATCGTGGAAGCTGCAGAAGCGTTCGAGAATTTCCCGCGCCACGGACTTGGGCGCGATGTTGTCCTCGCCCACCCACGGGTGCTTGTCGGAAAAGGCGTTGAACGTTTCATAGATGAAGTCGCGGTTGGGTTTGGGCCATTCGAGCTTGTCCAGCTCCTCCATCCGCTGCTCGTACTCCATGCCCTGCGCTTTCAAGGCCGCGATGGTGTCGCCCTTCAATTTGTCGAGCTGGGCGAAAAGCACGGGCCGCGGGTTTTCCAGGATCGCCTCGACCAGCGAGAGCACGTCGAGGGCATAGCTTTCGGAAGTCGGGTCGAGCAACGCCAGCGTGTCCACGAGGTACAGCGCGAGCGTCTGGTGCAACGAGAAGTCGTCTTGCAACGACGGGCTCGGCACCGGGTGGGGACACCTCGCGTGCTCGTCGACCACCACGTCGACCAGCCCGGCTTTGCGCAGGACGCGGAAGCAGGCGGCGGCGGTGCGGCGGTGGCGCGCCTTCATCACGTCGCTGTCGTGGCACGCGGCGATGAGCTCGAGCAGCTTGCGGTAACCTCCACCCCGGTTGGCATCGCCGCTCTCGCCTTGCAGCAGGGTAAGCAGCAGGCCGTGGCTGACGGCGAAGCGCGATTCGAGCGGCTCGGGCGTGCCGTTGCGCAGGCGATCGAAGGTGCCGCGATCGAAGTGAACGTAGCCCTTCTGCGGGGGCTTCTGCATGTGCACTTTCTTGCCGCCGGCGGCCTTGGCCTTGAGGCGCAGATTTTCCACGATGTGGGCCGGTGCCTGCGCCACCACCCAGCCGCGCTCGTCGAACCCCTTGCGCCCGGCGCGACCGGAGATCTGCTTGAATTCGCGCACGCCTAGGATGTGGTCCTTCTGGCCGTCGTACTTGCACAGCTGGGTGAACAGCACCGTGCGGATGGGGATGTTGACGCCCACGCCCAGGGTGTCGGTGCCGCTGATGACCTTCAACAATCCCTGCTGGCTCAGGCGCTCGACCAGCCGGCGGTAGCGCGGCAGCAAACCCGCGTGGTGCAGTCCGATCCCGTGGCGCAGGAAGCGCTGCAGTTCCTTGCCGTAGGGGCTGTCGAAGCGCTCGCCATGCAGCGCCTGCTTGATGGCTTCCTTGTCGGGCTTGGCGATGACCTCGACGGACATGAGATTCTGCACTTCCTCGGCGGCGGTGCGCTGGGTGAAGTTGACCAAATAGATGGGCGCGCGATCCGCGCGAATGAGATCCGCAATGGTTTCGTGCAGCGGGATCTCGCGGTACTCGAAGTCGAGCGGAACCGGCCGCTGGGCCCCGCGCACGCTCGCGACTTCGCGGCCGGTGAAGTCGGCCAGCTTCTTCTCGATGGCCGAGGTGTCGCCCAGGGTGGCGGACATGAGCAGGAAGGTTGCGTCCTTGAGGATGCACAGGGGGATCTGCCAGGCGATGCCGCGCTCGCGGTCGCCGTAGTAGTGGAATTCGTCCATGACCACGAAATCCGCGGGCACGCCGTGATGGGAACCCTGAGAGGCTTCCCAAACCCTCCCGCGCTGGTCCGCCGCCGGCAAAACCCGCGGGCTCCCCACGCGCGAGCGGCGCAAGGCCATGTTGGACAAGATCTCCGCGGTGCCCACCAGAATCGGCGCGCCGCTGTTCACCGAGGCGTCGCCGGTGACCAGCCCCACCTGCTCGGGACCGAAGCAGGCGCACAGGTCGAAGAACTTCTCGTTGACCAGCGCCTTGACGGGGCAGCTGTAAAAGCCGGTCTTGCCTTCGCACAGGGCCTTGTACAAAAACGCCGTGGCCACCAGCGACTTGCCCGAGCCGGTAGGCGTGGACAGCACCACGTGCTTGCCGGCCAGGATCTCGAAGAGGGCTTCTTCCTGCGCCGGATACAGCGACAGTCCGAGGCCGGCCACGTAGTCGAGGAAGCGTTCGAGGATGTGGTCGCTGTCAAGCGGCTCGGCCGGCGGCGCAAGCGGCCTTGTTGCCGTTGACGGATTGCCCATGTCCGCTGTTTCTACCGAACTGGCGGCCGTGGCAAGGGCCGAAGCTGGAAGGCGAGCTGCATACGGACCTCGCGGTCGTAGCGCAGATCCTGCACGGCCGGCGCGAAGCCTTCCTTGCGCACTTCGATGGCGTGCTGCCGATGATCGCGCGACACCTCGACCACCGCGGGCGTGGTGCCGAGAATCTTCTTGCCGTCGACGAAGACGTCCGCACCGCCGGGCTCGGACACGACGTCGATGAAGGCCGGGCGGAAGTACACCACCGCGACCGACAAGGGCATGACGTAGACGTGGACCGAAAACAACGTGCTGGCGGTGAGGGCCAGGAAGATGAGCACCGCCCAGGCGATGTTGTGCCGGTTGCGCTGCGCGAGCGGCGGGTTGCCTGCGCCGGGACCACGTCTTGCTGGCATCGGGTGGGCGGGCAAGCGGGGCAACTGCCGGCTGCTGGCGCTGGGGCTGAGCGGCGGTGGCGGTGTTGGCAGACTTGACGGCGTGGGACGGCTAGCAGGCACGGCAGGAGGTGCGGGCACGCTGTGCGGTCCGGGCGCCATGGCTCCGGGCACCGGCAGCATCACCGGGGAATCGGGTACCGTCACGTCCTCCCACAGGCTCGGCATCAGGCTGATGAACTTGGTGGGCAGCTTGTGTTCCGACTTGGCGCCCGGGGGCAGCAGCGCCATGAGCAGGTTCCTCAGCTCGGCCGCCTCGCCGGCCTTGGGTCGCGGGATGGTGTCGAGTGCCGCGCGGCAGGCGTCGACGAACTTGCGCGCGTCGGCGAAGCGGTCGCGCGGATCCGGCGCGAGCGAGCCCGTCAGCAGCTTTTCGATGGCGGGCGGAATGTCCGGGCGGAAGCGCAGGGGCGAGGCCACGATGCCCGACGCGGCTTTGAGGTAGTCGTCGGGCGTGCCCGACAGCGTACGCAGGGGGTTGCCCGTGAAAATTTCGAAGGCCACCGCGCCCAGCGAGAAGATGTCGCTGCGCCGATCGGTGGGCGCCCCGCGCGCCTGCTCGGGCGAGATGTAGCCCAGCTCGCCCTTCAGCGACGTCACCACCGAGCTATCGTTGCGTCGCTTGGCCACGCCGAAGTCGGACAGCTTCACCTCGCCGGCGTAGGACAGAAGGATGTTGGAAGGCGAGATGTCGCGGTGAACGAGCCCCAAGGGATTGCCGTCGCTGCCGCGCAGCTCGTGCGCGAAGTGAACGCCCTCGGCCAGCTCGGCCATGATGTAAAGCCCGACGGCGTCGTCGATGCGCTTGGTCCCGCCGGTGCGGTGGCTGCGCGTGTAGCGCTCGATGAGCCTGGCCAGATCGCGGCCGTCCACGTACTCGAGCACGATGAAGTATTCGCCCTCGGCGGAGACGCCCAAATCCTGGATCTGCACGATGTTCTTGTGCGAAAGCGAGGCGTGGATGCGCGCCTCGATTTGCAGCATCTGCATGAAGCGCGTGTCCTCGACCAGATGGGGCAGCACGCGCTTGATGACGATGAGCTTTTCGAAGCCCTCCTCGCCGCGCGCGCGGCCGAGGTACAGCTCGGCCATGGCGCCGACGGCGAAGCGCTCGAACAACTCGTAGTGCCCCAGCTTGCCGCGCGGGAAGAGCGGCACGGGCGTTCCCATGGCTGGCGTTGGCCCGCTCATGCTGCGCTCGCTTGTCTGACCACGTTGCAGGTCATGGGGTAGCTGAAACCTGGTAACTTGCGTCCAGTGTATCGCGATTTCAATAGCCTTGACCGACTGCTACGGACGGCTGTCGATGACCGCGTTATTCCAGGGCTGGTCGTCGCCGTGGGCGAGGCTGGCCGGCCGTGCCTGCTTGCCGCCTGGGGACAGCGTGAGGTCGAGCCCGAGGCCTTGCCAGCGACGGTCGAAACCGTCTACGACCTCGCGTCGTTGACCAAGGCGTTGGTTACCAGCTTGCTGGTCATGAAGGGTGTGGAGCAAGGGCGTCTGCATCTGGATGGGCCGCTTGGCGACCACCTTGGGATGCTTGCGGACCGGCCCGAGGTGACATTGCGGCGGGTCCTCGCCCATTCGGGTGGCTTTCCAGCTCACAAGAAATTCTACGAGGGAGCTTTTGCCCAAACCGGTCCCACCCCCAACCACCGGACCGCGATCGTGGAGATGGCGCAGGCCGAGCCGCTGGCGTATCCGCCGGGAAGCAAGTCGGTCTACTCCGACCTGGGCTTCATCCTGCTGGGTGCTCTCGTCGAGACCTGCCTGTCAGACCGGCTCGACCTTCTGGCGGAACGTCTGCTTTTTCGGCCCTTGCGTCTGGCCAGCACCGGGTTCGTGGATCTCACCGGGGGTGAGGCGCGGTCGCGCTCCCGCGGCCTGGCTTTCGCGCCGACCGAGCGCTGCCCGGTGCGCGGCCGCGTGGTGCGGGGCGAGGTCCACGATCTCAACGCGTGGGCCATGGGCGGGATCGCGGGCCACGCGGGACTGTTCGGCACGGCTGGCGACGTGCTGCGACTCGGTTTCGCCTTGTGTGCCGCGTACCATGGACGAGGTCTCGACGGTGGCGAGCCGCTGGTGCCTCCCGAGCTGCTGCGCGAATTCTGGCGGCCGGCGGGGATCCCCGGTTCGACCTGGCGGCTTGGTTGGGATGGGCCGGCGGCCGAGGGCTCGCTGGCCGGGACGCTTCTGTCCCGGCGCGCGGTCGGCCACCTCTCGTTCACCGGCTGCTCGCTGTGGATCGATCCCGAGCGGGAAACCTGCGCGATCGTGCTCGGCAATCGCATCCATCCCGAGGTGCGCGACGATGCCCGCTTTCGCGCGCTTCGTCCGGCGATCAACGACGCCGCTTTGCAAGCCATCGGTTACCAGGCGGGGTAGATTCGCCGCAGGGGACAAAGCGTGAAGATCGCACTCGGACAGATCGATCCCACCATCGGCGATTTCGAGGGCAACCTGCGCCTCATCGACGAGGCCGCCCGGCGCGCGCGTTCGGCCGGTGCGGATCTGCTGCTTCTGCCCGAGCTGGCGTTGTGCGGATACCCGCCGCGCGATCTGCTGGAGCGGGAGGCGTTTCTCGCCGCCAGCGATGCGGCGCTGGCCACCCTGGCCGCGAGCGTGCGCGGCGACATGGCGGTGCTGGTCGGCTTTCCCGAGGTGCTGCCCGAGGCCTCGGCCGGCCATCGCATCGCCAACGCGGCGGCGCTCATCGAGGAGGCGAAGGTGGTGGCCGTCCGGCGCAAGTCGCTTCTGCCCACCTACGATGTCTTCGACGAGTGGCGCTACTTCGAGCCGGCGGCGAGCGTGGCGCCGGTGCCGTTCCGCGGCCGCAGCCTGGGCATCTCGATCTGCGAGGACATCTGGAACGACGGCGATTTCTGGCCACAGCCGCTGTACCGCGAGGATCCCATCGCCAAGCTGGTGGCGGCGGGCGCGGATCTGCTGGTCAACATCGCGGCCTCGCCCTACACCATCGCGAAGCGGCGCCTGCGTCCGCGCATGCTGGCCTCGGTGGCCCGGCGCTGGGCGCGTCCCCTGGTCTTCGTGAACCAGGTCGGTGGGCAAGACGACCTGGTGTTCGACGGATCGAGCATGGCCTTCGACGCGCGGGGCGAGGTCATCGCGCGCGCGGCAGAGCACGCGCCCGATCTGATCGTCGTCGACGTGGACGCGGGCCAAGGCGAGATGCGCCCGTTCGTGGAGTCCGACGCTCGCTCGGCGCTCGACGCGCTGGTGTTGGGCACGGCCGACTACGCTCGCCGCTGCGGATTTTCGGGCGCGCTCATCGGGCTCTCGGGCGGCATCGACTCGGCGGTGGTCGCGTGTATCGCCAGCCGCGCGCTCGGCCCGGGCAACGTTCTCGGCGTGGCCATGCCCTCGCGCTATTCGTCCGATCATTCGCGCCGCGACGCCGCGGACCTGGCCGGCAATCTCGGCATCGCCTTTCGCGAGATCTTCATCGAACCCATGTTCGCGGCGTATCTCGAATCGCTGGCGCCGGCCTTCGCCGGCCGCGAGCCCGACGTGACCGAAGAGAACTTGCAGGCGCGCATCCGCGGCGGCCTGCTCATGGCCCTGTCGAACAAGCTCGGCAAGCTGTTGCTGTCGACCGGCAACAAGAGCGAGATCGCGACGGGATACTGCACGCTCTACGGCGACACCAATGGCGGGCTGGCCGTGATCTCGGACGTGCCCAAGACCCTGGTGTACCGGATCGCGCGCGAGATCAACGCCGGCGGAGTCGTCATTCCCGAGTCCACCCTGACCAAGCCGCCGTCGGCCGAGCTGCGGCCCGGTCAGGTCGACCAGGACAGCCTGCCGCCCTACGAGGTCCTCGATGCCATTCTTGCCGCCCACGTGGAGGACGGACACGACACACAGGCGCTGGTGGACAAGGGCTTCGATCGGGCCGTGGTCGACAAGGTCCTGCGCCTGGTGCGGACCTCCGAGTACAAGCGCCGCCAGCTTCCCCCCGGCCTGAAGATCACCAGCAAAGCCTTCGGCACGGGCCGGCGCTATCCGGTCGCGCAAGCGTTCCACGGGTAGTGGCGCCTATCTTGGCGGCTTGAGCAGCTCCCACAGCTGACGGGGGTTCACGATCTTCACCGGAGCGTCCTTGGCAATCGACAGTAGATCCATGTCACCACTGACGAGTATGTCGGCCGCGCCGATGACGGCGGAAGTCAGCACCCACGCATCGTCCGGATCGGGCAGCTTGATGGGCAGAGTTTTCTTGGGGGCTGGAACGATGGTGTTCTGGCGCAGGGCCATCTCCGCAGCTCTTGCGGCATCCGCGGGAACCCGGAATCGTTCCCGCAGAACCCGCCGCAGCTCGGCCAGGTTCACCTCTCCCGTGAGCAGCTCGTGCTCGGTCACGACAAGGCGAAAGAGATCGGCACACAGGCCGCGCGTTGCCAGAGCGCTCGCCAGTACGTTCGTGTCGAAGAAGATCCTCACGAGATGTCGCGGAAGACATCCTCGTCGGTCAGGTACCCTGCCGCCTCGGCGAATGGTTTGAGCTGCTGGCGCACGTCTTCGAACCGAAGCAGAGCGAATTGTCGTCTCAAGGCGTCCCTGATGATGTCGGAACGGGTCCGGTGCAACTTTCGGCTGACCTGGTCGAGTCGCTTCTCGAGATCCTTCTCCAATCGAACGGTGACGACGGCCATGTAGTACAGTGTAATACCACGCATTCGAGGGTGCAAGAGCCCGCGAGCATGCTAAAGAGAGCGCCCATGAAAGCCACGATTGCAGTTCTTCCCGGCGACGGAATCGGCCCCGAGGTCACGGCCCAGGGCGTGCGCGTCTTGCAGGCGGTCGCCGCCAAGTTCGGACACCACATCGAGTTTCGCGAGGGAATCATCGGCGGGTGCGCCATCGACAAGATGGGCACGGCCCTGCCGGCGGAAACCTCGGCGATCTGCGCGGCCGCGGACGCGATCCTGCTCGGCGCGGTGGGCGGCCCCAAGTGGGACGATCCCAACGCGGCGGTGCGGCCCGAACAAGGCCTGTTCGCCATTCGCCGTGACCTGGGTCTGTTCGCCAATCTGCGCCCGGTCACCGTTCATCCCAAGCTGCTCGATGCATCCACCCTGCGGCCCGAGGTCATCAAGGACGTGAACCTGCTGGTGGTGCGCGAGCTGACCGGGGGCCTTTACTACGGCGAGAAGAAGAAGACGGCGGAAAGCGCCAGCGACCTGCTCGCCTACACCGCCGACGAGGTTCGCCGGGTGGTGCGCTGCGCGGCCCGATTCGCGCGCGCACGCCGCAAGAAGCTCACCTCGGTGGACAAGGCCAACGCGCTCGAGACCTCGCGGCTGTGGCGGCGGATAACCGACGAGGTCATGCGCAAGGAATTCCCGGACGTCGTTCTCGAGCACATCCTGGTCGACGCCTGCGCCATGTACCTGGTGCGCAAGCCCGCCTCGTTCGACGTCATCGTGACCGAGAATCTCTTCGGCGACATCCTCACCGACGAGGCCTCCGTGCTGGCCGGCTCGATGGGCCTTTTGCCCTCGGCCTCGCTGGGCGAGGGCAAGCGCGGCCTGTACGAGCCCATCCACGGCAGCGCGCCCGACATTGCGGGCAAGGGCATCGCCAATCCCTACGCGACCATCCTCAGCGTGGCAATGCTGTTGCGCCATTCGCTCGGGCTGGAAGCCGAGGCTTCTGCCGTCGAGAAGGCGGTGTACGGCGTGGTCGATAAAGGGGTGCTGCCCGCCGATATCGCGCCAGCCGGCGGCAAGGCCGCGAGCACCGTCGAGGCGGGACAGGCAGTCGTCGCCGCGCTTTGAGCGCGTATCGAAATTCCGCCCCTTGTTCACCGGGCGGCCGCCGTGCTATCAGCGAGGATTCTGATTTTCTGAAAGGGCGACCATGAAATCGTACAACATCGCGCTGATTCCTGGAGATGGCACCGGTCCCGAGGTTCTCGCCGAGGGCGTGAAGGTGGTCGACGCCGCCTGCGCCAAGCACGGCGTGAAGCTGAATTACACCAGCTTCGATTTCGGCGGCGAACGCTACAAGCGCACCGGCGAGATCCTGCCCGACAGCGCGATCGAGGAATTCAAGAAGTTCGACGCGATCTTCCTCGGCGCCATCGGTCACCCCGACGTCAAGCCCGGCATCCTGGAAGTCGGCATCCTGCTCAAGACTCGCTTCGCCCTGGATCAGTACATCAACCTGCGCCCGGTCAAGCTGTACCCCAACGTGGAGACCCCGCTCAAGGACAAGGGCCCCGAGCACGTCGACTTCGTGGTCGTGCGCGAGAACACCGGCGGCATCTACACCGGCATCGGCGGCGTTACTCAGAAGGGCACCAACCTGGAGGTGGCCACGCAGGTCATGCAGTACTCGCGGCCCGTGGTCGAGCGTTGCGTGAAATACGCCTACGAGGTCACGCGCAAGCGCAACAGCAAGAAGAAGATGCTGACGCTCGTGCACAAGTGCAACGTGCTCACCCACTGCGGCGATTTGTGGGTGCGCGTGCACAAGGAGATGGGCGACAAGGACTATCCCGAGATCAAGCAGGACTACAACCACGTCGACGCCTGCACCATGTGGTTCGTCAAGCAGCCCGAGTACTACGACGTGATCGTCACCGAGAACCTGTTCGGCGACATCATCACCGACCTGGCCGCCATCATCCAGGGCGGTCTCGGCATCGCGGCAGGCGGAAACATCAACCCCGAGGGCGTGTCGATGTTCGAGCCCATGGGCGGGTCCGCGCCCAAGTACACCGGCAAGAACATCATCAACCCGCTGGCCACCATCAGCGCCGGCGGCATGATGATGGACACCCTGGGCGAGCCCAAGGTGGCGGCCGCTGTCGACAAGGCCATCCACGACGCGCTTGCGAGCAAGCAGATCAAGAGCCTGACCGCCGGCAAGATGGGCCTCGGCACGCGCGAGGTCGGCGACCTGCTGGCCAAGATGGTGAGCTAGGTCGAGCGGGCGGCGCGGCCGCGGGCTCAGCTTGCACGGGCGAGCGCAAGCAGATCGCGAACCGACTGGGGCAATCGCGCGAGCAAAGCTACGGTATTCTCGTGGCCCGGCGCGATCGTGCCGAGGACGAACGCCGGTCCGAAGAGGTCGTCGTCGAATTCCTTGTGCTCATCGAGGTATGCGAGGACCGCGGGCACGGCGGCTTCCGCGCTCCACCTGAACGCCAGCGCAAACCGGTCGAGCGACGCCCGAATGATGGCGAGCCGGGTGGTGTCGCAGTCGCGCGCAGCCGCGGCCAGCGCATCGCCGAGCGCGTTCAGGTCATCGAGCTGATGGAAGACCACGGCCTGGCGAAACTCCTGCGAGGCAGTTGGGCTCTTCTCGAATGTAGCTTCAGGGGTATGTGACATTTCGAAGCAGCGAAGCCTGATGGAAGCTTCAGGTGGTCAACATCATCAACCAGCTTGAACATAGGACGCCGCCCGGCGCCCTGCTCGAGGAACGACTTGGCGGTATGGACACACGCACGCAATTGAGCACGCTGCAGCCCAGAGATGTC
>Ga0210133_1000572_pt1 | contig 12357 bp, 13 predicted proteins | sample Joice_ThreeSqC_D_2_FD_184874 | JGI IMG/M metagenome (GOLD analysis project Ga0210133, IMG submission 184874) | Wetland microbial communities from San Francisco Bay, California, USA, that impact long-term carbon sequestration - Joice_ThreeSqC_D1... | ecosystem: Environmental > Aquatic > Marine >...
GATAGCCGCCTTGGCGAGCTTCGAGATCGTTCACGTCGAAGCCCACGAAGCCCTCGCCGTCGACGAGCAGGGACGCCGGCGCGTGGATGTCGCGTAGATCCAGGCCCCACGTACCTGGGAAGTCGAAGATGGCGCGGAAGCCGTCGAGGTTGGCGTTCACGATCTGGAAGACGAAGCCCTTCTCCTTCTTGGCGCCTGGTGGCGGCGGGGGCGGCGGCGGGGCGGGGTGCTTGGGATCGAACGCGTCCAGGAATCCGATGCCCTTCAAGTGCTTCATCCTGGCGAAGAGCCAAAGCGATTTCGGGCCGACGTGTAGATCGGAAAGGATGATGCCGCCGCCCGCGATGAGCGTCCTTAAGCGAACGCTGACCTCCAGATGAGGGACGTCGAGGACCGTCGTGCTCTCGGGATCGGTGATGAGTAGTCCATCCACCACCATGGGCGTCGGCCGGTCGGTCACGATGTCGAGGAGCATTCGTGGCTTCCACTTGATGGAGGTGAAGTGGAGCTTGCCCTTCATCTCGGGAAGAACACCGTTCACGATCTTGCCCAGTGTCTCGCCCTGGACGAAAAGAACGGCTGCGGCCAGGACGATCGCGAGAAACGCAACCAGCCCGGCCCCCAAGTAGGCCAGGATCTTGGCTATTCTTCGTCGCAACTGGCGTGCCACCCTATGGCGAGAGTACCCCGACGGCACGCGACTCGCCAAGCGGACTTGGGCGCTGCCACAGGCAACTTTTCGCGCGGGCTACCGACAATTCGGTGTGATCTTCCACTGCGTCGCCTCCATCTTGTGGCCATCTCGCTGTGCCAGCTGCAACGCGTACGTTCCCGAGGCCGCGACTTTCTGCGAGGTGTGCGATGTCGCCACGATCCCGCTCGGTCGGTGCTGTCCCGGCTGCGCCATTCCCCTTGGCCCCAACCAGATCTGTCGCGGTTGTGTGCGCAGACCCTTTCCCTTTACCCGCGCCGTCGCGGCCCTGACTTACGGCGGCGCCCTGACCCAGGCGCTTCTTCGTTTCAAACACGGCGGGAACCGTCATCTTGCAAGGCCCCTTGCGCGTTACCTCGTCCCATTGCTTGGCCAGGCGGCAGAGTGGGGCGCTCAGATCGCTTGTCCCGTGCCCCTTCATCCGCGCAGGCTGCGCCAGCGGGGTTTCAACCAGGCTCTCGACCTCATGTTCGCCGCCCGTGGTCTTGCCCGGTCGACCCCTCCCATCGACATCGTTCGAAACGCCCTGGTTCGCACCCTCGACACTCCGGCCCTGGGCCATGGCTCGCCCGCTCAGAGACAGCAGGTGGTGGCCGGAGCCTTCGCCGTGGCCCGGCCAGCCCGGGTGGCGGGCAAGAAGATACTTGTCGTGGACGACGTCATGACCACCGGAGCCACCCTTGCAGAATGTTCCCGGGTACTTCTTGCCGCCGGGGCCAGCCAGGTCATGGTCGCTGCCCTGGCGCGGGTCGCATGAATCAGCTCTGCGCGACCGGCTCTTCTACCGGGCTTTCGGGACGTCGCCAGAGTCGCTGCGACAGCTGATACATGCGGCAGCCAATGCAGATCCCGAAGGCCCCTTCCAGTACCGCACAAAGCGCGAACGGCGCGCCCGCGGATATTCCCAGGGTGCTGTTGCCCAAGAGAAAGCCCAGCGCGACCGTCAGCGAAAAGCCAAAACCGAGCTTGGCCGCGAACGCTTTGGGACCGGCGTTGGTCGGGCGGGGGGGCAGACCGAGGGAGGCGACGAGTACCCCCGACAGCCTCGCCACCGGGCTCCAGCGACGACCACCGAATCCGCGCAGTGCAAAATCCCCGGCCAGAAACAAGGCAGGCCATGTCGAGCCCAGGGCCAACGCCGCCCCCAGCGGGAGGAGCACGATCAACGCGCACACCCGTGCGCTCCGCTCATCCACGCTTTCATTGACGATAGGGCAGGCATTGCTCATGTGACGTGCTCCTCGTTGACCCGACCGTTGGATGAGCAGGCCGACGTTTGGTTACATGGTATGTCTCGTATAGAGGACGCGACCGATCGTCAACTTCGCGGCCACGAGGTAGGTGTTCGACCGCTGTGGCTGCGCCCCGTTCTCCCTTGACACACGGCTTCGGATCGCTAAGGTAGCCGCCCTGGACAAGAACACTGTACAGGCATGTAGCTCAGTGGGAGAGCACTACCTTGACACGGTAGGGGTCGGCGGTTCAATCCCGCCCATGCCTACAAGCTCCCGGCTGTCACGAAGAGCACTCCGCGAGCGCAATGAAAGCCGTGAAAGCCGAGCAATACCCGGAGCGGAGTGCTATTCTGCGCAGCCGTTGATGCACCTCACTTCAAGCGTTTTGCAGTTCTCGCGAGCCCCGTTCGTTTCTGGCGACCGCTCGCGTCCGGAGTGCCTGGCCCGTGGGTGAGACTGTCCGCCCCCGCAACAAGGGGGATGTTCCTGACGATCCCCTGTCTCGTCTTCGCCATTCGGCGTCACACGTGATGGCGGATGCGGTTCGCAGGCTGCGCCCCACGGCCAAGGTGACCATCGGTCCAGCCATCGAAAATGGCTTCTACTACGACTTCGACACCGAGCCGTTCGAGCCAGCCGACATCGAGCGCATCGAGGCCGAGATGAGCAAGATCATCGGCCAGAACTTGCCCTTCGAGCGCAAGGTCATCTCCCGGCAAGAAGCGCTCGCGCTTTTCGAAAGCAAGGGCGAGACCTACAAGGTCGAGATCATCAAGTCCATCCCCGAGGGCGAGGAGATCTCGCTTTTCCAGCACGGTGATTTCGTGGACCTGTGCGCCGGCCCGCACGTGGAGCGCACCGGACAGATCAAGGCCTTCAAGGTGCTGTCCTTCGCCGGCGCCTACTGGCGCGGCGACGAGAACAACCAGCAACTCCAGCGCGTCTATGGCACGGCGTTCGGCTCGAAGGACGAGCTCAAGGCCCACCTGGCGCGCATCGAGGAGGCCAAGCGCCGCGACCATCGCCTGCTCGGCAAACAGCTCGACCTCTTTTCGGTCGACGACCTGGTCGGACCCGGCTTCGTGCTCTGGCACCCGAAGGGCGCGGTCCTTCGCGGAGTGCTGGAAGACATGATTCGCCGGGAGGTCGTCAGGCACGGCTACCAGCCGGTTTACTCGCCTCACGTCGCGCGCGAGCAATTGCTCATCAAGTCCGGCCACATGCAGCACTACAAGGACAATCTGTTCGGCGGCATGGAACTGGAGGGCCAGCGCTATCTGGTCAAGCCCATGAACTGTCCCTTCCACGTGGCCATCTACCGCTCGCAGCTCCGCTCCTACCGGGAATTGCCCATCCGCTACGCCGAGCTGGGCACGGTGTATCGCTACGAGCGTTCGGGCGTGTTGCACGGTCTTCTGCGGGTGCGCGGTTTCACCCAGGACGATGCGCACCTCTTCATTCGCGAGGACCAGATCGAGGCCGAGATGGCCGCGTGCCTGGCGTTCGGGCTCGATCTGCTGCACCTGTTCGGCTTTGACGACGTGAAGATATTCCTGGCCACGCGGCCCAACGATTTCATGGGCGAGGCCGCCGCGTGGGACCATGCCGAGGCAGCCATCCGTCGCGTGCTGGAGGCCACGGGAATGCCCTTCGAAGTCGACGCGGGCGGTGGCGCCTTCTACGGGCCCAAGATCGACCTCAAGATCCGCGATGCCCTCGGTCGCGAATGGCAGTGCACGACCTTCCAGCTCGACTACCAGATGCCCGAGCGCTTCGAGCTCGAATACGTGGCGTCTGATGGCTCGCGCAAGCGGCCCATCATGATTCACCGCGCGCTGCTCGGCTCGGTCGAGCGCTTCATCGCCGTGCTCATCGAGCAGTTCGCCGGCGCTTTCCCCACGTGGCTGGCGCCTGTGCAGGCGCGCGTGATCACGGTCAGCGAAAAGGCCGAGGTTTACGGACGAGAAGTGGAAGCCGCGCTTCTGGCGGCCGGCCTTCGCGGCGACGCCGATCTGTCGGCCGACAAGCTGAATGCCAAGATCCGGCGCGCGCAACTCGAGAAGATTCCATACATGCTCGTGGTCGGCGAGCGCGACATGGCAGCTCGCGTGGTTTCGCCGCGCACACGTGATGGCAAGCAGCTCCCCGCAGTTGCCATCGATGATTTGGTCAAGACCTTGGCTGTCGAAGCGGCGGTTCCGTCGCTCGGTAGCTCGAATTCCAAACCGGCGTAGTCGTTAGCAGGAGGAAAGAGCATCCCAAGACCAGGCGGATATCAAGGCGGGCGCGGCCCGTCGAGCGCAGCAGACAACTATCGCGTTGGGCGCCGCATTCGCGTGCCCGAAGTGCGTGTGATTGGCGGTGACGGCAGCCAGGTCGGCATCGTGCCGACGCACGAGGCGTTGCGGATGGCCGACGAACAGGGGTTGGACCTCGTCGAGGTCAGCCCCCGCGCCGTGCCACCGGTGTGCCGGATCATGGACTTTGGTCGATTCAAGTACCAGGAGTCCAAGAAGGAGAAGGCCTCGAGAAAGCACCAATCCACGGTGGTGCTGAAGGAAATCAAGTTCCGGCCCAAGACCGACACCCACGATCTCGATTTCAAGCTGAAGCACATTCGCCGCTTCCTCGGCGAAGGCAACAAGGTGCGGCTGATGATCGTCTTCCGCGGTCGCGAGATCGTCCATCCCGAAACCGGCCACGCCGTGCTGGAGTTGGTGTCCAAGGAAGTAGCCGATATCTCGACGATCGAGCAGAAGCCCTCCATGGAGGGCCGAAGGATGGTCATGGTGCTCGGGCCGAAGTCGGGAGTCATCCGGCCCACTGCGGCACCGCTGCCGGTGGCGCCCGGTTCGCGACCCCTGGTACCGGCTGGCGGTGCAAGCGGAACAGATCAGGCAGCTGAGCCCGGCTCCGAGCCTTCAAAGGCATGACCCTGCTGTAATTGCTTGCGCCCGTCTGCGCCGTGGATATACTGCGCGCCTCCCATGCCCAAGCTGAAGATGAAGACCAAGAGCGCCGTGAAAAAGCGCTTCAAGCTGACGGCCAGCGGCCGTATCAAGCGTAAGCGCGCTTACTTGCGGCACATTCTCACCAACAAGAAGCCGGGCAACAAGCGCAAGCTGCGCCACGGCGCCTACATCGCCAAGAGCCAAGAGCACCAGATCAAGGCGATGATCCCGTACGGTTTGTAGGAGTAGATTCATGCCCCGCGCCAAAGGTGGTTTCAAGACAAGTCGACGACGCAACCGGATCCGCAAGGCGGCCAAGGGCTTCCGCGGTGGTCGCTCGAAGCTGTGGAAGGCGGCAGTCGAGGCCGTTCATCGCAAGTGGCGCTTCGCCTTCTTCCACCGGCGCAAGCGCAAGGGCGATTTCCGCGTGCTGTGGATCGCACGCATCAACGCCGCCGCGCGCGAGGTAGGCACGACCTACTCCAAGCTCATCGCCGGATTGGCCAAGGCCAACATCACCATCGATCGCAAGATCCTGGCGGACCTGGCCATCAGCGATCCGAACGCCTTCAAGAAGATCGTCGAAGCCGCGCAGGCGGCCTGAGCCTCGGCGAGCCGACATGGCTGCCGAGGGAGTAGGGACGGCCCAAGACCTCGTTCGCTCGTTCGAGAGTCTGGCCGCAGAATTCTCCGCCGAGATCGCCAACCTCAAGGCCGAGTCCGACATCCGTCTGGCCCAGTCGCGCTACCTCGGCAAGAAGGGCAGGGCGACCGAGTTGATGAAGTTGCTCGGCCGCATCCCGGCGGCTGATCGACCTGCCGTGGGCGCCTCCGCCAACCGCGCCCGCGAGACCATCGAGAAGCTGGTCGAAGAGAGGCTGGCAAGCCTGGCCGAGGTATCGTTGGCCAGCGAGCTTGCGCGTGGCGTGGACGTGACCTTGCCCGGTCGCGGGCGTCGCCAAGGAACCCTGCACCCGCTCACGCGGGTGCGTATGGAGATCGAGCAGATCTTCCACGGCATGGGCTACGAAGTGCGCACCGGGCCGCTCATCGAGACCGAGTGGAACAACTTCGACGCTCTCAACACGCCGGCAGACCACCCAGCGCGCGACATGCAGGACACCTTTTTCGTCGAGGGCGGGCTCATCCTGCGTTCGCACACCTCGCCGGTGCAGGTGCGGACCATGCTGGCCGGTCCCCCGCCGGTGAAGATCATCGCGCCAGGCAACGTGTTCCGCCGCGACGACGACGCCACGCACACGCCCATGTTCCCACAGTGCGAGGGCTTGTACGTCGACAAGGACGTCAGCTTCGAGGATCTGAAAGCAACGCTTATCGCGTTCGTCCAGCGCTTCTTCGGCCCCAACACGGCAATCCGCCTGCGTCCTAGCTTCTTCCCGTTCACCGAGCCGTCAGCAGAAGTGGACGCCTCGTGTTTCCTTTGCGAGGGCAAGGAGCCGGCGCGCTCCGCGTGCCGGCTATGCAAGGGCACCGGCTGGCTGGAGATCGGTGGTTCGGGCATGGTCCACCCGAACGTCCTTGCGGCGGTCGGCTACGACAAGTACGACGTCACCGGCTTTGCGTTCGGCATGGGGCTTTCGCGCATGGCCATGCTCAAGTACGGGGTCACGGACTTGCGTCTCTTCTACGAAAATGACCTGCGTTTTCTCCAGCAGTTTCCAGTGGGATAGGGACGTTTCATGAAGATTTCCTTCAACTGGTTGCGTGAGCTGGTCGAGCTGCCGCCCGAGGTGGACGCCGAGGCCGCCGCGGCCGCCCTGACCGGGCAGGGGCTGGAGGTCGAAGGCATCGAGCGCAAGGGCCGCGAGCTGTCGGGGGTGGTGGTGGCCGAGGTGTTGGCCATGCGGCCCCACCCCAATGCCGACAAGCTGCGCATCGTGCGCGTGCGATCGGCTGACGGCGAAGCCGAGGTCGTGTGCGGCGCCCCCAACGTGCCGCCCGCGGGTAACCGCGTGTGCTGGGCGCAGCCTGGCGCGCGCCTTCCCGGGGGCAAGATCCTGCGGGCGCGTGAAGTGCGCGGCGTGATGTCGCCCGGAATGCTGTGCGGCGAGCCCGAAATGGGGCTGGGCGAGGACGGCGCTGGAATCGTCGTCTTGCCGACCACGGCCCAGGTGGGCCAGGAGGTCGCGACCTTCATTGGCGCAATCGATGACGTGTTCGAGGTCAACGTCACGCCCAACCGTCCCGACGCCCTCTCGCACATGGGCATCGCCCGCGAGCTGGCCGCACACTTCGGCACCAAGCCGATTTTGCCAGGGATCGACAAGGTTCCCGAGGTGGAGAGCGGCCCGTCCATGGACGTGGAGATCCGCGATGCGCAGGGCTGTCCGCGCTACACGGCCCGCTTCGTCACCGGCCTCACGGTCGGGCCAAGCCCCATCCAGATGCGCCTGCGCCTCGGCTACTGCGGCATGCGCGCCATCTCGAACCTGGTCGACGTGACCAACTACGTGTTGCTCGAAACCGGACATCCCTTGCACGCCTTCGACTTCGACAAGCTGGCGGGACACATCGTCGTCCGTCGCGCGGGGCAGGGCGAGGTCATGCAAACCCTCGACGGGCAGAAGCGCGACTTGGTGCCCGAGGACCTGCTCATCGCAGACGAGCGCGGCCCGGTCGCGATCGCCGGCGTTATGGGCGGTGCAACCAGCGAGGTCTCGGATGCCACGCGGAACGTCCTGCTCGAGGCCGCCACCTTCGATGCGCGCAGCATCCGACGCACGGCCAAGCGCCTGGGAATCCCTTCCGAGGCATCGTACCGCTTCGAACGCGGCGTGGACGCCAACGGCGTCTCCTTCGCATCGCTGCGCGCGGCCTCGCTCATGGCCAAGCTGGGCGGCGGCAACCTGTTGCGCGCGGCGGTCGACCGTTTCCCGACGCCGCCAGGCACGGTGAAGGTCAACCTGTCCATGACCAGGCTACGGCGCGTGAGCGGCGGCGACTATTCTCTCGCTTTTGCGAAGGAACAACTCACGAAGCTTGGTATGGGCTGCGACACGGCTCCCGACGCTCTGATTGTGACGGTGCCGTCGTACCGGCCGGACATCACCATCGCCGAGGATCTGGTCGAGGAGATTCTGCGCATGGGCGAGTACAGCAAGCCCGCGCGCAAGGCTCTCATCGCGAGCAACGCTACGGAGATGCCGAATCCCGAGGGTCCAGCCGACCGCGCCCGTTTGCTTCTGGCCTCTTCCGGCCTGTCGGAAATCGTGACATGGGCCTTCGTGCCCAAGGCGACGCTCGCCGCCATCAGCGGCGAGGGCAAGGACGCGGAGCTGGGCCAGGGAATCACCCTGCGCAACCCGATCTCGGCCGACTACGAGGTGATGCGCACCTCGCTGCTGCCGGGCCTGGCTGATGTGCTCAAGCGCAACCTCTCACGAGGTGTTTCCGATGCCTGGCTCTTCGAGGTGGGGCCGGTGATCCACCGGGCCGCGACTGGCGACGCAACCCCGGTCGAGAGCACCCACGCCGCGGGTCTTCTTGCCGGAAGTCGGTCCGGCTGGCTCAAGCCCGGCGAGGCCATCGATTTCTTCGACCTCAAGAAGGTGGTGGAAGACCTTCTCAGCGGTTTCGGCATCGGCGAGCCCACCTTCGTGGCCCCTGCGGCGGTTCCCTTCCTTCACCCCGGCGTTTCCGCGCAGATCATCAGTCCTTCGGGCCGGCCGCTGGGCTGCCTCGGGGAACTGGATCCGAGGACCTTGCGCAAGCTGGGCATCGAGTGCACCGCTTTCTACTTCCAGCTCCACCTTGCCGACATGGCGACAGCGGGCAGTCCGCTGCGAATTCTGGCACCACCCCGATTCCCCGCCATCTCGCGCGACGTTTCGTTCTGGATCGATCTTGCGACCCCGGCCGCCGCCCAGCGCGCGGCGTTCCTGTCGGCGGCCGAGCCACTGCTGCAGGACCTCGCCGTTCTGGAGGATTTCCGCGATCCCAGGTACGCGCCCGAGGGCAAGAAGGGCGTCCTGTGGTCCATGACCTACCGGTCGGCCGAACGCACCCTCACGGACGCCGAGGCCGACGAGGCGCACAAGCGAGTTGTCGCCGCCCTTTCCTCGGCCTTTTCCATCCAGATCCGCTAGTTTCGACATCCCGCCCGAGGCTCATCTCAAGCCTTTGACAACATTCGGGTTTGTGGGAACATAGCCCCATGACCAAGGCGGATATCGTCGAGACCGTCTACGAAAAAGTCGGTGGCTTTTCCAAGAAGGAGGCGGCCGAGATCGTCGAGACCGTCTTCGACACGATCAAGGTCACACTTGAACGCGGCGAGAAGATCAAGATCTCCGGCTTCGGCAACTTCGTCGTGCGGGACAAGAACTCCCGCACCGGCCGTAACCCGCAGACCGGTGAAGAGATCACCATCACAGCTCGCCGGGTGCTGACCTTCAAGCCCAGCCAGGTCTTGAAGAACTCGCTCAACGGCGAAGCGGCCTAGGCCAAGAACTCGCAAGCCCCGAAAGGACGCTCTTGCCCAGACGCGCAGTCGCGCCGGTCGATCCGAATGCCATCCCGGACAAGCCGTTCTTCAAGATCGGGGAGGCAGCCCGATTGTGCGCGCTCAAGCCCTACGTCCTGCGCTACTGGGAGACCGAATTTCATTCCATCAAACCGCAGAAGACGCGGTCACGGCAGCGTCTGTACCGGCGGCAAGACGTGGAGCTCCTGCTGCGAATTCGCAACCTGCTCTACGAGCAGCGTTTCACCATCGAGGGCGCTCGCTCGCGTCTGCGCGAGCTCGGGCACGACGAGGCCGCCCCTCCGACGCTGCCCCCGCCCGAGGTCAATCGCGAAACCATGCGTAAAATCAAGCAGGCCGTGGAAGAGCTGATTGGTCTTGTGGAAGAGCCCTAGGTCCACTACATTTCGCATCCTCTTTCAAACATAGCGGGGCGTGGCGCAGCCTGGTTAGCGCACCTGACTGGGGGTCAGGGGGTCGCTGGTTCAAATCCAGTCGCCCCGACAAGCGATTCCGCGTGAATCGCGGCGAGCTTTGCTCGACGCGAATCATCGCGGGAGGGTCTGGGAACACTCCGAGGGTTCCCATCTATGTTGTCGGTGATGCCGCTTATTCTGATCAGCAACGACGACGGCGTTCAGGCGCCGGGGATAGTGGCGCTCGCCGAGGCGCTGTCCGGCGTTGGCGAAGTCATCCTCGCCGCGCCCGACCGCGAGCGCAGCGCTGCCGCGCACAGCATCAGCCTCGACCGTCCGCTGCGCGCCGAGCGGGTGGCGCCGAACGCCTGGGCTATCGACGGTACGCCGGTCGACTGCGTGTACCTGGCGCTCCATCACCTGGTGCCGCGCAAACCCGACCTGTGTCTGTCGGGCATCAACAACGGCTTCAATCTCGGCTCGGATGTCTTCTACTCTGGCACCGTGGGCGCAGCGCTGGAAGGTGCCCTGCGCGGTATCCCGGCCATCGCCATCTCGCTCGAACGGCAAAGCCCGCAGGACTTCAGTCACGCCGCCGCCTTCGCCGCCCGGCTGGTTCGCGACATCCTCGGCCGTGGCCCGGACGCCATCGAGAAAGAAACCCTGCTCAATGTGAATCTACCGGCCGGCCCGGTGCGCGGCTTGCGCCCGACCAGCCTGGGAAGGCGCATTTACCGCGACCAGGTCTCGGTGCGAAGGGATTTGCGCAACCGCGACTACTACTGGATCGGCGGCCCGGAGGAAAAGGGCCCCGATGTCCCCGGCTCGGATTGCACCGCCGTGCAGGAGGGGCTGGTTTCCGTGACCGCCATCAGTCTCGATCTCACCCACCGTCCGGCGCTCGACCGCATGGCGAAGTGGTGGCCCGGCGACCGGCTATCCTGACCCGTTGCCTTGTCCTTTCACCGATAGACGGGGCGCTCGGAAACAGGTAGGGGTAAGGAGGCATGGCCCTCACGCGAAGATACCTCTGTCTCGGCGCTCTTGCGCTGTTGGGCTGCGCCACCAGCGGTGGCGACAGACCCATGCATCCGGACTTGCCAGGGGCATGGCACCTGGTGGAAGCGGGGGAGAATTCCGTTTCCATCGCGCGCCGGGCGGGAATTCCCTTGGAGGACTTCCTCGAAATCAACGGACTGCGCCGAAACGACCCTCTCGAACCCGGACGGCCAGTCTTCCTGTTCGGCGCCACGCAAGGGCTGCCACCAAACGGGCCCACCGAGACCTCGAGGCCCGCCGGCATCGATCCGGCTCCGGCCGTTGGCTCATCGCCGGGCGTGCGCAACGCGATCTTGCGCTGGCCGCTCAAGGCGCCCCGGTTGACGTCACGTTTTGGCAAACGTTGGGGCAGACCACACGAGGGCATCGACATGGCCGCGCCCATCGGAACTCCCGTGTTCGCCGCATCTGCGGGCACCGTGATCTATGCCGGCGACCGGGTACGCGGATACGGAAACATGGTGGTGGTCAAGCACGGCGCCGACATGGTCACCGTCTACGCGCACAACTCCGTTCTCTTGGTACACAGCGGGGATCGCGTGGCCGTCGGGCAGGAGATCGCGAGGGTCGGGGATACCGGACGATCCACCGGCCCCCACCTGCATTTCGAGGTCCGCCGCGGGGATGTCCCGCAAGACCCCCTGCAGTTCTTGCCAGCTTTGAAGTAGAACCCGGCCATGCCAGCCAACCCATCCGCGATCGATCTCCAAACCCTGATTCGCGCCATTCCCGATTTCCCCAAACCGGGGATCCTGTTTCGCGACGTGACCCCGCTGCTCGGTGACGGGCCAGGCTTCCGGGCCTGCATTCGTCTGCTATGCGAGCGCCTTTCGCCGACACGGCCGCAGGCCATCGCCGGCATCGAATCGCGCGGCTTCATTTTCGGCGCCAGCGCCGCGGTGGAGTTGGGCATCGGGTTCGTGCCCATCCGCAAACCGGGCAAGCTGCCATGGAGGACACGCAAGCAGTCCTACGCTCTCGAATACGGCACCGACGCCATCGAGGTGCACGAGGACGCAGTCGCAACCGGCACCCGCGTGGCCCTGGTCGACGACCTGCTAGCCACCGGCGGAACGGCCGGTGCCGCGATCAAGCTGTTGAAGGGACTGGGCGGCGAAGTCGTGGTTGCAGCCTTCGTGATCGAGCTAGCCTTCCTGCAAGGCCGCGCCCGTCTGGACAGCGTACCGGCGGAGGCGCTCATCAGCTATTCGTAGGACAAGAGTCCATCTCGCCCCAGGTTGCAATTGGGTCCAAGTGGCAACAGAATGGTGCCCTCTTCGCTGCATTTGGCTAGAAAAAGGAGGGTTGTGGGCATGAGGACTTTCTATTCGACCATGATGGTGGCGCTGTTGCTTGCGGGCCTGGCGGGAAACGCTCGCGCGGATGGCGCCGAGATGTACCGCACGAGGTGCGCGAGCTGCCATGGCAAGGACGGCACGGCCGATACCACCATGGGCCGGAAGCTCAACATGAGGAACCTGACCGACCCGAAGGTTCAGAC
>Ga0210133_1000573_pt1 | contig 12342 bp, 12 predicted proteins | sample Joice_ThreeSqC_D_2_FD_184874 | JGI IMG/M metagenome (GOLD analysis project Ga0210133, IMG submission 184874) | Wetland microbial communities from San Francisco Bay, California, USA, that impact long-term carbon sequestration - Joice_ThreeSqC_D1... | ecosystem: Environmental > Aquatic > Marine >...
CGAACACCACGCGCGTCCTCGCGGACCACTAGCTCTGCACGGACCGCACCTATGGTCCGTCGAGCCCGAAGCTCGGCCTCAAGGCAAGCAATGCGAATCGCGCGTAGCCGTGCGTGCGGGTCTACCTGGAGCAGACGCAGCAGCTCGTCTCGCTCTGCGTCGTCGAAGTTGCCGCCATGGCTGCGGTCGGGCAAAAGTACGCTCGTTGAACCGTAGTAGACGGCACCCTCGGCCTCCTTGCGAATCGCCCCCTCGCTCAACACGTCAGCGGTCTCGAATAGCTGCCGCCAGCGGTAGTCGGTGCTCCGGATCATGGAACTGTTCCGGCGACCGACCAGCGGCATGCGGCGGGTCTTGGCAATACCGGGCCGACCGTGACGGCTGTTCACGTCGAGATGGTAGGATACCGGTGAGCCGGAGGAAAGTTTGGGGCCAAGACCCGCAATTGAGACCAATCGGACAACCGAATTGCCGCCGGGCAGGCTGGCCTTCCGACCTTCTGGTCAGGTGCGTCGTGGGAGGGGGAATTCGCGCCTAAGCGTGTAATGCGTTTCGCGCGTTGTCCTCCTCGCGTTCCAATACCCGCTAGGTTCTTGGCATTTTCATGCTGAGCCTGATTGGCACGTATCTTGTTTACTCGGCGGAAAAGAAAATTGGCGGAAGCCAGGGAAACCCAATGAATCCATCAGTCGCGACCCGGTCTGATCAGCGTGCCGTCAGGATTTTTGCGCGGAGCATCTACAAGGAGCTGCGATCCAACGGATATTCCGACAAAGAAGTCATGGAATTGGCTGGAGAGTTGATTTCGCTGCTGACGTCGGACGTTCGGGTTCAGAACAGCTGGCCGGCTTCTAGCTAGCGGTTTCCGTTATTTTCTGTTTGCGCGGACTTCGCCTCTATCTGCGCGATATTGGGGGAGCGGTGAGGGAACGTTGGCGTCTGAGCGAAAAGTAGGTTGACGTCGAGGCCTTGGGTCGGGAATTCTTCGTCGACGTGCAATGCGATGGCGGCTCCGATGCAGCCAACTAGACCCTCGTTCACCATTGTCATCAGTGAAAAGGGTGGGGCAGAACGGCGCGAATCGTTTGCCGTCGCCGAGCTCAGCATTGGGCGGATTCAAGGCAATGACCTGACGCTGCCCAAGGGGAATGTTTCCAAGCGTCACGCCAAGCTGATCTTCAGTGATGGTCGGTTCGTCGTCACGGATCTGAACAGCACCAACGGCACCTACGTCAATCGCCGGCGGATTCAGCAGGCCACCGTGGTCGGCGAGGGCGATCGCATCTACGTCGGCGACTTCGTACTCCGTATCGAGACCGCCGAGGCAGAGCAGCCTGAAGACGCCGAAGCCGTGGCCGGGGAGAATTTGCCTCCGATCGGCCCACGTGAGCAGGTCTCCGGGCGAGCGCGTCCCGTGCCACCGCTAGCGAGCGGAGCCCGGACAGGCATTCCCGAGCTTCCCGTGGCCCCCAGGCCTCTCGGTGCTCCTCGACCGCCCATGCCATCGTGGAACGAGTCGAACACGGGCAAGGTTCAGCTGCTTGCGTCCGATTCGGCGCAAAGCTTGGTGGCTAGGCCCCTTCCGCTCGAGGCCGTGCAGGCAGCCCCCGGGGCCGCGCCAACCATAGCTCCGGGGGACTTGGACCATCGTCAGGTGGTGGCGGAGTTGGTGGAGACAGTCGCGGGCCGGATATCCTCCAAGATCGTCGCAGACGTTATTGATCCCGATGCCCAAGCCCTCACTGAGCGCGCTTTGGACGAGGCGCTTCAGCTTCTGATTGACTCGGGTCGTGTGCCGGCAAACTTGTCGTCCGACGTATTGAGGTTCCTCGCTCGCGCCGAGCTTCTGGAATTCGGTCCGCTTGGCCCGCTATTCGACGATCCTTCAGTGGTCGAAATCGTTGTGGCGCGTCATGACGTGCTTTTGGTGCGTCGCGGAGCCTATTTCGAGCGTCATGACGCGGCGTTTGCCTCGGCGGCTTCGGCGCGGCGAGCGGTGGCTCGGCTGTGCGCGTGGTCCGGCAAACCCCGCAGTGAAGAGGAGATGGTCATCACTCGCCGGCTGCCCGGCGAGAGCTCGCTGTGGGCGGTCGTGCCTCCGCGGCCGGGAGGCGAGGTTTCGCTGGCTTTGCGAAAGCCCCGGCTGACAGGCATGTCGTTGCAGCACCTGGTAAGGGCTGGAACGATTTCCAGGTCCGTTTCCTCCTTCCTGCAGCAGGCAGTTGCGGCCAGGCTGCGGATTCTGATAGCCGGGCCGAGAGACGCGGACATCGGCTCAGTGAGCGCGGCGCTGTGTGCCTGCATGCCTGAAGGACCTTTGGTTGCTGTCGAGGGGAGTCAGGACTTGGGCGCAAATAGCGCGAGCGTTCCGCTAATGCATTGGTCGTTGTGGGATACGTCCGACCCGGCGGCGTTGGTACGGGCTGCAGGCCAATGCTGTGCGCTTCAAATGGCGATCACGCTGGAATCGCCGCCGGTCACGGCGGCGTTCGTCGAGCTGAGTGGTTCTGGTAGTTGCGGCTCTGTCGCGCTGTGCGAAGCGCGAGGTTTGGAGCTCGCGTTGTCGCGGTTGACCACGGATGTACTTTCGGAGCGACCGGGAATCGGTATCGATACGGCACGGCGGTTGGTGGCTGGAGCCTTCGATTTGCTCCTGGACGTCGTACGGTTCAAGGACGGCCGGCTACGCGTCGTGCGTATCGGCGAAGTAGGTCGCATTTCCGCCGAAGAGATCGAGATCGACGACATCTTTACCTTCGTCATGACCTCGTCGCCGTCGAGCGACGTGGTTGAAGGTACATTTCGGGGTACCGGAACCGTCCCCCGCGTTGTTGAGGAACTTCTGGCCCGAGGGACGTCCTTTGACACCAACGTGCTCGGCGTAGTTCCGCTGGAACGCGGTGGATCTGCCTGACGCGACACCTGGCGCCAGGCACGCAACAGGATCTTGACGCGCTGGCAGTGCCACCCCCTGGGCCGATCGAGACCAGGCCAGTCCGACGGGCGAGCGCCTTCAGATGGTTGCCGCGTTCGATTTCGCCCGACGCGAAAGCTTCTGCCCCACCCGACGGCGCTCCAACGGCCCCACCTTGTCCACCATGAGCACTCCGTTGAGATGGTCGTTTTCGTGCTGGATGGCTACGGCTAGAAGGCCCTCTGCATCGTGTTCGAAGAGCTGTCCGTCCAAGCCGAGCGCCCGCACTCGGACGTGCGCCGCCCGCTTGACTTCCTCGGATATCCCGGGAAATGACAGGCAGCCTTCATTCCAAGTCTGAGTGCCATCGAGAGCTAGAATCTCGGGGTTGATGTAAACCCGAAAATCACTCGGCTCGTCGTCGCCGGCCACATCGATGACGAAAATTCTCAGCGACACACCAACCTGGGGCGCTGCCAGGCCGACGCCCGGCGCGTCGTACATGGTCTCGGCCATGTCGTCGATCAGCGTTCGGATCTCGTCGTCGACCTGCCGGACAGGCTGCGCCACCTCACGAAGCCGCGGATCTGGATAGACCAGAATGTTACGAATGGCCATATCTCGAAGATATCGTAACACCTGGCCAATTGGCGGGCAATTGGGGCACCGAAAGCGACTGCGGTGTCTGGCCCCGAAGCTCCGTCAGCCGACGGTGCCCGGGCGCTGGCCGCGCTTTGGATATACCAGCGGACCGGAGATGTAAGCGTCCGCCCCGCACAGCTCCCATCTCGGTTCATCGATGCGGGGCGCGTCGGACGGGCTCTCGGGTCCGGCCCAGTCCACGGCGCCCGGTCGTCCACGCGGACCCAACAATACTGGAGCTACAAACACGTGCAGTTCGTCGACTAGGCCGACCGCCAGAAGACTCCCGGCCAATTCTGCGCCCCCCTCACACAAGACATTGACCACTTCGCGAGCTGCCAACTCGGACAAGACTGCCGCCATATCGCAGCGGCCTTCGGCCGTCCCAGGCACACGTATGAGATTGATGCCGGCAGATTCCAGCTCTTCAGCCGCAGTGCGCGAAGCATCGAGAGTGGTGACGACGCAAGTGGGAACTTCGTGGGCTGTCGCGACCAAATGACTCGATTTCGGGAGACGCAACTTGCTGTCAACTACGATGCGTACCGGGCTCCTGCCAGGAATGTCGCGCACGGTCAGGCGTGGATCATCAGCGGTGACGGTGTTGATTCCAACCATTACCGCATCGTGGACCACTCTCAGCTCATGTACCCGGGCTCGCGATTCTGGACAGGTAATCCACTTCGACGCTCCTGTTCGCGTCGCGGTACGCCCGTCCAAGGACACGGCCAGCTTCAGTGCCAGATAGCTCCGCGCTTCCGTAATGAACTTGGCCCACGGACGTATGAGTGCTCGGGCCTCCTTCTCCAGAACGTTGGCCACGATCTCTACGCCGGCCTCGGCGAGTCTCTCCAACCCGCCGCCGGGCACGTTGGGATTCGGATCACGACAGCCGACGACAACGCGCGCTATCCCAGCTTCTAGGATGGCGTCGACGCACGGCGGCGTTCTACCGTGATGATTGCACGGCTCCAGCGTCACGTAGAGCGTGGCTCCCCTGGCACGGTCTTTCGCCTCGTTCAACGCCACGGCCTCTGCGTGGTCCATCCCAGCAGCCACGTGATATGCCTCGGCCACGACTTCGGTGCCGCGCACCACCAGGCACCCCACATGGGGATTGGGAGACGGATCGCCGTGTCGCGCGAGTTCCAGTGCGCGGGACATCATCTGGGTATCGACATCTGCCATTGCCTACTCCGAACTCCGAGCGCGAACGAGTTTACTCATCTCTGCCATAAACTCGTCGATATCTCGGAACGAGCGGTAAACACTGGCAAATCTGACGTATGCGACGGCATCCACGCCCTTGAGGCACTCCATGACTCGTTGCCCGATGGCCAGAGACGAGATTTCCTTGTCGCCGCTCTCCCCCAGCTCACGCTCAACGGCGGCGGCAAGTTCTTCCAAACGGTCCACGGAAATGGGCCGCTTGTTGCACGCCACCTGCATCCCCCGAAGGACCTTCTGACGATCGAAGGGCTCGCGACGACCATTCTTCTTGACGACCGTCGGCAGTGCGTGTTCGACACGTTCGTAGGTGGTGAAGCGTCTTCGGCAACCGTCACACTCCCGACGGCGCCACGTGACGGTTCCTCCGGCTACGAGTCGCGAGTCGATCACGCGATTCTCGAGCTGTCGGCAATAGGGGCATTCCATCCGTACTCACCGTGCGAGGTTTCCAGTCGGTTCGAGACAAGCAGGTCGAAGACTGGCGGCAAAACGTGTCCGGATCAGGAACGCCGTCGTCAATCCTCGAACGCAGAGATGACCAGAGAAGCGTTGGTGCCACCGAAGCCAAACGAGTTTGACATGGTGTGGCGGACCCGTCGCTCCCGCGTATGTTGCGGAACGCAGTCGATTTGAACTTCTGGGTCCGGATCCTCGAGGTTGATGGTTGGCGGGATGGCCCCGGTTGTCAGCGCCTGGATGCAGATGGCGGCCTCAGTAGCACCCGCGGCGCCGAGCAAGTGACCCATCATCGATTTCGTGGAGCTTACCCAAAGTTGCTTGTCGAGCGCCCGAGCACCGAAAATCTCCACAATGGCCTTGGATTCTTCCAGATCTCCAGAGGGAGTCGAGGTGCCGTGAGCATTGACATACTCGATGGCGTCCGGGTTTAGCTGCGCATCGGCCAACGCCAATCGCATGGCGCTAACCGCACCAATGCCGTCGGGGGCGGGCTTGGTAATGTGATAGGCGTCGCAGGTCGCGCCGTAACCCTTCAGCTCCGCCAGAATCCGTGCTCCCCGGCTCTTGGCATGGGTCAGAGACTCCAGCACCAACGTTGCCGCTCCCTCACCGCAAACGAAACCATCGCGGGCCTTGTCCCACGGACGGCTCGCGCGTTCCGGTTCGGCGTTGCGTCGACTCAATGCAAACATCGCCGAGAACCCTGCAATGGCCACGGGCGTGATGGTGGCTTCGGCTCCACCAGCAATCATGACCGGGGCCTTTCCAAACTGCACCCAGCGAAATGCCTCACCGACCGCATGTGCACTCGATGCACACGCGCTGGTGTGGCAGAAGCTGGGCCCCCGTAGGCCGAAGCGGATCGCAACCTGTCCCGCAGCCATATTGGCGATGAGCGACGGAATGAAATAGGGGCTTACTCGCTTGGGACCACGCTCGTGCAGCATGATCGAACATTCTTCCAGCTTCTCCAGGCCGCCCAATCCCACGCCCACGAACGCACCCGTGGTCTCGCGAAGTTGGTCGGTCAGCTCCAAGCCGGAATGCTTGAGGGCCATCTCGGTGGCGGCGAGCGAAAACGGGATGAAACGAGCCATCTCCTTGAGCTTCTTTCGCTCAACGAATTGAGTGGGCTCGAAATCGAGAACCTCCGCGGCGATACGCGTCGGATAGTCGTCCGTAACGGGAAAGAGCGTGATCGGTCCGACCCCGCTCCTGCCCGCTGTCAACGATTGCCAGCTCGCTTCGGTGCCCACCCCAACTGGGGTGATCATTCCGATTCCCGTTACGACGACGCGCTCCATGAATACCAAAACTTCGAGAGACCCAGGCGATCAGGCTCCAATATGCTTTGCGATGTAGTCGACCGCATCCTGCACGGTCTTGATCTTTTCGGTGTCTTCGTCGGGTATGTCGAGCTCGAACGCTTCTTCGAACGCGAGGACTAGCTCGACCAAACCGAGGGAGTCCGCGCCCAGGTCGTCGATGAACGACGATTCCATCTTGATATCGCCTTCTTCGACATCGAGCTGTTCTTTGATGATTCGTTTGACATCGGCTTCGATGTTGCGACCTTCCGCCATGGTGCCTCCGGGGGAGTCCGGGTCGCGGCACTCCCGTGCTGCTGCCGCCTCAATGGACGGCTTTGTTCTTCAACCCTGATGTTGTCGGTTCAATGATCGTAACTGCCAACCACGAGCTTTGGGCATCGAGCCCATGAACTTGGTCGGATGGATCCGCGAATGTCGAGCCCTCCAGCTTCCGAGGTTTGGCGGCCACGGAGGCCGGTAGACATGCTGCGCTAGGCTGCCAAGAGCGTCTCCTGCAACTCGGGAGCGCCAAATTGGGCTCGGCAGCGTGATCGTATCTCATGGCGAGCATTCCGTGTCGACTGAGCCCCGGGCTGGGACCTCGGCCACCTCGACGGGGCGGTACTTAGCACGCCGTGCGCCAGGTCCAGTGGGAAATCGGGGTCAATCAGGGTCAAACTGCGCGATCAGGGCTGCGAATTCGCCTTCGCGCCACTGTGTCGGCGTTAGGCCAACCAGACCACCGCCTTGGCGACGGACGTCGGATCTCCAACCGACTTTACCTCGATTCGCTTGTCGATACGCCGAACTAGCCCAGACAAGACGGTACCTGGTCCAAATTCTAGGGCTCGGAAGACTCCCAACTGTGCGATTTGTCGGACGCTCTGCTCCCAGAGGACAGCACCATTGACCTGGCGAATCAGTAGCTCGGCAATTCGCGCGGCAGATTGGGTCGGCTGCGCATCCACATTCGCGATAACCGGGACCTTGGGTGGGGCAATCTCCAGCTTCGCCAGGGCTTGCTCTACCGCGCGGGCGGCCGGTTCCATGAGCGCACAGTGGAACGGCGCACTCACCTTGAGGCTGACGGCCTTTAGTCCTGCATCGGTAGCCTTGGTCTTGGCGCGCTCGACCGCGGCGGCATGACCAGCCACGACGATCTGACCCGGCGCATTGACGTTTGCGGGGGCTACGACCTCACCATCGACGACCTCGGCGCAAATTTCCTGAATCTGCTCCAACGATCCGCCCATGATGGCCGCCATGGCGCCCAGGCCGGCCGGCACTGCCTCCTGCATGGCTCGACCGCGCACGCTGACCAGGCGGACCGCATCTTCGAGGCTGAGCGCTCCAGATGCCACCAAGGCCGTGTATTCGCCCAGCGAATGCCCAGCCACCAAATTGGGGTTTGGCAACTCGGGACAGGCCTCCCGCAACGCTTCGAGCGCCGCGACGCTGGTCGTCAGTATGGCGGGCTGCGTGTTCGCCGTGAGCATCAGCTCCGCTTCGGGGCCTTCGAAGCAAAGCTTGGACACAGACCAACCCAGGGCGGCATCGGCACGTTCGAACACGGAACGCGCACCGGCGAAATTATCGTACAGCTGTCTTCCCATCCCGACCGACTGCGTACCCTGACCGGGAAATAGCCAAGCGAACATCCGTTGTGGTCTCTCTTTGGAAGGTCAAAGGCGTGCTAGCGCGCTGGCCCAGGAAACTCCGGCTCCGAGAGCCGACATCAATACCGTATGCCCGCTGCGGATCCGTCCATCGCGGATGGATTCATCCAGAGCAATGGGAATGGATGCACTCGAGGTGTTGCCGCGTTCGGCAATATTGATAATGACTCTTTCGTAGGGAACACCCAATCTGGCCGCGACTTGATTGATGATTCTCAGATTCGCCTGATGAGGGACCACCCAATCGATCTGCTCAGGCGCCAGCCCCGCGTCCGCCATTGCCGAGAGCGACGCGCTCGTCAGCTTCTTGACGGCAATCTTGAAGATGTCCTTGCCGTTCATATAAATCTTGTTGCGGTACTGTTGGAGCCCTTCGACCGTCAAGGGTTCCTTGCTCCCTCCCGCCGGAATACAAAGTGATTCGGCGAGCGCCGAGTCCGTGTAGATGCGAGTAGATAGAAGGAGCCCTCTCGAGTCATCGTCGGCACGACTCAGCACGACGGCGCCCGCTCCGTCAGCAAACAAGACACAGGTATTTCGATCGGTGAAATTGGTGATCTTCGTCAAGGCTTCGACGCCGACCACCAACACATTGCGCAGCTCGCCATTTCGGATGAACTGATCGGCAATCGACATGGCAAAGAGAAATCCAGCGCAGGCCGCGGAGACGTCGAAGGAAGGGATGTCCTTGCAACCGAGCTTTTTTTGCAGAAATACGGCACAGGCCGGAATTGGCATGTCGGCGGTAATCGTACCGACTATGATCATGTCAAGGTCTCCGGGGGCCAGCTGCGCGGATTGCAGGGCAGCTTTGGATGCCTCCAGAGCCATATCGCTCGAGGTCTCGCCATCGGCGGCGAACCGTCGGGTTCGAATGCCTACGCGCTGGCGAATCCATTCGTCCGACGTGTCGACCATCTGGGCGAGGTCGTCATTGGTGACGACGCGAGCGGGCACGTACGAGCCGGTGCCGGCTATGCGACTTCGCGGCCAGCAACCTGTTGCGGTAACCATCTATAGATCTCCGGAATGGTCCTCAGAAACCGCGTTCAAAGGCAACGTCGTACCAACTTAGCCTGTCGACCGAGTTGGCAGGTTGCCAGTCTCCGAGCTGACGCCGGTCGTAGCTTCAACCACCCTGGGTCTCGGAGTCGGAATTCTGCTTGCCGACGACCGTCACGCCCTTGTATTGCCCGCACGAGGGACAAACGCGATGTGAGATCATGGGAGCAGAACAACTCGGACAAGGTACCACGTTGGGCGCCGTCACCTTGTCGTGCTGGGCACGGCGCATGTCGCGCTTGCTGCTGGTCTTGCGTCGCTTGGGGACTGCCACCGGACCTTACTCCTTCGTCGAATTACCCAGCCGGCGCATAATTTCAGCGAGCGGCTTCAGGCGCTCATCGATAAACTTCTCGCCACCGCTTTCGGCGGCATCGCGGGTCGGGTGGATACCTGGCGAATCACCTGAAGGCAAGCCTGAAGCGAGCGGCATCATGGGAAGCTCCAGGAGCAAGGCCTCCCGTACGAAGGCATCGAGCACGATTACCTCGCCACTGTATACATCGTGGGCCGCATCCAGGTCGGCCAACGCCTCACTTCGTCCTCCGGTTTTTGCCTGAGGGTCTCCGATATTTCGAGATGAAGGCGCAACCGCCTGGCCCCTCAAAGCCCGCCGGCCGGCCCGCCCACGGTTGGATGACGCTGGCTTGGCACGGGGTTCCGCTGGCTCCAGTACGAGAAAAATTTCCGCATCGACGTCCACCGGGGTTGGCACGAGCGAGCGCGCGCAAGGCATGGTCAGTGGCGCCGCAGCCCGGCCTCGCACCACGACCCGTCGCCCAGTTCTTTCGAGGTTGACGTCGAGCTGGCCCGGTCCGCGCGGTTCTGCATCGGACTCTTGCAGCGCAGCCTTGAGCCAATCCTCGACGATAGCGCAGACCATCCGTCGAGGACCAGCCTCCAGATCTTTCAACGTCACCTGGAATTGCTCGGGCTGCATGGGCTACCCAGGGTAGCGCCGTGTCGGCGCTGCGCAAATCCGGCAGATGTTGCTCGGGCCATGATAGCGTCGGCGGTCATGCAGCGGGCATTGCGAGTGGTTTCGTCCCGACCGCGATGGTTCACCGCATTCGTGATCTATCTCCTGTCGACGGTCGCCTACTTTGCTTTTGCTCGCCCAGGCGTCACCGCCACGCATACACCGTACAATCATTACGCCTTGATGGCCGCAGGCTGGCTACAAGGTCATTTGGACCTCGGCGGAAATCCGCCTGCCTATGCCGGCAACAACGACTTCGCACTCTGGCACGGTCGCTGGTACGTGGTCTTTCCACCGTTTCCGGCGGTGCTCCTGTTGCCCTGGGTCTGGCTTCGCGGCTCTGCCGAGCAGGTCGCCGACGGCCTGCTCTCGCTGGGGCTGGCTGGTCTGGCACCTGCCGGCATGTTCCTTCTGTTGAGACGAATCCGCGATCTCGGCTATTGCCGTCTGGGCGCATTGGGATGTGCCGGACTATCTCTGCTCTATGGATTCGGTACTGTCTACTTCTTCACTGCCGTTCAGGGTACCGTTTGGTTCACTGCGCACGTAGTCGCCAGCGTACTCACCGTATTTTATTTGCTCGTAGCTCTCGGGGCAGCGCGCCCCGGGCTTGCGGGAGTCTTGCTCGGATGTGCCCTATTGACGCGCGCGCCGCTCGGCTTCGCTGCCATCTTCTTCGTATTCGAATCATTGAGGACCTCCCGAGTTCAGGGCAGAAGCTGGCCGAATTGGAACCTGGCCGCTTCCAAGATGCTTCGCTTCGCCTTGCCGATGCTCGCATGTGTCGTCTTGTACGGTTGGTACAACGACGCTCGTTTCGGCAGCCCCACCGAATTCGGGTATCGCTTCTTGACCGTCGCGTGGCGAGTTCGCATCGCCAAATGGGGACTGTTCGACTATCATTATCTGGCACGAAATCTCGGTGTTCTCCTTACGAGCTTACCGTATAGGACGCTTGGTGAAGTGTCCCCCTGTTGGCAAGTCAACCTTCACGGGTTGGCCTTATGGGTGACGACGCCCGCCTATCTCTGGTTGCTCTGGCCGCGGACGAAGACAGCGTTGCATGCAGCTACCTACGCTGCTCTGATTGCAGTGGCTCTGCCTACGCTATTTTACCAAAATACGGGCTGGGCCCAATTTGGCCAGCGCTTCTCGAACGACTATGCACCACTCTTGTTTCTCTTGCTGGCTATCGGCGGCTTCCGTTTCGGATACCTTTTTCGCGCAGCTGCCGTATGGGCAGTCGCGATAAACGCCTGGGGTGCCTGGACGTTTGGACGCCCCGAGTACAGATCGTACTACTGGCTGGACCCATCGCAGCGGGTCATCTATCAACCCGATTGACCGCGAAGATCGGTGACGTTGTTGGGCTGATAGATGGTTTGACCCTGCGTCAGGGACGGCGTTCGACGATGACTCGACGTATTTTTGGAGGGACGACGGCACGATCGCCGCGCACGGGCGTGCTCGCCAAGCGCTCGATGACCGATCCAGGCGTACAATAGCCGAAAATGGTGAAACCCATCGCATCGAGATGCGGTGCCGGCGCGTCGAGGATGAAGAATTGCATCCCGTTGGTGTTTGGGCCACGGTTGGCCATGCAGATCAGTCCCCGCCGATCGTGAGTTGCAGCGGGCCAGACTTCATCGGCGAACACGTAGCCTGGTTCGCCCGCGCCGGTTCCCGTCGGGTCGCCCGCTTGAATCATGAACCCCTTGATAATGCGATGAAAACCAGTGCCGTCATAGGCAGGGCGCTTGACCCACTCGGATGTCTTCGGATCCTTGAAGGGCCTTAGCCCTCTGGCCAAGCCGACGAAGTTTGCGACGGTCACGGGCGCCTTGTCATCGAACAGCTCGCATTTGAGCTTGCCCTTGTCCGTGTCGATCTCCGCCCACAACTTTCCGCTCGATTTGAGGCCGCTGGTTGCATCATCAAGCGAGAATTTCCCCTGCACGGGGTCCCCGCCGCCTGGTGCGTGGGTGCTGACTGTCGCAGACAAAGTGGACTGCGCCGCAACTGATTCGGCGGATTTTGCTGCACGCGACTCGGCCGAAGATGGGGATTCGG
>Ga0210133_1000575_pt1 | contig 12331 bp, 7 predicted proteins | sample Joice_ThreeSqC_D_2_FD_184874 | JGI IMG/M metagenome (GOLD analysis project Ga0210133, IMG submission 184874) | Wetland microbial communities from San Francisco Bay, California, USA, that impact long-term carbon sequestration - Joice_ThreeSqC_D1... | ecosystem: Environmental > Aquatic > Marine >...
GTAAAGTTAATTATGATGTGCACTTCTTAAAATTGGGAATCATAAATTCTTTTAAATCTTTCATTACCACTTTTGATAAAAAAAACAGGATAAAAACGGATTATTCCCGCTTATTTGCTTGGTATAATAGTTGGATTTTTCATTGCTCAGATACTCCTCTGCTTTTATTATTAAACTTAGTGGAAGAAACATGGAAAGAAAGAAAGTAACAATTGATGGAAACGAAGCTGCTGCTTATGTAGCATTCAATACAAACGAAGTGATTGCAATTTACCCGATAACACCCTCATCTAATATGGGCGAACATTGCGATGCCTGGTCTGCTGTCGGTAAAAAAAATATATGGGGAATAATTCCTTCGGTAAGCGAACTGCAGTCTGAAGGCGGCGCATCAGGAAGCGTGCATGGTGCTTTACAGAGCGGCGCACTTACAACAACCTTTACGGCATCGCAGGGATTGTTGTTAATGATCCCGAATATGTACAAGATAGCCGGTGAATTAACCTCTACAGTATTTCATGTTTCTGCAAGGTCAGTTGCAGCGCATGCTCTTTCGATATTCGGCGATCACAGCGATGTTATGGCAACCAGGCAAACCGGTTTTGCTCTTATCGCTTCCAACAACCCGCAGGAAGTAATGGACATTGCATTAATTGCGCAGGCTGCAACATTAAACTCACGCATTCCTTTCCTTCATTTCTTCGATGGATTCAGAACATCGCACGAAGTTATGAAGATAGTAGAGTTGACTACAGATGATATGAATGCGATGGTAGATGAGGATTTGGTAATTGCTCATCGTAATAGGGCGCTTACTCCCGATAACCCTTTTATGCGCGGAACAGCTCAGAACCCTGATGTATTTTTCCAGGGAAGGGAAACCGTTAACCCGTTTTATATTGAATGCCCGGCAATTGTTCAGGAGCAGATGGATAAGTTTGCAAAGCTGACCGGAAGACAATATAATTTATTTGATTATGTCGGTGCAAAAGATGCAGAGAAAGTTATTGTTATGATGGGCTCAGGAGCTTCCGCTGCGGAAGAAACTGTTGACCACCTGACTTCTAAAGGAGAGAAAGTCGGGTTGGTTAAGGTAAGATTATACAGACCGTTTTCGATTGATCATTTTATTAATTCTTTACCACCTACAGTTAAATCAATTGCAGTGCTCGACAGAACAAAAGAACCCGGTGCTTCCGGTGAACCGCTTTACCTCGATATTGTTAATTCAATATCAGAAAAATTTGTAGAAGGCAGTCTTAAATTCGAATATCCTAAAATAGTCGGCGGCAGATACGGTTTATCATCAAAGGAATTTAATCCTGCAATGGTAAAAGCAGTTTTCGATAATTTATATAACGATAAACCTAAAAATCATTTTACAATCGGGATAAAAGAAGATGTAACCAACACAAGCCTCGATTTCGATCCTGCTTTCTCAGTAGAAGCAAAAGAAACTTTCCGCGGAAAGTTTTATGGATTAGGAGCCGACGGAACTGTTGGTGCAAATAAAAATTCTATCAAGATTATCGGTGAAGGAACCGATTATCATGCACAGGGTTATTTTGTTTACGATTCCAAAAAATCCGGCTCTATGACAATCTCACATCTTCGCTTCGGACCGAAGCAGATTAAATCAACATATCTAATTAATACTGCAAATTTTATTGCATGCCATCAGCAGGTCTTTCTTGAAAAAACAGATATGCTGAAAGAAGCAATGCAAGGTGCAACGTTTCTTCTGAATACAAAAATTCCTAAAGAACAGGTTTGGGATTCGCTGCCTGAAAAAGTACAGAAAGATCTTATCAGTAAAAAGATGAAGTTCTTCATAATTGATGCATACAAAGTTGCCGGCGAAACAGGAATGGGTGTAAGGATCAATACGATAATGCAGACATGCTTTTTTGCAATATCAAACATCTTCCCGAAAGATGAAGCTATAACGATGATTAAGAATTCAATAAAGAAAACTTACGGCGCTAAAGGCGATAAGATAGTACAGATGAATTTTGATGCAGTTGATAAAACAATTGAAAATCTTTTCGAGGTTGAGGTTCCCGAAGTTATAACGAGCACTATACAACTTCAACCGCCGGTTAGCGGTAATGCACCGGAATTTGTTAAAGAAGTAACAGCAAAGATTATTGCCGGGGAAGGTGATGATATTCCTGTTAGCAAGTTCCCCCTCGATGGAACATATCCTCTCTCGACAACTAAATGGGAAAAAAGAAATATAGCATTGGAAATTCCGGTGTGGGATATGGAAACTTGCATACAATGCAACAAGTGCGTTATAGTTTGTCCGCATGCAACAATAAGAGCAAAAGTTTTCGAAGAAAAATATCTCGAGGGTGCGCCAGAAACATTTAAAGCAACCAAATTCAAAGCTAAAGATTACGGCGATGGAATGATGTACGCTTTACAGGTTGCTGTTGAAGACTGCACAGGCTGTTCGCTCTGCGTTGATTTTTGTCCTGCAAAGAATAAGAAAGAAACAAAGCTAAAAGCAATCAACATGGCAGAACAAATTCCTTTACGTAATAAAGAGAGAGCCAATTGGGATTTCTTCCTAAGTATTCCTGATATAGACAGAAGAAAAGTTAATGTTACTAAAGTTAAAGATTCACAATTTCTTGAACCGTTGTTTGAATTTTCAGGTGCATGCTCGGGCTGTGGAGAAACGCCTTATGTAAAATTGGTAAGCCAGTTATTCGGCGACAGAGCAGTTATTGCAAATGCAACCGGATGTTCATCAATATACGGCGGAAATTTACCAACGACTCCGTGGGCAGCCAATAAAGACGGCAGGGGACCTGCGTGGTCAAATTCATTATTTGAAGATAATGCGGAGTTCGGTTTCGGCTTCAGGCTTGCAATTGATAAGCATAATAACCAGGCAACAGGGCTGCTGAAAAAATTATCTTCCGAACTTGGTGAAGAGCTTGTTAACGGCTTGATTAATAATCAGCAGGTTGATGAAGCTGCTATCTATGAGCAGAGAGAAAAGGTTGAAGCTCTGAAAAACAAATTGAACAATATGCTTAAAACCGGAAGTAATGGTAAAGCAGGTGATATAAAACATTTGTTAAGCGTTGCAGATTATCTTGTTAAAAAATCTGTATGGATTATGGGTGGTGACGGCTGGGCTTACGATATCGGTTACGGAGGGTTAGATCACGTTCTTGCTTCAGGAAAAAACGTAAACGTGCTTGTTCTCGATACTGAAGTTTATTCCAACACAGGCGGGCAGTGTTCAAAATCAACACCGAGAGGTGCTGTTGCAAAATTCGCTGCAGCCGGAAAATCCTCTGCCAAAAAAGATCTCGGTATGATGGCGATAAGCTACGGAAATGTTTACGTTGCTAAAGTTGCAATGGGTTCCAGCGATCAGCATACTTTGCGTGCTTTCCTTGAAGCCGAAGCTTACGACGGACCTTCTTTAATAATTGCGTACAGCCATTGCATCGCTCACGGAATCAACATGGAAAAAGGTATGCAGAGCCAGAAGGCTGCCGTAGATTCAGGTTACTGGCCGTTATACAGGTTCAATCCTGATCTTGCAAAAGAAGGAAAAAACCCGTTTAAGCTTGATTCGAAAGGAATGAAAATACCTTTGAAAGATTACGCATATATGGAAACTCGTTATAAGATGCTAACAAAATCTCATCCGCAGCTGGCTGAACAACTAATAAAAGAAGCACAGGAAGATGTTGTAAGAACATGGAACGAGTATGAAAGATTAGCAGCATACGATCCTGAAAAAACAGAAGAGCAAAAATGAATTTAATAATGAAGGTGTTATAATGGATATATCAACAAAATATCTCGGCTTAAATCTTAAATCACCAATCGTACCTTCTGCTGGACCATTGACTGAAAAAATTCCGGTTATAAAGGAAATGGAAGATGCCGGTGCAGGTGCAGTTGTTCTTCCTTCATTGTTTGAAGAGCAGATAGAACACGATTCACTTGAGCTTCAATATCATACGGAAACTCCTGCAGAAAGTTTTGCTGAAGCAACAAGCTATTTTCCCGAACCGTTTGAATATAAGTTAGGACCGGAAGAATATCTTAACCAGATCCGTAAAGCAAAAGAAGCAGTTGATATTCCGGTAATTGCAAGCCTGAACGGCAAATCACTCGGCGGTTGGATTGATTACTCAAAACAGATCGAACAAGCCGGTGCAGATGCACTCGAACTTAATATTTATTTTCTTGCAACAGATCCCGGACAGAAAAGCGAAGAACTCGAAAGAAAGTATGTACACATTGTTAAAAGAGTTTGTTCGGAAATTAAAATGCCCGTTGCTGTAAAGATGCATCCATTTTTCAGTTCAGTTGCACATATGGCAGGTGAATTAAATAAAGCCGGTGCCAGCGGACTGGTTTTGTTCAACAGGTTTTACCAGCCGGATATAAATCTTGACAGTCTTGAAGTCGAACCGAACGTTTTGTTAAGTACACCGATGGCAATGAGACTACCTTTAAGATGGATTGCAATTCTTTATGGAAAAATAAAAGCCGATCTCGCAGCAACAAGCGGTATCTATACTGAAGAAGATGTAATTAAAATGATTATGGCAGGCGCTCAGGTTACCCAGATGCTTTCCTGTTTATTAAAATATGGAATCGGGCATATTGCCGACGTAACCTCCAAAATGAAATTATGGATGGAAGAAAAAGAATACGAATCGCTTGAGCAGATGCGCGGAAGTATGAGTTACGCAAATGTTGAAGATCCGTCAAAGTTTGAACGTGCAAACTATATGAAAGTTCTGCACTCATATAAATAAGCTTCGTACAACCTCCTATTATTGCGGGCAATATAATTTTTATAAGCTGCCCGCAATATCTTTTTTGTTTTAAATCACATCACAATAATTAAAATTCAGCCTTAAAGCAGATAAGCTTATTTTTCATTAAACCAAAAAATAATTTTATCAGATGATTATCTTCTTTTCAGTTTTCTTTACACTTTATACAGCACTTAACTATTATATTTTTATAAGAGGTTGGCAGGCATTATCAACATTGCCGGTGCTCAAACCTTTCTACGTAGTAGTATTTTTAATTACTGCTTACGGGTATATTCTTGCAAAAGTTCTTTATAAAATTCTTTCACCTTTTGTTTATGATCTTCTGCTTGCTTTAGGTGCTTTCTGGTTTGCATTCTTTGTCTATTTTATTCTTCTTTTGCTGGGACTGGATATAATCCGTCTGCTGAATTCATTCTTCCATTTCTTCCCTAAATTTATCTACAATGATTTTGAGATGACAAAGAAAATTACTGCTGTTGTAATTTTAGTTATTGCAGGTACAATAGTTATTCTTGGGAATATTAATAAAAGAGATATGACCATAAAAAGCCTTAATCTTAATTTACCCAAAGGAGATAGTAAATTAAATGAGCTGAATGTTGTGATGGCTTCCGATCTTCACCTTTCAACTATTGATGGGGAAGAGCTTCTTTCAAAAATTGTTGATAAAATAAATTCACTAAATCCCGATATAGTTTTATTTGCAGGAGATATTGTAGATGATAAAGCTGAAGTATTAAACAGGGAAGAAATAGGAGAATCATTTAAAAAATTAAAACCAAAGTACGGAATTTATTCAATCAACGGGAACCACGAGTTTATTAATAATGTTGAACCCTGCGTAAAGTTTATGGAAAATTACGGGATGAAAGTCCTGCGTGATGAATATGATCTTGTAGACAGCAGCTTTTATGTTATCGGCCGGGAGGATGTATCAATGAAAAATTTTACGGGAAAAGAAAGAAAACAACTAAATGAAATTGTACAAACGATTAATACAAATCATCCCAAAATTCTTTTGGATCATACACCGGTAAGATTAGAACAGGCTGAAAATAACGGAATTGATCTTCAGCTTTCCGGGCATACACATCACGGGCAGATATGGCCTGGAAACTTAATCACGAATCTTATATACGAAGTAAGCTGGGGATACAAAAAGAAAGGAAGCACACACATTTATGTTACTTCGGGTGCAGGTACGTGGGGTCCCCCTGTACGGACAGGAAGCAAATCTGAAATTGTAAATATTAAAATAAAGTTTAGCGAATAAGTTCATGCAGTTATGCATCCATGCAATCATGCTTTATAGTTGGATATCTGCACGGTTGCATGTGCTCTTAAAATGTAAACGTCACACCAAACTTAAAATTATCAAAACCAATCGGCGCGGCACTGTTGAAAGGCCAGTTCATTTTATCTTTTCTTAATTCATACAAACCATAGCCGAGTGCAGACTTCAATACAACGTATACAATTGGTCCAGCAGCAGGTGAAGCTTTTAAAATCTCCCCTATAAATTTATCAAGCAAACCCTGTGAAACAGCTTCCATAATTGCGCTACCCGCCCACTTCCAGAAAAGATGTCTTTCGAACACGATTGATCTTTCGTAACTACCTTCTATATTAATGATATCGGAAAGCTGCACTCTTAAACCACTTTCATAAGAGGATCCGAACCGGAATGTTTCATCATACCTGTTAAAGATATCAATGTCATCAGGATTTAACGGGATTGTTTTGAAATTAATATTTGTCCAGTTAAGAGACCCACCGTAATAAAATCCGATTGAAGCACCGGATCCAATTTTATAGCTGTAACCATCGGAATGTAGAAAGCCGAAACGCCAGTTTCTTGTTGTAATATTATCACCATTATCGCTGCCGCCTGCAAGGCTTGTCGAATTATGGGTAATAATTAAGCAAGTATATTTAATTTTATTAAGCATGTCAGAATATTTGCTCGTTTGTAAGGAAGTATATCCTAATCTCAATTCAGCAAGATTGTTTTTTGCAAATGATGATGTAACATCATTACGGTACAGATCAGAAAATCCATAGATGAGAGAAATTGTCGGACTTTTACTTTCCCAGTTTGTAAATTCCTCGGCATCATCCCATTCCCACTTCCAGCCTTCTCCTGCTTTTGATGAATCCTGTGAAAAGCTATGATTGCTAAAAAACAATGTTGAAAGAAAAATTACAGGCAAAATTATTTTAGTTTTCATTTGTTCTCCGGGTAAACTTTTTAATGTTGCTGTTTCAAAATTAAGTTGAATTTTCAGCCAAGGCGAATAATAATAAATGAACGGTTTTAGCTTAAGACGAAAGTGCTGAAAGAAAGGTTACTTGTTCAGTTTCCATTTTATAACTTCATCAAGATAATGATGAAATTTTACCGGAAGGTTTTTATACTTAGAGCTGAATTTATTCCTGAACAATTCAAAGTCTTTATTTCCGGAACTGACTATATCATCTTCTATGTTTTTAAGAAAAGTTTGGATTTTATTTTTTACTTTGTCTTTAACATCGCTGTCATTTGTCTGTGCAATTGCTTCCACTGCACCGTCGAGATCAAAATTGCATTCAACAAAAACTTTGAATGCGGTTCCCCTGAAATTCTCGGCTATCATAGTCCTGTTAACATTGCCGAGTTCTTTAGCAGTATCAGTTATGGATGAATGAGAAAAATTTTTATTTCTTAAAGATTCGAGCACGAGATTTTCAAAATTATATTTTGTTTCTTTAACTAATTCTTTCGGAAGATCAGAAAGCTGTATCATATTTCTCTTTTCTGCCCTGGCAAATATCACAGCACGTTTAATAACGGATTCCAGCTCTCTTACATTTCCTTTCCACACATATTCATTTAATGCAAGTATAGCTGCTTTGGAAATAACAAAGCTTTCGCTTTCCCTTTTAAGAAAAAAGGTTGTAAGAGTATCAATATCTTCTTTTCTTTCTCTTAAAGGAGGGAGAATAATTTTGAAAACATTCAGCCTGTAATAAAGATCTTCACGGAAGATTTTTTCTTTTACGGCTGGTTCAAGTTCTTTATTAGTTGCTGCAATAACACGCACATCAACCTTGTGTTGTTTTGATGAGCCGACTTTCTCAATCTCACCGGATTGAAGAACTCTTAACATCTTAACCTGGAAGTTCTCAGATGTTTCAGCAATTTCATCCAGTAATATTGTTCCTTTATCGGCTGTCTCAAATCTTCCAAGCTTATCTGCAGAAGCTCCAGTAAACGCTCCACGCACATGACCGAACAACTCGCTTTCGAGCAGGCTTTCTGTAAGGGCACCGCAGTTAACGGCAACAAAATTTTTATCTTTCCTCCCGCTTAAAGAATGAATTGCATTAGCCGCTAATTCTTTCCCTGTACCGCTCTCGCCGATTATTAAAACAGTTGTATCAGTCGGTGCTGCTTTCTTAATCAGGTCAACAACTTCTGCCATAATTTTTGAACGGTAAATAATCCCGTAAAAATTTTCCGGCTGCTTACTTTCTTTCAAAACGGCTTCTGCTCTGTCTTCCCCGGATTCTTTCAATTTTTCTATATCTGATTTTAAGGATTTTATTTTCTCATGGAGAATTCCGGATTCATTTCCATCCGATTCCAGTTCATTCTGTAAATGAAGCAATTCAGATTCTTTTTTGTTCAATAAAGATTTTAAAACTTCAGCTTCATTTAAAGCTCCGTACAGGATTTCCTTTTCTTTCTTTAAATGAATGATTAAATCTGTAATAAAAAGAACAATAAAAGGAATTATAAAAAAAGAAAACATCAGCCTGATGTAGAAATATTCTAAAAGAATAAAACTTAATGATAACAATATGGTCAGCGGGAGCAGGTAAAATTTCAGGAAACCGAATCTCCTTTTATTTTGATAAAAAATCATCACAAGGAGAATAAGAAAGAATAAAATTCCCGAAACGGTTTCATAATTCGTCCTGATGAATCTCGAATTTAAAATGTTATCGAGAGCAAAGGCATGCAAAGCAACGCCAGGCATCTCGTCATCAAACACCGTTTCTATTGATGGAGCTATTTGCGTATCGCTTAAGCCTATTATTACGATCTTATTTACAAAATTCTTTAATTCATTACTGTTTGAATAAACTAATTTGGAAAAATCAACAGCACTGTATCTTATGAATTTTTTCCATGAAGAAATAAAATTTACTGTTATATCATTGTCCATTAGAATTGTATCTGCAAGCTGAACAGAAAAAGCTTTTTCATCTTCGCTGCGCTGACTGATAGTAAGAGGAATTACAATTCCTTCATCTTTTATATAGTTTAAATGTCCTGTCGTTAAATTTTCGTTGAGAAGTTTTGGGCTGGGGAAACTTAATGAATCAGTATAGAATTTATTATCGCTGCGTATAATTTTCCCGGTGACAGAACCAAGAACGACCACGCCTGAATTTTCTATTTCTTTTTTAAGCAGGTTATCATAAATAGTCTGGGTTACAAATCGTGAGCTTAAAAATATTTCAAGCCCGATTTTTTTTACACCAAGCTTCGATAATTCGTGAATAAGCAATGCATAATAACTGCGCTTGATCGGCCATGGTCCAATCTGTTCAATATCTTCATTCGTGATATTTATAAGAACAATATTGGTATCCGGCAGTATTTCGCCGCGGACTTTTGCAAAAAGATTTCCTGTATTTTCATTAATGTTTGCTCTTATTCCGGGCAAAAGGATAAGTATAAGGAAGGTTATAATAATCAACCCGGTCTTTATTATCAGCTTGTAATTTTCAGTCACTTTAAAAAAGTTGATGTATTTGATTTTTAAATATATGTAATTGATAAGAGGATTATAACTAAAGCACACAGTCTTAGAGTACGATCATTTTATTTCATTCAATAAATCTTAAATATTTGCTAAATTTACTTACAGACAATTAACAAATAATTCTAATTAAAAAAATGTACAAGCTAAAGTTACTAAGCATTTTGCTTCTTCCGCTAGTGTTTTTCTCAGGCTGCTTAAAAGTAGAAACAACTGTAAAAGTGAATAAAGACGGCAGCGGTACAATTACCGAACAACTTTTACTGAGCAATACTTTTGCATCTATGTTAAAGGATCTTGCAGGATCTTTTGGAGATTCTTCAAATGCACAGGAATTTTCTGTTTTTAATGAAAAAGAATTAAAGGAAAAAAACTACGGTGAGGGAGTTGTTTATAAATCAGGAGAAAAAATAGAAACAAACGGCTGGCAGGGATACAAAGCCGTTTATTCATTTAGCGATGTTTCTAACATAAAACTTAGTCCAAACCCTGATGATAAAATATCGTTAGGCTTAGCTGAAGGAAATACCGGCGATAATGAAGAAAGTTATTTTTTCAGGTTTACCAAAGGCAGAGTATCCGAACTGACTATTGAACGGCCCGAGTTCTATGTGAATAATGAAGCAGATGAAAATGCTGAGAGTAAGGAAAACAATTCGGAATCAGAAGCTTCGGATGAATTTTTGAATATGATGAAAGGAATGAGCATATTAGTTAACATTGATGTGGGAGGGGACATTGTAGAAACGAATGCTACTTATGTGGATGGTTCTAAGATTACAATGTTAAAGATGGATTTTTCTGAATTACTAAAAAACAAAGATGCAGTTAAAATGCTGAAAAAAAACCGGCCGGATAGTATTGCAGAGCTGAAAGAGTTTTTTGAAAAATTTCCCGGTGTAAAGCTGGAATTAAAGAAACCTATAATAATCAAATTTAAATAACCTGAAAAAAGAGGGAAAATATGAAATCAATATCTTTTGTATTAATACTTTTTGTGATGAACATTGGATTCATTTTCGCGCAAACAGATAATGAAAAATTAGGCAGCGAAATTACATTAACAGAAAAAACAAAAATTTCCGATATACTTGCTAACCCGGAAAATTTTCTCGATAAAACTGTTCTTGTAGAAGGTAAAGTAGTGGAAGTTTGTCCGCATATGGGATGCTGGATGGATTTAAAGTCCGATTTGTCAGAGGGTGAATCAGCATCAGTAAATGAAAAAATAAAAGTTAAAGTAAAAGACGGGGAAATCGTTTTTCCTGTTGAAGCCAAAGGAAAAACAGCCCTTGTTGAAGGTAAAGTCTATAAGATAGAATTAACAGAGGAAGAAGCTGTTGAATATTTTAAGCATATTGCTGATGAATCCGACAAAGAATTTGATCCTGCATCTGTATCAGGACCAATGACTATTTACCAGATTAAAGGTTTGGGCGCTGAGATTTACACAGAAAAAGATTAGTTATATTTTTAATGAAATAAAAAAGCCGTCCTTGTTTACAGGGACGGCTTTGTTTTAAACATATAATTAATGTATTACTTCAAAAGAATCATCTTCTTAACATCAACAAATTTCGAATTGCCGTTTACTTCGTTAGCTTCAAGCCTGTAGAAGTATATTCCGCTCGCTAATCCTTCTGAATTAAACTGTACTTCGTGAATACCGCTTTCGATATTTCCGTTAACAAGTTTTGCAATTTCGTTACCAAGAACGTCATAAACTTTTAACGAAACATTGCTTGCTTCCGGAAGGTTGAATTTAATTTTAGTTGACGGGTTAAATGGATTCGGATAGTTCTGTATAAGAGCAAAAGATGTTACAGATTCCTCTGAATTTTCAACACCGGTAACTAAAGTTTCATTATCAAAATAAACATCCTCTGGTCCGAATCCCCAGTAAGCAAATGTGCTGTATGGCATGTTTGAACCATCCCTGTATATTGCGCAAACCGGTGAATTAGTGCCTGTTGTTGTCATTGAATTCTGTTTATATAAAGTTCCACCAAGGCTGCCATTTACTCCTCTTCTTACGTTTATTGAATCAAGAGTAATGCTTGAATAGGCTGCCATAAAATCACCGGATGAGACCATCGAATCCGATGTTACATTAGTCCACAAAGTAGTTTTTGGTGCCGGGCTTCTTTGATCAAGTACATAGTTTAATCCCCACGTCCCGCCGCCGTCTCCGGAAGTTTGATAAACTGCAGCACTATCATAAGTGCAGGTAATAATAATGTCTTTATTTACACCTCTTGTACCCTGCTTAATTGCAATAACAGGTTTCTCATAATTTCCGCCCGATGTTAGAAAAATAGTACGGAAATCACTGGTTAGTGTTGACCAGTCAGTAACAAAGACTCTGAGTCCCGGATACCCGAAATCTCTCTGGGATGCGAACATAACAGAATCTAATGTAAAACTACTTGAAGGTAGCAGAGATGCGGAAAGATATAAGTCCCTCCAGCCCGAAGCAGCAAAAGGCATTGATACCATTGAGTGAGTTTCACCCCAATTAATACTTTGATATAAATTAACATTATACGTTGAGTCTGAATCACTGCTGTAATCACCGACAATACATCCAATATATGTTGCTGCATCGTAATACTTTCCGTCGCTCACTGCAGAAACATAATTAAATTCCCTGGCAGATGGTGCATTGTCAATTGTTTTTATCAAATAATTGTTAGTTGCCGGGTT
>Ga0210133_1000576_pt1 | contig 12325 bp, 7 predicted proteins | sample Joice_ThreeSqC_D_2_FD_184874 | JGI IMG/M metagenome (GOLD analysis project Ga0210133, IMG submission 184874) | Wetland microbial communities from San Francisco Bay, California, USA, that impact long-term carbon sequestration - Joice_ThreeSqC_D1... | ecosystem: Environmental > Aquatic > Marine >...
TTAAAAGTCGTGGCAATTCATAATTCATTTTACGTAAGATGAGTAATTAATATTAAAGACTAAATATGTATTCCCGGATAAAGCAATTATTCAACAATATAATTCCTAAGAAAATCATTTTTAAATATGAACCTTTTTTCCGGGGAATATATTATCAACTCTACAGGGGAAATAAATTTTACTGTAATATATGCAACAAAAGGCTGAGAAAATTTATTCAATTGCCTGAAGGCGATAAACTCTGTCCTAATTGTGGAAGCTCATCACGGGATCGTAGATTATGGAAATTACTTCATTCCGAATTCTTAAAAAATAATATTGAAATTTTGGACTTTTCGCCTTCACGAAGTATCTATCGGGCGCTTAAAAAAAATAACTTAATTTCCTATACTGCTACGGATTTATCCGGTAATTTTCTTTCCGATAAAAATTATGATATAACTGATATTGAAGCTAACGATGAAATTTTTGATCTCGCTATTTGTTTTCATGTTCTTGAACATATTGAAAATGATATAAAGGCAATGAATGAACTTTACAGAATACTGCGTGATAAGGGAATTTGCATTGTTCAGACGCCATATAAAGATGGTGAAATATTTGAGGACTTCTCCGTAAATACGGAAGAGGGTAGATTGAAATATTTCGGACAAAAAGATCACGTTCGTATTTACTCTGTAAATGCATTAAAGGAAAGATTAGCAAACTGCGGATTTAATGTCGATATCAGAAAGTATAAGGAGGCTTCTGAAAATGTAAATGGCTTTGAGAGCGAAGAAACAATTTTAATATGTAACAAATAATTAGCCGGATAAAAATGAACATAAAAAAAATCACAAATGAATTAAAGAGAAACAAGAATGTGTTCAAAGAATTGTTGGATGAACTACCGGAGGAACAATATCTATGGAAACAGAATCCCGAAAAATGGTGTTTACTTGAAATCGTCTGTCATCTCTTTGATGAAGAACGGGAAGATTTCCGGACAAGGACAAAACATGTTCTTGAAACACCCGAACTTCCCTTACCTAAAATCGATCCGGTTGGATGGGTAAAGGAACGAAAATATCTTGAACAGGATTATTCAAAAAGGCTGTCAGAATTTCTTTTTCAGCGTGAACAATCGGTTAAATGGCTTCAATCACTAAATCACACGAACTGGGATAACGCCTTTGATCATCCCAAATTCGGAAAGATGACAGCAAAAATGTTTTTATCAAACTGGCTCGCACACGATTATCTGCACTTCAGACAAATTACAAAACTAAAATTCGATTACTTAAAATATTTATCCGGGGAAGATCTGACTTATGCAGGTAATTGGTGAAAGCGATAATCCTTCAATATTTTTCCTGTCTGAATAATCTGTGAAGCCAAAATAAAAAAATGCGATTCTATTAAGGAATCGCACTTTAAAGTGGGCAGAGACGGAATTGAACCGCCGACACATGGATTTTCAGTCCATTGCTCTACCAACTGAGCTATCTGCCCGAATTTCAGACAACAAAATTAGTTAATAAAATTATTATCTCAAAAATTATTCAACAGTAACGCTCTTCGCCAAATTACGCGGCTGATCGACATTCAACCCTTTTTTTACGGCGATATGGTATGCTAATAATTGCAATGGAATTGAAGTTAAAATAGGTCTTAACATTTCAACAGTATCGGGTATCTTAATTGAATAGTCTACAATCTCGTCAATCTCATCATCATTTTCGCTGGCAATTGCAATTGTTCTTCCACCTCTGGCTCTAACTTCTTCGATATTGCTCTTAACTTTTTCATATGTTGAATCTTTAGTTGCAATAAAAACAACCGGCATATCTGCATCTATCAATGCAATCGGTCCGTGCTTCATTTCTGCTGCCGGGTATCCTTCTGCGTGTATATATGAAATTTCTTTCAGCTTAAGCGCACCTTCAAGTGCAGCAGGAAAATTATACCCTCTACCTAAGTACAAAAAGTTTTTCGCGTCCTTAAATTCTTCAGCTAACTGATCTATTTTATCGTTCAATTTTAAAATCTGTGTGATTTTATCCGGAAGCCCCTGCAAAGCGGCTACCAACTCTTTACCTTCCGCTACACCCAGATTTTTCCTTCGTGCAATAAGTAACGTAATTAGTGCTAACACAACAAGCTGTGATGTGAAAGCCTTCGTTGACGCAACACCAATTTCTGAACCGGCATGTATATAGACACCGGCATTACTTTCCCTTGCGATAGTGCTTCCAACAACATTACATACACCGAGTACAAGAGCACCGCGTGCTTTCGCCTCACGCAAGGCAGCTAATGTATCAGCAGTTTCCCCGCTTTGCGAAATAAAAATTACAGTGTCTTTATTTGTAATTATTGGATTTCTGTATCTGAATTCGGATGCATATTCTACTTCGGAATTGATCCTTGTAAATTGTTCAATCATGTATTCGCCAACTAAGCCTGCATGCCAGGAAGTTCCGCAAGCAGAAATTATTATCCTCTCGGAATTTACGAGTCGTTCTTCAACGTTCGACAATCCACCGAGCTTTGCCGTTCCTTCTTCAAGAAGCAGTCTTCCTCTCATCGAGTTCGTTACCGATTCCGGCTGTTCCATAATTTCTTTTAACATGAAATGGGCATAACCGCCTTTGTCTATCTCATCGAGAGTCATATTTATTTCATGAACTTCTTTTTCAATTTCTACATCTGCAATCGTCTTAACACTAAATCCATCTTTGGTAATAACTGCAAGTTCGCCGTCATCAAGATAAACTATCTGTTTTGTGTGAGCGAGAATTGCAGAAACATCGGACGCAATGAAATTTTCATTTTCGCCCAAACCTACAACAAGCGGTGAACCTTTCCGCGCTACAACTATTTTATCCGGCTCGGCTTTATAGATTACAGCTATTCCATACGTACCTTCTACTTCACCTAAAGCAAGCTGGACAGCATTAATTAACGAGTAACCTTCTTTAATAAAACTATCGATCAACTGGACCAGAACTTCCGAATCGGTATCGCTTCTAAAGGTATAATCCATTTTCAGGAGACCTTTTTTTATTACCTGGTAATTTTCTATTATACCGTTATGGATAAGGAAGAGTGTGTTATCTGTATTTGCGTGAGGATGTGCATTTATTTCATTCGGTATGCCGTGTGTTGCCCACCGGGTATGACCTATACCCAGAACCGCATTCATATTCAATGACTTTACTCTTTCTTCCAGTGCTGATACCTTGCCTTTGTTTTTTACAAGAGCAGTACTACCGTTATTTATAATACTTATCCCGGCAGAATCATAGCCGCGATATTCAAGTCTTTTTAATCCATTGATAAGAATCGGTACACAGTTTTTTTCACCAATATAACCTATTATTCCGCACATATTGTTTCCCTATCTGTTTGAACTGATAAACTAATTAGTATAAATATTAATTTCCCCCTGTCTTTACGCCACATTTATCGTACCAGAGCCATCTTTTGAGTCACATCTTTAATCTTGTCCTTAAAATCTGCTATTACTTTGTAAAGATAAACACCATTCGCAATTTGATCATCATCCTGATCTCTGCCATCCCAGTATATCTTGTTAAAACCGATATTTAAATCGGATGCCGGTATTTCAATATTACGAATGAGTCTACCTGCAATAGTGTAAATTCTTATCTTCAATCTTTCCGGTAAATCGGATCCCCTTATTTCAAATGTAAAGTAAGTATCGTTCTTAAAAGGATTGGGATAATTATAAACCTGGGTCAGATCAGATTCCGTATAAACGTTGAATATAACCTGATAATAAGTAGAATCAAAAAAATTGCCGGAGGCATCCTTTGCCAACACCTGAAGCTTATGTGTCCCGTCTGATAATTTTGGTTTCCAGTGAATTTCTGCTCTGGAATTAGGATAAGGTGTATATTCGAAATTTAAGTCATCTTGAGCAAAATGCATTGGAATTTCATCATAGACAATAGTAAAGAAACTGGTATCGAGTGAAAGCGGACTATTATCCGCTAAGGTAATCATAACATCGGGATTTGCAGAAATAATATCGCCATTCAAAATTTCTTTGCCGTCAAACATAATTGCAAAAACCGGCTTTATCGAATCCCGCGCAACATAAAAACTATTTTCCGATATATTATCAAATTTAAAATATTCTAGTTGATTTGTTGATCCGACGGCTGTTATTTTATTTTCAAAGAGTAAATGATCAGTTGTAAAAGTGTAAGTTATTTCGTCGGAAACTGTATCGGGTGCAATTTGAGTATTTGTAGTATAAACTAAGGAATCTAATCCATTCAAGTAAAAATTTATATTCAGACTATTTAAACGGGTATTTCCATAATTTCGCGCTTTGAAAGTCATAGTAAGTGGAATTCCCTGAAGGCTGGAATCAGGTGAAAAACTGAAATCTTCTTTTTGAAGAATAACATCGGGTAATGTTTGATAGTTAAAGCGCACACTTTTTAATTCCATCGGCTGCGATGCTGTTAAGCTGGAATCCGTTAGAGTTATACCAAGCTTTAATTTAGGATATTCAACAGCATTTATATTCTGCAGTGAATATGTACCAGGTATATTTACAGACAGGGTATCCCAAATTTGTTTTGCACTGTTATATCCATAAAGATTGACCTTATAAGTCCCTGTTGTGCTCGGTTTAACCAAATCATAATTTAAATCATTCCACCAGGCAACCGGACCTACTGCGGTAGTTGTAATCTTACCGCTTGCGTCTATGTAATTACCAACAAATTCCGAAAACTTTGATTCGAAACCGGACGCTCTATAAACAGAAGCATATATCCGGTTATTTTTCCAATCTGTACACCATGCATAAAAACTTTGAAATGGAACATAGCTTAGCCACTCTTCCTCAAAAAAACCGTCACTTATTCTAATCCTTCTCATATAGTTAGAATAAAAATATTCACTCGGATAGACAAAATTTCCAAATATGAAAAAATCGGTTGGTGCGGCAAAGCTGCTTCCTGATAGAACCATATCAGGTCTTACCAATTGCCATCCGTTTGCCGGGTCTAAAATTCTTAGTACATATTTATTATTTCCGTCCGGATCTCTGAAACCCAAATTATAAATATACTTGCCGTCCGAATTTAAATATGCGGGTCCGTCTTCAGCCGTTGAATTTTCCCACCTCAGAATACCCGGAGGTACATGAACAGTATCAATTTGTTCCGTAGCAACATTAATCCTTGTTAGTTGATATGACTTCTCTGTTGCTACATAGATGTTCCCATCGCTATGATATACAATTGAATTTGATATTTTATCTTCAAAATTCGCAAATGTACCGTAATACTCTCCACTAACAGTTCCGTTATAACCCGTACCAATTTTATAAATCCTTGAATTGCCATCGCCGCCATTAGTATTTTGTTCGATCCACGATATATTTCCATAATAAAGATACGTTCCATCTGTTGTAATTGTAGTTAACTTTACACTATCCGGTAGCTGAGTCGTCGGGATAATATCCTTAACAAAAGTATTTACGGATGGTCTTGCCGGAAGCAATTCAGTATTTAGTGATAAACTTTGTGCCGAATCAGAATAGTTAACATTATATCTACTGAATGATTTTAATATTTTGCCATGAGCAAAATACCCTTGTCCAGGATTATCTGATAGAGTAAAACTTCTAATACTGCTCCAGTTCCCATACTCGGTGCCATTATAAATTCTTGCTCTCCAAAAATATATTCCTTCGGGGAGATTTGGCGATGTCCACTGAATTATGGGGTCATTCGCTGTGAGGGCTGGTGAAGAAAGTAAAGGAGACTGAAAACCGATTGTCGAATCAATTTCGATGAAATATTTAAGATCTTTATCTGTATAGTATCCAACATCAGAAAATTGAAACTTAATTGATTTTTCGTTTGTTGAAAATCCATCAATTGGCTTCAGGATACTTGGTTCACTCAAATTGAATACAATAAAATATGCGGAAGTTTCGTTATCGGAGTGATCATCTTCTAAGATGGCTTCAGTTTCATTTATCTTTGCAGTTAGCTGGAATAAATTTCCTTTTTTAGGAACCCATATAAAGGTTACCGAGTCTTTCTCTCCAAAGCTTGGACGTTTTAAAGTTCCTATTTGATAACTCGTATCAGATGCAGATGCAAATAACTCAACAGTTACTGAATCACCAGAAAATATGCGACCAGCATTTTCATACTTTATCAGAACCGTTATGGTATCTTTAACCAGAGGATTTTCAGGCGTAATTGTTATGTCTGAAGAAGAGATTGTAAAATCGGGATGTTCCGGGAAAGCTAACTTCAAAGCCGGATCTCCGAGATAAGTTAATAGGTTTAATTGTGAGGCATAAGTTCCCGTTGAAAAGACATGATTTTTAGCATATAATATTGCTTTCCCTACAATAAAATCCTTATTTCTAAACATCTCCGTAAACAGCTGATTATTTATTGCCTTTCCAATTCCCCAGTAAGTTAATCCTGCACTTCCAAAAAAAGCTATGCTTCCGCTGTTTGGCATAAGATTAAAATGTTCACCAAAAATTCTTTGATTATCAAAATGAGCAGTATAGCAGGTTACGCTTATTACAAATGGAAGCTTTCCACCATTGTCCAACAAATCGATGTCGTCGTCGGTAAAAACAAGATCCCACTGCTGCCCTCCGCCATGTCCATAATAATTAACAAGAGCCGCGCCTTTATTAATTTCATCACGCATACGCGGTCCTTCACCAAAATACTGAAAATGATCTTCCTGGGTTGGGTAACGAAAAACATAGGATGCCGTATACCCATAATTAATAAGATAATCCTGTCCTAATAGAAAACTGGAGGAATTAAATCCCTTATCGTTTTCATCTTCCTCGCTCAAACCTGAAGCTAACAGTATTGCATTTTGCTTCCATGCTTTAGATGGATCATCGGGATATTTTTTTAGCTTATCAACCAATATGTTTGCTTCCTGAATAGTCTCACAGGATAATCTTCCAATTGCAAGATCCGGTACCGCATCTTCACCCGAAACCGCTACAATTAAATTATCGCTTGCAGTTTGACCGTAAAGACTAACAAAATATGGAATCGATGGTATAAAATTAAGTTTACTTGAAACCAGAAGATGCCTGTAATCGTAACTCATATCGCCAAATAATACAATGTATGCCGGGGCAGGACTTTGCCAATTTTCAAAAGCATATTTTACAAATTCCCGTACTGCAAAAGGATTGAGCATTCCATAAGAAAACTCATCATATATCTGATTTATATCTACAATCTTTATGCGAACATTTTTAATTGTTGTATCGGGAAAATCCGAACTTCTGAAGTCACTTAATTCCTGGGCAGCAGAAAGAAAGTCAGGATGAGTTATAATGATATAATCAGCAGCGTTGCTCAGGTCTCTTAAATTCGAATGTGAATCCTTTATAATAGAATCAACGCTAAGGAAATAGCTGTCTGAAACAAGAAAATATTCAGTTCCTACATTTGCAGTATCCATAAACAACACTGAATTATACTGATCATTTGTGATATTTGCATTCGTAATTAACTTATTCCTTTCGGGAATATAAATTTTCATATTATCACTAAGCCAGCCGAATGTCCAGAATCTTATTTTTCCCGAATCACTGCTTTTAAATATGAAATTATCTGGGTTTGTTTTCAGATTTCTCCAGTATTCAAATTCATACCAATTAATTCTGATTTCATCGTTTGTAACTAATTGACAAATATCACCACGTACCCATACATTTATTCGATTGCCGGTAGGATAAATCCGGATACTATCCGAAGAAACATAAAAATCTTTCTCAAAAAGTTTTGCATTTTGCCCATCCCAAATAGTATAACCAACAGACCGATCGGTTAACTCAATTTCTGCTTTATGGTCTGTTTCGCAATAGGGACTGTTAGTCATACCATGCATCTGTACTCTTAGTGTAACATAATTTGAATCCTGAGTTATGTTAGTGAGCCCGGCGAATCTATCTTCGAATCCGAATTTTGCCTGACCATTCTGTGCTGTTGCTTTCCCCCAAAACCAGTAATCTATGTTTTCAGTATTTGAATATCCCATCCTTTCATAAATTGAATCTTTTTCAAAATGTTCAATGTGTCTGGTTGTCTGGTAAGTTTTATCATAATTCCGGGGGAGACCATTTATATCCTTATATAGGCTTCCGGTGGAATCACTTTCGTAAGAAAACCAATAAACATTGCTTCTGTTATAAATATTAAGGTAAGAATTCGGACTTGGAGTTGGTGGATACCCAACAAATTGGAAATAGTCGTTGTTGTTAAAAAATGAATCGCTATCCTGATCAGCAACATCTATTGGTATAGAAACTCCGTTGTTAAAAAGTTCCAGTTTTTCTATGAGCTGGTTTATACCAAGCGGAACGCCGGCTGCTATCAATTCATTGTAAGTAATCCTGTAAACACCTTTTTCTTTTAGATAAATTTTAAAATAATTTTTATCAGGATTGTACCAATAATTCTCAACATTTTGAGGTAAGCTTGATAAATCCAATGGTTTACTTATCCAGTTTTTTGCAACATTAAAGTTAACAACCGAACTCTCCAGGTAATTATCGGTCATCAAATCATTTAATGGAATTTGGTCTTCCTGTATCGATAGATTATAATCAATCCGGACTAAAATTTTTCTATGAAATATTAGTTCTCTTGTAACCGGATTAAATTGATACGGTGAAATACTGACGGGTAGAATTTCCGCATATCGAAAATTGAAAGAAGAATTAATCTCAATAATATTTTGCGGAAACAATCGGTTCTTTGAATAAATTTCAACATCTATTCTGTTGATATCATGTTCTTCAAGCAAAGGATCGGATTCGGGGTAAGGCATTATTAATTTGTTGCTGAGCGAAATTTTATCATCTTGAAAAATTCTAACGGTGGGATTTGAATTATGTGGAATACCAACGTTAATATTCTCAACAGGCAACCACGGTTCACCTGGATTCCTGAAATAATTTTCATCTCCTTTAACAACACTAAATTTTTGTCCATTAATTAAAGTATCGTTTAAGTTATAGAATCCGGTGAGATTGAACTCAACCGTCAGATGATCAAAATCGGATTCGACTATTCTGTATTTTTGAGCAAAATTTTGTGCTACACCTATCAATAGAAATAAGATTAGAAGAGATGGCGTTCGGAAAATTAAATTCATTAAAATAATTCAAATATTATAAAAATTGAAGGAAACTTAGTCTTTTGACAATTATTAGACAAGAGGAAAAATATGGCTACACATAAACGATTATATAACTTGAGATGTAAACAGATGCCGACTATACCTGATGTATATTTGATTAATTATCCTAACTTTTAAAAAGTAAAAAGTTCGAACGATTAATTGATTTTAGGTATAAAAGAGCAAGAGGAATCGTGAAGGGATACGAAGTCCAAATATGCCTGCCATCCGCATATGCAGCAAAAAGAGAAAAGAATGAAATTAAAATCGAAATAAATACTCCTGTAGCTAATGCGATTTCATTATTTGTAAACCCATCACCTTTTCGAGTCAATTTAAAAATATAAACCAGCGCACCGATTCCAGGTAGACCGAATGTAAGAAGAATGCTTAAATATGTTTTAAACCTGATTAGATTTTTAAATAATACGCCCATTGATGGATACCAAAGATATGATTCAACTCCGGGTGTAAGTTTTCTTAGTAGAATCATACCTGCTACATAAATAATTATTAACAATAGAACAGGGGTTATCCTATTTCTTATTGATAATCCCTTTTGAGAAAATAAATGAACCGCAAAAACCGGAATAATTAGAATTATTGTTTCCTTAGCTCCCATACCAAAAATAAATGTTATGAAGAACAAAAAATATTTTTTACTAAAAATTAAATACGCCCCCGTCATTAAAAATGCCATTAAGGTTGAATCAATATATCCCGAAGTGCCGTAATAAAATACCGGGAAGGAGAAAACGAACATCAATCCGCCAATGAAAAGATAATTCCCGGAAAACTTGAACAGCTTTAACAAACCGATAAGCGGAAAGAGTGTAAAAATCAGGAATAATAAATTAATTAGATTGATAGATGTAAGTGCTTCATAAGGTAAAAATGAAGCTAAAAACGGAACAAGCGGTCGGTATGCAAATGGTCCTTCCATCTGAGTGCCATTTTCTTTTTCCCCTCTGAAATATTCAGTGTACGTGATATATTGTTCGATGTCAAAAGGTTTACTTCCTACAAAGGATTTAAGAGGTCCTAATTCCCCCCAATTAAATCTTGGAATGGTAATTACAATAAGACTTAATATCAGGAATATTTGATGGGTAAATTTCAATTAATAATAAGATATAGTGAACTATGCTGAACGATTAATTAAATATTGCCTTTATTATTCAGAACAACTTTAAAAGTAGATAACACAATGGCTATATCACTCAAGAAATCTGCTCTACTATAGTACTCAACTTCCATCTTAATTCTTTCCTCCGGCGATAACATTTGTCTCCCGTTTACCTGGGAGTATCCTGTAATACCCGGTTTAAATGCAAAAACCTTCATTTGTTCTTCATTATAATTCCTTGTAATCGGGACTATTTCGGGTCTGGGTCCAACTAAACTCATCTCGCCTTTTAAAACATTAAATATCTGAGGGATTTCATCGATGCTGGTTCTTCTTAGCAATTTACCAACCCTGGTTATACGGGGATCATTTACCTGGGTAAGCTTGGGTCCTATTTCACTCGCGTTTTTTACCATACCTCTGAACTTAATCATCCGGAAAGGTTTGCCGTTTAATCCCGAACGGTCTTGTATAAAAAAAACCGGTCCCTCGGAATCCAGTTTGATAGCTAATGCAAATATTAGAAGGATAGGAAAACTTATTACTAATATAATTATACTAAAAACTATATCAGTAAAACGCTTGATAAAACTACCGTGTTTACCCATTATATAAGAAGCAATTACTTCTTAAATTTATTTAAAGTCTCCAACATTATGTCAATTACTCTGTCCACATTTTCGTCTGTCATTCCGGGATAAATCGGCAAAGATAAAAGTCTTGGAAATACCGATGAAGCTACAGGATAATCTTTATCAGAGAGATTAAAAGTTTCATTGTAATATATATGCTGGTGAACCGGCATAAAGTGAACGCCTACCCCTATGTTTTTTTGCCTCAATTCATTAATGATCTGAGCTCTATTCCTTGTTAATCTATCCAGATGAAGTCGTATCGGAAACAAATGCCAGGATGATTCTCTATCCGGTCTCATTGTATGAAGTTCAATTGTATCTATATCTTTTAACGTTTCTGTATATTTAGCTGCAATATTTTGTCTCCATTTCCACATCGCATCGACTTTTTTTAACTGCGGTAATCCGAGTGATGCTTGTAAATCGGTGAAGTTATATTTATATCCGGGAGCCACGACTTCGTAATACCAGGATCCGGATTCAGTATATCTTTTCCACGCATCCCTATTAATTCCATGCAGTCGCATTATTGTGCATCTCTCAGCTATTTCTTCATCATTTGTACATATCATTCCTCCCTCACCAGTTGAAAGAGTTTTCGTAGCATAAAAACTGAAGCATGTTACATCAGACAATGAGCCTATTTTTTTCCCTTTATATGTTGCCGGTAATGCATGGGCAGCATCTTCAAGTACTTTGAGATTATGTTTTTTTGCTAAATCATGGATTTCGTCAAGATCACAGGGCTGCCCCGCATAATGTACGGGTATAATTGCTTTTGTCTTTGGTGTAATGGCTCTCTCAATAACTTCAGGAGACATGTTCAGAGTTCCCTCTTCAACATCAACAATAACCGGTTTTGCATTAAAGTAACATACTATTTCAGCCGTTGCCGGAAACGTCATGGTTGGAACAATAACTTCATCGCCGGGTTTTATTCCAAAAGCTTCTAAAGTGAGATGACCTGCAGCTGTCCAGGAGCTAACTGCCACCGACTTCTGAACCCCTATGTATTCACTAAAATTATTTTCAAATCGAATGGTTTTCGGACCCATACTTAACCAACCTGAACGAACAGTATCGACTATTTCATCGACTTCGTCTTCAGATATAAACGGTTTGTGAAAAAGAAGAAAATCGTTTTTCATTGGTTAATTTTTCGTAAGAAATAATAAAATAATTCTCATAGTAACAAGTTAAATTACACAGTATATAAAGATAAATTTATTGAATTGAAAATCCAATATACGACAAATATTCAACTATTTTATATGGTTTTGTCATATCTGTCCAAGATAATTATTTATATATATCATCCCTAACGGGACTTTTAATTCCCGGTGTGTTTTTATTTTCTCTA
>Ga0210133_1000577_pt1 | contig 12322 bp, 8 predicted proteins | sample Joice_ThreeSqC_D_2_FD_184874 | JGI IMG/M metagenome (GOLD analysis project Ga0210133, IMG submission 184874) | Wetland microbial communities from San Francisco Bay, California, USA, that impact long-term carbon sequestration - Joice_ThreeSqC_D1... | ecosystem: Environmental > Aquatic > Marine >...
ATCAGTCCGAATTTTGAGATAAATGATCTCGGATTCAATTCATACAGCGATCTTATAAACGCACATGTATTTACAGGCTACAGATGGAATGATCCTACAAACTGGTATTTAAATACAGGTCTCAGCGCAGCAACTTTTGTGAGTTACGATTTTGGAGGAAACAAAACCTCGCAGGGATACTGGTTTGATGGTTATATTACATTTCGCGGTTATTACGGTGTCGATCTATCTTATACCTACAATCCATCAACGTTTAATGCGCGCAGAACGCGCGGCGGACCTCTTACATTAAATCCGGAAAGTAATTCATTTAGTTTTTATACTTATACCGATGGTCGTGTCTGGTGGGTTCTTTCTATGGGCGCTGAAACTTCTTTTGGTGAAGATGAAGACTTTAATTCGATCAATGCAACTCTTGAATTTAAAGTTCTTCCGTCGTTAACGGTATCATTTGGTCCGGAATATTCGAAATATACTTCCGAAACCCAGTGGGTTGATAATTTTATTGATGTTACTGCTGCTGAGACTTATGATAAAAGGTATGTGTTTGCTCATCTCGATCAGAATACTTTTGCAACGAATATTCGTGCTGATTGGATTATTAGTCCGAAGTTAAGTTTCCAGGTTTATCTGCAGCCATTTATTGCTTCCGGTAAGTACACCGACTTTAAATATCTTGAAAGACCGAGATCTTATGATTATGTAAAGTATGGTGAAGGAAATTCTACAATCGAAAAAATTGTTTCTCCAGACGGAGAAATTTCTTATACACTCGATGCTGATGGAAATGGAACTGCTGTTTCCGAAACAATAGACAATCCGGATTTCAATTATATTTCTTTCAGAGGCAATGCAGTTTTAAGATGGGAATATTTACCCGGTTCAACTTTATTTCTTGTATGGACACAAAGCAGGCAGGATGTCGATCCGATCGGTGAATTTCAATTTGGAAAATCATTTAAGAATCTTTTCGGGGTAAGACCGGATAATATATTTATGTTGAAGTTAACTTATTGGTTGTAAATTAATCCATTATCTAAGCGATTAAAATCAATTTATGTTTGATTGAGGATCAGCCAGTACAACCCGAGGTCGGCAACAGCTTTTTGAAAGTTATCGAATTCTACGGGCTTAACTATGTAGCTGTTCGCTCCAAGTTCATAACATATTCTTACATCCGGGTCTTCTTTCGATGAGGTAAGAACAACAACAGGTATACTTTTAGTTGCCTCTTCTGATTTTAATGTTTTTAAGACTTCAATACCACCAACTTTCGGCATTTTTAGATCGAGCAAAATTACCTTCGGTAAGTTATTTGTGTCTCTTCCTTCATATTGCCCCATACCGGAAATAAAATCTATAGCCTCAGCACCATCTTTAAGATGAGTTATTTGATTTGCTATCTTATTAATCCTTAGTGCCCGCATTGTTAACTCGGCATCGTTCAAATTATCTTCAACAAGCAGAATTTCTATTTTAGAATTTGTCATAACTTACACTCTCCTTTATTAATGATTCTGTATTTTCTTCTTTAGGTTTCGGCATACTGAAATAAAAAGTTGCACCTTCGTTAACTTTTCCTTCAGCCCAAACTTTACCGTTATGTTTTCTGATAATAAGATTAACAATTGCGAGTCCAACTCCCGTTCCTTCAAACTCATGATTTGCATGAAGTCTCTGAAACACACCGTACAGTTTATCGGCATACTTCATGTCGAATCCGGCTCCGTTATCTTTTACTGAATAAATGTATTCACTATTTGTTTCTTCAGATTTCACTTCGACTACAGGGTTTTCCGTTTTGGAAGAATATTTTATTGCGTTAGAGATCAGGTTCATCAATACATGATTCATCAAAGAATCATCCGCCATTACATCATGCAGTTGGTCAATTTTTATTTCGGCTTTTGTTTCGGTTACTTTACCAATTTCCTCAAGAACAGAATCAGTTAACTGGTTCATATTTACCATGCTCTTCCTTATTTCTTTTCGTCCCAATCTTGAGAGAGCAAGAAGATCATCGATAAGATTTCCCATCTTTACTGCACTATCCTGGATAACCTTTAGTCTTCTTTTGCCTTCATCATCTATTAAAGCTTTATAATCTTCTTCAAACATTTTTGCAAAACCTGTTATTGCTCGAAGCGGTGCACGAAGATCGTGAGATACCGAATACGAAAATGATTCAAGTTCCTTGTTTGCATTTTCAAGCTGGGCAGTTCGTTCTTTAACAAGCTCTTCAAGGTGTTCGTGATGTTTCTTCAATTCTTCCTGAAGATGTTTTTGCTCTGTTATATCGTTAGAAAGAATAAAGACTCCTTCAGGAACCGGCTCGATGCTGAGCTTAAACCATTTTTTCTCACCATCCGGATAAACAAATTCATTCTCAAGCCGGTAGTGGATCCGTTCTTTCATACATCTGCTTATGTGATTATATATCTCTGTATGTTCAATACCCGGGAATGCATCCATCATCGTTTTACCCATTAGCTTGTCTTTTTCTGTGCGGCTGTGCTTAACCGCAACTTCATTCAGGTAAAGATATTTCCAATCGAAACCGATGATCTGGCAGCCTTCCATCATGTAATCGAGAGTTGTGCGGTACCTTTTTTCTGCACTCTGTATCGATTCATAAGATTTTTGAAGATCGGCATCACGACTTTGAATCTTTGCAAGCATCTGGTTTAATGTGTCGGCTAAGAATCCTGTTTCATCATTACTTATCCTTTCTGCGCGGATCGAGTAATTCTTTTGCTCGGCAACTTTTTGTGAGGTGTTTGCAAGACTTATTATCGGAGCGGAAATATTTTTGGCAAGCACTGTTGCAACAACATAAGCCACAAAGAGAGAGCCTATCAAAACCAGCAGAGCAATTTTTATATATGATTGAAATCTCTGTTTCCGTTCGGATAAATCCATGCTTATGTATAGTGTACCAATCTGTTCACCGTTTAATAATATTGGTTTGAAGACAACAATTCCGTCATCCTTATAATTAGATGTATACGATGTTGAAGGAGGGATAGGGAAATCGACTTGCTGATCTTTACGGGTATATGCAGCAAAAAGCATTTTGTTATCATCGTAAATTGCAGCCGAAATTATTTGCGGCTGTGAAGCAAGCGAATTAAGAATACGCGCAGCATCTGTTGAATCACGGAAAGTAAGCGCTGCATTGCTGTTTTCTGCAATGATGTCTGCTTTGGTAGAAAGATCACGAACAAGTATTTTATTAAATGTTATATGCTCGTAAAGAAAAAATCCTGAGTAAACAAGAATGATCGTGAGGATACACGTAGAGACGATCACTAATTTTAGTTTTGTACGCAGCGGTTTATATTTAAGAAATTTCATAACGGGTTAATGATTTTTGCTAGGCGTAATAACTTGGAACTGATCTTTAAATCGGATTCTTTTACACCCTGCACATTAATTGCAAAGCGTACCTTATTTTCCTCAATGTAAAAATTGATATCGCCGCCTGCTAAACCGAAGTTATCAATGTCGCTTATTGTTAATACCGGCGATACCCCAACGTGTTTTAGAATGTTTTTATAAATATTTCCCTCAGAAGTGCTGATATATAAAACGTGACATGCTCCGAGTTCGTTAAAAGATCCTATGCGTTTAATAATTACCTGTCGTTTCCCGATCTTCTCGGACTCGATTGTTTCATCTAAAATTTTTCCAAAAGGATCTTTACCGAGAACAGCCAAAACAATCGGCGAGTTTTCGTTAGCAAAAGCGGAATCCGGCCACTCAACAAACTGCAGGAAATGAAAAATGTATGCAGCCTTTAGCTTAGCCTCAATTCCATTGTTGGTTTGTGCGTAAGTATGCGAATTCGAAACAACTAATATCCCGACAAAAAATAATAAGTAGCTCTTCCAACCGGAGAAAACGTTTTGCAATATTTTTCGAATCGAATTCATTTTCATTTTAAATATATCTTTGTTCGATCATTATAACCTTAAGGATACTTCTCCGTAAATGCTTCGTTCAATTTGTCTTGGCGAAGGTGATGAGGGTATAAATTCAGGATGTCTTTCGTGAAGCAGGTTCTGACCAACGATATCAAATTCAAGAAATTCAGTTGGTTTCCATCCGACCTTCGCATCCATACTAACGTAACCCGGCACGTACTTGTTTTCCAGGTCATCTGTATACCTTATGAAAATATTTAACTGGAAATTGTTGAATAAATCCATAGAAGACTGAACAAGTAATTGATTTTCCGGGTCGTCGCTTTCTGCTGTTCCGTTGTTAAGATCGTGACTATAGGGTTTGATAGAAAGATCCTTTCTTAAAAAAGTATAACCCCAGTGAACAAGCCACCAATCAGCTACCCGGTAAAGGGATGATATTTCAACTCCAAAAGATTTTCCTTCAACACCGTTGCTAATTATAATCGGAATATAGAAAGGCGGTGGTCCTCCCGGTTCAGCACTTCTTAAATTATCATAATCATTATAGAAAGTTGCAAGCGAAAAAGAAAAATTTCCAGATGGCTGCAAACGCCAGCCAAGCTCATAAGCGATCAATGTTTCCGATTCAAAATCGTGATTGCCAACTAAAAATGGAATCCCGGGTGCGAGAGAAGATACGAAGTCACGCTCGAGACGTGAGGGTGTTCTTACTACACGTGATACTGCCGCCCAAAGAGTTTGATCTATTGTTGCCGTCCACGTTAAGCGAACGCTTGGTTGAAATTCAAAACCCGTAAAATCATTATGCTCAACCTTCGATCCTACGGAAAGATTAAGGGAGTTTTCTATAAGCACTATTTCATCCTGAATGAAGGCACTGTATAGATGTAAAGTTTTATGCGGTGGTATAAAACCAAAAAGAGGAAGATTATCTATTTTATGATCCATCAACCTGAAGCCGAGACCCCAAACTATTCCTTGTCTTTTGTCGAATTTAAAACTATGCTGCCAATCAAAATCGAGAGTGCTTAATCCTTCCTTCAAGCCATTTCCAAAGTCGCGCCACGTTCTATCATAATAAGATTGAAATTGCAGATCAGAAGTCTCGGAGATAGTGTGTTTCCATCGCCCAAGCACGTTTCCGCCTTCAAAAAAAGTTGGGCTGTTACCATCAGGATTAGAATTTCCGTTGTAGTAATCTGATTCTAAATTTAATGTATTATTTTCATTTTGATCCCAATCTAACCGGAAACCTCCCTGTGTATTTATCAAAACATCATTTGCATCCGAGCCATCATAAAGTAGAGTGCTTCCATAATCAAAAGCCTTTGCATAAATTCTGTATTGAAGATCGGAACTCAACGATCCGCCGTAACGAATATTAGCAAAACGTTTAAGTTCTGTTCCGGCGCCGCCATCAATAAACAGTCCTTTTGAATCTTTTGCTTTCTTCGTAATGATATTGATGATTCCGTTAACAGCATTGGCGCCCCAAAGATTACCACCCGGTCCGCTTATTACTTCGATACGATCTATATCTTCAAGAAGAACATCGTTAACATCCCAGTACACGCCGGCATAAAGCGGGGTGTAGACCGAACGACCATCGATCATAACAAGAAGTTTATTGGCTAGAACATTATTGAATCCGCGTGCACTTATTGCCCATTGACTTGCATTTACTTTGGCAACCATGAGATTTGGTGCGAGTCTTAAAGCTTCCGGGATGCTTTTTGCGCCTGATCTTTTTATATCATCGTTCGAGATAATGTATACTGAAGCTGGTGCTTCGAACCATGGCTGAGATTGTTTGGATACAATCGTGATGTCTATATTCATTAACTCTTCGAGTGTTAGCTGCTTGAGCGTATTGGTAGAAAGAGTATCGCCCCCCGAATGTGAATAGATTTTATTACCTGTAATAAAACAGAGGAATAAAACATATATAATAAATTTTGCCCCTGATGAATAATGGTTTGATATTCCACCAATCATACTGACCTGCTTATTTTGGGTTAAAAACTTATTTTATTTTGATCCCTCTTGTTTTTCTGTTTGTCACTTATTTCTTATTAATTGTGAATTTTGAACTAATGTCCTTTGTCAAATATTATTCCACAAAATAATTTAGAATGAAACGATTTTAGTGATTCTGAGAACTATAAAAGTGAAGATATTTAGTTTGTAAGTGGTAATTTTGATATTATTATCATAGTATTAGGTGATTATCTATCTGATCGATAAAATTAAAATAATTTCACTAAACATCAGGTGAGTTAGTATCTTGCAATTATGATAAGCGCGTTATTAAAATATTTTCCAATCATATTCATCTTAATTATTTGTTCAGATTTAACTGCACAGATAAAAATCCACAGGCATATTACACCGGAAGACGGACTCGCCCAGGGACAAATTTCTTCGATGATGGAGGATAGTAAAGGTTATATCTGGATCGGTACATTCGATGGAGTTAGCAGGTGGGACGGAAAAAATTTTATGAATATTCAAACTCATACAGGTTTGCCTGCCTCGCAGGTTATGGATATTGCTGAAGATGTTGATGGAAAAATATATTTAGCAGCTTATGGCGGGGGAATTTTAGTTTATGATGGGGGAATCTTAGACACAATAAATACCGATGATGGTCTTTTAACAAACAACGTCGTACAGATTGAAATTCTTAATGATGGCTCTGTACTTTTTGCCGGTGACGACGGCAGTATCACACAATTCAAAAATAATAAATTATATAACCGGGCTGAAGCAATCAATTTTCCCCAATATGATGTCTTCGATATTTACGAATCACCTGAAGGCAAGCTTTATTTTGCTACAGAGAAAGGTTTGGTGATAGTAGAAGGCAAATCATATTCTGTTATTACAACTGAAGATGGATTGATCACGGACTATTTATGGAGCGTGGAAGGAGATAGTAAAGGAACAATCTATATCGGTACTAACCTCGGAATAAATAAACTAATCGATGGAAAGGTTACATCTGTATTGATAAATGGAATGCCTTTTCGAAATGCAGTTTTCAGGATTGTCATTTCATCAGACGGCAAAATTTATTACGCTTCGAACGGTGGAGTGGTAATTGAACAGAATAACAAAACAGAGTTAATAAAAGAAAGTAACGGACTGTTGTTCGATGATACCTGGTGGGTAATGGAAGGCAGAAGTGGTTTAATTTATTTTGGCAGCGCCGGTAAAGGAGTAAGCATTTATGATCCGAAAGAAAAAATAATAAATTTCAATAGAAGTTCCGGTTTACAGTTTGAAAATATTTTATCAATAAAGGAAGACAGCAAAGGAAATTATTATTTTGCCACAGGGCAGGGATTTATAAAATTGGCAGATAATAAACTTTCTTCTTTTACTTCAGATGAAGGTCAGCGCAGCAGCATTATCGAGGCAATGCTGGTAACGAAAAACGACGAAGTTTTATTGGGGACAAAAGGCGGGCTGAAAATCTTCAAAGACGGAAAATTTAAACCTTTCATACAAAGTGATGAGCTATTAAAAAATGAAATATATTCTATGGCTGAAACAAATTTGGGTGAATTATATATAGGAACACGATTCGGTGTTTATTATATAAAAGAGAAAAAAGTTAAAAGAATAGAATTCTTCGATAATCTTGGCAGCATTTATATAATGACGATTCTTGCGACGGGTAACGATGGTATTTATTTCGGAAGCTTTGATAAAGGTATATTTCATTATTACAACGGTAATTATAAAAACATAACTATAGAAGATGGATTAAGCGCAAACCTGATTAATTGTTTCCTGCAAAGAAAAGATGGAACTATTTGGGTCGGTACACAAAAAGGATTGAACATTATTAAGAATGATAAAGTTATTAATATTCTCGACGTTAACGATGGATTGACCAACGATGTAATAGCCGATATCAAGGAAGATAAAAATGGTAGAATTTTTATATCTACATACAACGGATTAAATATTGTTGAAAACCTGGCAGATTCATTATCAATCCGAAGTATTACTTACAAAGATGGGCTTGTTAATAATAACTGTAATCAAAATGCATCTTACATCGATGATGAAGGTAAGTTATGGATCGGAACTAAGGGCGGAGTTACAATTTTTAATCCAAATGTTGATGAGCCGATTGCAATACCCCCTAAAATTTATTTAACCGGGTTTGAAATTTTTAATGAAGAGTATCCACTTAAAAAACTTCAGGCAACTCACGAATTAGAATACGATCAGAATTATCTGAAATTTATTTATACAGGTATTGACTTATCAGCGCCAGAAAAAATAGTATTTGAGTATAGGCTTTCTGATGTTGATAAAGGCTGGGTTAAGACAAATGAAAATTCCGTTCAATACACAAGCCTGGATGACGGCGATTATATTTTTGAAGTAAGAGCACGGAATGAATGGGGCTACTGGAGTGAACCGGCACAACTTAGTTTTACAATCAATCCCGTTTGGTGGAAGACGTGGTGGTTTACAATATTACTCTGGATTATTGCTGCGGGAACAATTGGAGGAACAATAAGATATATTGAAAAAAGGAAGCTTCAAAAAAAGATAGATGCTCTTGAAAGAGAACGTGCACTTGAGAAAGAACGCGCCAGAATTTCGCAGGATATGCATGATGACGTAGCAACAAGTCTTTCCGAGATAGCGATACTCAGCGAAATTCTTAAAAAAGATATGGATAAAACAGGAGCGGAAAAACATTTGTCCGATATTTCCGATCGTGCGGCAAAAGTAATAGATAACATCGGGCAGATAATCTGGGCGATAAATCCACGCAACGATCCTCTCGAAAATCTTGTTTCACATTTGCGTCATTATGTTTCAGAGTATATGGAAAAAGCAGGTATCAAATGTATGTTTGATATCCCTGACTTTATTCCCGAGTTTCAACTTTCTGCGGAATCGAGGAGAAACATTTTTCTGGTTGTAAAAGAAGCGATGCATAATATTGTAAAACATTCTTTGGCTGCAGATGCTTCTTTCAAGGTTTTATTTAAGAATAATAAGATAGAATTTGTAATTAAGGATAACGGTAAGGGCTTTTCAACAGAATCAAAATCAGGTTCAGGCAACGGTTTAATTAATATGCAGAACAGAATTAATGACATCGATGGTGAATTTGAAATTGAAAGCAAACCGGACGAAGGAACCACAATTGCAATTAAGATAAATTTGAATCCTAAAACGTAGATGATTACCTAATTCTAACTATTGATTACAAACGAATCGAGGTATATTTTTATTTATGATCATTAAAGTCGCAATCGTTGAAGACAACGAAAAAATAAGACAGGGATTAACACTGCTGATCGATGGTTCCGAAGGGTTTGAATGTAAATCAATTTATTCGACTGCGGAAGATGCATTGAAAAAACTGAACGGTGATGAAATAGATGTTGTGTTGATGGATATTCATCTACCGGGTATTTCCGGTATTGAATGCGTTAAAAAGTTGAAGGAGAAATATCAGGATCTCCAGGTAATGATGCTTACGGTTTATGAAGATGAGGAAAATATATTCGATTCATTGGTTGCAGGTGCAACCGGATACATTTTAAAGCGAACGCCGCCAAATGAATTACTAAATGCAATCCGCGATTTACACGAAGGCGGTTCACCTATGTCTGATCAGATAGCGCGTAAAGTTGTAATGGCGTTTCAGCAGATGGGAAAATCGAATAATGAAACCGAAAATCTTTCAGATCGCGAAACTGAAATCTTATCTTATCTTTCAAAAGGATATCATGATAAAGAAATTGCCGATCACTTTTTTTTAAGCGTAAAAACTGTACGAACACACCTGAGAAATATTTACAAGAAACTTCACGTCCGTTCAAGAACCGAAGCTGTGTTGAAGTTTCTTAAGAAGTGAATTTAGTACTTAATCTTCAGACAATTTTACAATTCTAATTTATTATCCCTACCTAAAATTACTTAGCAAAATCTCTTTTATCTCTTATTAACATCACTTTTACCTCAAATTGCTGATTGAGAAGTCAACCGCAATCTTCTAATTTATTGCTGTCATTATCAATAGATCGAAAAAGATATTAATAAACTTTCAAATGGAGTAATCTTATGAATTCCAGGTTAACGCTACTACTAAAGCCTTTTACATTATTAATATTGTTGATTTTTTCTCAAAATGCTTTTGCACAGGATATTATTAATTCAATTTCTCCTACCACCGGTAATTTTATTGTTAAGGATAGTGGTCCAAGTGGATCGACAATTATGGATGCATCAGACTATGGTGTTACAAATTATATTAATAATGCATTGGGTACTTTTTCAGTTTGGGGAGCTTATGGAACTCATATGATGGAAATTACTTCTACCGATATTATTAACACAGTTCCAACCTCTTTCAAGATAGAGAAACCCGGTGCCGACACTTCATTAATGATTCTCTCTGGAACATCATTCCAATTGTCTAATGGAAGCAGTGTTTTTTTTGATGCTACTGGTCTGAAATTTTCTTTTGGACTTTCAAATACGATCACTGGTGGTAATGCATTTGGGATAGGTCGCGACTTAACATCAAGTGGCTTATATTCTATGGCTTTCGGTGATGGCTCTACGGCAAACGGAAAAAATTCAATTGTTATGGGAAAAGGTTCGACAGCTAGCGGCGAAAGATCCATAGCAATAGGAAACTCTGTAGAAGCGAGTGGAATTGGCTCAATAGCTCTAGGGAACAATGTTTCTACTGATTCAAAAACAGGTGCTTTTATTTTTGGCGATGGAACCAGTACTTTAGTAAATTCAACAGCTAATCACCAAATGACTATGAGATTTAGCGGGGGATATAATTTGTACACAAATGTTTTTTCAACAGTTGGTGTATCATTAGCAGCAAACGGAACTTCCTGGTCATTCATTTCAGATTCCACAAAAAAAGAGAATTTTCGTTATTCAGACGGCGAATATTTTCTGAACAGTATTTCCGAAATCCCTCTTGGTTCGTGGAATTATAAAAATCAGGATCCAAAAGAATATCGTCATTATGGTCCTATGGCACAGGATATTTTTCATTACTTCGGAAAAGATCAATTTGGAACAATTGGAAATGATACTACACTTGCTACAGCAGATATGATTGGGATAACGATGATCTGTCTTCAGGCATTGGAGAAAAGAACAAGCGATTTAAAGAAGGAGAATGAACAGTTAAGAACCGAATTAAATGATTTGAAAGAAATTAAAGAAGAGCTTGCTGAATTCAGAAACCTAAAAGCAGAATTAAATGAACAGATAAAAATTCTTGAAGCAAGTAATGAATCCGGTAATACTAATGTCGGTTTTCTGGATAATTAAGGCAAATAAAATGAAAACCATAATGCAAATTTTACTTATCCTTTTTTCTGTTCAGTTTCTGTTTTCTCAAACAATTGAGATTGGTACCGGTGCATCTATGGATGTTGGAAGCGGTGCGGATATTTGTGGAGCTACAATTACCGGTACTGTAACGGGAGATGGGACTCAATGCGGTTCACCATTGCCGGTTGAACTAACATCATTTTTAGCAGTTATAAATAAAGGTATAGTAAATCTCAGTTGGGAAACAGCAACCGAAGTAAACAACTACGGATTCGAGATTGAAAGAACCACCCCCCATCCCCCTCCTTATCAAGGAGGGGGTGGCGAAGCCGGGGCTGGTTGGGCAAAGATTGGTTTTGTTGAAGGCAATGGTAACAGCAATTCTACGAAATCTTATTCCTTTACAGATAACAATCTAACGGGGGGCAATAAGTTTTCTTATCGATTAAAACAGATCGATAATGATGGAATGTTTGAATATTCTGATGAGATTGAAGTTGAAGTTCTGCCTAATTCGTATGCACTTGAACAGAATTATCCTAATCCATTTAATCCTTCTACAACAATAAAGTTTTCACTACCCGAATACAGCAGGGTAATGATAAACATTTATAATATGCTCGGTGAAAAAATAATAGAACTGGTTAATGCAGACTATCAAGCCGGGTTCCACCAGCTTCAGTTCAATTCAAGCTCAGCAGGCTACAACTTAGCTAGCGGGATTTATGTTTATACTCTCGAAGCCAAAAATTTCAAAGACGTTAAGAAAATGATGCTTATGAAATAAATGAAATGAAAGTTTGATTTTAAACTATCTTAAATAAAGAAAGAGAAAAAATGAAATTCTTTACAAAAACACTTTTTATTTTATTTTTTGTATTAAAGTCCAACATTATTCTGTTTGCACAGCCTTATGAAATAATATTTGACACTCTTAGTGCCAGCGGATGGTTTGGTGGTGATGACAGAGAAGGTTTTCAAAGGAATGTAGCAGTTGCTCAAAGTGTGACAATTGAGGAAACAATTAACCTCGAGACATTTTCATTTTATATAAC
>Ga0210133_1000579_pt1 | contig 12278 bp, 14 predicted proteins | sample Joice_ThreeSqC_D_2_FD_184874 | JGI IMG/M metagenome (GOLD analysis project Ga0210133, IMG submission 184874) | Wetland microbial communities from San Francisco Bay, California, USA, that impact long-term carbon sequestration - Joice_ThreeSqC_D1... | ecosystem: Environmental > Aquatic > Marine >...
GAAAGCACCGCCGATCCTGTCACCGCCTATCGGGAAATTAATGTTGCCGGTACGACGCATCTAGCGCAAATCGCTAAAGTTAAAGAGATTCGACGATTTGTGTATGTGAGTTCGATAAAGGTGAATGGAGAAGGAAGAGCTGATCCTTACACAGAATCAGACCCACCGGCACCGGTTGATCCCTATGGGATCAGCAAATTTGAGGCTGAACTGGAATTGCAAACCATCGCAGGCAAAACCGGTTTAGAGGTAGTTATTGTCCGACCTCCTCTGGTTTATGGGCCGGGGGTCAAAGCCAATTTTCTTCAGTTGATTAAATTGATCAACCGGGGTATTCCCTTGCCCTTTGCCGGAGTTAAAAACCAGCGCAGCATTATTTTTTTAGGAAATCTTGTGGATGCGTTGTTTATTTGTATTACTCATCCCAGAGCTGCCGGGAATATATTTTTAGTGAGTGACGGAAAAAATGTATCCACTTCGGAGCTCATCCAAAAAATTTCATTAAGCTTGGGAAAGCCTGTGCGCGTATTCGCGTTACCTCCCGAATTTTTGCGGTTTTTGGGGAAGTTAACAGGGAAATCTGAGGCTGTCAGCAGACTTTTGGATTCCCTCATCGTGGACAGTGCTAAAATTCGTACCGAATTGGACTGGAAGCCGCCATTTTCAATGGAAGAGGGTCTAAAGCAAACTGCAAATTGGTATTTTCAGGCCTTTGGGTAATAACGATCGATATATAAATCCATGTTTTGGATATGAGTGGGAATAATTTTTTTCTCTATTTAATCTGTATCGGTTTAAGTGGCGCCGGCGCCCGGTTGGTTGGCAGGCATGGTCACCGTCTCGAATTGTTAGACAAACCCAATGAACGCAGTTCGCATCGAGCCGCCACACCAAGGGGCGGCGGCATCGGCATTCTGGCGGGTTTTATCGTCAGTGCACTTTTTATGAAAGTGCCTGTCTTTCTTTGGTTCCCGGCGGTGTTGCTGTCGGTGATCAGCTTTGTCGGTGATCGTTTTCATCTTTCACCCGTAATCCGCCTCTTATTTCAATTTGCAGCGAGTTTCATTTTTTTGCTCGGGCTTTGGAATGGTCATCCTCTGTCGTCTGCCGGTTACCTGATAATCGTCCCGCTTTCGGTATATATCGTTGGAACCACCAATTATTTTAATTTCATGGATGGTATTAATGGTATTGCCGGCATTACCGGCCTTGTTGGTTTTGGACTACTGGCTGTTTTTGCCCATGGCAAAGGCAGTGGTTCCGGTCTAGAGGTTCTTTCGATTAGTTTAAGTTTAGGCTGTGCGGCATTTCTGCCTTTTAATCTACCCAAAGCTAAAGTCTTTATGGGAGATGTCGGCAGCATTTTGCTCGGTTTTGCTTTTGCGGCAATGGTGCTTATGCTCGCTGAAAGCTTGTTCGAATTTTTATGTATGAGCTTATTTTTATTTCCATTTTATGCCGATGAAATAACAACTGAGCTTGTAAGATTAAAAGATGGTGAAAAACTCTGGACGCCGCACCGCCGGCATTTATATCAAATTCTGGCTAATGAATACGGCATTGCGCATTGGAAGGTATCATTGGGATATGGTCTCGCACAGCTTTTCATCGGAGTAAGCATTCTGTGCTTTTTTAAATTAGGGCTTGCGACTGTATTGGCGATATTTTTTGTTTATTTTGTCGTCTTTTCTGTGATATCGCTTACGCTGCGCAAAAGATTAACACACCAAAACGGGCTATAATTGATAGGGTCGAATACCGTCAAAGTCGTCCAGGTACAAGTAATTTTCGCGGTTATTCTATATGAAGCTTAAGTATCTATACTTTAATTTTTTTGTAGTTTTATGCAGCGATCTTTTACTGCTGACAGGTTCTTTATATATTGCCCATCTCATTCGATTCGATTTTAATATTCCGGCATATTTTTTAGATACTTTTTTCCGGATGCTGCCTTTTGTTTTGATTACCAAGTTTTTTTGTTTTTATTTCTTCGATCTTTACCGGGGGATGTGGCGTTACACCAGTATTCAGGATCTTTTAAACATCATAAAAGCCGCCAGTACGAGCACCCTGCTGATTATATGCTTTATTCTAATAAGATATCATTTCGTTGGTTTTTCACGATCCGTTTTTTTGATGGATTGGTGCCTGACAATTCTGTTTATCAGCGGTTTCCGGTTAAGTGTTCGAATGTATTTTGAATACTTCGCAGAGAAGGGGGCGCGACCATCGGTCCAGCTTTCGCTGTCACGGCTATTTAAAGAAAAATCCGGTGATATCAAAAAACTGCTGATCATTGGTGCCGGCGATGGTGGCGAAAAGATATACAGGGAGATCCATGCCAATGCCGGACTTCGATATCACGTGGTCGGATTTCTGGATGACAACCCGGCCAAAATCGGAAAGAAAATCCATGGTATACCTGTATTGGGCCGTATCAACGAAATCGAAAAGGCAGCCGGCAAAGTTAAAGCGGATGAAGCTTTAATTGCGATTCCCTCAGCCAGTGGAACACAGATGCGCAAAATTGTGGAACACTGTAAAAAGGGCGGAATAGCATTTAAGACGATTCCAGGATACGGCGAGCTTATCAACGGAAAGGTTACCATCAATTCTATCCGCGAAGTGGCTTACCGGGATCTTTTGGGGCGTGAAATAATCAGGTTGGAGGAGGAGCGTATTGGCGCTCTTCTTAAAGACCAAAATGTGATGGTGACCGGTGCCGGCGGATCCATCGGTTCGGAGCTTTGCAGACAAATATGCCGGTTTCAGCCCGAAAAGATCATTTTATTCGAAAGGGCGGAAAGCCCTTTGTACGCAATTGAGCTGGAGTTGAAGCAAAATTTTAAAAGTGTCGACATCGTTCCGGTCTTAGCCGATATCCAGGACAAAAATCAGTTAAACAAGGCTTTTGTGGGGCATCAGCCGTCTATCGTTTTTCATGCTGCGGCTTACAAACACGTTCCAATGTTGGAAATTCAACCGTGGAAGGCAATCGACAATAACGTTATCGGAACAAAAAATTTAATGGAAGTTTCGACAGGGCATAATGTCGCCAGATTTGTTTTCGTTTCCACCGATAAAGCCGTGCGACCGGCCAATGTTATGGGTGCATCAAAGCGGTTGGCGGAGACGATGATACAAAGCCAAAACGGTTGCGGTCTGTCTCAAACCAGTTTCATGATAGTACGTTTTGGAAACGTGGTGGGCAGTGTCGGCAGTGTTGTGCCGTTGTTTAAAAAACAGATCAAGGCCGGCGGTCCGGTCACCGTCACCCACCCGGATGTGACGCGATTTTTCATGACCATCCCGGAAGCCTGCCAGTTGATTCTGCAGGCCGGTGCTATGGGAAACGGCGGTGAAATATTCCTCCTGGACATGGGAACGCCCATAAAGATTGATGACATGGCGCGTGATTTGATTCGACTCTCTGGTTTTGAACCGGAGGTCGATATCAAAATTGAATACACCGGCCTGAGACCCGGTGAGAAGCTATACGAAGAACTGATTACGGACGGTGAAAATATTGTCCCCACCCGCCACGAGAAAATTATGGTGCTAAAAGGGATAGAATGTGACCTGGAATTGTTGAATAGTAAAATCGCGGAGTTATTAGATTTAGCCCAAGAGCAGGCTGGAGATAAAATAAAATCAAAGTTAAGGGAAATTGTGCCGGAGTATAAAGCGATGGGATAAAAAAGCAGGCGCACGGCATCAGCCGCCGTCCCTCTGGTAGAGAAACTATGGCGCGACAAGCATGGCGTAAGGCTTAAGGCTCGAAGCGAACAAATTATAAAGCCCCAATCTGATAGTTTTTGAAATGGTTGGGCTTTTTTATTTTGCTTCATTTTTTTGTCAATTCCATTTCCCGACGCGTTGGTAGACAAAATTATTTCCTTGACAGACAGAATTATTAGTATATATTTATAGTATATACTAATAATCGGGAGGGGAGCAATGAAAACAGCAAAATTGTTTAAAAACGGACAAAGCCAGGCTGTCAGATTGCCAAAGGAATTTAGGATGAAAGGCACCGAAGTGTATATAAAAAAGCAAGGCGAAGCAATTGTCCTGTTACCTAAAGAAAAGTCATGGAGTCCGCTTTTTGACAGTCTGAACCATTTTGCGAAAGATTTTAAAATCGAGCGTAATCAACCTATGGAACACCAGAACCGTGAGCCGATGTTCAAATGAAATACATTTTCGACACAAATATTTGCATCTATATCATAAACCGCAAGCCGGATAAGATATTGAGAAAATTTGAACGCTATCCCGTCGATCAATTTGGCATCTCTTTGATAACCCATGCAGAGCTGCAGTATGGCGTCGAGAAAAGCAAAAATAAAAATACAAATCAAGCTGCTCTTGATGAATTCCTGCTACCGCTAACGATTCTTCCCTTGCGCGGCAAAAGATTGGTTACATGCTATGGGGAAATACGAGCATCACTGGAATCGACAGGCCAAACGATTGGCCCGTTTGATATGCTAATCGCCGCCCATGCGTTGAGCTTGAATCTAACAATTATTTCAAACAACATAAAAGAGTTTTCGAGAATCCAGAACCTTAAATCTGAAAATTGGATACACGAGAGTTGAAGGCGGATGGTGTTTTCTTTGTTTCTTCCCTCCGGGGCATAGGCCCTACGGGCCGGTGGCCGGAAACTAACGTATTGAATTCACGCAAATCACGTGCTATACGTATGATACGTGTAGGCATTGAGAAGATAGAGGAGTTTGAATTATGAAACAAAATATTACCCTCAGCATTGACAAAGAGATTATTAAAAACGCCAGGGTGCTGGCGGCGCAGCGACAGACTTCAATCAGCCGCATGCTCGGCGAAGAGTTGCAGAAACTTATAGGGGATTCAAAAGAGTACGATAGGGCCAAAAAGCAGGCTCTAAATTATATTGCGAAAGGGTTTCATCTGGGTGGGGAAATTTCAGTTTCCAGAGAGGAACTTCATGAGCGCTAAGGTTTTTGTGGACACAAACATCCTGATATATGCCCACGACCTGGATGCTGGACAAAGAAACAAAATATCCGCAGATATTTTACGAGATCTATGGGAAAATAGACTGGGAATTATCAGTACACAGGTGCTGCAGGAATTCTATGTAAACGTCACGCACAAGATTGAAAATCCATTGCCGAGATCGAAGGCAAGGGGGATAATTGAAAGTTATTTGGCATGGCCTGTCGAATTAAACGATACCAAGACAGTTTTAGCCGCTTCAGAGATAGAAGAACGGCACATGTTATCATTCTGGGATGCTTTGATCGTAGCTTCTGCGCGTAATGCAAAAGCAGAAAAAATCCTTACCGAAGATCTGAATCACGGTCAGAAAATTGAAGGTATCCTCATAGAAAATCCTTTTGCATCATAGATGAATTCGGACCATACAGGTTTCAAAGATCCTGTGGGGAAATTGAGTTGAGACTGGCAATTACATCGCTTGCGCGGATATTCCCTTTAACACCCGCCTCGGCTAGCAGGTCAATGGTTTCGGACAGGTTAAGATTTAATAAATCAGCAGCGTTTCTGAGGCTAATACGGCCATCCCGATAATTTTTCGCCACATAGTATTCAAATCCAAGCCGCGCCAGTTTTCTAAGCGATTGTGTTTTTTCTATCTTTTCCAGTTGTGACACGTAATTTATCGCCTGATCAATGTCTTCTGGAATTCTCATGGATTTTACTTTCATTTCTATTTCTCCATTAATAATCTCACGGTGGCAAATTCATCTTCGCTGATGTATTCAGCCAGTTGCCGTAACGCCCATACAGTGGTTTTGTAATCTATTTTTCCGTCTAAACAAAGGTGGCAGGCTTTACATTAAATTTTTCCGATAAGTTTCGAATATGTTTTAAATTCAACGGTCTTTTGCCATTTAAAATTTCCGAAACAGCCGATTTTCCACCAAGTATTCCAATTAAGTCTTTCTGTTTGAGATCATTTTGATCCATTAGAAATTTTAGGACATCCATACCGGAAACTTCCATTATCGGGAATTGTTCTTGCTCATAATATTCGATCAAAATGGTAAGTGTTTCTCCATATTCTGCTAATGGTCCATTGGTTTCATCAAAAACGGTTTCCATTGACTTAAGCGCTTTTTCATAGTCTTTTCTAGATTTAATTACTTTTAAGGGGTACAAATCCTTAAATTCTTTATGATCTAAGGCCGGCATTTTTCATCCTCCTTTAGGATTAGCTTTTCGTATTTTTTATGAGGCAAAATATATTTTAGCCACATCCTGTATGCTGTGAAATTTACCCTGGCAACAAGTCTGTATTTTCCTCCGCCTATATTGAAAACAACACATTTCCCAATAATATCGGCGGTACCAAAAGTATTCTTCATCTCAGCAAATGAAGAAAAATTGTTTTTTTTGCATATCGTCCACCACCGCTTGAGAGGTTCTCTGGCATCAGGATATTTAATAGAAAAATCCAACAGCATTTTCCTTGAGATTATATGCATACTGTTTTAATACAAAGAAAACTACAGCCTGTCAAGAAAAAGTTCCAAAAAACAGAACTTTCAAACAAATGAATACTTACAATAATACCTCATCCATCGGAGCATTTTTTGATTTTGACCAAACACTTCTGGATTGTGAGAGCAGCCGGTTGGGATTTAAATACCTGTGGGAGCGACGGCTGGTATCTGTGGGATTTATTGTCAAAGTAATGGCTGCTAATTTTTTTTATAAGCGCCACTGGCTGTCCGATGACAGGATAGCCGCAATAATGCTCAAGTTTTACCGCCACAAGCGACTGGAAGAATTTCAGCAGGGGGCGGCAGCCTTTTACCGGGAACATCTAAAACCCCATCTGGCGCCCAATCTCCTGGAAAAAGTTGAGCAGCACCATCAGGATGGTCATGTTCTGGTTCTCATATCGGGATCGATCCGGTATCTGCTGGAACCGGTTGCCGAAGATCTGGGTTTTCATCATTTGCTCTGCACGGATCTTGAAGTAGGGTCTGACGGCCTGTTAACCGGGAGAGCCAAAGGGCCATTGTGCCTGGACGGCACCAAGCGTTTATTAGCTGTAAAACTGGCCCAAGAGGCCAATATCGATCTTCTGTCTTCATTTGCCTATGGCAACCATCAGTCGGATTTACCACTGCTGGAATCCGTCGGTCATCCTTATGTGGTTGAACCCACTGAGCCACTTAGAAATGTTGCATCGAAGAGAAATTGGCCCGTACTCACCTACAGGTAAAATTTCATAAAATTAGTTGGGGTTGTTTTGTCTCGATCAAAACTTGAAACACTTAAAACCATATTGACAAGTGAATACTGGTTGATTGCATCATTGTGCGGGGCTTTTTTTTCCTTTTTTGCCCTCAATCGTGGTGGTGCTGTTGTTTTCATCGATGCGTGTGCTGTCTTTTTGTTAATTAATTTAATTACCGGGAGATATTCTCTAAAATCCATACCTAAAAGCCATCTGGTAACTCTCGCTATCTGTGTCTACCTGTTGGGAACAAGCATACTTTTCAGTCTCAAGACCTCACACTACAGATGGATGGCTTACATGATCAGAATGCTTTGCCTCGTTTTTGCCATTCACTGTTTGAGCCACAAAGGGATCAAAGATTGGGTAGCAAACTTATTTATCATTGTTCTCTCTGTGGCCGTATGTTGGCAGGCAGCTTCTTACCATATCTTCCGAATGCCCTGGGGAACTTTTTCTAACCCTCATCTTCTGTCCAGTTTCTCGATGGCGGCATTACCGGTGGTTATATATGCTCTGATAGCCACCAAGGGGTGGTACCGATTCTGTTTTGTTCCGGTTGCTTTGTTGGATATCGATCTGCTTTTGAGAATCAAATCACGTCCGGCCGTTTTAGGGGTGATTGTCGGCGCCGTATTCGTTTTTATTTTTATGGTCAAGGGCTGGCGCAAATGGGGAAGTCTCCTGTTGGTGGCATGCATCCTGGTGATTCTGTATCTTACTGACTATGGTAATGTATATTCCCGATTTGAAGAACTCGTCGTTAATTTTTCCCAGGAAGAGAGGATTCCGTTATGGACTTCTGCATGGAATATGCTTAAGGATAATACCTTGACGGCCTGGATTGTCGGTAATGGAATTGGCGGCGGCCGATCCGTTATTTCAGAATATATTCCGGATCCGAGGCTAAAAACTTTGATATTTTCCCATAACCACCTTCTGGAAATATGCTATGAAAACGGTATCATTGGTGTAATTCTAGTTTTTGGTGGTGTAGCGGCTTCATTGTTTTACGCGCTAAAAACAGCTAAACAGACAGATAATAAAAATATTCGTATACTTATAAATTGTTTGGTCGTAGCATTTATAAGCTGGATGATCCACGCCGGTCTTACGGTGCCATTTTATTCAAAATACTTCCAATACGGTTTAGGCTTTATTCTGGGCACCTTATTGACGGCTTTGGAATACAGCGCCAAACACCAAAATAAACTAACCCTATCTTAAATCTGACTCTTAAAGGAATTGCGGAAACGTTCACAATTAGACTACCGCTCTGGAGAGGATGAGCGCAAATCCTGCGCCCGAATATTAAAATTTTACTTAATATCAATAAATCAGATAGGCAGGGACAAACTATTCCCTGCCTTTTTTTGTCTATCGGAAGGTACGCCGGGCCAAAAAAATCTATCCATTTCGGATCTATGACGGCTCCCGGTTCAGAGTGGAGCAATGATTCTGCAATATATTGGTTTAGGTAATAGGCTATAAGCTATCAGCCATGAGCTATCAGCTAATTCACCAGACCGCCTCGTAAGCGTCAGGCCCCAGATTCCATTCCCGGCTGTAGGTGTGTATGCGGTGAGTCTCTTCGGTCCCGTTATAGACCTTGCCGCCGTCGTGCACCCAGGCTAATAATCCCCCGCGCAGATTGTACACGGGGATCCCTTTATGATTCAGCTCTTGAGCAAGTATGCCACTGCGGTAACCAATCGTGCAGTATCCGATTTTGATGTAGTCATTATATTTTTCCGGATTTTCTAAATAAACATCGGCGCTGATGGCGCCGGGCAGCCGGGACACGCTTTGTTCATCGGGCCCGCGAACATCGATGAATACAACTTTCCCGGTGTTGTAAAGCTCCATGGCCTCCCGAGGGGTCACATCCTGGACTTCTGGAAACTTTTTTTTGTAGCTCATGTACAACTTTAGGATCTTTTGACGCTTTTGCCCATCTGCATTCGATTCAGACCACGCTAAAGAATAAGCGGACCCGAGGATAGCCAGCAGGGCAACAAGCGTAATGGCGAAATATATTTTTGTATTTTTCTTCATTCGCCGATCTTTTCCCGGAAACCAGAGATGGTTTTCTGATAATTGTTGCTTCCGAAAATAGCGGAACCCGCCACGAATATGTCCGCACCGGCGGCGGCAATATCGGCAATCGTCTTTTCGTTAACGCCGCCGTCAACCTGTATGGGTGTTTTCAATTTTTTGCTCCGGATCATTTGGCGAAGCGCTTTGATTTTATCGAGGCTGTTGGTAATGAAAGCCTGGCCGCCGAATCCGGGGTTGACACTCATAACAAGCACATAATCGACATCTTCGATTATCCATTCCAGGGTTTGGATCGGAGTTGATGGATTCAATACAACACCGGGCTTCGCGCCGCATTCGCGGATCAGCTGTACGGAACGGTTCAAGTGCACACTGGCTTCGATCTGAACCGAGATCCATGCAGCCCCGGCTTTAGCAAAGGCGGGGATGTAATTGTCAGGGTTTTCAATCATCAAATGGACGTCTATCGGCAAAGCGGTCACCGACCGCACCGCCTCAACAATTAACGGCCCGATGGTTATGTTGGGGACAAAATGGCCATCCATGACGTCCACGTGGATCCAATCAGCGCCGGCCGCTTCCACCGCTTTGATTTCATCACCCAGCCTGGCAAAATCAGCCGATAAAATAGATGGTGCGATTAGCTTCATGTAAAAAATCTCCGATTTTTTAGTTGATTGAGTTTATTGGGTTCATTGAGTTGATTGAGTTGATTAGGTTGATTAAGTTTGGCAATTCAGCATGAGAGCCTCCTGTCTTGCCAGCATCCCAGCTTTGTAAGCTCCCAGCCGTTGTGACCTACGAGCTATGAGCTATCAGCTATGAGATGCAGTTTACCACGCCTCATACAAATAGGTTTTGACCAGCTCGTCATCTTCAAAGATAAAGACCGCCGCATCCTGATCCCTGGGAACCAGGATCCATAATTGTTCACCGGGTTTCACGTAGTCATCAAATATTTCGGCCGAACTGTTTTTGCGCTCCAGCTCGATTCTCACCCTCTTTTTCAAAAAGCCGACTTCGCTATCGTATTGCAGCAGGCTGCCATATAGGGGCCGATGAAGAATCCCATTGGTTGATTTACCGGGAGGGCGGTTGATGACCAGGTGAACCGGACTGTTTTCGATTACCCGATAACCGGCAAGGGGTTCCTGGCCGATGACTATATTGTGCGCTTTTTGTTTGTCAAATTGCGATCGGATCTCGCCGACTGCCAGGTTGTTTCTTTCAACCCTTAACATGGCTTCATCCAGCGAAAGCCCGGATAAGTCCGGCATTTTCAATTCGGTGTCTCTGGATCCCATGCTTACCAAAAGGTCCACAGCAGCACCCCGGGTGATCATGACGCCGGCGGCGGGAACCTGGGCCATAATATGGTCTTTTTCGATATCTTTGTTGAAAGCCAGGGACAGGTGCCCCCGGGAAATGCCGTTCTCTTCCATTATCATACGGGCCTGCTGCTCGGACAGGGCGACTAATTGGGGCATTAAAATAGTGCGGGCGCCCTTTGATATCATAATCCTGATATCACGGTCTTTTTTGATTTCCGATCCGGCCTCCGGCTCTTGAAAGGTAACATGGTTTTTCGGAAATTCCTGACTGTATTCCGATCCACTGACTTTTGTATTTAACTGCAAATCAGTTAATTGCTCCAGCGCGGACACCACATCCTTGCCAACAAGATCGGGTACGATGACCGTATCTTCGCTTTTAATGATAAACGTCAGCGTCAAATAAGCACTGACGCCGACAACCAGCATAAATGCGATACAAAGAGCCGCTATTTTTAAAATTTTCGCAATCATCGGGTTCTTTTTAATCGAACAAAAGAAAATCCGTCCATATGACTAAAATGCGGAAAGGTTTTATACCAGCCATCGGGTGCCTGTATCGAAAGCATTTTTTCAGGAAGCCCTTCAAAGGGTTTATCTATAGCAAATTCGGCGTGATTTTTCAAAAAGTCGTTAACGACCTCTTCGGTCTCTTCAGGCTCAGGGCTGCAGACGGCATATACCAGAACTCCGGCAGGTTTGACCAGCAAGGATAAATTGTGCAACAGCCTAATTTGTCTATCTTTGAACTTTGCCAGGTTTTTTTGCGACGCTCGCCATTTAATATCCGGATTGCGACGCATAACCCCCAATCCGGAACAGGGAGCATCTAATAAAATGCGGTCAAACGCTCTTGATTTGCCTTGAAGGGTTAAATTTTCCAGGTCCTGACGGGATGTTTTGACGATTGAAACTCCCAGGCGCTGCATCTCAGATTCAAGCCGCAGGAGTTTCCCCTCGTTTATATCCACGGCAACGATGGAACCCTCGTTTTTCATGAGTTGAGCGATATGGCCGGTTTTGCCGCCAAGACCGGCACAGGCGTCCAGAACGGTTTCGCCGGGCTTTGGATTTAATAACAGCGAAACGAGTTGGGCGGCTTCGTCCTGAACCTGGAACCAGCCGGCTTTAAAGGCAGTGAATTCGGGAATCGATGTTGCCGGGCTGACAAAAGTAACCCCGTCCGGTGAATAAAGTGTTGGCTTTATTTGCTCAGCCTGGCCGGCAAGGGATTTTAGCAGATCATGGGGGGATGCCTTTAGCCTGTTGGTGCGAACGGTTAGGGCGGGAATGGTGTTTAAGCTATCACACAGGGCAGTCGTAGCTTCCAGGCCGTAACGTCTTATCCAGCGGCGAATGATCCATTCGGGAAATGACTTGACCGCTGCTGTTGCCGCAATCGCATTTTTTTTGACGGACGGAAATGAAAGGTGTTGGTAATCCCGGGCAGCCTTTCGCAACACTGCATTGACAAAGCTTACCACCCAGGGGGCAACGCTTGTTTTGGCCAGTTCAACCGCCGTGTTGACTGCCGCAGATTCTGGAACCCGATCCAGGTGGATTATCTGAAACAGGGCCAATCGGAGGATGTTCAATACCCGGGGGTCAATTTTATCAAAACGGGTACTGGAGAAATG
>Ga0210133_1000582_pt1 | contig 12241 bp, 11 predicted proteins | sample Joice_ThreeSqC_D_2_FD_184874 | JGI IMG/M metagenome (GOLD analysis project Ga0210133, IMG submission 184874) | Wetland microbial communities from San Francisco Bay, California, USA, that impact long-term carbon sequestration - Joice_ThreeSqC_D1... | ecosystem: Environmental > Aquatic > Marine >...
CCCTGCCAGTAAGCCATCGAGCCGTCGTACAACTGCATCGATTCTATTTTGCGTATTCCTTCTTTTACATAGTAAACAGGATTGGTTGTTTTATAATATTCCGGTGCAATAAGCTTCGCAAGCTCTTCAAAATATATTTGCGGAAACAGCTTGGATACCGTTTGCTCAATGCATCCGTACGGATAACCGACAAGATATTTCAATTGTTTTGCAAATCGCACTGCCGGAAATTTGCTGATCGTCAGTGTTGTCTTTTGTGTTCCCTTCATAAAGTTTGTTGGCATCGGAATATCGATTTCTTTTCCGCCCGAAATTATTCCCGAACCGGTTTCGACAAGCAGCGGAGATATCGGTCGTACACCGATCTCGGTTTCTTCTTTGATATTTGCTGCACCCGATGTTTCGATAATTATTTTTCCAACACCGGTTTCAGAATTCGATTTTATTCCAAATGTTACACTCGCAGTTGTATTGGGATTTATCGTAAGCGATTGTTTTTTCGATGAAGTTATTTTCAACGGACCTTCAACTTTTAACGATACATCCACACTTACTTTTTTATCTGTAGTGTTGATTACCGATACCGGCGTAACGAGTGAATCATTCGTTGAAAGGAATCTTGGAATTTGGGGTTCGATGATCAGGTCGTCCGCAACTTTCAAGTGTTCTTCTGCCGCACCGAATTTTTCACCGGTGTAAGCAACCGCCATCAAACGAACATCACCGTTGAATTGAGGAATGTTCAGTTTAATTTTTACAATTCCATCGCCATCAGTTTTTTTGATTCCGCTCCAGAATGAAAGAAGCTTAAATCTTTTTGCCGTAACCGGGTTCGTTCTTTTCTGCAATTCCTTCTGCATCATATCGCCGCCCGTAGATGAACTCATCGAAACGATTTCAGGAAGAAGCAGCTTGTAAAGATCGTAACTGGTCACCTGCAGCGGACGCTTTGCATACATAAATTTATAAGGATCGGGAGTTTCAAAATTCTTTATCTGCAAAATTCCTTCATCGACTGCAGCAAGCGTAACATAAATATTACTTTGCGGCTGGGTTTTGATTACGATCTCCTGTGTTGTCTTCGGTTTTATTTTCTTTGGTGAAGTTATCGTTACCGGTAAGCGGTTCTTACTCTTTACAACTTTCAACGAGGCAAATCCATGCCCGACTAAAAACGGGGTATTGTTATCGCGGTTATGCTTTTTGAACAACGTCGCAGTAACGTAAATGTTAGGCATATAATCATCGGTTAAAGGAACATCGAGTTCCGCCGACCTGTTTTCAACATTCACGTATTGATAACTCTGAACACCGTTACGTTCAAACGTAACGAGCATCTTTCCCGAGAAAGGACAGGTGAAAAGAACTTTTGCTGTCTCGCCAGGCTCGTATTGTTTTTTATCAAAAACGATTTCAACCCTTCCCTCTTTATCGACTTCAAAAGAAGAAGCGGTTGAAGAACCCCAGCCGTAAGCGTAAAATGTTTTGCTTTGATAATCGCTGCTGCCGCGTTTTGAAATTCTTAACTCATACCTGCCGGATTTTGAAACCACAAACGAGAACGGCGTCGGTCCGTTTATCTCGATATTCTTTGTCCATTCATCAATCGGTTTTTGTTCCGAAGCATAATAATATTTTCCGTAGTTATCCGATTTCAAAACTGTCTGCCATTCATAATGAATAAGCTTTGCCGTTGCGCTGAAATTATTGATCGTCTTGTCATCGGGATCGACAGTTACAAGCTGGAAGTTCAGCTTCTCATTTGTTCCGAAATAATATCCCGGCGCTTTTATTCCTATAAAATAATTTTTAGGGAAGATATTAAAGCTGACAGCACGCGTAACCGTTCTGCCGGTAAGATCGAAAACACTGACGTAAGCCGTTCCCATTATCACTCCGCCGCTTACAATATCTTTTGGAATATCGTACTCTATCGAAGTGTGTCCGTTTGCATCGAGCACTCCATCGAGCATCGTGTTATCTATTGTCGGATTTTTTATCGAAGACTGCGAAAAATCATAATCGGAATATTTATCGCTGTAATAAAGTTTATGTATTAGTTGAATATCCGTTTCCCATTTCAGTCCCGCTGCTTTAGCCCCAAATAAAAATTCCGCATCCACACTGATTGAAACATGATCTCCCGGTTCTGTTTTATTCTTATCGCTGTTCAAAGTTACGCGGATTTTATCCGGTACAAATTCTTCACAACTGAAATTGTAAGTACCGATAAGCTGTTTGCTGCCCGTGTAAACCTGCGCAACATAACCGCCGGTTTGTGCATACTGCGGAAGCTGAAATGAAATTTCAAATGAACCTTCAGCGTTCAGATCTTTTTTATACTCATCGAAAGTTTTTCCAGTTGGAGTGATGATCTTAACGAGAACCGGAATATCTTTTACGATTTTGATCTTGTCATTCCGAACTATCCCGGACAGATCAACCTGGTCGCCGGGACGATAAATATTTCTCGGCATATAAAGAAATGTGTTGAAGTCAGCAGCATATTGAGTTATTCCGCCAACATCGAAACGTGAAGTCTCGATAAATGTTTCGTGCAGATCGATATAATTAAAATCATTTTCTTTCTCGGCTGTTACAAGTCGCGGATAAAATCCTTCTGTTTTTTTCTTCACATCTTTAAACTTTATAACACCATCATCGCCGGTTTTACCGCTTAATAAAGTTTGATTGTTAGAAGAGATAACTGTTACATCGACACCTGCAACGGGTTCGGTTGTGGCAATCGAATTAACAAAAACAATTATTTCATCATCCGCCATTTTTGTAATTATGCCGAGATCGGAAAGCGCAACCATCTTAGAATCGTTTATCCACCTGTCATCTTCCGAACGAACAGCAACAACGTAAATTCCTTTGTACTTACTGGCGATAGCTTTCGAAAGATTTACGGTAAACTTGTTAAGCCAGTTCTTTCCCGCATTAAATTTTTTCTTTTCAGTGTAAAGCGATTTTCCAAAATCACCAACGTCGTAACCGGGATTGTAATCGTAGTAATATTCATCATCGTAATAAGAGTAGCTGTAGCGATTCAGAAAATGAAGCAGGTTGTTTTTGAAAACACGCGAGACCTCGATCTCGGCTTCATCGATATTAACTGCATTAACTTCAAGATTCTGCTCACCGCCGAGCATCAGGTACTTGCCTCTTTTATCGGTGAAGTTTATCGAAGGATTAACATTCACCATTGCAACGGTTTGCTCGTAATCGAACTCAAGCTCGCCGCCGTACAACCCCGGCAAACCTTTTTTGATAAAGAGATCGACAGTTTGAATATCGTTAAGATCGGTTTCAATCCTGAATGAATTATCGTTAACAAAAAATGTTAGATCTTTTTTCGGATCGGTCTCCACATATTTTTCCAGCTTATCTTTATCAACAGTTTGAGTTGTTGAAACTTCGATCCAGCCTGTACTTCCATCGAAGCCGGAAGACACACCGGTAATTGCAAGCTTTGTTATCGGCGGCAAAGTAGATTCGAACGTCCGGTCTTCTGCCAGACCCATTTTACCGAGAACCGATTGAAGATCTTTCTTAACAGTAATTGAAAACTCCTGCTTCTTATCAGTCTGATCGATCTCGCCGAAGTTAATTGCAATTACATCCGCACTTTTATCCGTTACGATTGTGAAATTCTCAATAACATTCCCGGCACGTTTTACCTCAAGGTATTTTTTCAAACCGGAAGGATCAACAGGATAATTAAAATGAAGATTTGCCTGCACACTTAACTTGTACGACTGATGCGGAATGTTCGTCCAGAAGAAATCCGCTTTCGTTGCATCGAAGTAAGGAGTATGAAAATCGTATTCTTCAAAGTCGGGAGAATACTTCGTGTTGAACAAAACTTTTTGATTGATCTTCGCTGAATAGCTTTGCAAAGGTTCGAGCGGAACGTCGGGAGAAAAAACCAGCGTGCTTGCGTTAGTCCATTTAAACTTTCCGGCTACCGGCGGAGTGAAAGTTACAAACTCATCATCGAGCCATTTATCCTGCTGGTCCGGCGGTGCAAGGTCTTCCGAAAACTCAATTACAAAATTGGTAAGCTTCTCAACTTCACCGGTTGGAGTAAAGCTGTTTACTTTTACAGTGTTGCTTGGTCCGCAGCTAAAAAGTAGCAGCGATAAAACTGAAAACGAAAAGAAAGTAATTAAAGATTTCATAAGAGTGTCTCCCGTCTAATGCAGTTAATTTTTTGATTACAAGATATTTAATTATTGGGAAATAAGGAATGAGGGAAATTGTAAGAATAATGATTGCTTTTTAGAATTTGTTTCTTCAAGAGATGAATAATATCACCTATTTGACAATCTCTCTTTAAATAGAACACTTAAATACCACAGTAAATTTATTTAATCATTTATTCTGTCAATGATTTCAGGTTTTTCTTTTGAAGCTACATATACATTTTCTAAAACTATAACTATCTCTCTAACACGCATATAATGGAAGAATTTTTGGATATTTGTCTTAATCAAATAAGAATTAATAATTACAAATGATGAAACAATAAAAGAAAATACCACATTTGATGGTAGCATGAAAAATTTAAATAAGTAGCAAATAAACATTAAAAACAAAATAAATATTCCAATAAAACCAAAGATCATCAACGAATTTGTACCATACCAAAGAGATGACATTAAACGTATTTGGGCTTCATTTTTAATAATACTACCGCATTTCTCGGGGTAATAAAATTCAAATCTTGTTTTTAACATATTTATGAAAATTTTTGTTCTCCTACCGTGTGTATTTGGTTCAGTACCTTTCCACGGCACTAACTGTGCAAGATGCAACAAATTACGCTCCTCTAAATATTCAAACAAATATCGATATGGATATTGAATGTCTAATCCATCTTTATCTTCTCTGACGACCCAACTTGTTGTTTCATTAACTTGATAATGTTTTACACATTTAGTATAGCTTTTTTCATCCGGTGATTTAGGGTCTTGTCGGAAAAACATTGTACCGATAACATAAGATAACATTAGAATGAAAATAGTTAATTCAATCGATGAAATAGTACTTAATGAATTAATAATTGGTAAAATATCAAATGACATAGAAGAGTTGAAAATTAATTCATATATCCTTTCGGTGAAAATTAATACTGGCCATCCTAATGATAGTAGTGAAAAAACGATAAACATTAGACCAGGTACAAGTATTCCAAAAAAATCTACAAGAAATCCTTTTAAATTAATTTTTTCATAAGCAGATACATTCATTTAAATCACCTTTAATTATTCACCTAATGGCATCGCAGTTCACCTGTCTACGCCAAACAACAATTTTGATGAAAAAGCTACTGCCAATAATTTTTAACAATTTTATTTAATTGAATAAAGTTAATTGCATGCTTTACTTACGTACCAAATTAGAAAATTAAAGAAATACCATAATGATAATGCGATTCTGTAGAAATGCTGATCACTTTATTTGTTAATATTTATTCACAAAATAATAATCGTGATTTTTCTGTTTCAATTTTTGCCCTAATAAAATTATTCCCTTTATGTGTCACAAGAATCATTTCCCTATATCTACTTGGGTTTTCAAGATACTTTAGTTTATCATAATTAAGGGAAAGTTTTCCCTTATGAATATTAAAAATACTATATATTGGAGATGGTGTCATTAAAATATCATCTTTCGCCAAGGGCGTATCCGGATAAATTGAATATGCTACAAGGTTTTCATTATAACGACAAAATGATAGCCATCCAATCCATTCTCCAATCTTTTCTCCATTTGACAAAATAAAGCCAGGAGGATCTGGATGCAAATTCGATAAATATAGTATTCTCGCTGGACCACCGGGTTCTTTTTCGATTGGAATAAATTCAGGACCAAAAAGTCCAGTTTTTCTTAAATTTTCTTCGTAATTCTTAGCTAAATAAGTATTAAAAACTTTTTCTTTATCTGGTTTACTAAATAATAATGGTTTCCAAGTCGATAGATTATAATCTAAGCCTTTCTTTACTATTTTTGATAAATTTTCTACTATTAAAAAATCTTTACACGCAATAATTATATCTTCAGTGATATAATTTAGTAACAAACTAAAAAGAATCTCGCCCCGTCTAACAACAGTTAGAGCAGAACAAGCTCCTGTTAATAGAGCTGGAGAGCCAAATAATGCCTGCCAAAGAGATAAAGCTTCAGGTGCTGCTAATAAATTTTCGAAAAGAGATTCTCTGACGATTATTTTCCTATTAATACCATTTTCAATATAAATTTTCAATTGCTTAGACCTGTCTGTAGGATCAGAAAATACCACATATTCTGCGTTACATATATCTTGGTAATTAAACTCTCCTTTCTCTTCAGTTATAAGAACGATATTTCGGTCATACCCATCTATCAACTTTAGCTGAAGTATATTTTCTGGTAAAACATCAAGATATAAAGAATCTTTTTTTCGTGTTTTAATTGATTTAATTAATTTATCAGCTGGGCTTTCTTTAATCTCCCTTTGTATTTCACATAGTGTATCAATACAATGATTTAAAAAATATTTTTCTACTTTTTGCATTCTATTACTCATTAATCTATTTTAATTTGAAAAATTTAAATGCTCACATCAAATCCTGCGTCGAACATCATAACTAAAACGAAGAAAAATATCTACATAATTATTAACGTAATTACATTTTTTAAAAGAATACAATAAAATTTAGTCTACATATAGGAAGCAAAAATGATAAAACTATTATACATCACTAGATAGTAAACATATATAGGCAAATCAAAAGATTATTAATCATCACAAATTATTTCCTTCTTCGATTCTCTAGTAATAGGGATATTATATTTTAGTTTATTGTCTATTTATTAATGAATTTAAAAATATTGCTAAGCATATTGTTTCTAATATAGAGGTATTTTTTTCGGTTAACTTAAATCCATTTTACCCACCAGATATCAGCTTGTAAAATAGTGTAATTTTTTCCCCGCCGGATAAAGTATAAGAGGAAGTTTGCCCTATAGAAGCAAATGCAAAATAATATAAATTGGGTTAACTCTCAAGAAGCCCCACCCTTCCCTCCCCAAAGGGGAGGGTAAAGAAAATTAAAATGGTAGCCGCAACCTATAGGTTGCGCTGCTATAATTTCGCAGTCTAAAGACTGAGGCTACCAACAAATAAAGTGAGCGATTCGGCGAATCGCTCTACAAAAAGGATAGTATTTACGTTATCTGCTTCTAACCTCTCGTAGAATATCTATAATTTCATCCCTTTTTATTTTTACTTTCGCACCTTTAACATCAAGAGGTGATTTTTTGCCTGTCGATTGTTTTATTGTCAAATCTTTAGGGTTTGGTAAAAAGTCTTTTACAATTTTCACCTTATCAATTTTCTCGTTACCGTATTTTATTTTCTTTTTCATAAATGTGTTTTCTTACTGAATCAATTTACCTAATACAAATATGGGCTCTCCATATCAAATTCTTAAGAACTTCATAAATGAAGTTCCTACTTTTGAGATGTTTAAGAGATTCCCTTTTCTAAATTGTAAAACTCTCTTGGAGATATAATTTCGATATCTTTATAATTCTTAAGAACCAGTAAATCATCATCACCCGTTATAATAATATTCGCTTTGGCTGATACCGCTGTCTCAATTATATTGTTATCGTCTTCGTCTCTACAAACTTTCATATTTCCTCCCTTAATTTTTACGATTTTAAATTTTGTGGAGATCAGATCGACAACGTCTGCAATTTCTTTATCGTTGTAAGAAAATTTTTGTTTTAGCTTCTCTTCCAATTCTGTTAAAATAAATTCTGATGCAAAAAGAGAATGATTACGTGTGCATAATTCAAAAACTTCGTGAGATATTCCTTTGGGTGAGATGAATGCGGCTATGAGTACATTAGTATCAAGAACGATTTTCATGATACTTCTTTAAATATATCCTCATCTGATTTGATCCCCTTTTCTTTAGCTTTTGAAATTAACTTTTTTCTAACGGATCGGAATCTGCGGATAAGTAAGTAGTCTTCTATTGCCTTTTTTACAAGTTCGGATTTTGACATCCCTTCTTCAACAGTTACTAATTCGAGTTCTTTATTCAACTTATTTGGAATATTTATTTCAACTTTCAGATTCATGACGTTTTACTTTTTGAAAAGAAATTAAGGAAATAATTATCGAAATACCATCAGAATATTTATAGGGCGTCCCGCCATCATTGGATTTCGGCGGGGAGGCGCGCCGTTTCGCTCCAATCCCATTTCTTATTAAAATTATAAATGAGCGATTCGGCGAATCGCTCTGCATTTTTTCGAACTTCATAAATGAAGTTCCTACAGTCTGTTTATTCCGAAAACATTTCTTTTAAAACGTTTAGGACTTTAGTTTGGGTCAGTTTATTAAGAGTTCCTATTTTCTTAACCAATCTTAATTTATCAACCGTCCTGATTTGATCGATTACGATTTGTCCCTGTTTTCCTTCCACTCTGCAGGAAACTCGTGTTGGATAGTTACGCAGTTTTGAAGTAAGAGGTGCTATAATTACAGTTCTTATATTGTGGTTCATTTCATTCGGAGAAATGATTACACACGGGCGGGTCTTTTTTATTTCACTCCCAATTGTAGGATCTAAGTTCACATAATAAATATCGAAACGGGAAGTCTTTACCACTCCCATTCTTCTTCATCCCATTTTGATTGGCTTAAAAGCGTTTCTGAATCCAATAAAATATCATCTTCATTCTTTGCCATCTTTTTGAACGCAGTGTCCCAATTTTCTCTGCACTTTGAAACAGGTTTTATGATAATTTGTCCATCATTAACCTCGAGTTCAACCTCACTTTTTAGCCCGCTTTCGTCAATCAGTGATTTTGGGATTCTTATTCCCCGTGAATTACCTATTTTAACCACTCTTGCTTTCATTTTTTCATTGCTTTTATTTTGTAGCCACAAAGTAATTACATACAATAAAACAATCAAGTGGAAATATGATTGACATATTTTCTATTCATAAGATTTTTTTATTGTTAAAGATTAATACTCTTAATCCACCGGAAAATGGCGCTGGGAAATTTGCACTGTCGAACCAAATGTAAAATAATACTTTTATTTTAACTCTCAATCAGCCCCACACTTCCCTCCCCAAATCTGCCTTCGGCAGACAGGGCGGAGGGTAAAGAAAGGTTCGGTTAAAAATTTGTAGAGCGACCCGCCTTCATCTCATTACGGCGGGCAGGCACGGCGTTTCGCTCCAATCCCATTTCTTATTAAAATTATAAATGAGCGATTCGGCGAATCGCTCTACAATTTTCTGAACTTCATAAATGAAGTTCCTACGTTAAATTTTACTTCAGCAGCAGCATCTTCATCGTCCTTGTAAAACTACCAGACTGAAGAGTATAGAAATACACCCCGCTTGGTACATTGTCTGCGTTGAATTCAACCTCATAATTTCCCGCAGGTTGTTCTTTGTTTACAAGAGTGGTTATTTCATTACCAATGATATCATAAACCACGATTTTCACATTATCAATTTCCGGTATTGAATAGCTTATCTTCGTACCTGGATTAAAAGGATTTGGATAGTTCTGTTCTAAAGAGAAATCTTTGGGAAAGTTTCCAGCTTCACCATTAACATCCGAAGTAGAACTCCAGGAAAGATGATCCAGGTAAAATTCGGAACCAACAGTCGGGAAACCCAAAAAGTTAAGTATAACGAATGAAATGTAGCTCGTATCGGGAACCTCTTCCGTAGAGTAAAAAAGATCTACGCTGAATTTTGTATAAGAATCTACCGGGGGTAATGTAACACTGGCTCCTCCAACACTACTAGAATTTTTGTTTAATATAACAGTAACTACAAAATTATCGCTGCCTGCAAGGCTTGTTTTATAATAGCCTTCCAGCGCTGCGGGACGCTGATTAAGCTGAAATCCTCTTGCGTCTGTTCCTGAAACTATTGAAGGTGCAAGTGTTAATGTACCAAGGGGTAAAACCTGACCGTGGACAGCATATGAAGGTGAATAGTTGTCGGTGGTTTGTAAAATTGGAGTATAAATCTCGGAGTTGGTAGTTTGCCAATTATTCGGATTCCCGTTAGTCCAATCTTCGAAATCGGCATTTAGAATTTGTGCAGCACACACCACGTGAAGCAAGAGCACACTGAAGAATATTAGTATTAGTTTTTTCATAAAGAAGCCTCCTTAATAATTTTAATTATGAGAATGATTTAATAAAGAATTTTCTAATCTTATTATTATTAGTCGAATACAATGATTTTTTCCATAGAGCACACAAATACAGAACTCCAAACATCGGAGCAGTATCTCCTCACCTCGAAGGGTTGTTCAAAATGAATAATCAGTATGTTTGTAATTACAGCCTCAAGGAGTCGATGAGATTCTTTCATCAGAAATAGCTACTGCATCTATCTCATTCCAGCCGCCAACCGCCGGTGAATTTATCGCAATCCGAATCTCGCTAACATTAAAGCTGGTTACCGGGAATGAAACCTCAAAAACTCTTGATGATTCTTTCAATGGCTGTGCATTACCCGACCAGATAACAACCCACTCATTATTTGTGGGATTTTTAACATAAATGGTATCGATCGCACCGGGATGATAAGTCTCATAAACAGCTACATACCTAATCGGTTCCGCATCAGAATATTTTAATTCAAGATATTCTCTTCGACTATCGGCAGTGAAGCTTGCCCAGGCAGCAGGATTATCTCCATAGTTAGGATATGTATCAGAGATACCCAGAACTTGATTTGCAGAATAACCGGTTTGAGAATATTGGGAACTAAATGCTTTCACTTCACTCACGTATCTAACTGTTATCGAATCGATATTCTGACCGAAAGAAAAACCCGACAGAATTACAACAATTAAATGAAGATTAATTATCACTGTAAAGATTTTCATTTTGCCACTTCTCATTTTATATAATAGTTAATATCTTACTTTAATAGGATCATCTTTTTTGTCTCAATAAAATCTCCCGCCCTTAATCGATAGAAATAAACTCCACTTGGCAGATTCCGGACTTCATTGGAATAACCATTGAATTCTATTTTGTAATTTCCGGCAGGTTGTTCTTCGTTTACAAGAATTGCCATTTCATTACCAATGATATCATATACCACGATTTGCACATAATCATTTTCAGGAATTGAGTAGCTAATTGTAGTACCGGGATTAAAAGGATTAGGATAATTCTGATTCAATACAAAGTTGCCCGGAAGATTTTTATCACCCAAATCGGCTGAAGAAGAAATCCCTCCTGAAAACGAAATCTCATCAATAATTAATTCAGTACCTACATGTCCGTTTATTAGACCAGACATTACAAAAATAATTATAGAATCAGGAACTAAGTTAGATTGAAGTGCAAGTGGAAATTCGTGATAGGTAAATTGGCTTATAGACGAATCTATTTTAAAAGTACAACTATCTATTGCCGCTACAACACTATCACCTTTCATCAAAGCCACCATAATAAATGCAATATCTCCGGACACAATGTTTGACTTCACGCAGGCAGAGAGTTTTGTAGGAGCTTGCACAAAATTATATGCAGTCTCAATAAATGCAACACCGGGAAGGGTAAATCCAAATCCAATTTCAACGGTTTTCACTTTCATTGCAAAATTACCTTCGCACGCGGGAGTATATGGTTCAACATTCATTATAGGATAGCTGTTGGTGGTCTGCCAGCCTATAGGGTTATTATTATTATCCGGATCAGTCGTCCAATCCTCAAATCCGGAATTTGCTATTTGGCTGAATATGTGGGAAGAAAATAATATAATCAAACAGAATAAATTAATTAATCGCATAACTACCTCATATATGTGTGATTAAAGGTAAGCACTAATTTTCATCAGTACTCCCTAAAAAAATGTTACTTATCGAGTTGATGTTATTTACTTTTAAAATAAATCCTAATAAACCATCCAAGCAATACAACTCTGATTTTGAACTAATCCGAGATCATTATCTTTGGAATTATAACGCAAACACAGATCTCAAATCAGAGAACTGCATCCACGCCTAAGGAATTCGCGAAAGGTTTTTAAGGTAAGAAAACTGGAAGACTAACTTCCTTTAGGTGTAGATGTTTCGTGTGCTAAATATCAATTATTTTTATTTAATAATCAATAGGGGCAGACCGTGCTTTTGAAGAGCGAATCGTTAAGATATTGAAACGTGTAACACTTTTTATCATTAAATAGAT
>Ga0210133_1000583_pt1 | contig 12232 bp, 10 predicted proteins | sample Joice_ThreeSqC_D_2_FD_184874 | JGI IMG/M metagenome (GOLD analysis project Ga0210133, IMG submission 184874) | Wetland microbial communities from San Francisco Bay, California, USA, that impact long-term carbon sequestration - Joice_ThreeSqC_D1... | ecosystem: Environmental > Aquatic > Marine >...
TATACCGTTAGCGTGGTTGTTTATATCCTTGTCTTTTCTTTCGTTTTTACTTGGGATTCTTACAGTTATTAGTACGAGAAGTCTTTATTCTAAAGATGAAGGTCTCAGTCAGAGGAGAGATGTTTCTCTACTAATTTTTAAAGATGGAGGAAAAACAGTAAAATACTCGATAATTTTCTTTAGCTCTGTATGTTTATTTGCCGCTATCCAAAATTGGATGGTCCTAATAAGAATGTATGGGAGTATACCAACAGTAATACTAAATGCAAGTGAAATATATAGTTTAAGTCTTCAAGGAGATATAAAAGGGGTAATACCCTATATTTCATTTAGTGGATATGTCGCCGTATTTTTTTCGGGTATTTATACAGCATATAAAAGAAAATATTTATTAGTTACATTTTTCCCTTTAGTTGGCATTATTATTCAGGAGTTAGCAACATTAGGAAGAGCCGGGATGCTTTTTGCTCTGATAGAATTCCTTTTTACTTTTTTTCTATTTAGACATTTTCTTAATAATGATACTAAACAAAGATTCAAATTTTTAAAGAAAAACGGGATATTTGCTTTTACTATATTAATAGTATTTTTTATTGTAGCTGCCTCTTTAGTCAGGATATCAAGGAATATTGGTACAGAAACCAGTGAGAGTTATGAGGGAACAAGCAATGAGCTTAGACAATTTAAAGATAATTTAATTATTTCACCGTCTTTGTATCTTTATTTGAGTAGCGATGTTGGAGTGTTAAGTCAATATTTACGTTCCGAAGGAACATCTTATCCTGAAATGGATTATACCCAATTCGGACAAAATACTTTTTTACCAGTTTATAATTTTTTGTCAAAATTTGGTTTTATAGACAGGGTTTCTGGTTATCAAAGAGGTTATTTTATCCCGATGTGGACAAATACAGGAACATACATTCGTGAATTGCATGCTGATTTTGGCATAACAGGTATTTTGTTGGGGCCATATTTAATTGGATTATTGATTACCTGGTTATGGTTCCGGTTTTATGAAAAAGGAAATATAATTGTATTCGCATTCCTTGTCTATTTTAATATAATTATTGGATTTTCTTTTTTAGTAATGGTAACCAGACTTATGTATTGGGCTATTAGTCTCTTAATAATTATTGCTTGGGTTCCTTTGTTAGAGAGAGTGGCTGAGATTATGCATACAAAATCGGATTTGCTTCGTGACAAAAACTGAAGGCTTTAAGATAAGCTATAGTGGGAAATCAATTGCTAAAAACACAATTTATAACCTGACTGGATATGGTATACCTTTATTAGTTGCGGTTGTTCTCATTCCCCCTCTTATTAAAGGTTTAGGAGACGAGAGATTTGGTATCTTAAATTTAGCCTGGATCGTTATAGGATACTTTAGTTTTTTCGATTTTGGAATTGGGAGAGGTCTTACTAAAATAATCTCAGAGAGAATTGGTACAAACCGGAAAGAGGAAATTCCTGATATTTTCTGGACATCATTTTTTTTAATGCTTGCAATTAGTTCTGTAGTTGCAACAGTACTTGCCTTTTTTATGCCACACATTGTTGAAATTTTCAATATTTCTAAAGGTATGTACACAGAAGTTTTAATGACGTTCTATGCATTAACTTTTGCAATACCAATAGTCTCAACTACAGCGGGTTTAAGGGGAGTTTTGGAGGCTTATCAAAAATTTAAAAATATTAATCTAATACGGATATTTCTTGGAATATTTACATTCCTTGGACCATTATTAGTTTTATTTATTATAAATAGTCTATTCTGGATCGTAGTTGTTATGATTTTGATAAGGATATTTGTGTGGGTTCTGTACCTTTATCAATGTTTTGTAATTAATGATAGCATTAAAAGGAAAATAGTTTTTAAGTTTGATTCAGTAAAACCGGTTCTAAAATTCAGTATGTGGATAACAATTGCAAATATAGTCGGTCCTATTATTGTAAATTCAGATAGATTTCTTATTGGGGCATTGGTTTCTGCTACAGCAATTACCTATTATGCAACACCTTACCAGATTATAACAAAAATTCTTTTGATACCCGGTGCCCTTTTAGGTGTTCTATTTCCAATTTTTTCGGCAAGTTTTCAAAGTGATCCTTCAATTGCAAGAAAGATATTTCTAAGAGCGGTTAAAATTATCTTCCTAATAATCTATCCAACCATATTGTTAGTTGTTACATTCGCTTATGATTTTATGCAATTGTGGCTTGGTGAAAAATTTGCCCTTAATAGTTCTTTAGTGCTTCAATTGCTCGCAATCGGAATATTAATGAATAGCATATCGATAGTTCCGAATAACTATTTTCAAGGAATCGGAAAACCAAAAATTCCAACTCTGATTAATTTAATTGAACTGCCTTTTTATATAACAGTAATGTTTCTTTCCATAAAAGGAGCAGGAATAAATGGTGCAGCAATGACATATATGGTGGCTGCTTCGATTGATGCTTTTGTAATGTGTACTGCGGCTTATATGATGGGAGTGTTAAAGATAAAACTGAAGTATATCATTATTTTATTCCTATTTCTGGCAATTAGTTTATCAGTTCCGTTTATGTTAAATGTTTTTTATATAAAGATAATATTTACAATTGGAATTATTTCTATCTTTAGTATGGTAACGTGGTTTTACATACTTTCAACCGACGAGAGAATTTTGTTAATCAACAAGTTGAAAATAACATTAAATATTAATTAATCTTATATATGAGTCTGGTAAAAATATTCGGAATTACTAGATTACATGAAATATAAATATGTTAAAAATAGCTGGAGTAGTTGTATTATATAATCCACAAAAGGACTTCGTTGAAAATATATTAGGTTATTTAAATCAGTTAGAGCTTTTATATATTGTAGAAAATTCGGAACGTTCTAATTCGATCGTGATTAGTGAATTAAAATTGAATAAAAATGTTCAGGAAATTGAAAGTCGTGGAAATATAGGATTAGCTGCTGCTCTTAATATAGCTGCGAACAGAGCTTTAACAGATGGATTTGATTTGTTATTAACAATGGATCAAGATAGCCGGATTTCTGATAAATACATTTTAACGATGCTTAAAGAATTTGAAAGAGATGACAAAATAGGCATTCTATCACCCTTCGTAGTACATAATAAAAATCCTAAGAAATCTATTAATACTGGAATAGAAAATGTAATGACAGCAATGACCAGCGGTAGTATCATAAAATTGTCAGCTCATCAAAAAATTGGAGGATATTTAGAAAAACTTTTTATTGATTACGTAGACAATGAGTATTGTCTAAGGATGAAAAACTTTGGTTTCAAAATTCAGAAACTTAATTCAGTTTATGTTTATCATGAATTAGGAAATGTGAAAACCAGGAAATTTTTATATAAAAAAGTTTTCCCCACAAATCATTCCCCTCTACGGCTGTATTATAGAACCAGAAACAGATTTTATATGTATAAGATTTATAAGAATAAGTTCCCTGAATATATTAAATTTGACAAATGGGTATTTTTAAAAGAAGTTTTTAAAGTTTTTTTATATGAAGAGAGAAAAATTGAGAAAATCAAAATGATTATTTTGGGTTATCTCGATTTTAAGAGAAACAAATTCGGGAAATATGTTGTAGACAAATAAAGTAATGTTAACTCTTAATAAGGAAATATAATATATGAGTATTCTAGTAACAGGCGGTGCCGGTTTTATTGGGTCACATGTTGTTGATCATTTGGTAAATGAAAATTACGATTTAATAGTTATAGATGACTTAAGCGGTGGATTTCTAGAAAACATTAATAAAAAAGCAAATTTCATTGAAGGGGATATATACGATTATCAATTGATAAAAAAGATATTTAGTGAAAACAAGATTGAGTATGTTTTCCATCTTGCAGCTTATGCCGCGGAAGGTCTAAGTCATTTCATAAAAAGATTCAATTATAACAACAATTTAATTGGAAGTATAAATCTCATAAATCAAAGTATAATTCACAAAGTTAAATGCTTTGTGTTTACCTCTTCAATAGCGGTTTATGGAAAAAACCAATTACCTATGACGGAAAATACTATTCCCCAACCCGAAGACCCTTACGGTATTGCTAAGTATGCAGTCGAACAGGAACTGAAGGTTTCACATAACATGTTTGGTTTGAACTATATAATCTTCAGACCTCACAATGTTTACGGTGAAAGACAAAATGTTGGGGATAAATACAGAAATGTAATTGGTATTTTTATGAACCAGATATTACAAAATAAACCACTTACTGTTTTTGGTGATGGAGAACAATCTCGTGCATTCAGCTATATTGGCGATGTAGCACCTGTTATTGCTAAATCTATTAAAATAAATCAAGCTTATAATGAAACATTTAATGTTGGTGCTGATACTCCATATACGATAAACCAACTTATCGATAAAGTTGAATTTGTTATGAAGGCAAAACCGGAGATAAGATATTTAGACCCACGGAATGAAGTTATTCACGCATATTCTTCACATAAAAAAGTGCAGGATGTTTTTAATATTAACAGCAAAACTGATTTCGAAACCGGTTTAATAAAAATGGCAGAATGGGTCAAAGAACATGGTGCTATGAAAACGAAGATGTTCAGTGATATTGAAATTGAAGAAAATTTACCACCAATATGGAAAGAAAATTAATTAAAAATATGAATTCAAATTATTTGATTATTCTTCTCAACTATAATAATTGGCAGGACACCATTGAGTGTATACAATCATTACAAAAAAGTGAAGTTAAAGGCGAAAACATTTTAGTGATTGAAAATTTCTCGACAGATGAGTCCTTCGAAAAGTTAAGATATGAAACGCCGGATGTTAAGATAATTCAAGCTAAAAAAAATCTGGGCTTTACAGGAGGTAATAATTTAGGAATCAAATACGCGTTTGAAAATAAATACGACTATGCTATTGTTCTTAATAATGATACTATAATCGACTCTCCAGATTCAATTAGAACATTGATAGAAGAAATGGATAATAATCCTGATATGACAATGGGTGCAGGCAGAATTTTTTACTACCCCGAAAAAGAAAAAATTTGGTATGATGGTGGGGGAGTGATTAACTGGAGGGGTGCCGCTTTTCATAATAATTTTCGTAAAGACAAAAATACAGTAATATTAAACGATGAAAATAGACAAACTAGTTTTATTAGCGGCTGTTATATGTGTATACGCCTAAGGGATCTTCCAGAACTGGGTTATATGGATGAGAATCTCTTTATTTATTTAGATGATCTGGAATATTCAGTTAGGGCCGCAAAAAAAAAACAAAAATTATACTATGTTCCCAAAGCAGTGATATATCATAAAGAAAGGGGACGTGGTAAACATTCCCCAAGGCTAATATATTATTCAATAAGAAATAGAAGAATAGTAATAAATCTTTATTTTGGGATTATTACTAAGGTCTATTTTGAACTGGTACTAATATTTAAGCGATTTATATGGTTTTTTACAAATAAGAAATATTATAAAATTTTAAATCAGGCTGTTAAAGATTATAATAAAAAGTATTTTGGACAGGCACCTGATAATATTAATTAAAAGATTTAACTCAGATAGAAACTGACCTTCTCAAAAATGAAAATAGTGGGGTTTATTGGGAAGAGTAATTTTGACAAATTAAACACGTCTACGCACTTTTTTAAAATAACAAAAAATGCAGAATACTGAATTTTCTAATATTATAGCTGTTATGTTGAATTGGAATGGTTACCAATATACGGTTGAATGTATTAATTCCCTAAAAAAAAGCACAATGCCATTTACAAAAATCTGCGTGCTAGACCAAGCATCTCCAGACGGTTCTGGAAGAAAGCTCAAAAAATTTTATGAAAGTGATAATCTTATTCATATTATTCTTAATAATAAGAATTATGGATTTGCAACCGGTACCAACATAGGCATTAAAAAGGCATTGCATATGGGTGCTGCAATGGTTTTTATTGTTAATAATGATACCATTGTTGATGAAAATTGCGTTCAGCATCTTTATGATGCACTATTATGTGATCCATTAGCTGGCGCCGCAGGTCCTGCAATAATGTATTATTCCAATCCTGGAAAAATCTGGCAGGCAGGTGGGTTCTTTAACAAACTAAAGATGGGCACTTCAGTACCGGCAAAAGGGAAAATGTTTTCTGAAATAAATAAAACTATAGAAGAAGTTGGTTATCTCACTGGATGTGCTCTACTTATTCCTGTTAAAACTTTTAATGAAGTTGGTTTTTTCGATCAATCATATTTTCTTTATAGTGATGATGTCGATTATAGTTTGAGAATTAAACGTGCTGGAATGAATATGTATTTCGTTCCCGAAGCAAAAGTATGGCATAAAATTGAAGACATTGCGGTTGACAGAAGTACACCCTTGGTTCTTTATCATTTAGCTCGCAGTTCTATAATAATGTTGCGTAAAAATTTTTCTGGTTTTGAAAAGCTGTACGGAATTTTTCTTCGATTCACTATCTATACATTATTTAGATGTTGGCAAATTATAAAAGGACAAAGAGGATGGGATTCGTATCTCGCTTGGTTTAAAGGGTTAATACATGGATTGTCGGTAAAAGTCGATAAATAATATTTATTCATTCCGCATTTTTGTTGTTGATCTATTCATACTTTTCTATCCTAAAATTATTATAGGTAAATTTTCCCTCAAAATATTTAGTTTTAGTACATGTACATTATAATTATCATTTTCATTTGTAGTCTTTTTTTTATACTTCACACATATATTTTCTACCCAATTAGTATAAAAATATTAGCTTTTTTTATTAGGAAGAATTACAAAACTGATGATAATTCCTTACCCAAAGTTTCTATTTTAATTTCAGCATATAACGAGGGAAAAGTTATACTGAAAACCTTAAATAATTTTTATGAACAAAATTATCCTAAAGAAAAATCTGAAATTATAATTGGCTCGGATGGTTCAACTGACAAAACAGAGGAAATTGTTTCTCAATTTATAGATCAACACTCAAATTTTGTTTTCATACCCTTTGAAAAAAGAAGAGGCAAGAAATTCGTTATTAATGATTTAGTAAAAGAAGCAACCGGGGATATTCTTGTTTTTTGCGATTCAAATACTATTTATAATAAAGATGCACTAAGTCAATTAATGAGGTTTTATGCTGATGAGAGGGTAGGTGGGGTTTCAGGTAGGTTGGAACTGATTGAAGAAACGGGTTTTACGGAAGCTGGGAATAAAGAAGCTGTATATTGGGAGTATGAATCCTGGATTAAAGAATGTGAGGGAAAGCTAGGAGCATTAATTGGCGCTAATGGAGGTATCTACAGTATTAGAAAAGAATTTTTTATGCCTATGCCTGAATATATTTCAGTCGTAGATGATTTATATCTTTCGCTGAAAGTTATTGAAATGGGTAAGGATTTTTTGTATTGTAAAAAAGCTTTGGCAAAGGAAATTTTAGCGCCGTCGGTAAAATGGGAGTTTGAAAGAAAGGTCAGAATAATTCCCCGAAGTTTTGAAACAATTAAACAGGTAAAAAGTTTATTATTTAACAAACGAGTGATTGTGAGTTATGGACTGTGGTCACACAAGTTGATTAGATGGTTAACACCTTTACTTTTTATACTGCTTTTATTATCAAATATAATAATATCGTTTAACAGTTTAAATATATTTTATGATATATTTTTAGCTCTTCAAGCATTCGTAATTACTTGCGGTGTTGTCGGTTATTTATTTTCTTTGAAAAATATTAATATTAAAATATTTCAATTAACTTATTACTTCTTTGTAACAAACTATGCACTGTTAAAAGGATTCTATAAATATATCACTAAAAAATATAAACCGACATGGGAACCTACTCCAAGATAGTCATCATCCACAAAAAATAAATTGAACAAAACAACCGAAAAAATATTAATTCTTCTTTTCGATTTTCTCACCATCAACTTTGCATGGGTATTCTTTTTTTATATCAGGATTCAATCGGGATGGTTTCAGATTATTACCATGCCCGAAGTGTTTATTACGATGTTCGTGGTGTACGTTTATTGGGTTGTTGTCTTTACTTTTGTTGGTATGTACCGCACCTGGTTCGCTTCCTCCCGCTTTGATGAAATTTCGACTCTTTTCAAATCCACCTTCGTTGGAATATTTTTTCTTTTCGGTATTATCTTTATCGATGATTACATCCATAATTTTCAATCCAACACAAGAATCTTGATTTTTATTTATTGGGGATTGCTTGTGTTTTTTGTTGGCTCCGGCAGATTGGCTATCCGCAGTTTTCAGAGGAGACTTCTTGTTAAGGGTATCGGAAGACGGAATGCTGTTATTGCCGGATACAACCAGAAATCAAGGGAGGTTCATGATCAAATCATCGATCATCCGGCATTAGGTTTCGACGTAGTTGCATATACTTCCGTTAATCCAATGCATGTTGGTAAGTTTTATAAAGATATCGAGGTACTTGGGACGATTGATGATATCGTTTCTGTTATTGAAAAGACGGACTCGAAGGAAGTGATTATTGCTTTCGAAAGAGAAGATCACGATAGGCTGGTTGGTGTCATTTCAGCCATTGAACCCAGAAAAGATGTGGGACTAAAAATTGTTCCGGATCTTTATGAAATACTCAGTGGGCAGGCAAAGACTTCACAAATCTATGGAATGCCGCTCATCGACATAATGCCTGAACTGATGCCCGAATGGGAAAAAAAATTAAAAAGGCTTCTTGATATTGTTTTGTCGTTACTGATATTGATCATCACCTTACCTGTAGCCATATTGACTGCCGTTGCGATAAAATTAGATAGTTCTGGTCCGTTGCTTTTCAAACAGGAAAGAAGCGGAATGAATGGTGAATCCTTTAAAATACTTAAATTCAGATCTATGGTTAAGGATGCCGAAAAATTAAGCGGTCCGGTCTGGTCCACAAAAAATGATCCGCGAGTAACAAAAGTTGGAAGAATTTTAAGGCGAGTAAGGTTGGATGAAATCCCGCAAATGTTCAACGTTCTTAAAGGTGAAATGAGCATGGTCGGTCCAAGACCGGAAAGACCATTTTTTGTGGAAAAGCTCGCATTGGAAATTCCTTATTACAAAAGAAGATTAAAAGTCCGTCCTGGCATAACAGGTTGGGCACAAGTAAAACATAAATATGATGAGTCGATTGAAGACGTTAAAGTAAAGCTCCGGTACGATCTTTTTTACATTGAGAATATGTCGCTTCGTATGGATTTTAAGATAATAATAAGAACTATATTTGTTGTACTTTTTGGCAAAGGTCACTTCGGTAAATAATAAAAATATTGATTCATTTGAAATGGATTCATGGAAAATAAAAAAGCGTTAGTTATAATACCCACATATGATGAGCTGGAAAATATTCCAAAGCTTATACCCGAAGTTCTATCGAAAAATGAAAATATCGATGTATTAATTGTCGATGATAATTCCCCCGATGGAACAGGAGATTTTGTTGAATCTGAATCGAAGAACAACCCACGCGTAAAATTAATCAGACGTGAAAAAAAACTTGGTTTGGGCACAGCCTATATTACCGGGTTCAAATATGCTCTTGAAAATAACTACGATTATATCTTTGAGATGGATGCCGATTTTTCGCACAATCCCAAAATGATCCCCAAGTTTTTGAAGGAAATAAAAAAGGCTGATGTAGTGTTGGGAAGCAGGTACAAAGATGGTGTAAATGTGGTGAATTGGCCAATGAGGAGATTGATGTTAAGTATGTTTGCAAACCTTTATACTAAGATAATTACGGGATTGCCGGTGCGCGATGCAACTGGTGGATATAAATGCTTCAGAAGAGAAGTTTTGGAAGCCATTAATCTGGATGCTGTTAAATCCAATGGTTATGCCTTTCAGATTGAAATGACTTATAAAGCCTGGAAGAAAGGCTTTAAGATAAATGAGCTTTCGATAATTTTTATAGATAGAATAAAAGGCACATCGAAAATGTCCAGGAAAATTGTACGCGAAGCCATCATGATGGTTTGGAAACTAAGATTCTGGAGTTTATTCGGAATGCTTAAATAGGTGAATATTTGGATCTTTCAATAATAATAGTGAATTATAACGTTAAGGAGTTTTTACAAAATCTCCTTAATTCTATTGAAAAAGCTTCGATAAACATAACTAAAGAAATTATCATTGTAGACAATGCATCGGACGATGGAAGTATTGAATTCCTGAAAGAAAAATTCCCTTCAATACTACTTATCGAAAACAAAAAAAATGTAGGATTCGGGAAGGCTAACAACCAGGCGCTCAAAATTGCAAAAGGAAAATTTATACTTCTTATTAATCCTGATGCCGTCGTTGGTGAAGACACATTCAATGAAATGATCTCCTTCTTTGAAAACAATCCTTCAGCAGGATTAGCAGGATGTAAAATCTTAAATCCTGATGGAACGTTACAGCTTGCGTGCAGGCGAAGCTTTCCAGGTCCATGGACATCCTTTTGTAAGGTAACAGGCTTAAGCAGCTTGTTTCCCCAAAGCAGATTATTTGCCCGCTATAATCTTACTTATCTCGATACAGAAAAAACTTATGAAGTGGATGCTATATCCGGTTCATTTATGATGATGAGAAAAGAAGTGCACGATAAAGTTGGCGGCTTCGATGAGAAATTTTTTATGTATGGTGAAGATCTGGATCTATCCTACCGAATTCAGAAAGCAGGATACAAAGTATTTTATGTGCACACAACTCAGATAATTCATTACAAAGGAGAAAGTACAAGAAGAAGCAGTCTTGATGAAACAAAGGTTTTTTATAATGCTATGCACTTGTTTGTTAAGAAACATTTTTCGAGTTCATTTATTATTATGGCTATTCTTCAATCTGCGATTGTTGTAAGAAGTATCTTTGCGTTTCTCGGCAAAAGAAAATTATCAATTCTTTCCGCAGTATTAGATTTTATTCTTTTTGATTTGTGTCTGTTTATTGCCGAACGCATTTATATAAGTTACTCAAACTGGTCCGGTTTTGAGGCTTATCACTATATTATTATTTATTCAATTCCGGCATTTATACATTTACTTATTTCATCCGCCGCGGGAGTTTATAAAAGAGACAGACTTTCTGTACTGCGTAATCTTCTTTCTGTTGCTGTCAGCTTTATTATTCTTTCCTCTACGACTTTCTTCTTCAAACAATTTGCTTACAGCAGGGCGGTTGTTCTTATCGCGTATCTTTTATTAATCTTCATTACAACTTTTTGGAGGATAATCCTTAAGCTTTTCTTCAGAGTAGGCGTCAATGTGGACGACATTAGAAAAAGGAAAACATTGATCGTCGGTACAAATTCTCACGCAATTCATATTGCCGAGAAGCTTAAACTAAAAAGAACAGATTACCATAGTGTTACAGGATTGATAGGAAAATCTCACAGTGATTTAGGAAAAAAGTTTGAGGATTTTGAAGTGATCGGAAGTCTTGAGAATATCAAAAGAGTAATAAAGCAATACAAAATAAGTGAAGTGATCTTTTCCTCTGAAGAATTGAGTTATGGTGAAATGATGGCTGTTGTATCGAACAATCAAAATGAACCGGTTGAATTCAAGATTAGCGGCACGGGTCTGGATTTTATTATAGGGAAGACATCGGTTTCGATGATCGATGATATCCCATTAATCGATGTTCATTACAACATTTCCGGCACCATTCTTAGGATAATAAAACGTCTGTTCGATTTTTCATTAGGATTGTTTGTTTTGTTTTTCATCTATCCTTTCATATATTTAATTTCTAAGCTGAGTAAAAAGAAGACTGATTTTAGATCATTTATTCTGGCAATTCCTGCTGTTATTGTTGGAAAAATGAGTTTTGTCGGTCCGAAAGATGAACGGAACGAAAGCAATATATATATGGGTAAAAAAGGACTTACTGGTTATTGGTACGTCGATTCTGCTGCCGGGATAGAGTCTGATAAGCTGGATTTTTATTATGCTAAAAATCAAAGCATCTGGCTCGATCTCGAAATTCTCGGTCGTTCGATAAATAAAATGTGGAGTAAAATAGATTAGCAATGGGAAAAACGATATTGGATTTTGAAAAGCCTATTTTCGAACTCGAAGAAAAATTAGAGGAGATGAGAGAATCTTCAGGCAGTCTGAAGATTGAAAAGGACATTGTAAGACTTGAAGGAAAAGTTGCCCAGTTAAAGGAAGAATTATACAGGGGCTTAACAAGATGGCAGCGTGTACAGTTAGCCCG
>Ga0210133_1000584_pt1 | contig 12212 bp, 8 predicted proteins | sample Joice_ThreeSqC_D_2_FD_184874 | JGI IMG/M metagenome (GOLD analysis project Ga0210133, IMG submission 184874) | Wetland microbial communities from San Francisco Bay, California, USA, that impact long-term carbon sequestration - Joice_ThreeSqC_D1... | ecosystem: Environmental > Aquatic > Marine >...
GCTCAGCGAGACCTTCGAGATCACCACCATCACCCGTCCCTTCGTGAAAGCCTACGTCGGGTTGACCAAGCACGCCGATCTCGCCGCCTTGCTCGACAAAGGCAGGGAAGACGACTTCCATGCGTATGCCCACGGGCGCGAGATCATCGACGTGCTTCGGGACTTCCCGCCCGGCGAGATGTCCGCGCAAGCTTTCGCAGGCATGCTGCGGCGACTGCAACCTCGTCTGTACTCGATCGCGTCGAGCTTGCTCGCCCACGAGGAGGAGGTCCACCTGCTCGTCGGGCTCACGCGCTACGACAGTCACGGGCGCACGCGCCACGGGGTGTGCTCGGGATACCTGTGCGAACGGCTCGGCGATGACGAACCCTTGCGCGTTTACCCCTCGCCCAATCCCGGGTTTCGACTGCCGGAGAACCCGGACGCGCGCATCATCATGGTGGGTCCTGGCACCGGCATCGCTCCCTTCCGCGCCTTCGTGGAGGAGCGCGAGGCCCTCGGGTGCCGCGGTCGCAACTGGCTGTTCTTCGGCGAGCAGCACTTCGCCACCGACTTCCTCTACCAGGTGGAATGGCAGCGCTGGCACAAGTCCGGGGTGCTCTCGCGACTCGACCTCGCCTTCTCGCGGGATCAAGCCGACAAGATCTACGTGCAACATCGCATGCGCGAGGCCGGGCGCGATCTCTACGCCTGGCTCCAGGATGGCGCGCACCTCTACGTGTGCGGCGACGCGGGCAGCATGGCCGCCGATGTGCACGAAGCCCTCATCGCCATCGTGGAAAAGGAAAGCGGCAAGGACCGCGAGGCCGCCGTCGAGTACGTCGAGAAGCTCCAGGCGAGCAAGCGCTATCAGCGCGACGTGTATTGATGTCACCGCGTGAAGGTCTTCCATGAACAGCGACAAGCAACCCGCCCCCGGCAGCCACGAGAACGAATTCATCAAGGATGCGAGCAACTACCTGCGCGGCACCATTCGCCAGGGCCTGGGCGATGCCATCACCGGCGGCATCGCGCCGCAGGATCAGCAACTCCTCAAGTTTCACGGCATGTACCAGCAGGACGACCGTGACGTGCGCCTGGAACGGCAGCACCAGAAGCTCGAACCCCTGCACAGCTTCATGGTGCGCATCCGCATGCCCGGCGGCGTCTGCACCACCGGGCAGTACCTCCAGCTCGATCGCCTGGCGCGCGAATACGGGGGCGGCTCGCTTCGTCTGACCACGCGGCAGACCTTCCAGCTCCACACGGTTCCCAAGCGCCACCTGCGCCGGACCATCCAGGCGCTTCACACGGCGCTGCTCGACAGCATCGCGGCCTGCGGCGACGTCAACCGCAACGTGATGTGCAATCCCAACCCTTTCCTTTCCGCGCTGCACGGCGAAGTCTACGCATGGACCAAGCGCATCAGCGAGCACCTGCTGCCGCGAACGCACGCCTACCACGAGATCTGGCTGGGCGAGGATCTGGTCGCGGGCGGCGAGCCCCCCGACGACGAAGAGCCCATCTACGGCAAGCACTACCTGCCAAGAAAGTTCAAGATCGCAATCGCGGTTCCGCCGAGCAACGACGTGGACGTGTTCGCCAACGATCTCGGCTTCATCGCCATCGCGCAAGACGACCGCTTGGTCGGGTTCAACGTGAGCGTGGGCGGCGGCATGGGCATGTCCCACGGCGAAAAGGCCACCTACCCCCGCCTGGGCGACGTCGTCGGATTCTGCGCCCCCGACGAGGCCATCGCGGTCGCAGAGGCGGTGTTGACCGCGCAGCGCGATTTCGGCGACCGCAAGGACCGCAAACACGCCCGCCTCAAGTACACCATCGACGAGCGCGGTCTCGACTGGTTCAAGGGCGAGGTCGAACGCCGCATGGGTCATGCTCTCGCCCCGGCCCGCGACTTCGTCTTCGACGACAACGGCGACCGGCTGGGCTGGGCCAAGGGCGTGGGCGACACCTGGCACTTCACGCTCTTCATCATGAACGGTCGCATCCGCGACGAAGGCGACCGGCCCTTGCTGACAGCCCTGCGCGAGATCGCGCAAGTGCACGACGGCGATTTCCGCATGACGGGAAACCAGAACCTGATGATCGCCAACGTCAGCGAGAGCAACAAGCAACGCATCGACGGCTTGCTCGAACGGTATGGGCTGGCAGGAGGAGACAGGCACACCAGCCTGCGCCTGCACGCCATGGCCTGCGTGGCCTTTCCCACGTGCGGTCAGGCCATGGCCGAATCCGAACGCTACCTGCCCGGCCTGCTCGACAAGCTCGACGGGGTCATGCGCGCCGCCGGCCTCGAAGGCGAGCCCATCGTCATCCGCATGACCGGCTGCCCGAACGGCTGCGCCCGCCCTTATCTCGCCGAGATTGGGCTGGTCGGCAAGAACCTGGGCAAGTACAACCTCTACCTGGGTGGCGGATTCGCCGGCCAGCGCCTGAACAAGCTCTATCGCGAGGGCATCGCCGAGGAGGAAATCCTCGCGACCCTGACGCCTATGATCCAGCGATTCGCCAGCGAACGAAATTCCGGCGAGCGCTTCGGCGACTTCGTGATTCGCGCCGGCTACGTCAAGCCCACGGTTCAGGGCAAGGACTTCCACGACTGAGGCGCGCTCTCAGTAGTCGCATCCCTGGCCCGCCTGCATACCGACCCGAGGGTCGACGCACGTCAGGCATTGCATGACGACCTTGGTTCCATCCGGCATGCTCACACCGGGCTTGCGTACGACGTTGACCATCTGACTGGGGGCCGAGGGCGACGCCGGGCAGCGCGCGGCCGTGTCTTTCTCCTCAGCGCTCCCGTTCAGGTCGCCGAATTTCACCTCCCAACAGTCGGGTGTCCGCGCGGCGTCGCACGCCGGGAGCGAGGCTGGACTTTCGTCGTAGACGACGCGGGTATTGCCGGTCGCGTCCTGCACCGCGCGCGGTACGCGGTAGGCGACGCGACAGTCGGCCTGCAAGCCAGGCGCGTCGCTCGTGTCGACCAGCTTGAAGGGCACGCACAGGTTGTCCATCTTGTCGATCAGCGCCTTCCCAATCCCCGCCATGGCCGGGCCGAAGTCCGATTCGCAGATGCTGTAGGCCAGGCGGCTTTGCGGTGGGAACTCGTTCAGGAAGGCATCGATGCGCAAGCCGCCGGTGGCCCCGTGCTCTGCCGCGGTCTTGTCGAAGCCGGATCCCGTCGGCGGGTAGTCGGGGTCGTAACAGACGGGCCAGTAATCGTAGACCTCGGCATCGGCGGTACCCGGCATGGGATTGGGGACCATGTCGATCTTGTACGTGGGCGGGGAGGTGTCGCCAGCGCGCGGTGTTCCGTAGATGGCGGCAACCAGGATCTTGTCGTCCGCCTCCTGCCCGCCACCCTTGAGCTGCTTGACCGCGTTGGCGAGATCGCTGACCTTCTCCAGCGGATTGCAGGCGGTGGCAACGGAGGTGTCGACCTGGGAGGAATCGCAGGTGGCATCGGTTCTGGCTCGGCAGGATTCGTACGGGACGGAGACGGACGCGGTCGTCGGGAAGGCCAACTGAGTGTTGTCGCACTCATGCGCGCGGGTGGCGCAACGAAGGCTCCAGGCCTCCGTTCGCACGAAGTCGTTGAACATCGCGGAGTCGGCAGGCGCCGTGCAGTCGTCCTCGTCGGTGAGCAGCACGATGCCGAGATAAGCCTCAGACCGCAGGAAATCCAACTGGACCTTGTTGTCGTCCAGGTAGAAGGCCCACTCGAGCGCGCCGAGCTGGTGTTCGAACCCACAGCCGGCGACTCCGACGTTGCCGGCCAGGCAACCAAAGACCTCGCTGACGTCACCCGTGAAATTTACCGGCTGGTTCTTGGTGTACTCGAGCCACCGGGCATCCGGATTGGCGCCACACCCGGCGGCGTCGCGCATCTGGAAATGGCCCCGATCGCCGTACGCCCCCGAACCACTACACTGCGCGGATACGCCAGCGCCGAGATCGCTGTCCAGCACGGCGATGCGCAGATCTGGCAGCGTATGGTCGAGCGGATCGCGTAGCGCTTCGATCAGCCTGGGAAACTGCGCCTTCAACTTGTCCTGCTTGGGTTTCATGGAGGGTGAGTTGTCGACCATGAAGATCAGGTCGAGGTGGCGCATCGGCACGATGGTGATCTGGGCGTCGCTTTCCTGGACTGCCTCTGGATCCGGCTGCATGAGCGGATGCGACGTGCACGCCCCCGACGAGACGAGCGCCCCGAAGAGCCACATCGTGCAACCAACGGAGCGCGAGACTGAATGGCGAGACCGAGTGCGAGTTGTCATGGCAGCCCTCCTTCATCCCGCCAGAGCAAGAGTCGTGCCCCCGCCGACAAACGCGAAATTCGGCCTTGCAGGCTCTCGGCGCGCGTGGCACTGCCAACCCTGGTTGGCACTTGCCACACCACGGTTGGCAGCTTGCCTTCTCCTGGGAAGGAGATCGGCCGACTTGCCCCGACCTAGCTTTGATAGGCCGGCGCGAACACCTGCTTGGCGAAGGTCTCGAAGGTGGTCGGGGCGAATTCCAGCGGCCCGCCTTCCTCGGGGGCAACCAATCCCTGTCCAGCCCCTCGTTGCATTTCCATGTACACCGACACGACCGCGGGTGGCAACCCCGCCTGTAGCATGCCCTTCTCGGAATCTTCGAGGGAGAGTTGCACGTAGCCAACCTGCTTGCCGATGGCCTGCCCGAGCGTAGTGACCAGCTCGGTCTGCGATACATCCTTGGGCCCCAGCAGGTGAACCACGCTCTTGCCGGAGAAATCGAGTCGATCGAGTCGACCACCGGCGTAGTCGCCGATGTCGGACGAGGCGATCATGCGCACCGCAGCCTGCGCCGGCATGGGGCTGCCATAGATCCCCTTGGCCTTGATGGTGCCCATGCCCATGAACACGTTCTCCATGAAGAACCCCGCGCGCAGGAAGAGCGCATGGAGGTTGGCAATCTTTCTCAGTCGCCCCTCGAATTCGTGGAGCCCCACGATGGGCCCGGTGCCCTGGCTGTGGTGGGCTCCGATGCTGCTGAGAAGCACCACGTGACCGACGCCAGTTGCCTCGATGCCGCTGACCAGGGCTTCGGTCACGCGTTTCTGGTAAGCGCGAAAATCCGGGGCGGCCATGTTGGGCGGGATGAGCAGGTAGGCGGCCTCTGCACCTGCAAGCGCGTCGCGAACGAAACGACCGTCCTGGATGTCGCCGACACATTCCTCTGCCCCGGCCTTGACCAGTGCGGCCAGCTTCTCGCGCTGGCGGCCGACCACGCGAACCTTCTTGCCACGCTTGAGCAGGTAAGCCGCGGCGGCTCCCCCGGTGTGCCCTGATGCTCCGAAAATCGTGATCATCGTCAATCCCCCTTGAAGCGAACGCGCGAAACCTGCCACGCAAAAGCGGACTAGGCAAAGCAGGTTTTGTCCGACAGGTGGACGCCGGGACCATTCCGCGCCACGATGCCGAACCAGGCAGAAGGGTTCGCACATTATGGTGACAACCACGGATCTCGACGACGACTCGCGCCGGCAAGTGGTGGCCGTGACCGGGGCTTCCGGCCATCTCGGCGCGAACCTGGTGCGCGCGTTACTGGCTGAGGGCCGGCGCGTGCGTGTGCTGATTCGCGAGAGCAGCCAGGGCGTCGAGGGTCTCCACGTGGAGGTAGTCCGCGCCGACGTGCTCGATCGAGGCAGCCTGGAGAGAGCCTTGGCCGGCGCGACGACCGTGTACCACCTGGCCGCCAGGCTTTCGGCGGGCTGGGATTCGGCCGACAAGGTCCACCAGGTCAACGTGATCGGCACGCAAAACGTGATCGAGGCGTGTCTCGCCGCCCGCGCGCGCCGAATGATTCACTTCAGCTCGATCCAGGCACTCTCAGCACGACCCGGCCAGGAGACCATCGACGAAGATTCCCCGCTCGTGCGACCCGGCGAGCGCGGTCGTGGCGCCTACGATGTGGCAAAGGCCGAGGCCGAGCACAGCGTGCTTGCGGCTCGCGATCTCGATTCGGTCATCGTCAATCCAACCGCGGTCATCGGCCCCTGGGACTTTCCGCCTTCACCGATGGGAGAGATCTTGCTGGCCCTCGCGCGCGGCACCCTGCCCGCCCTGATCTCGGGCGCCCGCCACGATTTCGTCGACGCTCGCGACGTCGTCGCCGGGGCGCTGGCAGCGGAGCGGCGGGGGCGCCGGGGACAGCGCTACGTGCTCTCGGGCACCCCACTGTCGCTCGTGGACCTCGCGCGGCGGTGGTCGCAGGTGACCGGCAGGCCAGCGCCTCGATTCGTCGCCCCCATGTGGCTGGCAAGACTGGCGGCTCCCATCGCGCCGTCCTGGGCCCACGTGCGCCACCGTCGCCCCCTGTTCACGTCGGAATCCCTGCGAATCCTGCGCGCCGGGCACTTGGTCAGCCGCCGCAAGGCCGAGTCCGAGCTTTCTTACCAGCCGCGGCCCATCGAAGAAACCCTGCGCGACCTTCACGCGTGGATGAAGCACGAAGGCAGGCTGTGAACCCCTCCGCATCGACCTATTTCGCGATCTGGACGACATGGTCCGTGGTCGCCATCGGGGTCGTGCCCTACTTGCTCCTGCGGCCTGCGCCCTATGGCAGGCACGGCAGGCCGGGATGGGGCCCTGTGGTTTCGGCCAAGCTCGCGTGGCTGCTCATGGAGGCACCCTCGCCGCTCGGCATGGTCCTGCTCTATCTCCTCGGCCGCAACGTGGGCGAGCCAGTGGCGTCCGTGTTCCTCGGACTGTGGCTTTGCCACTACGTCTATCGCGCCTTCGTCTTTCCCATGCTCCTGCCGAGTACCGCGCGCCCCATGCCCGCGATCGTGCTTGCCGCGGGGGCCTTCTTCAACATCGTGAACGCCTATCTCAACGGCTGCTGGCTGTTCTTCCTGGCGCAGCCGCGAGCGTCCACCTGGCTGACCAGTCCGCGCTTCGTCGTCGGCGCGATCCTGTTCTTCGGTGGACTTGCCTTGCACGTTCTTGCCGACCGGGCCTTGCGCCGGCTCAAGAGCAGCACACCGGGGGACTATTCCCTTCCGCGCGGACCGCTCTTTCGCTTCGTCTCGTGTCCGAACTACTTCGGTGAAATCGTCGAGTGGTGTGGTTTCGCGCTTTGCACATGGTCGCCTGGCGGACTGATCTTCGCCGTATGGACCGCCGCCAACCTGGTCCCGCGCGCGATTCACCACCACCACTGGTACCGGGAACACTTCGCCGACTATCCGCGCCCGCGCCGAGCCGTCATCCCCTTCTTGCTCTAGCCAGCCGGTGTGGGGGCCATCGATTCCGACAAGTGACCGGCCGCACTTGCCCCATCCACGATCGCGCCGTCCAGACATCCACCCGATTGCTGGGTTGGGACCCGTTCACCTATAATCTTGCACATGACATCGAAGACTAGCTTGTTGGTAGGTGTGGCAGCAGGGATCGCGCTGGTTGGCGGCTGCCAGAGCACCAATTCGGAGAACGTCAAGACAGCCGGCATTGCGGCAGCCTTCCGCACCACCGATGCGCTGTCTGGCAACGTCGCCGCGCACGCCCAATTCAAGATCGGAAGCAGCTACATCGATCTCAGCGGTGGCGACGCGCTCTACTGCGACGGGGTCAAGCTGGGCAAGAGCGAAGGCGCCTTCAACGAGATCAACTACGACGCCACGGTGGCACGACGTGCGCCCGGCGACCTCTACGTGTTCGAGTTCGTGCGTCCAAACACCGGTGAGGATCACGCGAGCTACGCCATCGCGCCCCAGCCGGTCGTCATCACGGCGCCCAGCAACGGCACCACGGCCCTGTCCAGTGCGCCCCTGGTGGTGAGCTGGGCCGCGGCCACCCAGGGCGGCATCAGCATCTCGGTCACCGGCTCGGGCGTCAACAGCCGGCTGTACAGCGTAAGCGCCGATGGGGGCACCTACACCATCGCCGCCAATGATCTTAGATGCGCGGACAACCTGACCGCCTGCAACGGCGCGCTGACCGTCACGCGCACCGTGGTGGGCTCGGGCGACCCCGACTTCGAGTCGGCCAGCGTCGAATCGATTTCCAGCGCGAGCCTCGACATCCAGATCAAGATGTAGCCACCGCGATCGGCACCCTCTCGCACAGCCCTCGCTTCATCCTTCGCAGCTCTCAACCGGGCTTGTCGTCCTGGAACTCCGGGTAGTGCTTGCTGGCACACTCTGGGCATAGCCCGTGGGAGAAGGCCGCCTGCGACCGATCCGAGATGTACCGCTCGACCGACTGCCAGCGATCCTCCCGATCGCGAATCCTTTTGCAGAATGAACAAATCGGCAGAATGCCCTCGAGGGCCTTGACCCTTTCACGCAGCCGCTGGGCGACGCCGGCCCGCCCCGCGAGGAACGCCAGCAGGATGAGAGCGGCGATTCCGACAGCCCCGCTGATCAACACCTCGGGAAAGACCACGTGCATCCGCCACGAGGTGGACTCGACGACGACTCGCGCCGCAGGCAACCCCATGGCAAGCAAGGTGGCGGTCTTCGCGAAGCCATGCCATCCCGCCACCACGACGGGAAAGGCGAAGAAGACGGGACCACGAACGTGCGGTCCGGAAGCAACATCCGCCACCAGGATCGCGGCACCCATGGCCAAGGCCCAGGTCCCCGCCCAGGTTCTCAGGTTGTCTCGCCAAAACTGTCGTATTCGCATGGGCAAATCAGGTGGCCCCTGCTCAAAGTAGACCACGCGCATCCGCCCCTCGCCAATGAAGGGCCGTCCAGAACGGCGCAGCCCGCCCCGCCCCAGGGATGCGTGGGGTGGCATCGCTGGACCTTTCCCAATCGGCGCGAGCCGTGCTATCACTTCCCCTCGCTTCGCGCGAGTAGCTCAGTTGGTAGAGCATCGGCTTCCCAAGCCGAGGGTCGCGGGTCCGAGTCCCGTCTCGCGCTCAGTTCGGAGCGGCCATGAGCTCGCGCTCGGCTTCGCGCAACAGGCGCCGCCAGTCGGGATCGGCCGGCACCGCGGCCACGGCCTTGCGGTACATGCGAACGGCGTCTCCGATGCGGCCCAGCCGGCGCAGCAGATCGCCATAGTCCACCAGGGTCTGGTGGCAGCCGTCGCGATCGTGGCGCAGGGCCAGCTCGAAGAGATCGGCGGCGCGATCGTCGTTGCCCGCGCGACTGTGCGCGATGGCGGCTTGGTGCAGGATGAAGTGGTCCTCGGGCTCCATGCGCACCGCCCGGTCGTAGGATTCGGCGGCCTCATCGTGACGGCTCATCTCGGCCAGGATGTCGCCCCGAATGGCGGCGACCATGAAGGCGTCTCCTCCACGATCCTCCGCGGCGAGCGCCATCTCCAGGGCCTCGCGCGAGCGCCCCTGTTCGAGCAACGCCTGCGCCAGCTTGGCGCGCGCCAGGGCGTAGCTCTCGTCGCGCTTTAGAGCCTCACGGTAGGCCTCCTCGGCCTTGCCCGGCTGGCGGGCCTCCATGAAGGCATCGCCGAGCTCGCGCCAGCCATCGACCAGCGCGGGATTCAGCTCCGTCGCGCGGCGGGCAGCGTCCAGCGCTCCGCGATCCCTCGTCGCGTTGAGGGCTTCGGCAAGTACCGCCTGACAGATGCCGAGATCCGCCCGTTCACCCACTGCTATTCGTGACTGGCGCACGGCCTCGTCCAGGTCGCCCTGTTCGAGCGACTCGCGAGCCTTGAGCAGGGCGCGCAGGGCCGTCACCAGCCCGGGCGTACACGGCGTCAGGCGCTGCAGATCCTCGTCACCGACGACCAGGGCCGCCACCACGCGGGCCGCCAGTTCCGCGCGCTGGGCATCCCCGAGCACGAGAGCACGTAGGGTCTCGCCCCGCCAGTAGGCGCCCGTGGACGCGGCGGCGCCGCCCAGCGCCCCGATCGCGCGCTGCCTGGCCTTGTCGTCCCCGCGTTCGCTCGCGAGCACGAACAAGATCGCGGCGGCATCCAAACGCGCGTCGTCGTCGCGTGCGGTGAGCGGATCCAGCCCGAGGGCGTCCTCGATGGCGGCCAGCGCCCGTCCGGTTTCGTTCTTGTCGAGAGCGCGCAGCGCGACCTGGATGACCAGCGCGGGGCCGGGCGGGCTGGCGCAGCGCAGGGCTTCGTCGAGGACGGCGTCGATTTCGCCCTTGCGGCCGCTGTCCTCGAGAAAATCCATGAGGTGAACCCAGTGCTCGGCCAACCCGGGATCCCGGCGGCAAAGCTCGCGAGCGAGCAAGAGCGGATCGGCCCCCTCGCCCATCGCGATCTCGCCGAGGCACGCCGACAGAAATCGCAGAAAGCTGCTCCCCACCCTGTCTACGCTGCGATCGCCGACTTCCACGACCGGCTGCTCGCCCTCCGAGGTCGCCTCGAAATCGAGAGCGAAGATACGCGAACCGCGCCGCGCAACGGGCCACAGCCCCTTCCAGTCAGGCGGGTGACCAGCCTCGCGCAAGACACGCTGGCTTTCCTCGAAGCCGAGCAGATGCAGGTACACCGGGTCCTCTGCGTCGCAAGCCAGGTCGGCATCGGGTATCGCGCCGCCCGGCTGGCTGTCCGCCTGGGGACGCGCCAAGTGGCCACCGTCGTAGCGGCCGGCGAAGGCGGCGTACCCGGCCGAGACAGCGGCCGAGAACGTGGCCCTGAGCTTGCGCACGCGCGCCTCCCCACCGGCAGCCTTGCTGAGCTCACAGCCAGGGATCTGCCCACACTGTTCCTCGATCTCCAGCAATAACGTGCGTACCGGGTCGGCCATGCAGGGGATATACGCAGGTGAGCCCGGGCGATCAAGACATACCGAAGGCGTATCTCCCCGACTTCTTGACCCGAGACACTCCGTGCGTCACAGTGTCAGAGCCTGAGGTTCGTTGCTACACGAAGGCTCGCCCCTGGGACAAGTCGCCGTGTAGGATGGGCTTCGCTTCGAGGCGGATGAATGGCGAAGGTACTGCTTTGCGACGATGAAGAGGCCCTGGTGCGGGGAATGGCCAGACTTCTTCGGTCTGCCTCTTACGACGTGGTCATCGCCGACGGCCCAGGCGGGCTCGATAAGCTCGACCGCGACAGCTTCGACGCGGTGGTGACGGACCTGCGCATGCCCGGTGTGGATGGGTTCGGTATTCTCGACGCCGTTCGCACGAAGTCGCCTTCGACGCCGGTCATCGTCATGAGCGGCAGCGCGGAGGTGACCGACGCGGTGCGAGCCATGCGGTCCGGGGCGCGCGACTTCCTGGTCAAGCCGGTCGACCTCAAATGCCTGGAGGAGGCGCTCTCCGCCGCGCTGGGCTTCTCGCGCAACCTGACCCCCGTCGTCGTTCCCGACCCCCTCGCTTGGCGCGACCGAAATGCCCCCTGGCTGCTTGGCGACGACCCCGCGATGCAGAATGTGTTTTCCCTTCTCGCCCAGGTGGCGGACACCGACTGTACCGTCCTCATCACCGGTGAATCTGGAACCGGAAAGGAACTGGTCGCCCGCTCGCTGGTCGCCGGGTCGGCGCGGTCCAAGAAAGCATTCGTGGCCGTCAACTGCGCCGCCATTCCCGCGGGACTGGTGGAATCGGAGTTGTTCGGACACTCGCGCGGCGCCTTCACTGGCGCGACTTCCTCACGCCAGGGGCGCTTCGCCGAGGCAGACGGAGGTACCATCCTGCTCGACGAGATTGGCGAGATGGACCCGGCGGTGCAGACCAAGCTGCTGCGTCTGATTCAAGACGGCGTGCTGCGCCCGGTAGGCGACGAGGTTGACCAGCGCATCGACGTGCGCATTCTGGCCGCCACCAACCGCAAGCTGGATTCCGACGTCGCCTCCGGCCGCTTCCGCGCCGATTTGTTCTGGCGACTCAATGTCATCCCGATAGAGGTCCCGCCGCTGCGCAACCGGGCCTCGGACATCCCGCTTCTCTGCGAGCACTTCGTCCGGCGCTTCAACGAAAAGAACAGGCGCAACGTGATTGGGCTTCTGCCCGAGGCCCTGTCCGCCCTCAGGCAATACAACTGGCCGGGCAACATCCGCGAGTTGGAGAACTTGCTCGAGCGCCTGGTCATCCTCAAGGGCACCGGGACGATTGGACTGTCCGACCTTCCGCCAAACCTGCGCGGGCTCGGCGCTGGCCGGGTGACCCCGCTGGCCAACGTCGCCGACCTTCCCACCGACGGCACCGATCTGCGCGCCATCCTGGAGGCAGTAGAGGATCGAATGATCGCCGAGGCCCTCGAACGCTCCGGCGGCAACAAGAACCGCGCCGCCGAACTGCTGGGCCTCAACCGCACGAC
>Ga0210133_1000585_pt1 | contig 12197 bp, 8 predicted proteins | sample Joice_ThreeSqC_D_2_FD_184874 | JGI IMG/M metagenome (GOLD analysis project Ga0210133, IMG submission 184874) | Wetland microbial communities from San Francisco Bay, California, USA, that impact long-term carbon sequestration - Joice_ThreeSqC_D1... | ecosystem: Environmental > Aquatic > Marine >...
TGGCGGTGCGGGGGTTCCTTGACGCAGCCAATACGGCGGACTATTCGCGGATGTCAGACCTGTTCGGAACTGAGGATGGCCCGGCTGTGAAGCGATTCGGAGTGACCGACATCGAGCGCAGGATGATCTTCCTGTCAAGCCTCCTCAAGCACTCCAGCTACGAGCTGAACCAGGCCAACCTGGCCCAGCTGGGACCGGATCGGATCCGCTGGGAGGCACGAATGAGCGGAACGCGCAAAGGCTCCGTCGTCGTGCCCGTCATTACCGTCCCCGATGGGGCCGGTCGGTGGTACGTCGAACGCCTGAACCTGGATGCCCTGAGCGCGTCCTCAGGATCGTGACTCTCGGTGGGAGTCCGCCGGGCTTCAGCCGGGGACCTCGATCAACTCCAGCAGGACGCCGGCACAGTCCCGGGGGTGCAGAAAGGCGACTGGCCGACCGCCCGAGCCGGGTCGGACGCCGGGCGGAATGGCCTCGACCCCGGACTCCTCCAGCCGCAGGAGAGCCTCACTGAGGTCCGGGACCTGCAGGCATACGTGATGGAGTCCCGGGCCTCTCCGCGCGAGGAACCGGGCAAGGGGCGAGGTCGGCCCGGAGGGCTCGAGGAGCTCGATCCTGCCCTCTGCGAGTCCGAAGAACACGACATCGACTTCCTCGGACGGAACCGTTTCGCGGCCCGCCGGGTTTTCACCCAGCATGGCCTTGAAGACCGGGACGGCGGTGTCGAGAGAATTGACCGCGATCCCTATGTGATCGATCTTGAACATTCCGCTCTCCGAAGGCGGCGAGGCCCCTGGACGAAACCCATCGGGGCCGACGGATGCGGAAACTAGGCGCACAGCGAGAGCATTTCCACCGGAAAGAGGTAATAACGTGTCAAGTGCAGAGATGGTCACCCTCACGGACGGCAACTTCGAACAGGAAATAGAGTCCAGCGAGGGACTCGCGATCGTCGACTTCTGGGCGGAATGGTGCGGCCCGTGCCGGCTGGTCGGACCGCTGGTGGCCGAGCTCGCCACGGAGTACGCCGGCAAGGTGAAGGTCGGCAAGCTGGACGTGGACTCCAATCGACTGACGTCGCAGCGTTATGGAATCCGTTCGATTCCGAGCATCCTCTATTTCAAGGACGGCGAGCTGGTCGACGTCGTCGTCGGAGCTGTTCCGAAGTCGCACCTGGAACAGAAGATACAGCAGCACGTCTGAACCGACTCACCTGGAGACCAACGGAGGATACGCGCCCTCCCCCGGTCAGCCGGGAGGAGGGCGCTCGTCTGAATGATGAGCGGCACTCTGTTCGTCGTGGGAACTCCGATCGGCAATCTGGCCGACCTGTCCCCTCGCGCCCTGCAGACGCTGGAGCGAGCGGACGTTCTGTATGCGGAGGACACGCGTCACAGCGCGACCCTCCTGCGGCATTACGGGTTCAGAACTCCTCTCCGGTCTCTGCACGAGCACAACGAAGCGCAGCGGGTGGAAGAAGTCCTCGGACGATTGGCGGGCGGTGAGAACTGCGCCCTCATCTCGGATGCAGGCACACCGACGGTCTCGGACCCGGGTGCGCGTCTCGTCGCGGCTGCGGCCGAGGCGGGATTCCGGATCGAGCCCGTTCCCGGTCCATCCGCGGTCACCACCGCGCTGGCAGCGGCCGGACTTCCGGCCCGCCGCTTTCTGTTCATCGGCTTCGCTCCTCGCAAGGGACGGGAACGGGACGAGTGGCTCCAGCAGGTCGTTCGGTCCCCCGACACCGTGGTGGCGTTCGAGGCACCCGGCAGGCTCGCCGGCCTTCTCGAGTTGTGGGTCGCCGAAGGAGCGGGAGAGAGGCGGTGCGTTGTGTGCCGGGAGCTGACGAAGCTGCACGAGGAGGTTCGGCACGGAACGGTCTCGACCCTCGCGGCCTACTACACGGATCGGGAGGTCCGTGGTGAGATTACGGTGGTGCTCGAGGGTCGAGGTGGCGACGTGCCGGGGGAGCCTGTCGATGAGGAGCAGGCGCTGGCGACGGCTATCGAGTTACGGGTGGGGGGACGAACGACGCAGGAAATCGCGCGCCGTCTGAGGGGGGAGTTCGGGATGACACGTAATCGAGCGTACGAGCTGGCTCTCCGGGCGGCAGAGAGGAAGTGACGCCGAGCGAGGCGGGCCGAGAGCTCGCCCGTGCCGCTGCGCTCGTGCGGTCGGTGAGTCTGCGAATGGCGCTGTGGAGAAGCGCCGGGGCGATCGTCCTTCTCGCGGCCCTCGTTCTTCTCGCCGTCGGCGCCGGAGAGGTTTTGCGGACACCGGGCTCCGCGCTTCCAATGGTGCTGAGCGCGACAGCACTGCTGACGGTCGCCGGGGCAGGATTCGCGGTGGGCTTGTCGCTGCGGACCGGTCGACTTGCCGAGAGGGCGGCGGAGATCGAGCGTGCCCGTGGTCTGGCGGCAGGCGACCTCGTCAGTGCAATCGAGCTGGGCGAGCCCAACTCCGGCTCGGCGGATCTGGCGCACCTGCACCGGGCACGAGTCGCGACGGCCCTGTCCGGACAGGCGATCGCCGACCTGATGCCTGTCTCCAGGGCCCGGCTGCGGGCCGCGCGGCAATGGTCGCTTCCGGGTCTTGTATTTTCGGTCGGCGCCATGTCGGCCGCGTTCGCGGGAGCACCGAGCTTCGGGGTGGACGCGCTTCGCATCCTGTCCCGTCCCTGGGAGGCGACGTTTCCGCCACCGCCGCCGCCGCTGCGCCTGGAGCCGTCCGGCGGAGAGGTACTTCGGGGGGATGGACTGGAGATAGTCGTCACAGCCGTCGGTCGCTCCCGGGTCCACCTCGGACAGATCCGGCCGGGAAAGCCGCCCGAATCCAGTGTGCTCGAAGTGCACGACGGTCATGCCAGGGGACGAATCGGCGAGGTCGACGAGCCAGTTCGCTTCTGGGCGGAGGACGACCGGGGCAGTGCGACGGACACCTTCGTGGTAGTACCGCTCGACCCTCTGACGATAACGGACCTTCGGATCGACCTGGAATACCCCGGCTACCTGCGGCGTCCGCGTGACGTTCTGAGCGGTCTCGCGAGGTCGCTTCGGGTCCCTCAGGACACGCGGATCGGCCTGACGGCTCATACGAACCACCCGGTCGAGCATCTGGGCCTCGTGCTCTCGGGAACGGGGGGGCCCGCGGACACGGTCGAGTTCCGGATGGACACTGACAACGGATCGTTGTCACTGGATGCCGGCCGCGACGCGGTGCTTCGCTGGTGGATGGTCGCAGCAGAGCCCGTACCCGGGGTCCGCACCCCGCCCCCGATCGAGCTCAGCATCGAAGACGACCTTCTGCCGGTCGTCACGGTAGTACGACCGGACGAAGAGGGCCCGCTGGGCATCGATCAGACCCTGTCACTCGTCATCGAGGCCCTGGACGACCACGGGCTGGGCGAGGTCGGCCTCACCTGGTGGCGCGAGGCCGCAGGCGGCCGGCGCGATCCGGCGGTACACGAGCGACTCGCGGAAGGCTCCGGTCAGCGCCATGTGGCGATCCGGCCGGTCATCGACCTCGAAGAGTCGGGGTTCCTTCCGGACGACGAGTTCGTCGGCTACGCCACGGCGTCGGATCTGAACCCCCGTCACGGCATCGCGCAATCTGACACGTTCCGGGTGCGCCTTTCCGGTCTCGGAGAGCTCCGGCACGAGATGGCGGAGCGTTCAGAATCGATCTCAGAGGATACCCGATCCCTGCGCGAGAGGGTCGGGAGACTGGCCGTCGCTGCCAGGGACGCCGAGCGTCGGAACGTCGAGCGCGTCTCCGCGTCGGGAGAGGAACCAGGCGGAGCGAACTACGGGTCCAGCGAGATCGCGCGTGATCTGGCGGGGGAAGCATCGGAGGTGGAGCACGAGCTGACCCGCCTGCGGGAGGAACTGGAGGCGGCGGGAGCCGGACTGGAATCCTCGGCTCTCTCCGACCCCGAGCTCCAGCGCCGCCTGAACGAGCTCGAGGAGCTGTTCCAGGAGATTCTCGATTCGGGGCTGCGGGAGAGGATCGAGGCACTGGAAGAAGCTCTCCGCGATTTGGATGGGGGTGAACTTCGCGATGCGATGGCCGGGCTCTCCCGCCAGGCCGCGGACCTGGAGCAGCGGCTGGATCGGGCACTGGGCTTGCTCGAGCGGGTGGCCATCGAGCAGTCGCTCAAGACCGCGAGGGCAGATGCGGAGGCTCTGGCGGAGCGTCAGGGCAGCGTCGCGCGCGGCGATCCCGGGCCCGCCGAGTGGGGCCAGAGGCAGGAAGTCCTGGCGGCGGAAGCGGAAGATCTCGCGCGGCAGGTGGAGCAGTTGTCCGAACGCCTCGCTGAGCAGCAGGCCCCGGACGCGGTGGACCGGACCCGGCGCGCGCAGGAGGCGACGAGCTCGGCGGCCTCGCACATGCGGTCCGGCGCGCGTGCCGGTACGGCCGGCGAAGGAAGCGAGGCGGTCGATCAGTCCCGCTCGGCGGAGGAGCGGATGACGGATGCGGAGCGCGAGCTCGCCTCGGCGGAAGCCGCCCTGTCCGAGGACTGGCGGCTCGCGGCGATGAAGGACGTGGAGCGGGCATCTTCGGAGGCCCTCGAACTGGCCAGGGAGCAGGAGCAGATCCTCGATAGACTGCGCTCGAGGCAGGTCTCCGAGGAGCTGGCCGGGCGCCAGTCCGCAGTCCGGGAGGGACTGGACAACCTGGCGCAGTCTCTCGCGGAGGCAGGACGGAAGACCGCCCTCATGGATCGCCGGGTCGGTCCAGCGGCTGCGCGCGCCGGTGATTCCATGGACGCGCTGGCGCAGACGCTCGCGAGCGGCGGAGCGGTGGGTGCCGCTGACGAACAGGGGAGGGCGGCTGTCGATGCCCTCGGGGACCTGGCTGCCTCGCTGATGGCCAGCCGCAGGGCGATGGGGGAGGCGAGCAGCGCCACGGGCATGGAGGAGGCCCTCGAGCGACTCGCCGGGATGGGAAAGCGCCAGGGCGGACTGAACGCGGAGTCCGGAGACCTCCTCCTCCTGATGGAGGGCGGACGGTCCCTCGAGGATCGGCTCGACGATCTGGCGGTCCGCCAGAATGCCATCTCGAGCGAACTGCGTGATCTCGCGCACGATCCGGGCGCGCAGGAGCTCGGAGGTCGGCCCGACGAACTGGCGGCCGAAGCGGAGAGCATCGCTCGGACCCTGGCCGCGGGAGTGCTGGACGGAGAGACGGTCGCCCGGCAGGAGCGGCTCTTTCGCAGCCTGCTCGACGCGGGCCGGTCCCTGGAGAAGGACGCGCGGGACAGCACGAGGAGGGAGTCAACCGCAGCGCGGCCCCGGGTGGCGCTGCGACCTGATGGGACGAGCCTGCCCGCTGCCGGGCCCCGGCATCCCTACCCGACCGAGGAGGAGATGAGGGGGCTTACGTCTGCCCAGCGCCGCCTGGTGTACGACTACTTCGACCGACTCAACGGAGATCGGGACGGAGGCGCGCCATGAAGGCAGCCAGAGCGGTCATGGGCGGCTGGCTGGTGTTCTGCTCGTTGTCGAGCGGGACTGCGCTCGGACAGGAGGGCCCGGCCGCTGCGATGGTGGAGCAGCGGGAAGTGGATCGAGCGGTGAGTCTCGAAAGAGCCGGCCGTGCGGATGAGGCCATGCAGGTCATCGACGGCCTGCTGGCCGAGTACCCGGGCTCCCTGTCCGCGCTCGTGCTCCTGGCCCGGATAGCGGAGGAGACGGGAGATCCGGGCCGGGCACTGCCTGCGGCCGAAAGGGCCGTGCGACAGGGTGGCCCCGGACTCCCCACCGCGACGCAGGTATGGATCCGGACGCTCCAGGCTTCGGGTCTCCCGGACAGCGCGCTTGCGATCACGAGACGCTGGATCGCACGGGATCCGACGGATGCGTCCGCCTACGCTGCCCTGTCCGAGCTGCGGGCCCGATCGGGAAACGTGGAGGGAGCGATCCGTGCGTTGCAGGAAGGTCGGACAGCCATAGGATCGGACCACGTCTTCGTGCAGGAGCTGGCGGCCTTGCAGGCGGAGAATGGCCGCTATGCGGATGCCGCCGCGGAATGGCGGGAGATGCTCGCCTGGGGAGATGCCGGGGTAGAGGCCGTCGGGCGCTGGCTGCGGGATCCGGGTTTGAGCCGGGAGGGTGCGCTCGGCGCCCTGCGGGAGGAATTCGAGTCGACGGACGCCACTCTTACGCAGCGTAACGGGGCGGTCAGGCTGGCCCTTCTCGTGGGTGAGTTCGAGTGGGCACGGGAGGTGGTCGAGAGCACGGTCACCGCGCTTCCCGAAGCGGGAGGCGATGCGGTCCTGCGGGATTACGTGGGGCTCGCGACGGACGCCGGCGATCCGGCGGGAGCCGGCTGGGCTGCAGACATGCTGGCGGCCCGGAGCCACTCCCCGGATGAAGCGCGTTACTGGACGGCCACCGCGGCCGAGCTGTCGCTCGAGGCCGGGAGGCGGGAGGCTGCGCGCCAGTCGTTCGCACATCTCCTGTCGCAGGCGGACCCGGGTTCGGAACTGTACGGTGTGGCTCTCCGCCGTTTGCACGAGCTTACCGTCCGGGACGATCCGGAGGGGGCGGGGGAGCTCCTGCGTGAGCACCTGAATCTGTATCCCGACGACTACCGCGAGAGCGTGGAAATGGCAGTTCGAGCGGCCGAGGAATGGCTGACGCGCGGCCGGCTCGAACGAGCAAGAGGCGTGCTTGCGTCCGTTCCGCCGAGAGGCCCGGAAGAGGCGGCTCTGCAGGCACCGACCCTCGGCAGGATCGAGCTGCTGGCGGGTCATCCAGGGGCGGCCCGGCCGCACCTGGAGCTGGCCGGAGCGCTTGCGGCGGCCGAGCCCGGCAAGCGCATCGAGGCGCTCGAGATGCTGATGCTCGTGGAGGAGTGTGACTCGGCGCGCATCGATCAGCTGGGAAGGGGACTCGTGAAGTCCGCCTCCACGAATGACGACGGACCTCTGCTGGACGCCGTAGACGGGTGGGCGCGCGAGCGGCCGGCAGGTGGAGATCTGCTGGCGACCTTCGCCGCTGACGCGCTGAGTGCAAGCGGCCGGAGTGATGCGGCTCGGCGCGTCCGACTGGTGATCGTCGAGCGCTGGCCGTCCTCCCCGGCGGCGCCCCGCGCTCTGCTCGATCTCGCGCGCGACGACCGCGAAGCGGCGCCGGAACAGGCCGAGCAGTGGCTCGAGAGGCTGATCGTAGGGTATCCCGAGAGCGCCATGGCCCCCGTGGCCCGGAGAGTCCTGGCCGAGCTCCAGGGTGGGGTGCCGGGCGCATGAAGCTGCCTCCGGCCTTCGTCCTGGCGTTTGCCATGGTACTCGTGCCGACCATGGTGAGGGGACAGACGCTGCTTGTCCCGATGGACGGTCGGCAGTCCAATCAGCTCCGGGCCTACGGACTCGTGTACCACACGATCGCGGACGGGGAGCGTGCGGAGTGGATCCTGAACTACCGGGGCGGGTCGTTCCTCCTTCCCGAGACGGATCCCGTGAGGAGACGGGCGGCACTGCTTGGAGTCTCGGTCGAATCGATCAGCGGACGGGAGCTGGCATCGCTCCGATTGGTCATCGAAGAATCGAACATGGAGGCCGTGCCGCTCGAGAAGGCCCCCGTGGTGGCGGTGTACACGCCTCCCAACTCATCTCCATGGGACGACGCTGTGACATTGGCGCTTGAATACGCAGGAATCCCCTACGAGCGGGTATGGGATCCGGAGGTGCTAACCGACGGGCTGGCGCGTTTCGACTGGCTGCACCTGCATCACGAAGACTTCACCGGCCAGTACTCGAAATTCTACTTGAGCTACGCGGGCTCGGAGTGGCTTCGTGATGAGATCGAGCGAAACGAGGAAGTGGCGGCGGAATTCGGCTACTCCAGCGTGCCCGAGCTGAAGAAGGCCGTGGCGCGCGCGATCAGGAGCTACGTGGAAGCAGGAGGGCTGCTGTTCGCCATGTGCACGGCCACTGAGACGCTCGACCTGGCTCTGGCGTCGGAGGAGACCGACCTGACTCCCGAATTCGCGGACGGTTCGCCGGTGGATCCGGCTGCCGAGGATCGAATGTCGTGGGATCGGGCCATGGCCTTCACCGGCGCCCATCTGGTTCTCGACGGTTCGGTCAGCGCCTTCAGCGACATCGACGGGCATCAAGTCAACACACCGTGGCGCAGGCCGCTCGGCAGCTTCGATCTGTTCGACTTCAGCGCGAAGATCGATCCGGTGCCGACCATGTTGACGCAGTCAGCCGAGAGGGTGATCCCGGACTTCTACGGTCTGACGACGAGCTTCAATCCGGAGCGCCTGAAGCCGGGTGTCGTAGTGCTCGGGAGTGACGAGACCCTGGGTGTGGTCAAGTACTTGCACGGTCAGGTGGGGGAGGGGAGTTTCACGTTCCTCGGTGGGCACGATCCGGAAGATCCACAACACCTGGTGGGTGATCCGCCGACGGATCTGGACCTGCACAGGAACTCAGCCGGATATCGGCTGATTTTGAACAACGTTCTCTATCCGGCGGCCCGCAGGAAGCCGCTCAAGACCTGAGTGAGGCAGCGAGGCGAAATGAGAGAGACCGCAGTTTCGACGGTGCGCGAAGCCGCGGAGTGGACGGAGCCTGCGAGACTGGCCGGACTTCCTCCATATCCTCTGGCGGACGTGCCGGACATCAAGGCCCGCCTGCTGGCCGAGGGGCGATCGGTCATCGACCTGGGCGTTGGAGATCCGGGCCTGCCGGTGCCGGAAGTGGCGATCGAGGTGGTCCGGGAAGCCGTTGGCGATCCTGCTCTCAGCAAGTACGGCTTTCAGCGGGGCCTGCCCGGCTACAGGACGTCCATAGCGGGGTGGATGGGCAGGCGTTTCGGAGTCGCTGTCGATCCGGACGTCGAGCTGCTGCCCGTGATCGGGACCAAGGAGGCAATCGCGTTGACGGCCTTTGCCGTGCTGGACCCGGGCGATTCGGTCATCGTCCCGGATCCGGGGTATGCGGCCTACTTCGGCGGCTCGCACTTCGCCGCCGCGAACGTGATCCGGACCCCCCTGCGGGCCGAGGAGGGCTTTCTGATCCCTCCCGATGTCATCAGGCGAGCTCCGGGCCGCCTGCGGCTCGTGTACATGAACTATCCCAACAACCCGACGAGCGCCGTTGCCGAGGTCTCCTACCTTCGGGAAGTGGTGGCGGTCTGTCACGAGCGGGGGGCCGTGCTGCTGTTCGACAACGCATACTCCGAAATCACATTCGACGGGTTTCGGGCGCCGGGCCTGCTCGAGATCGAGGGGGGTCGGGAGATCGGACTGGAGTTCCACTCCATGTCCAAGACCTACAACATGACCGGCTGGAGACTGGGCTGGGCGGCCGGGAATCGGCAGCTGATCGCGGCTTTGCGAAGAGTCAAGACCTTCTTCGATACCGGTGCCTTCATGGCCCTCCAGGCTGCCGGCGCAGCAGTGCTTGCCGATCCCGACGCATACATCCAGTGGAGTCTGGCTCAGCTCGCCAGTCGGCGCGAGGCAGCCGTCAGGGCATTCCGGGCTGCCGGCCTCGACGTCACCGCTCCGCTCGGAACGCTCTATCTCTGGTTTCCCGTCCCGAGCTCCGAAACCTCGGAGGCGTTCTGTCGGCGTCTCCTCCTGGAGTCCGGACTGGTGCTCTTGCCGGGATCCTCGATGGGCCCCGGTGGTGAAGGATTCGTGCGGGCGTCACTCGCGATTCCCGAGGATGCCTGGGAAGAGGCGGGGCGGAGGGTGCGGGAGGCTCTTTGAGGGATCGCCCCGGGATCGAGGAGCAGGAGCCGAAGGGGCAGCCGCCGACCGAGACGCGGACTGCCTACTACGCTCGCAGCTACCGCAGGTCGATGCGCACCGGGCTGTTCATATCGGCCGTGCTCCACGCCCTGCTCGTGCTGTTTCTGTCGGGCCAGTTCTATGTCGCGACCCGCACCTTCCGTCCTATCGCCCTGCCTCCGAGACCGGAGATCGGCCTGCAGGTCATAGACATCGGGGACATCGAGACCGAATCGGCGGCCGAGGAGGTCATTGCGTTGCCGCCCGACGAGCGCGACGAGATCCCCCGGCCGGAGCCGCCGACTCCGGGAGGCGGAGAGAGATCACCCGCGGCCGGCGAGGAGGAAGGCTTTGGCCTGACGAACGCCGAGCGCTTGCGGCCGCGTGAGGGCGACCCGCGTCTGTGGCAGGACTTCGAGAACCGCCCGATGCCCGAGTACATCGAAGATCGCTTTGCACAGGCGGAGGGTGTGATTCGGGCGCGCCTCGGGGCCATGCTCGACAGCCTCCAGCTGACGGAGGAACAGCGCCGTCGGGCCGTGGAATGGCTGTTCGGCGAGGGGGATCAGCAGTGGGGAGTGACGCCTGACGGGCTGGTTCTCGGCGGGGTCGTGATCCCGATGAACGTTGGCGCTCTGTTCGCCGCCGAGGGCCCTCTGGGGCGGGAGCTGCGACAGGAAGCACGCGATCTGGCGGACATCCAGCGACAGGACTTCCGGACGGACGTGGAGCGTACGCAGCAGGACCGTCTGGAGGAGATGCGCCGTCGCAGCGAGGAAGAGGTGGAGCGCCGCACGCAGGATTCCATCGCGGCGGAGGCCGACAGTGCCGATTCCGGCGGCACGTCTCCTCGCGACTGAAGCGGGCTTCCGCTAGACTGTCTGCCTCACGTACGCCTGCTCGCAGGCGCCCGCATTCTGGATCCAGCGAAGCCATGAGCGACGAGACAGCGAGACACGAGCTGAGTGCACGCTTTGACCCGACCGGGATCGAAGCGCCGATCTACGCCCGATGGCTGGAGCGGCGAGGGTTTCACGTCGATGCCCTGGAGGCTGCCGATCCCTACGTCATAGCGATCCCGCCCCCGAACGTGACGGCCGCTCTGCACATGGGGCACGGGCTCAACAACACCATCCAGGACGTTCTCATTCGCTTCCAGAGGATGCGCGGTCGCGCGGCGATGTGGATTCCTGGAACCGACCATGCCGGCATCGCGACGCAGAACGTGGTCGAACGGGATCTCGCCAGGGAAGGCCTGACGCGTCATGACCTGGGGCGCGAGCGATTCGTGGACCGCGTGTGGGAATGGGTCGACCAGTACGGCTCGACGATCATCGACCAGCTGAAGAAAATGGGCTGCTCCTGCGACTGGGACAGGACGCGATTCACTCTCGATGAAGGTCTGTCGCGGGCGGTGCGGGAGGTGTTCGTCCGGCTGTACGAGAAGGGGCTCATCTACCGGGGTAATTACATCATCAACTGGTGTCCGCGCTGCCTGACGGCACTCTCCAACGAGGAGGCCGAGCACGAGGAGACTCAAGGTCACCTCTACCACATCCGCTACCCGCTCGCGGACTCGGAGGGAGAGTCCCTCGTCGTCGCGACGACGAGGCCGGAGACGATGCTGGGAGATACGGCGGTGGCGGTGCACCCGGCGGACGAGAGGAACAGGGGCCTGGTGGGTCGTGCAGTGATCCTGCCGCTGGTCGGGCGGAGGATTCCCGTGATCGCCGACGAATTCGTGGACCCCGAGTTTGGGTCGGGCTTCGTGAAGGTGACGCCGGCTCACGACCCGAACGACTTCGAGATCGGCCTCAGGCACGATCTCCCCCGGGTCGACATCATGAACGAGGATGCCACGATCAGCGATCAGGCCCCAGCTGCGTACAGGGGGATGGACCGCTTCGAGGCGCGCCGGCGGGTCCTCGAGGATCTCGAGGCACTCGGGCTGCTGGCAGAGGTGGAGGCTCACCAGCATTCGGTCGGTCACTGCTATCGATGTTCCACGGTCGTCGAGCCGCGGCTCAGCCTGCAGTGGTTCGTGAAGATGAAGCCCCTCGCCGAACCGGCACTGGACGCGTATCGGGAGGGCAGGCTGAAGTTTCACCCCGAGCGGTTCGGCGCCACGTACGAACACTGGATGACCAACGTCCGCGACTGGTGCATAAGTCGACAGCTCTGGTGGGGCCATCGCATTCCGGTGTGGTACTGCGATACGTGCGGAGAGATCGTGGTCGCCCGCGAGGATCCGGAAGCCTGTCCGGCGTGCGCCGGCCAGCTGGAACAGGACCCGGATGTGCTGGATACCTGGTTCAGCTCCTGGCTGTGGCCCTTCAGCACTCTCGGCTGGCCGGAGAGCACGCCGGACGTGGGGGCGTTCTATCCGACCCAGACCCTCAGCACGGCTCCCGAGATTCTCTTCTTCTGGGTCGCGCGCATGGTCATGGCGGGCA
>Ga0210133_1000586_pt1 | contig 12193 bp, 9 predicted proteins | sample Joice_ThreeSqC_D_2_FD_184874 | JGI IMG/M metagenome (GOLD analysis project Ga0210133, IMG submission 184874) | Wetland microbial communities from San Francisco Bay, California, USA, that impact long-term carbon sequestration - Joice_ThreeSqC_D1... | ecosystem: Environmental > Aquatic > Marine >...
CGTGCGGCCGCCGAGGGGCAACCCCGGCCGACCGCGGCAAGCCGAGCGCCTCTCTCCCAGATATCGCCTTCCCCAGCCTCGGCTATTAGGGACAGCCCCAAGTACGTCAAGAGCGGCCTCGGTGCCGAATGCCACTACCAGAACAAGTCGAGCGCGTACAAGACCCCGCTGTTGGCAAGTACGTACAGTGCCCGGCCCTCTTGATCGACGGTGGGCGCCGCACACATGCCCCTTGCGGGATCGAAGATCTGCAACAGCTTGCCCGTGTGTCGATCGACGACGAACAATCCCGCGCGGCTACCGGAGAAGACCAGGTACGGCCCGACCTCCACGGGGATGGACAGATCGCCGGCATCGGGCAGGCCCTGGCGCCACAGAATGTTCCCCTGCAGACTGAACGCGGTCAGCCCCTCGCGTGGCGACATCGCGTAGAGATTTTCCCTGCCCGGCGCAATGGCGCTGATTCCATCGACAAGGGTGTGCCACAGCACCTCGCCGTCCTTGGGCCGCAGTGCATACAGCCCGCCGGAAAATGAGGCCGCGAAGATATTGCCGCCTGAGACGATCGGTGTCGCGTCCACGTCGACGAATTGGTCCGAGGCCGCCGCGAGCGAACGCGACCACACCAGCTCGCCCTTCTCGGCGCGAAGGGCCGCGAGGTAGCCGTCGCTGAAACCGGCGAGAACGGTTCCGCCCGAGATCCGCGGCGCCGCGTAGCCGTGGATGGTAAATCCTTCGGGAGTCTCGCGCTCGTACTGCCAGCGTGCATTGCCATCGTCGGCATCGATCGCGAACACGCGATCGGCAGAGGTGGCGAGGTACAGGCCGCTCTCGGCGATTTCCGGTCCGTGCTCGATGGCGCCCTTGAACTTGGCCGACCAACGAATCGCGCCGCGCTCTGGCTCGATGGCGTAAAGGTAGCCATCGTCGCTGCCGACATAGACTTGTCCGCGCGCCTTGTCATAGCGTGCATCGCCATCGACGCCGCCGCTGATCTTCGTCGACCATTCCACTCGCCCCGTGCCGATGTCGACTCCGACCACCTCGCCTCCGCGCGAGCCGAGCACGAGGTGATGCCCGACCAGCGCACCTGTGGCGCACTCCTCCGGCTGTGATTCGGTCGCCGGGTGCGCATTGATCGGCGTGCGCCAGCGCATTTGTGCCACGCCTTCGGGGTAGTCGTGACGCTCGCTAACGTCGCGCCGGACCGTTGCCGTCGAACACGCCCACGGCAGCACGGCAAGACCTGCTAGCAGGCCCACCGCCTTCACTGCCCTGCCCGGCCGGCGTTCGAGCACGTGTTACTTCTCGGCGAGGACCGCCAGGCGATCGTCGATTTGCTGACGCAGCGAGGTCTTGGGAACCTTGTTCAGGATCTCGCGCAAGACCGTCTCGGCTTCTTTGGCCTTGCCCTGCGCTTCGAGGATGCGTGCCTTGGCGAACAGGGCACGATCGAGATAGAAGCTCCCGCCACGCTGAGTGCTCTCGGCAAGCGCCGTATACGCGCGCAGGGCGTCGTCCAACTTGCCCTGGGCCTCGTTGGCCGCGGCGGCGCCTTCCTGCTCGATGTCGCGCAGGTTCGCATCGGTCTCGCTGGCCGCGAGAGTCTCGTAGATCGTCGCTGCATCGGCCGCCTTGCCGATGGCAAGCAGACGGCCGGCTTTGCCGAGGAGGGCCTTCCGCCCAAGTCCGTCACGACCATACGTCGCCACGAAGGCATCCGCTTCCTTGATGGCCGCTTCGAGGCGCTCCTTCTCCGTCTTGAAGCGCGGCACATCGTCGGCGTCTGTCTTTGGCGCCTGCGCCTCGACATCCGCCTTCTCGGGCAGAAGCTCGGCGGTCGCGATGCGATCGATGCGACCGAAGGCCGCCGTCGCCTTGGCGGCCTGGGCGGACTTGTAGGCAGCCATGCCCCATAGCACGGCTACGACAACCGCCGCGGTGAGAAGAGTTGCGAGAACCTTCCAGCGATTCTCGGCAACCTTGGTCCCGAGATGCGTCCAGAAGCTGACGAACTCGTCGGGTTTCTTGAGTTCCTTGATGCGCGCCTTTTTTGCCACGGACAGTGGAGATAACAGAGCCCCCCCCCAGGGTCAATGGCGCCTTTTCGATCCCGCGGCCCTGGCCGACCGCTGGCAGGCGGATGTGGCAGAACGCGAATGCCCATGTCCGAGCCAGGTGACTGGGCGACCAGGCGGAATTCGCGTAGAGTCGCCGCCGCTCATGCGCCTTGGCTTTGCCATCCTGCTCGGATCGCTGCTGCCCGCCTCCGCGCTCGGTGCCGGGCGAGGCGAGATGGCGGTGACCGGGGGGCCAGGCCTGGCTGTCGTGTTCGCGGGAACGAACCGGGCGGGCGCGTCGGCCGACCTGAGAGTCCTGCGGGGCCTCAGCGATTCCTGGTCGGCGAGGCTAGGCCTGCAGGGCGCCTGGATTCCGGCTTCGGGAGAGACCGGTGCCACGCGAATCATGGCGCCTGCCCTCGGATTGACCGTCGCCGCCGACGTGCTCAACCTGGTGCCTTTTGCCGAAACCGGCATCGTGCTCGCCGATATCCGGGGGGGCGGCCTGTCCTCACGGCAGCGGCTGGGCGGTCAACTCTGCGTCGGCGCCGAGTACCTGGCTACCCGTCACTTCACGCTCTCCTTGCTCGCCCGATTGGACTACTTCGCGATCCGACTGGCCGGAGCACACGAGTCGAGTCCCTCCCAGCTCACCCTCGCGCTGCACCTCGGGCGCGTGTTCTGACCTTGACGTCCTGAGGTCCTCGGCAGTATCGAGAGTCATCGTGCGCTCATCACCAATGATTGCAGTGGTTGTCGCCCTGCTGGCCTTCACGGCCAGTGCTTTGCCCGCGAGCGCGGCCTCGCTGCTAGCCACCACCGCGCCCAGCGGCGCGCTCGACCTCAAGAAAGGTGAGAAGGTCGTTGCTTCATTCTCGCCCAAAACCGAACAGGGACAGCGAGGCGCCGCGACGGTGCGCGAGCTCTCGGTGGTTGGACACGAGGTCATCGAGGTGCGCATTCCCGTCAAGTCCGGCGCGCAAGGGCGCGAGGAAGTTTGGATCGCCGAGCAGACGAGCAACGGCCCCAAGGTCATCTGGTGGAATCTGGCCGGGCCCATCGACATCGATGGGGAAACATCGCTCGCCGTGCAGGTCAGCCCCAAGGGCATCGTGGAGTACCAGACCGCTCGCCGCATTTCCCGCTGCGATGGAGTCGAGGTGCAACTCTTCCGGCGAGTCTGGGATTTCGCGACACACGCCTTCCGGACCGTCGGCCCAGCACTTCCCTCCCACGCAGCGACGACGGTGCGGGCCCGTCGTGGAGGCGCACCCGAGGGCAAGCCCCTCGGTGGCTTCTTCTTCAACGCAGCCTCCTCCTCATCCGGCGCCAGCGAGGCCTCGCGCATACGTCCGCCCAGCGCGGTCAACGACGATGATCCGGCAACGGCGTGGTCCACCGAGGGCGCCGGCCGCGGAACCGTGCTCACCGCCCGCTCGAGCGGCGGTTTCTCCGTCACGGGACTGCGCCTGCGGCCGGGCGACACCAGCAGCCAGGCACACTTTCGCGCGAGTGGAAAGCCCAAGCGGCTGACACTCATCTTCGGTCACGATGCCAGTCAGAACATCGATGTCGACTTGGTCGAGGACGCCGATGGTGGGTTGAACCGATACAGGGAACCGTTTTGGATTCCCTTGCCCAAGCCCGTGGCTTCGCCCTGCGTAACCGTTGTCGCGCGCGACGCGACCTCGGACAAAGGATCGATGTCCATCGCGGATCTCGACGTGCTGACCGAGCTCGACGGTCCCGAAGCGGCGGATCGCCTGGTGGCCAGCCTCAGCCAAGGAACCTCCTGCCGGGCACGCATACCCCTGCTCGTTCGCGTGGGCGCGCCGGCCCTGGACAAGGTTGCAAGCGCCATCGTCAAGGCCGCTCCGGGCGCTGGACGCGACTGCCTGGTCGCCGCCGTGGACGCCCTCGCGGCCGCGGGAAGCGCCATGACCCAAGACGCGGCTGCAGCCCTCGTCGCGGCTATCCATCGTTCCACCGGTGACGAGGAGAAAACCATCCTCAAGCTGTTGCCTGCCATGGACCGTGCTCCCATCGACGCCCTGGGGGCGCTGCTGGCCGACGGTCAGCGATCTGACGAGGATCGCGGCCGAGCCGCCCGCGTGCTCGACGCCATCGGAAAGGAGCCAGCTCGCACCAGGCTGCTTGCGGCGGTGGGGCACGGCAGCAGAGCACTCCGCAAGGTCCTGCGTTCGCTGGTTGCGGCCAGCAAACCACCCGTCGTGACCGCCGTCCTGGACCAATTCAGGGACACGGCTGCCACCGACAGCGCGCGACGGGCCGACTTCCTGTCCGTGCTCGGCGCCCTCGCCGCGCGCGAGCCCGCGTCCCGCGCGGCCGCGCTCGAGGTACTGCGCAACGCCCTCGACGGCGGCGCATCCTTCGAGGAGAAGGCACGCGCCATCTTCAGCCTGGGGCTCATCCCGGATCCCGCCGCCCTCGACGCGCTCGTCAGCGTGCGGAGCAAGAGCCAAGACCCCGTGCTGCGCAGTCTGGCCATCGGCGAGATCGTGAATGCGAGCGACGCCGCCGCCATACCCGCGCTTCGTGCAGCGCTCGACGACACGGATCCACGGGTGCGCGAGGTCGCGGCTGGCGGGCTGGGCCGCAAGGGCGACAAGGAAGCCGCCCCAAAGCTCATCGCTGGCGCCGAGCAAGAGCCGTGGCCGTTGGTGCGCAGGTCCGAGATCGCTGCCTTGGGCGAGCTGTGCACTCCCGCGGGCAACAAGCTTCTCCTGCGCGCCTTCCAACGCGACGTCGAGGACGTGCGGCAGTCCGCGCTCGCTGGCATCGCCCACTGCTATCAAGCCCGGGCCACCGGTACGCTTCTGCGCACGCTCGGCCGCCTCGCCGAGCGCGCGGACATGCGCTCGCTCGCTGCGCGCCTGCTCGCCGAGCGCCAGGATCCGCGCACGATTCCCGGCCTGGTGGAGATCCTGAACCGCCTGGTGACCGAGTCGCAGGCCGACATCTCGCTGGAAGCCGTCATCGCCGACACTTCGATGGCGCTGGCCGCGTTCCACACCGCCCCGGCGGTCACCGCCTTGGCCAACCTGATGAACGATCCGCGCGCCTCGTTGCAGAGGATTGCGGTCGACGCGCTCGGCGTCGTGTGCGACCCGGGTCCCGGGGCCGCGGCGCTACGCGCGGCGGCCAAGGCCAAGGACGAATCGATCTCGATTCGGGCCACCGCGGCCCGGGAACACTGCGAAGACCACCGCTGACGCACTTGAGGTGCAATCAGCAGGTTGACCGGCGACAACACACGTGCAAGAAATCCGGCCTCATGATCAAGTACGCGCATGTTCAGGAATGGGTCGATCTCCGGGCAGCCATGTGCCAGCCGGACAGTATCTACTGGTGCGATGGCTCCGAGGAGGAGAAGCGCAGGCTGACCGCCGAAGCTTTGAAGACGGGCGAGATCATCGAGCTCAACCAGAAGGAGCTGCCGGGCTGCTACCTGCACCGGACCGCGGCCAACGACGTGGCTCGCACCGAGCACCTCACGTATATCTGCACCAGCTTTCAGGGTGACGCCGGCCCCACCAACAATTGGATGAGCCCTCGCGAGGGCTACCGCAAGGCGCGCGAATACTTCGCAGGCAGCATGAAGGGCCGCACCATGTACGTGGTGCCTTTCGCCATGGGCCCCATTGGCTCCCCCTTCTCGAAGATCGGCATCGAGCTGACCGACAGCATCTACGTGGTGCTCAACATGCGCATCATGACCCGCATGGGAGAGCCCGTCCTCGACGCCCTCGGACCGGCCGGCGAGTTCACCCGCTGCCTGCACAGCAAGGCGGATCTCGACGTCAACCGCCGCCTCATCCTGCACTTCCCCGAGGACAACGCCATCTGGTCGGTGGGCTCCGGCTACGGCGGCAACGTGCTGCTCGGCAAGAAGTGCCTCGCCCTGCGCATCGCCACGGTGCAAGCCCAGCGGGAAAAGTGGCTAGCCGAGCACATGCTCATCCTCGGCATCGAAGAGCCGAACGGGAAGGTGAATTACATCGCGGCGGCCTTCCCCAGCGCGTGCGGCAAGACCAACCTGGCCATGCTGCTTCCCCCCGAGGGGCTCAAGATGAAGGGCTACCGCATCTGGACGGTGGGCGACGACATCGCGTGGATGAAGGTCGATACCGACGGCCAGCTGTGGGCGGTAAATCCGGAGATGGGCTACTTCGGCGTGGTGCCAGGCACCAACCGCAAGTCCAACTTCAACGCCATGGAGACCATCAAGCACGACACCATCTACACCAACGTGGCGCTCAAGCCCGATGGGACGGTGTGGTGGGAGGGTCACGACGATCCACCGCCGGCGGAGGCGCTCGACTGGCAAGGAAAGCCCTGGAAGCCGGGCACAGTCGGCAAGGACGGCAAAGCGGTCCCCTCAAGCCATCCCAACAGCCGCTTCACGGCACCCTTCACCAATTGCCCCACCCACTCCTTCCGCTTCGACCACCACCATGGCGTGCCCATCTCGGCCATCATCTTCGGCGGCCGCCGAGCCACCCTGGCCCCGCTGGTCTATGAAGCACTGGACTGGGCGCACGGCGTATACATGGGCGCCAGCATGGCGAGCGAGCGTACCGCCGCGCAGGTCGGCGCCATCGGCGAGGTCCGCCGCGACCCCATGGCCATGCTGCCCTTCTGCGGCTACAACATGGCCGACTACTTCGGGCACTGGCTGGACATGGGCTCGCGGATTCGCCGCCACCCCAAGATCTTCCATGTGAATTGGTTCCGCACCGACGAGAAGGGGAAGTTTCTGTGGCCGGGGTTCGGCGAGAACCTGCGCATTCTCGAGTGGATCCTCGCCCGCTGCCGAAACGATGTCGACGGCGTAGCAACCCCAGTCGGCATCGTGCCCAATCCCAAGGACATCGACATGACGGGGCTGGAGTTGCCGCCGGAAAACATGAAGAAGTTGCTCGCGGTCAACCCCAAGGACTGGCTGGCGGAAATCGACGCCGTCGGGCAGTTCTTCGAGACTTTCGGAACGCGCATGCCCGATGAGATGTGGCAGCAGAACGAGGCACTGCGCAGCCGCATTCTGGCCGCCGGCAAGTAGACCGAGACGCACAAAAAAAGGGGCTTCCCGAGTGGAAGCCCCTTGCTACGTGCGCTCCGCGCGGGAGCGGCGAAGTGCTACTTCTTCTTGCCCTTCTTGGCCTCCGGGGCGGGAGCGGCAGCCTCTTCTTCGGGCTTCGGGGCCGCCTTGGCGGCCTCCACCTCCGCCTTGGCCGCGGCCAGGGCGGCTTCGGCCTGCGCCAGCTTCGCCTTGGTCGCCGCCAGCTCCGCGGCCGTGGCGGCCTGGCTCTTAGCGACGGCAGCCGAGGCAGCCGTCGCCCGCTCCAGGGCGTCCTTGCACTCCTTGTCCTCGCAAGCAGCGGTGCTGACGAGAAGCATTCCACCGAGAACCAGAGCCGATAGCGCCTTGAGTGTACGGGTCATTGATCTCTCCTTGCTTGGATATCTTCGAAGGGTGGCTTTACGCACTCCACGGAAAATTCGTCGCCTATCTATGACGGAAGCGACCTGCTGTCAATTGTCGCCCCGGGCTGTCGCCCCGGGCTGGTAAGCCGCAGCCAGTTCGTCTATCCTGCCGCCATGAAAAAACGCGTGTACAACTTCGCCGCTGGCCCCGCCACCCTTCCCTTCGAGGTCCTCGAGGCCTCCGCCGCCGCCCTCTTGGACTACCAAGGCAAGGGCTTCGGCATCGCCGAATGCAGCCACCGAGGCAAAGACTTCGATGCCGTGCTCGACGAGGCGATTGCGCGCTGTCGCGCCTTGCTCGCCATCCCCGATAGCCACGACGTGCTCTTCCTCCAGGGTGGCGCGACCCAGCAGTTCGCTGTCATCCCCATGAACTTCCTCAGCGGCCCCGCCGACTACGTCACGAGCGGCCAGTGGTCGAAGAAGGCAGCAGACACGGCGAAAGGCGTCGGCGGCGACAAGATCCGCGTGATCGCCTCGGGTGAGGCCACGCAGTTCGACCGACTGCCTTCGCCCGTCAACCCCGACCCGAACGCGGCCTACCTGCACATCTGCTCGAACGAGACCGTACACGGCAACCGCTGGGTCGAATGGCCCTCGCACCCCACGCTGGTCGTGGATGCCAGCTCCGAGATGATGTCGCGGCCGCACCCGGTCGCACGCACGGGCATCATCTACGCCGGCGCCCAGAAGAACCTGGGCCCTTCAGGCGTGGTGCTGATGATCATCCGCAAGGATCTCTACGATCGCATCCCCAAGAGCGTGCCCAAGATCTTCAGCTACAAGGCCCACTCGGAGGCCAAGAGCTGTCTCAACACACCTCCCACCTTCGGCATCTATGTGTTGCTCGAAACCTTCCGCTGGATGGAACGCCAGGGCGGCCTAGCCGCCATCGAGAAGCGCAACGCCGAGAAGGCCGGGGTCATCTACGACGCCATCGACGGTTCGGGCGGCTTCTACAAGGGTACGGTCTCGGACAAGGCGGTGCGCAGCCACATGAACGTGACGTTCAAGCTCCCGAGCGACGAGCTGACCGACAAGTTCATCAAGGAAGCCTCGGCCAAGGACATGGTCACGCTCAAGGGTTACCGCACCGTGGGCGGCATCCGCGCGTCGATCTACAACGGCATGCCCGTCGAGGGCTGTCGGTTGCTGGCGACGCACATGAAAGAGTTCGCGGCCAAGAACGGCTAGGGCCGCCCGAGGCCGCGCAGCCTGGCGAGGGCACGGGGAGATACGCGCGCGGCACGGCTCTGTGTGCTCTGCTCTTCCTACGTGTCCTTCCCGCATCGAGTTTGATCCTTTCCCATGTCTCTCGCGCAGTTTGCCGACGTTCATTTCGGGTTCCCGGGCAAGGAGATCCTGACCGGCGCATCGTTGCTCATCCGACCGGGCGACCGGTTGGCGCTGCTCGGTCCGAATGGCACGGGCAAATCCACCGTGCTCAAGCTGCTGGCCGGCGAGCTGGCGGCGGACGCCGGCGATGTGCGGGTGCTCGGCCGCTTCACCGTGGCCTACCTACAGCAGTCGCAGCAATTGAGCGGCGAAGGCACTGTGCTCGACACCTTGCTCTCCCCCTTCGCCCACCTGCACGAAATGCACGAGGAGATGGTGCGCCTGGAGGCACGTCTGGGCACGGCCGGCCCGGCCGATCTCAAGCGCTACGGCGAGCTTCAGGAGCGCTACCGCATCGAGGGCGGATACGACATCGAAAGTCGCGTGCGCGCCCTGACCGAGGAAGTAGGGCTGGCCAAGTCGGATCTGCCGCGCGAGGTGGGTACGCTGTCCGGCGGCGAACGCGGCCGGCTGGAACTGGCCAAGGTGCTGGCGCGCCAACCGGATCTGCTTCTACTCGATGAGCCGACCAATCACCTCGATCTAGCAGCCATCGAGCGCCTGGAAACTCGGCTTGCGGACTACCCCGGCGCCTTCGTGGTGGTATCGCACGATCGGGCCTTCATCCAGCGCACTTGCAAGGAGGTCATCGAGATTGAGGATGGCGAATTCGTCCGCTACGCCTACCCCTACGACCGGTACGTGGTCGAGCGCGACGCCCGCCTCGAACGCGCCCGAGTCGAGTACGAGCGCCAGAAGGAACACGTCGAGAAGACCGAGAGCTTCATCCGCCGTAACCTTGCCGGACAGAACACCAAGCAGGCGCAGAGCCGCCGACGCATGCTGCAAAGACTCGAACGGTTGGAGCGACCCGAGGACAACTGGCAGCTCGCGGGAAAGATCGCCCTGCGCTTCTCCACAGGCGGCGATCTGGGCGGCAAGGAGATCATCCGCGCGCCCAACATCACCGTGGGCTATCCCGACCATCCCATCCTGAAGGACGTCACGGTCAACGTGTACCGCAGCGACCGCGTGGGCATCGTGGGCCCCAACGGTTGCGGCAAGAGCACCCTGGTCAAGACGCTCATCGGGGAATTGCCGCCGCTCGCCGGCACCGTCGAGCGCGGGGCGGCGGTGCGGCTCGGCTACTTCGACCAGAAGCTGAGCTCGTTGTCGGAGGAGAACACCGCCATCGAGGAGATCCAGTCGGTGCGCGACGATCTCTCGCCCGAGGTCGTGCGGCAATACCTGGCCAAGTTCCGCTTCTTCGGTGACGACCCGTTCCGTACCGTACGCGGTTTCTCGGGCGGCGAGCGCAGCCGATTGGCCTTGGCCAAGATGTTGATGTTTCCGCGCAACGTGCTCGTCATGGACGAGCCCACCAACCACCTCGACATTCCCGCGCGCGAAACCCTCGAACACGCACTCGACGACTTCGACGGCACGCTGGTGGTCATCAGCCACGATCGCTACTTTCTCGATCGGGTGTGCAAACGTCTCTTCGTTTTCACGGACACCGGACTCGAACCCCACACCGGCAACTACTCGGATTGGCGCGAGTACCGGGTCAGGCAAGCCGAGGCTGCCAAACCGCCCGCGAGCGTCGCGCCGCCACCTCGCCCACCCAAGTCCTCGACCGAGGCAAGCCGGACCGCCAAGAAGGATCACGAGCGCCAACAGCGCCGACTGGAGCGGCTGGTGGCATCGCTGGAGGAGGAGATCGCCCGGCTGGAAAGCGAGCTCGCTGCCTTGCGAGCCAAGCTCGGCGAAGACCACGGTGGAGACTGGCAGAAGCTTCACGCGCTCGCCGACAAGGAACGCGAGCTGGACGCTCTTCTGGGCAGCCGCATGGCCGACTGGGAGAAGACCTCGGCTGACCTACAGGCGTTTCTGTCGGACTCTACCGGCATTCCGTAGCATCGATGCATACCGGGCAGCCGTAGCGCGCCTCGACGGTCTTGACCTGGAACGACTGGATCCTGTCGCAGTACGTTCCGGTGATGTGCACGACCGGAGGCACCTGCGAGGTATCGAGCCACCAGCCATTCCCCGTCGTGCGAGGAATCCGCTGGCCGTCGAGAAACACACCGATGGTCGAGTAGTCGTCGACCGTGGCCTTGAAATGCACCGTGCACGAGCCTCGCGCAACCCCGCCGAAGATCTGTTCAAGCGCTAGCCGCAGCTGGTCGGGATCGCTCGCGGCGTAGTAGCCCGGGGTGCCCGGCGAGGCGGCAGCCCCTCCCGCGTGCGCCATGGCGTCGAGGCAAGCGAAGTCCCCCGTCGTGCTGTCCGAGATCTCGGCGCCGACCCCGAGCACGATGACGCGAACGCCGCTGGCGACCAACGCGGCCACTTCGGCCAGGGCATCGGCGCACGCGCCGGCTTCCGGCGTGCTGCCACTCGCCAGGGTTCCCGCGAGGGTGCAGGTGGGCTCGCCGTCGGTGGCCAGCAGGATGTAGCGATCTTCGATGCCATCGGCGAGAGCATCGTAATAGGCACATGCCTCTTGCAGCGCCGGCCCAGTCGGCGTGCTGCCCTCCACTGGCGCAGCGGAGGCGATGGCTGCCACCACGGCGGCGGCGCTATCCGCCGCCACTGCCACGCTGGGCGGCGAGGCGCAGCAGGCGGCGATGGCCTGCCCCGCGCAACCCTGCCGACCCGGCATCTCCTGGTAGCCAAAGCGCAGGTGGCCCGCATAGGTGGCGGTGAGATCCGCGAGCAGGGCCGCCACGGCCTGATATCTCGTGCTGGAGCCAAAAGCCGTGTCCATCGAACCGGATCGGTCGAGCAGGATCAATACATCGGCCGGCTGCCAGTCGAGCTGCACATCTTCGCTGGCCGTGCAACCGGGGCCGTTGGGCACGCCGCCATCGAGTGAGGCAGCGACGGCATCCTGCTTCGGACCTGCCTCGATCCGGTCATCGATGTCCACCTTCGCACACGCGAATCCCCCCACCACCACGCAGACAGCCACCATCGCGTGAAAGTGGACGGCGTTGGTAAACCGCCGCTCGCCGCGGGAATACGAAAGGAGCGTCCGAGGTTTCCTTCGCACCATGCCATGTCTCGCTACGGCCGCCACGCAGGGATTGTACCGGGTTCGCGTCCAATTTTCCGCCCCTTGCGTGCCGGGGAAAAGCTAGATACTCCTACTCGCCAACCATGATCGAAGCGCACAAGCTCTCCAAGTATTACGGTGAGCGGGCGGCAATCCGCGACCTCACCTTCTCCATCGCCAGCGGCGAGGTCGTCGGTCTGCTCGGACTCAACGGCGCGGGCAAGACCACCACCCT
>Ga0210133_1000587_pt1 | contig 12174 bp, 10 predicted proteins | sample Joice_ThreeSqC_D_2_FD_184874 | JGI IMG/M metagenome (GOLD analysis project Ga0210133, IMG submission 184874) | Wetland microbial communities from San Francisco Bay, California, USA, that impact long-term carbon sequestration - Joice_ThreeSqC_D1... | ecosystem: Environmental > Aquatic > Marine >...
AATTAAATCCAATAGGTTGTTCTATCACCTAACATCACTTAGATTAATCTGTCATTTAACAAATTTAGTGAAACAGGTAAAAACATATGAAATATCTTTACCCCTGAATGAGAAGGATTATAATTTTCTAAAAAAGTATATCCATAGTCCAAATGTTGAGATTGTTGATGAAATAAGGGAAGCATTTAATGTATATGAATCTCAATTAAGCATTACAAATGGAAATATTCTGTTTGATAAGAATGATTATTCAAAATTCATTGAAAAGCTGAAGGAAAAAAGATTTATTGAACAATTTGAAACTGGCTTTGGAAAATTTAATATCAACAAATTTTATTCAAGCTTAGCAAAACACTTGAGTAAAGAAAAGATTCTATTTGACAAAAATTATGATACGACTAAAGAACAAGTAAAAATAATTGATCTGTCCTTAAAAAGAATTCTTAAGAAATATTTTAATGATGACAATCCTCGTTGGTTAATCCGGACTTATATTGTTGGCAGAGCAATTTATTTTGAGGAAAAGTATAGATGAAAAACTTCCAACTCGCTTTAATAATAAGAATCCTGGTTTTAGCAGCATCGATTTTCCTGCTTTCCTATTTCTATTTTAATTTATCTCTTATTGCCACGGAAGGGATTATTCTTGCAATAATAATTTTACAGGTTTATTTATTAATAAGACACGTTAACGTTACAAATCGAGAGCTTGCAAAGTTTTTTAACTCCGTAAAGTATTCGGACTTTAACCAGGTTATCATGCCCAAGAAGCTTGGTCATTCCTTTACCGAGCTTCACAAATCTTTATCAAAAGTTATAAAACAATTTCAGACAACCCGTTCAGAAACAGAAGAACATTTTCAATATCTTCAAACTGTTGTTAAACAAGTTGGAACAGGATTGATCTCCTTTAATGAACGCGGCGATATAACATTGTTCAATGAATCGGCAAAAAAAATTCTCAATACACACGAGCTAAAAAATGTTCAGAGCTTAACTAACATCAGTCACGATCTTGGCAATTCACTCAACTCGATAAAAACAGGAGAGAAAGAATTATTAAAACTTTCCGCAAATGGAAAACAAATTAATCTTTCCATGTTTGCAAGTGAATTTAAACTCCGGGGCGAAATGTTTAAACTTGTTTCTCTTCAAGATATCAGCAGCGAACTTGAACGCGAAAGAATGTACAATGAACTCGAAATTGCGAGGGAAGTTCAGTTCAAAATGCTGCCAAAGCAAAATCCTGTTGTGCCGGGTTATCTAATTTCTTCAATGTGTAATCCAGCGCTTGAAGTAGGTGGAGATTACTACGATTTTATCCGGTTAGGTAAGCACAAGATAGGAATTGTTATTGCAGACGTTGCAGGAAAAGGTTTACCTGCTGCAATTTATATGACTTTAACAAAGGGCGCATTTCAGTCGTATGCCGCTTCATCTGCTTCACCTAAAGAGGTTCTTACAAAGCTGAATTCACTTATTTATAATACGATTGAACGCGGCAGTTTTATTACAATGTTTTATGCTGTGCTCGATTTTGAAAAAGATAAATTAACGTTTGCAAGAGCCGGTCACGAACCCGTAATTCATTTCAGTAAAAAAGATGATGGCATTTCTCTTTTAAAGCCTGTTGGAATCGGTTTGGGATTAGAAGAGGGAAAGATATTTGCAAGATCGATCGAAGAAGAAGAAATCGATCTTTCGAACGGCGATTCGCTTTTATTTATTACAGACGGCATAACCGAATCGAAGAATGAAAATAACTCCGACTTTGGAATGATCAATCTTTTAGAAGTTATGAAAAAATTCGACATCATCTCGTCCGATCGCAAACCGGAAGAATTGCTGAATAAGTTATCAAACGAGATCAGGGTCTTCAGAGGAAATGCCACTCAGTACGATGATATGACAGCCATTGCGATAGTAAAAGATCCGTCTCACGGAAAGCCATGAAAAACTTCCGACTCAACCTCGTTGTAAGAATTCTCTTCATTTCGGTTTCGATCATCGTTCTTTTTTATCTTTACTACAATACAAATCTTTTAGCTTCGTTGGTCATCGTTCTGCTTTTAGTAATTCTGCAGGTGTTTTTATTAATCTGGTATATAGACAAAACAAATAAGGAGCTTGCGAGATTTTTCCAGTCGATCAACTATTCGGATTTTTCACAAACATTTTCCGCAAAATCACTCGGCGGCTCGTTTAAGGAGCTTCACGGTGCCTTCAACGAAGTTATGCTGCAATTTCAAAAAACAAGAAGTGAAAAAGAAGAACATTACCGCTACCTGCAAACTGTTATCCAGCACGTTGGCGTAGGATTGATTTCATTCAACCAGGATGGTGAAATAGAGTTTATTAATAACGCTGCCAAGAAAATATTAAGAATTTCAAGCCTGCATAAAATTGAGCAGCTTAATTCTGTTTCAAAAGATCTGGGCACCTCATTGCTGAAAGTGCGGAATGGTGAAAGGACAACTATTAAGCTCGTTGATGAAAATGAGTTAATTCAATTAATGGTTAATGCAATCGAGTTTAAGCTTAGAGACCGGATTTATACTTTAATATCCCTGCAAAATATTCAAAGCGAATTAGAAGAAAAGGAAATGGATGCATGGCAAAAGCTTATCCGGGTTCTGACTCATGAAATTATGAATTCGATAACCCCTATATCTTCACTTGCAGGTACTATGAATAATCTGCTTTCAGATAGCAGCAATAAAGAATATTTATCGAACGAGAGTATTGCAGATATTAAAAGCGCGATCAACACAATTCAAAAACGCAGCGATGGTTTACTGCATTTTGTTGATGACTACCGAAGCCTGACAAAAATTCCAAAACCTGATTTTGAAATTTTCAAAATAGAAACTTTGTTCACCAGGATTGAAAAATTGATGGGGATGGAACTCGCAGAGAAAAAGATAAAATTTTCAACCTCAATCGGACCCGAATCATTAGAATTAACAGCCGATCCGGAAATGGTTGAACAGGTTATCATTAATCTTATCATTAATGCAATTCATGCCGTAAGTTCTACGAAGAATCCTGAAATCAGGTTAGCTGCCGGCAACGATGAACGGGGAAAGATTGTTATAAAAGTAATTGATAACGGAATCGGAATTAACGAAGACGAACAGGAAAAAATATTCATCCCGTTCTTCAGTACAAAAAAAGACGGCTCTGGAATCGGATTAAGTTTATCGAGGCAAATAATAAGAGCACACGGCGGAACGATAAGAGTTCATTCATTACCCGGGGAAGGTGCAACTTTTATTTTACGGTTTTAATTCCCCTGAATTTCATCATCTTCCGCACTTTTTATTTCCTCAAAGTATGAAGAGGCATTTACGAGAAGAGCTGTTCCAACCTCATTCAACAATGAGTTAATGTTTTTGATATAATCACCGGCATTATTTTCATCGATTGGCGGGATACCGAAAATATTCAGATCAGCATCTTTTGATTCTTCGCGGAAGATTTCGCTGTTTGTTTTTTCTTCGTTTGTGTTGTCGATGATTTTAACTTCGGCATCAAGACGAAATGTTTTCAGAAAAGTTTTTGCTTCGTTTTCCAGTATTCGCGCACCGGAAAATTTATCTTTAATTGTAAGCAGCCTGATATGTGCATTTCTCCATTCATCATTGGAGGTAATAAATCTTGCCAGTGTAAGCGCTAACGCAAAATTGTTTCCTGCACCTCGCCACCAGATATCGATTTTATTTTTCTCTCCGAATCCTTCATCGTCATTATAAAAAAGGAAAAGAGAATTATAATCAAGTTCATGAAAAGTTTTCATTATTTCAGCAAACTTTTCCGGTCTCTTCGTGTTTCGTCCCCAACCCATTAAAATTGTATTCGGATCGATACTTGAGAAACCATATATACTTGCAATAACCTGCATTCCTTCATAAATATCTCTGCATTCCTGTCTTCTTGTAAATACACTATCATCGGTTGCTTCGTCTTCATTAAGTTCACTCTTGTTTTGCGATTGCTCAGCTTTGGTAAAGAGTAGATGCGATGAATTATTTTCAACCAGATCAAAATTGGAAACCATCCCGAGTTTTCCTGCCAGCGCTTTTGCCATTTCGATTAAGTAAGGTCTTGCATACTGTCCACCGCTGAATAAAATTATGTTCGGTCTCCAGTTTCTCCATTCTCTCGGTCTGTTTTTAAGCTTTATTAATCCGTACCGAACAACAGCTTCCCAGAACCCGCCCCAGGTATCTCCGCTTTTTAATTTCAGTTCCCTTCGTTCAAGAAAAATAAAAAGTGAACCGAGGATAACCGTAGCGCCAACCATCGCTATAAAATCTAGCTGGATCATAACAATAAAGCATGCCGCACTGCCAATTAAACTAACCCAAATAGGAGTTTTAAATTCGGGATAAAAATCCGAACTTGCCCAGTTTTCAAATGCGGCGCTCATATTAAGAAATCCGTAAGTAGTTATAAAAAACATAGAAACTATTCTTGCAATAACATCCAGCTCACCAATCAGGATGCCGCACTCTGCAATGACGAAAGCAAAAACAAGTGCGTTACGCGGCTCATTCATTTCGCCAAATCCTTTTGCAAAAATTTTCGGTGTTATTTTATCCATCGCAGTTGCCTGCAGAATTCTCGGCGCACCAAGTATACTTCCAAAGGCAGACGATAAAGTCGCTCCCCAGATTCCGGCAATTACTATTTCGGGCACAAGTGAAATTTTTAACAATACCTGTGAGTCTGTACTTAGTAAATGTGGATCTATATAATGTGAGTAGAAATATGCCAATCCAAGGTAGACGAGTAATCCTATCACAATTGCAGAAATAGTTCCACGTGGTATAGATTTTTTTGCGTCTTTAAGATCGCCGGACATCGATACACCCGCCTCAAATCCCGTTACTGCCGGAAAAAATATTCCGAACAAAACTATGAACGGTGCAGAAGTACTTAATGGAGATAACTGTGGTGCAGTCGGTGTGTAGTCGTGGTTACCAAGCATTATCGATACTAACGACAACACAATTGCCCCCATAATGTAATACTGAGTTTTTATAGCAAGATTAGTACTGATGTAGGAAACAACTGTAACAACAATTAAAATTAATGTTCCGGTAATACGTATTGTAGTCGGTTCAACAGCAAAGCCCCAGTAACCAAGAAAACTTTCTGCAAAGCCTATCAAGTAAAGACTCACGCTGAATGATAATCCCACAAACAAAGCGAGACCAAGAGTTCCGCCGATCGGTAAGCCGAGACTTCTTGAAATTATGAAATACGTACCCCCGGTTTTTACTCTTTTATCTGTTGCAATAGATGAAACACTTAAACCTGTCGATATTGAAATGATGTGCGCAACAACAATTATAGCAATGGATGTAAAAAATCCTGCCTGTCCTACGATCCATGGTAATCTCAGGTACATAATTACACCAAGAATCGTTAAGATCGAAGGTGTGAAAACTCCGCCGAATGTGCCGAATTTTTTAACTGCCATGGCTAATATTTTAAATATCAAATAAAATAGGATTAAAAATTAACTATGTTAATTATACCAACTAATTAATGAATTTCAACTCCCGGATAGTCGTATCTCATTAATTATTTCACAACAAATAGTTAACTTATCTATCAAAACTTTTGAAGTTTGAATTATTAAAAATAAAAATTTAAATGAACTTAAGACAAGCAAAGACCGGCATTTTGATGATAGAAATACTACCTGATAAGTGCGATTTTTGCGGATGCTGCGTTGGTGTTTGTCCTGAAGATGCAATCGAATTGAAAGAAGCAGAGATAAATATCATCGATGAAAGATGTACTAATTGTGCCAAGTGTGTGTGGTCGTGCCCGATTGAAGTTATTGTTTTTAATCGCGAGGGAGTCTCTGTTAAATGATATCTATATCTATAGTCTTCGGTTAACAGTCTACAGTCTTCAATATTTTTTATGGGAGGATAATTTAAATGAGTACTTTTAGAGATTTAAAGGTTTATCAGAAAGCATTTAAACTGGCAATGGATATTTTTGAAATCACAAAATCTTTTCCTTTAGAAGAGAAATATGGATTGACTTCTCAAATCAGACGCTCATCAAGAAGTGTTTGTTCATCGATTGCGGAAGCATATAGAAAAAGAAAATATCCCGCTCATTTTATATCAAAAACCACCGATGCCGACATGGAAAACAGCGAAACACAGGTTTGGTTGGATTTTTCTCTCAGTTGCAAATACATTAATCGTGAAATCTATAAAGATTACTTGATCCGATCAGAAGAAGTTGGAAAAATGTTAAATCATATGATCGAAAATCCACAAAAATATGAATAATAAATACCTCTGCCGATTGTGGACTGCCAATTGAAGACTTTCAAATAAACATTGATAAGAATAATTAGCGAAATGTAGATTCAATTTGAAAAACTACTACGATATAATCGTTGTCGGTGCCGGACCAGCAGGAAGCATGGCTGCAAGATTTGCCGCCGAACAAGGAGTTTCTGTTTTGATGCTGGAAAAGGATCGAGATGTCGGCTACCCGGTTAGATGCGGTGAAGCAATCAGCAAAGTCGGAGTTGAAGAATTTATTCCGTCTGATGAGCGATGGATAAAAGCACACATTACAAAATTTTCATTTATCGCTCCTGATGAAACGGAAGCAATACTTCAGTTTGATAAAAAAGATGAAGGTTATGTTTTAGAAAGAAGAATTTTCGATTACGAATTAGCAAGAACCGCTGCAGAAGCAGGGGCTGAAATCTTAACCCGTGCTTACGTTAACGGATTATTATTTGATAACGGCAAAGTATCCGGTGTTAAGTTCGAGCATCAGGGTGAACAGAAAGAACTTAATGCAAAAATAGTAATTGCCGCAGACGGAGTTGAATCAAGAGTTGGCAGATGGGCTGGAATAAAAACTCACATAGATTTCCGCGATATGGAATGTTGTGCCCAAATTACAGCAGCGAATATTTCCGTTGAACAAGATACACTTTATTTTTATTTTGGTAACGATGTTGCCCCCCAGGGTTATTTCTGGATATTTCCAAAAGGTAATAATCTTGCCAACATCGGGCTTGGTGTTAGCGGAATGGCAGGCAAAAAAAAATCGGCACAATCTTTCCTTAATTCATTTATGGAAAAACAGTATCCCGATGCACCGGTGTTAACTGCAATTGCAGGCGGTGTCCCGAGCACGGTTACTCTTGATAAAATTTCCGCCCCGGGAATTGCATTAGTCGGCGACGCAGCCCGGCAAGTTAATCCATTAAGCGGAGGCGGAATTGCAAGCGGAATGATAGGCGGAAGTATCGCAGGTAGAATTGCTGCAGAATCGATTAAGTTGAATAAGCCCGAACATCTTTTGTCTTATGATAAAGAATGGAATAATCGCCTCGGAAAGAGACACTTGATCTTTAACCGGATAAAAAGCGGCATATACAATTTTTCGGATGATAAGTTTAATAACATAGCGAAATCGGTAAATAAAATACCTTTTGAAAAACGTACCCTGGGGAAGGTTTTTACAACAGCGTTGATAAATCAACCGTCCCTTTTAATTGATGTTGCAAAAGTATTTTTAGTCTAAAACTATTAACAATTTCAGAAGGAATATTTTGGATAAACTTTTTAAATTGTTAACCCATTTTATGTATATATTTTGTATGATAATTGATAAAACATTTAACATAATGATTGGATTCTGAAACTTTACTGACTAATGAAAATCAATATTTCAAACATATTTAACCAGATGATTGACCGGTTCGATGATGAATTCTACTGGTACGAAGATCATACAGGAAAAGAAGATTTTCTTGTTTACTCTTCCAACGTTTTTAAAGTAACCGGCTATACGAACGATGAGCTTCTTGAAATGCCGGGTAAAGGAAGAGAGATTATTTTAGATGAAGATCTGAGAGAAATGCGTGAGTCGGTGGAAGAATTTAAAAATGATACCAGCCGAAATAATCTCTCGATGGAATTCAGGATGTTAAGAAAAGACAACAAAGTAATCTGGGTAAAAGAGACGGTAGTTGTTGAGAGGAACAGGAAAGGATTTGTTACAAAATATTATGGAAAAATTTCCAACATAGCTCAATTCAAAGAGACAGAAGAATTACTGAAGAGTGATATTGACGAGTATAAGAAAACAAATACTTCAAAAGATAATTTCCTTGCTTTGCTTTCTCACGATTTAAGAGCACCCTTTACAAGCATACTCGGTTTTTCTGAAATCTTAATGAATGAGGGAAATCTTTCCGAAACGGAAAAAACAGAATACCTTTCGTACATTAACGATTCCTCACAAAACCAGCTTCAATTAATTAATGACCTTCTTGATTGGTCCCGAATACAAACGGGAAGATTGAAAATTGAATCTTCAAGAATTCATGCCAGAAGTCTTGTGTACAATTCTATTTCATCCCTTACCGGAATTGCAGTAAGAAAAAATATCGATATAAAAGTAAATCTTCCCGAATCTCTTTACATTGAAGTCGATGAGAGGCTCATAACCCAGGTTGTTACAAATCTTATAAGCAATGCAATTAAATTTTCTTATGAAAAGTCCACGGTGGAAGTTACGGCGAATGTTTATAATGAAATGTTTTCTGAATTTGCAGTAAAGGATACGGGGGTGGGAATTTCCGAAGAAAATAAAGATAAGATGTTCAGGATGGGAAGAACTTTTACTACCGAAGGAACTAAAGGTGAAAAAGGGACAGGACTCGGTCTCGCTCTGGCAAAAGAAATAATTGAGAAGCATGGCGGTGTAATCTGGTTCTATTCCAATTTCAATGAAGGAAGTGAGTTTCATTTTATAGTGCCCACTTCACAAAATACTATTCTGATTGTTACAAGCGATAAGCATAAGAAAGAAACTTATTCTAAAATGCTGAAGCAAAGATATCCTACTTACCAGATCGTAACTGCAGAAAACGGGTATGAAGCGCTTGGAATTATTATCAGCCAGATGCCTTCCGTTATAATTACAGATCATGAAATGCCGCTTATGAATGGCATCCAGCTTATTCAATCGATCCGTAGAAAAGATAAAGGTCCGGAAATCCCGGTCATCGCTTTATTGAACAAGTCATCGGACGATATTAAACAGTCTTACCAGGAATATGGAATTAAAACTCTTAGAGATGAACCCATCGATGAAGATGAATTGAATGAAAGACTCCGCTCCCTTTTAAATTGATGATTTTGCCTTCAAATTATTAAATTTACAAACCCGATTTAATAATTTATCTTTCCATCATATAACAAAATTTTTTATATGGATAAATACTGGCTTGCATTATATACAAAACCACGCAGTGAGTTTAAAGCTGAAGAACAATTAATCAATTCAAATATCACGACTTATTTACCAAAAATAACCCGTCTTAAACAATGGAGCGACAGGAAAAAGAAAATTACGGAACCACTGCTGAGAGGTTACATTTTTATTTATGCCGATGAACAGGAAAGATTAATTTCCGTAGAAAAGCAAGCTGTTGTACGATGTTTGTTTGACGGCGGGCGTCCGGCGAGGATTCCTGAATGGCAAATAGACAATATCAGGAAAATGCTTGATACAAATTCCAAAGTAATTGTTCACGATGGAATTGTGCCCGGTGTTAAAGTTATGATCAAAGACGGCTCGTTCAAAGGTGTGATTGGTACGGTTATGAGTGAAGCTTCGGGGAAATCCATTTCCGTTTCAATTGATTTATTAAACAGATCGATAATCGCTCATCTTCCCGAAAATTGTGAACTGGAAATAGTAAAAGATCTTTAATACTCAACCGTTTTTCTTACTTTTTAATAACGAATTTCTTAAGTTAATTAGTCTTGAATTTGGAAATCCGTTATGCTTAAACAACCTGATTTAGTTAGTCTTAAGAAAGGCGACACTGTTGATCATTATTTGATGATCAAAAAAATTGAAGCAAGAAACACAAAGGCAGGAAAGGCATTTTTGTCTTTGGAACTTGGGGATAAAACTGCAAATATAAATGCGAATGTCTGGAACGATACTTCTGGTTTTGAACCGCTTTCTGCAATGGCAAAGCCCGGTAGCATTGTAAAAGTATCAGGCGCAATCGATGAATTTCAAGGTATACCGCAAATTAAATTAAACGCGGCTTCCTTGGCTGATGAAACAGCCGGCGTAACACCTCGTGATTTTCTTAGCAAGTCCTCCCGCGATCCAGCCTTGATGGAAAAAGAATTACTTAACCGGATAGATCAAATCACGAATTCAAATCTTAAAACTCTTTTAAGAAATATTTTTTCCGGGGAACGGTTGGAAAAATTTAAAACCGCACCCGCCGGTAAGTCATGGCATCATGGTTATCTTCACGGTTTGATTGAACATACATTAGAAATAGTTAGGATATGTGATTTAGTATGTGAATTTCACAAGGGACTTAATAAAGATTTATTGATTTCCGGAGCCTTGCTTCACGATTTTGGTAAAACAGAAGAACTAACATATGATTCGGCATTTGATTACAGCGACAAAGGTAAGCTAATCGGACACATAGTTATCTGTGCTTCAATGATTGAGGAAGAAACAAAAAAGATTCCGGAATTTCCAGAAGAATTAAAAAACTTAGTGATTCATTTAGTTTTGAGTCATCAAGGAAAGTTAGAATACGCTGCACCTGTCGTCCCAAAAACAGCAGAGGCGATTGCTCTTTACCAGGCAGATGAACTTAGTGCAAAGGTTAATGCCTATAATAATGCTTTAAAATCGGAAATAGCGGGAGAAAGCAACTGGACTAAATTTATTCATCTTGCACAAACCGATCTTTACCGTCAAAATATTCCTTCAGAAAAAGAAGAGGATATCAATAAATCACTTTTTGATTAACAGAGGAGAAAAATATGAGAGCATTGGTTACGAAATTCTTAATCCTGTTCTTACTGACTACAATTGTTTCAATAGGTCTTGCTCAATCTGCAGATCAATTAATGAAAAAAGGGGATAATTTTTACAAAGAGTTTAATCATAAAAAAGCACTTGAAACATATCTAAAAGCAGACAGTCTCGATCGCGCAAACTGGATACTGATGTGGAAGATCAGTCGCGCGTATGTTGATATTGCCGAAAAGCTTCCGCAAAAAACAAGCGAACAGGAAGAAAAGAAAAAAGCGATGTTTAAAAAAGCCTATTTCTATGCAGATAGTTCTGTTAAGCTTGCACCTGATGAAGCGGAAACTTATGTGCGAAGGGCGATTGCAAACGGAAAACTTGCTTTGTTCGAGGGAATATTTTCGGCAATTGGAACTGTAAACGATGTTAAGGAAGATTCCGAACATGCAATTGAACTCGGAAGCGGCGGCAACTACACCCAGGCACTTGCACATTATGTCCTCGGTAAAGCACATTTAAAAGTTTGTGATAAACCTTACCTTCTCAGGTTACCAATCGGCCTGGGCTGGGGTGATATGGATGATTGTATAAGGGAACTTGAAACTGCTGTTAAGTTAAAACCAAACTATAGGATGTTTTATCTTGATCTCGCAAAAGCTTATGTAAAAGAAGATGAATATGAAAAGGCAAAAGAAACACTTTTAAAAATTGAGAAAGCTCCGTTCATCGATGAAGATGATAATGTTGTTCTGGAAGAATCAAAAGCAATGCTTGTTGAAGTTAACAAAGAATTGGAATGATAGAAATTGAACAATCATTAATTGATGAATTAATCAAAGCACGCTCAATTATTTTTTTTACAGGTGCGGGTATTTCTGCAGAAAGCGGAATTCAAACTTTTAGAGGTGAGGGCGGAATATGGAATAAGCTTAAACCTGAAGAGCTTGCTAACTTCGATGCGTTTATGAGAAATCCTAAAATGGTCTGGGAATGGTACAATCACAGAAAAAAAATCACTCACGATTCAAAACCGAATGCCGGTCATCTTACTATTGCAGAAATGCAAAACTATTTTAATGAAGTAATTGTAGTTACTCAAAACATCGATAATCTTCATCGCAGAGCCGGCAGTAGAAAAGTATTTGAGCTGCACGGAAACATAGAGCGTAATTACTGCGTTGTTTGTAAAACTTTTTACAACAACGAGCTTGAATTTAATGATGGAATACCTAAATGCACATGCGGCGGACTTATAAGACCAGATGTTGTTTGGTTTGGCGAATTTCTACCGGAAGATCAATTTGAGGGAGGAGAAAAAGC
>Ga0210133_1000588_pt1 | contig 12173 bp, 9 predicted proteins | sample Joice_ThreeSqC_D_2_FD_184874 | JGI IMG/M metagenome (GOLD analysis project Ga0210133, IMG submission 184874) | Wetland microbial communities from San Francisco Bay, California, USA, that impact long-term carbon sequestration - Joice_ThreeSqC_D1... | ecosystem: Environmental > Aquatic > Marine >...
GCTCGTTGCCGACTGAGGAACCCACGCTCTGTAGGATGCATTCCGGTTCGACGGTGGCCGACATTTTCGCGTCCACCCGTAGCGAAGGTCGACGCAACCTCTATGAGGCCATCGAGATCATCGAACGCAACGGCCACGGAGTCGTAGTTTACCTGCCCCCCCGAGCTAGCCTTTACGACGAGCTGCAGGCAATCTCCAGTGCCGGGCGCAGCAACTCCGGCGACGCGATCGGCGGAACCCTGCGCGACTACGGCCTCGGAGCCCAGGTGCTCCGGGACCTCGGCGTGAGAAGAATCCGGTTGTTGACCAATAATCCCAAGAAGATCGCGGGGATTCAAGGGTATGGGTTAGAGGTGCTCGAGAGCGTGCCCCTGGTCTCGATGAGCACACAGGGCTAACGTAGCCGCACCATGAGCCAAGATCGCACGACTTCAGTTCCCCAAACCGTCATCGGTACCGTCGTTGCACCAGCGGGCGCACGCTTTGCCCTGGTCGCCTCCCGGTTCAATTCGTTCGTCGTCGACCGTCTCATCGATGGAGCACTGGACGCATTGGTTCGCCATGGGGTATCGCCCGATGCGGTCACCCTGGTCAAAGTCCCCGGATCTTGGGAATTGCCCGCTGCCTGCGCGCGCCTGGCACGGGGCAAACGCGTCGACGGGATCGTGGCACTCAGTGCCGTCATTCGTGGCGGTACACCACATTTCGAATATGTTGCCGCCGAAGTGACCAAGGGACTCGCCGCCCTCGCCCTCGAGACCGGTGTCCCATTGGGATTTGGCGTCTTGACCACGGATACCATCGAGCAGGCGATTGATCGTGCCGGCACCAAAGCGGGGAACAAGGGTGCGGATGCGGCTCTCGCCATGCTCGAAACGGTCTCGCTCTTCCGAGCGATGACGGCTGCCGGGCTGTGAGAGCCAAGGTTCATGGGAGCTCGCACCACCGCCCGAGAATCCGCGCTTCAGATGTTGTTTGCCATCGACACAACGGCGAACGACCCGGAGCGGGTCATATCCGATTACTGGCGTGAAACGCCGGGGGATTCCGAGGGAAGAGAATATGCCGATGGCCTGGTTCGGGGGGTCCGAGACGCCGTTGGGGACATCGATGCCATTCTCGCGTCGGCCAGCGACCATTGGCGCCTCGACCGCATGACCCGAGTCGATCGGAATATCTTGAGAATTGGTGCCTTCGAATTGACACGCTGTCCCAACGTTCCGCGGGCCGTCGTCCTGGACGAAGCCGTGGAGTTGGCCAAGCGTTATGGATCCGAAGAGAGCGGGGCATTCGTCAACGGGGTGCTGGACCGAGTTGCCGAGGACTGTGGTCGGCGCGACGACGTCGGGTCGACGACTACGGCCTAGGTTCTGGGATCGAAAGCCCGCCATGGATCTCCGCTTCATTCTGCCCAACCTGCGCCAGCTCGAGCTGGCCGGTGCCGAGGTGCTGGCTGTGGGGCTCACTGCCGGCGAACGTCCTCCGCACGGCGTCGCGGGTCTGGTCGATTGGCGGCTTTGCGGACGGATCTCGTCGTTGCTTCGCTCCGGATTTGCCACCGGTCGCGTTGGAGAAGTCTTGCTGCTGCCAGGAAAGCCGCGCCTTCCCTTCGACAAGATAATCTTGTTTGGAACCGGCCGTCCTGAGGAATTCGGTGAGGAAATCTACCGCAGCATCGTGGAACGCATGCTCGCCACGATGGAGGGACTTCGAGCCCGATCAGCGGTCGTGCAGCTACCGGGTCGTCACTTCTCGGGCGTTGCACCGGAGCGAGCAGCCGACGTTGTGCTCGAGCTGACGACCGCTTCGACCTGTCACGACTTGTGGACGCTCATCGAACCTTCCGAGGCACAACGCGTCGTCATGCAACACATGATTCAGGAGCGTCGCCGCGTTCGACACTGACCGAGATTACGGGGATGGTGGGCGAAATATCCTCAGCTGCCCCAACATGAGCTTACCGTTTTGGGGATTCAAGTCGTACTCAAGTTCCAGCCCATTGTAGGTATCCTTGAGCACAGTCCGATTCGGATTGTTGCCGTCTAGGCGGACCGAACTCTTCGGGGCTCCGAGCACCGCACGAATCGCCTCGGGGACCATGGTCATGCGAAGGTCGGGCGGAATACCGCCTGCGAAGACTCCCCAAGTCTTACCTGGGTCATCGGGGACCGGGCGATCGAAACGGTAGGCAAAAATCTCGCTGACCACTCCCCCGTCGAGCTTGAATTCGACGGCGGCGTCGATCATTCGGCAATAGGTCTTGGTGAGCTCATCGCACTTCAGGCCCATGAGGCGCTCGACCGTGGCCACGGTCGCTCCGAACCGGATCGGCCCCAGACCAACCCCGGCTTGCACCGCGAGCGAGGGGCCGACCGGGTGGCGGAGCAACCGAGCCCGACGTTTGGCAGCCTCGAGGAGGACAGTGTCATGCGCCGCCCTGGCTGAGGCACTTGTGGCCGAAGCCAAAGCCGAAATCTCGTTTGCCTTTCGGTCCGACTGCCGGTCGTGAGAACGACATCCGGCCGAGAACCAGCACAGGCCGATGAGAGCGCCCATGGCGGTGCGCCAATTTCGTTGAGCTCTCGCAAACGACGCGATCATCGGGGGTTTCTACCACGAATCGCGACCCAAGGCGGCCGCTGCCAAGAATGCTGCGCTCCGGTCGGCCGAGCGCTATGGTGGCCCGCATCATGCAAGGCCCCGAAGCCTACGAGGGACGCATCCTTGCCGACAAGTACCGACTCGAGAGTCGCCTTGGCGGGGGCGGCTTTGGCAGCATTTGGCGTGCCGAACAAACGGTCTTGCACGCTCCGGTGGCCGTCAAGCTCATCGACGTGGAAATTGCTCGACACGACGGGGTCGTGGATCGGTTCTTGAGAGAGGCGCAGGCAACTGCGGCGCTACGCAGTCCGAACGTAGTGCAGATCCTTGATTACGGAGTGGACGATGACCAGCCATTCATCGTCATGGAGTTGCTCGAGGGCGAGAATCTTGCCGAGCGTCTGCGACGCGTCGGGCGCTTGGCTCCGGCCGATGTCATCCGGGTAGTGGCGCAGGTGGCGCGCGCCATAGGCAGAGCGCACGAGCTCGGAATCGTCCATCGGGATCTCAAACCCGAGAACGTATTTTTGGTTTCCAACGCCGACGAAGAGATCGCCAAAGTTCTCGATTTTGGCGTGGCGAAAATCGCTGCTGAACGCCAAGACGGAGAGAAGACCCGTACCCGCACCGGGTCTCTGTTGGGGACGCCCTACTACATGAGTCCCGAGCAGGCCCAGGGCAACAAGCAGGTCGATTTCAGGAGCGACCTGTGGGCGCTCGGCGTCATGACATTCGAGATGTTTACCGGATGTCGACCGTTTGACAGCGACGGACTCGGAGATTTGGTTCTGTCCATCTGCATCCGGGAGATTCCGGTGCCTTCGCGAGTTGGTGCCGTCCCAGAGGGTTTCGACGAATGGTTCGAGAAAGCGGTCAATCGCGATCCCGAGCAACGCTTTCAGTCGGCGCGTGAGCTTGCGAGCGCACTGATTCAGGTCGTCGAGGGTCAGGGAGGGGAGACGCGGTTCACCGTTTCCGACGGGGACAAGGAGGCCTTTGGCGCAAATCCGCCAGTTCCCGCGGTCGAGCCAACCACGGCATTTGCGGCCACTGTGGCCGAGCCTACCGGTCCAATATCGCTCGAGGGCGACAATGATGCCGAAGTCGGTGGCGCCGCTGCGGCGGATGTCCCATCGAACGACCGCAAGGCCCCCCGTGATCGTAAAAGGTCGGGGGAGCCGGCACAGACGCGATTTGACGGCTGGGCGTGGTCGGGTGTGGCGATGTTGTTCTTGGTCACGTTGGCAGGCGCCGCTTATGTCAAGTACTGGCTGATGCGTCCCGATGCGGGTTTGCCTTCGCCGGAACCGGCGCCTACTGTTTCGGCGAAGCGCACGAAGCCCGACTCCAACGCCTCGCCTTCTCGCCGGTCGGGTAACTCCTCGCATCTTTCGACCGCGCCGAGTGCGCTCGACGCCGTCACCAGCAGCTCGGCTGCGCCCGAGACTCGGGCAAGAGATTCCGCCGCTAACACGAGTCCAAATGCGATTGCGGCGTCGAGCGCGAGCGCGGCGCCGAGCGCGACCACAGAGCCTGGTGCGTCGAGCACCGTCCCCTCTACGCCTGGGAAAGTACCCACTTCGCCATCGTCGGCAGCGTCTAGGCCTCACCCCAGCGCAGCGTCGGTCAAGTCCGATTCGCCGGACGCAGGCCCTGGTATCGTTGCATCGTCCGCCCCATCTGCCGCGGCGGTACCCGCAGGCGGCCACCCGCCGGTCGAGGCGACGCCGGGAACCACCGATGCTGGGACGCGCACACGCTCGGATTCCCCGCCCTCACCGGACGCCTCGCCAGCAGGTCCTAGCGAAGCCGCCCCCTAGCGAATTTGGACCCGGACCCGCCGAAATGCGGCCCTGGCGACGCCGCCCTATCTAGCGACGGGCATCTGAACTTCGAGCAGACTGCGAAATAATTCAGCCAGGCGCGATTCATTGACTACGCGAGTCGTCAACACGCCCTGTGGTCCTCCCCCAATGACCACACGCAACAAGCTGTCGTGCGATGACTGAACGATGACGAAAGGGACCTTGTGGCCCCGCGAACGAGCCGAAGCCATGACGCTCAACCCGGAGCTCTTGGGAAGGGAGACATCCGCGACCACGAGGCGATACTGGTGGCTGTCGAGCAAGGCCTGGGCGATCGCCGGACCGTCCGAGGCCTTTTGGTAGTCCACCGAGAGCCCCAGGAGTACCGGTTCGATCACCCTTCGAACCCACGGGCTTGTCGTCGCCAGCAGCACCTTCGGTCGCTGGTCACCAGCGCGGGCGCGTACTGAACGCAGCCCACCCGGAGACGCGAGGTCCCGACGGAAGCTGGGTTCGCTTATCGATGGACGGTTGGTCACAGCCACCCAAAGTCTCCGCGTGGGCGCCGAGCTCACGCCCCGATGGGTGAGAAGCCGGTGCACTCGGCAAGCATGTTTCGTGCCGTCAGAACAGCGGGCCAACTAGCGGATATTGCTTGTCTAGCCTTCGGTTCCCGGCCTCGGATTTCAAAAATGAAGCTTGCGGAAATGAAATGGGAAGCTTGCACCACAAGCTCGGAACCCGGCGGGGCTCACCCGTTCAAGCACACTCGAGCGGGCTCGGCTCTGGAGCGATTGAAAAGAAAGGGCATTCTTCGCCGCGGCATTGTCGATTGTGCGACGAATGCCGACACTTTGCCGCTCGGCAAGGCCAGGCCGAGCCTTCGATCTGCTCTACGTCCAAGACTGCTTGCTGGATGGCCAGGAACGTATCGCGCTTGCAGCAGCGAGGGCCCCCGTGATCGGCCACGCGGAGCAAGCTGTGCGCCGTCATACGGTGGGCTTGTGCCCAAGCGTCCCGAGACAACGGTGTGGCCTCCGTAACGATGCTCCAGAAGATACCCGTGCCCACGGCGGCACCGCAGTCACCGTGGGTGCCACAGAATCCCCCTGGTACCTTTTGTGCCCTGCGCCTGGCCTCACGCAGGTGATCAACCTTGGCTTGGGGTCGATGGTGACGGTTGTCGTGGGCGGCTAGCAGCACTGCGGGAACCAAAAAGTGGTGTTCGGGACCGTGCATATGCAGCGCCGGGCTCTGCAGGATCTGGACTGCGATTTCCATCGGATCCGTGGAGGTACTTTCATTGGCGCTGCGTTCGATGATTTCGTTGGCGCTCGCACTATGGCAACGATCGCAAACGAAATGACCGCTCTCGCAGATGGCGGTGGAGGCAACATGAGCTCCGCACAAGGTGCAGATTCGGTCCGCGGCGTAAGCAAGGTATGCCAGCGGTCGACCGCAGATCAGACAGCCGGTGGTCTCGTTGATGACGGTAAGCATGTTCTCGTGAATTCAGGTCTGATTTCCGCGAGCAGTGCGTGAGATTAGCCGCCATTGTGACACCCGGGAGCGACCCTGGCCATCGCCGTCCCAGCGCCAATCAATTGTCATTGAGGTCTCGGAAACTCGCCGCGCTCACCGGTCCGACAGGCTTACTGTAGAGGAGTGCCTTGTGATGCGCGTCACCGCAAGCAACGGCCCCCGCGGACGGCGTTATGTGGCAGAGACAAGTTGGTCGCGAATCTCCCCGTAGGCGAACCTAGGGCATCCCGGCATGGCACCATGCCGAGTCCCGCGTAGCGCCGCCGACGGGTCGTCCTTGGGGCATCGCGCTTCGACACCTCGAATTTCCACGCACCCCAATCGTGGCTTCATGCTGTCCCGGGAGCCGCCAGCAACAGGACCTCCCCAATGCGACCGCGGGGGCGAGGTATGGACAGCCCGGATGAAACATGGCCCGGGATTCGACCAAGCCCAGGTCAGCATGCCTTGACCGCAGCCGGCTGGCCGGGGAGACTCGGACGGGCTCGGCGAAATTCGCCAGCGAGTATCCTTCCGTCGATCAGGGTCGACGGACCCTGACGCCCTCGGTCTTGTCATCACAAGAAAATCATGAGCTCAGACGTCGTTCGCGAACTGCCCCGCCTCATCATCGAACACGTAACGCCCGAGCTCGACGCTGGCCGTTATCCGGCAAAGCGGGTGCTCGGCGACGTGGTTCGCGTGCAGGCGGACGTCATCAAGGATGGTCACGACCTGATATCGGGACGAATTCTGTTTCGTGCCGCCGGAGAAGCGGCCTGGAAAGATTCCCCGCTTTCGTACGATTACGACAACGATCGTTGGAGCTCTGAGTTTCGAGTCGACCGATTGGGAACCTGGGAATATACCGTCGAAGCGTGGCCCGATCCTTTCGGCAGTTGGGTCTCTGACTTGAAGAAGCGTCTGCAAGCGGGGCAGGACGTTCGCGCAGAATTGCTACAAGGCCATGCCATTCTCAAGCAGATTCTGAAGCACCGACCGGCAGACAGTTCTTCCTCCGTGGCCGCGTTGGTCACGTCGCTCGCCGATCCGTCGGCACACCTGGAGGAGCGGCTCGCCGTCGCCTTTTCCGACGAACTCTGGTCGCTCACCCAAGGCCCGGCAGCCCCCGACGAGCTGGTACGCTACCCTCGAGTGCTCGAGTTGCTCGTGGAACGGGAAGCGGCGTGCTTCAGTACCTGGTACGAGCTATTCCCGAGATCGCAGAGCAAGGAACCCGGGCGCCATGGGCGTTTTTCGGATGTCGAGGATCGGATTCCCGAACTGGCGGCGCTTGGATTCGACGTGATCTACCTGCCGCCGATTCATCCCATCGGACAGACCCACAGAAAAGGCCGAAATAACGCTTTCGTTGCCCAGCCAGGAGATTTGGGCAGCCCTTGGGCTATCGGCTCGGCCGAAGGCGGCCATAGCGCCGTGCATCCGGAGCTGGGTTCCCTTGCCGATTTCGATCAGCTCGTCAAGACGGCCAATGATTTCGGCGTGGAGATAGCGCTCGATTTTGCGCTGCAATGTTCTCCGGATCATCCATGGTGCCGGGAGCACCCCGACTGGTTCTTCGTTCGACCCGATGGAACCATCCGCTACGCCGAGAATCCTCCCAAGAAGTACGAAGATATCATTCCGATCAATTTCTGGTGTGCCGACGCGGAATCACTTTGGAAGGCCTGCCTCGACACCTTGAGGTTTTGGATTGCTCACGGCGTCAAGATCTTCCGAGTGGACAATCCGCACACCAAACCGTTTGCGTTCTGGGAATGGATTCTGTCCGAGCTGCGCAAGGATCACGACGACCTCATCTTCTTGGCGGAAGCTTTCACCCGCCCCAAACGGATGAAAGCCCTCGCAAAGCTGGGATTTTCCCAGAGCTACACCTACTTTACCTGGAAGAACAGCTCGTGGGAGCTGAACGAATACCTCACTGAGCTGACCAAGACCGAGATGGTGGAGTATTTCCGTCCCAATTTCTTCACCAATACCCCCGATATCCTCCATGAGTTTTTGCAGTCCGGTGGGCGCCCTGCATTCCGCATCCGGTTGTTGCTGGCAGCGACGCTGGCGCCCAGCTACGGAATCTATAGCGGATTTGAGCTTTGCGAGAACCGCGCGGTGGCGCCGGGAAGCGAAGAGTATCTCAACTCGGAGAAATACGAGATCCGACAGCGCAATTGGAACCAGTTCGGAAACATCAAGCCGGACATCGCTCGTCTCAACCGCATTCGCCGGGAGAATCCAGCGCTTCAGCGGTTAGATAATTTGACGTTTCTATCTACGGAATACGACAAGGTTCTGGCGTACCATCGGGCGTTACCGAACAATCACATCATCGTTGCCGTCAATCTCGATCCGAATCGCATGCACGAGTGCATGATTCACATGCCGCTCGAAGCCATGGGGCTTCGAGAAGACCAGATGTACGAGCTCGAGGATCTCCTTACTGGGATTCGCTACGCCTGGCGCGGGCGTCGCAACTACGTGCGTCTAGATCCCAGTGACAAAGTGGGTCACGTTTTCCGGCTGCTCCGGGGACGGTAAATCGGTACCATCCAGAATCTCGGGTAGACATGAGCGATCTACGTGTATGGCCAGGGACGCCTCAGCCTCTCGGAGCGACCTGGGACGGAGAAGGTGTCAATTTTGCGCTTTTTTCCCAGCACGCGACCAGCGTCGAGCTGTGTTTGTTCGACGGCGGTCGACCCGTGCGCGAGACCGCTCGGATTGCGCTTGGCGAAAGATCCAACCATGTGTGGCACGCCTATCTCCCCGACGTTCGACCCGGACAGGCGTACGGTTTTCGCGTGCAGGGACCATACGCACCCAAGCAAGGTCACCGCTTCAACCCCAGCAAGCTTTTATTGGATCCCTACGCCAAGGCAATCGCAGGCGAAGTGGTCTGGTCGGATTCGACGTTTGGGTATCCGCTGGGAGACGAAGACGCCGACCTGGCTCTGAGCGATGCCGACAGCGCTCCAGAGGTGCCGAAAAGTCTCGTGGTCGATCCGGTCTTCACCTGGGGTGACGACCGCGCACCCCGTGTCCCATGGGGCAAGACTCTCATTTACGAGTGTCACGTCAAGGGGATGACCATGCAGCATCCCGATGTGCCAGCCCATCTGCGCGGGACCTACCTTGGGCTGGCATCCAGGCCAGTGATCGAACACTTACTGGCACTCGGAGTGACCGCCGTCGAACTCTTGCCGGTTCAACAAGTGGCTCAGGATCGACGATTGGCCAAGCTGGGCCTAACGAATTACTGGGGATACAACACCGTAGGGTTCTTCGCTCCCGACCCTCGATTTGCGAGCGGTTGTTTGGGCCAGCAGGTGACCGAATTCAAATCCATGGTCAAGGCCCTGCATCGTGCGGGAATAGAGGTCCTGCTCGATGTCGTCTACAACCATAGTGGAGAGGGAAACGAGCTCGGGCCGACCCTCTGTTTTCGGGGCGTCGACAACGCTTCGTACTATCGATTACCCGCACAAGATCCCAGGCGCACCCTTGACGTTACCGGTTGTGGCAACACGCTCAACTTGTTGCACCCGAGGGTGCTGCAACTGGTGCTCGACAGCTTGCGCTACTGGGTTACCGTCATGCACGTCGACGGCTTCCGTTTTGATCTGGCGCCGGCGTTGGCGCGAGATCCTCATGAATTTGATGTCAATTCGCGATTTCTGATGACCATCCAGCAGGATCCGGTGCTCTCTCAGGTCAAGCTCATTGCCGAACCGTGGGACGTAGGCCCCGGTGGCTATCGCCTGGGCGGGTTTCCTCCCGGTTGGGCAGAGTGGAACGGTCGGTTCAGAGACGGTGTGCGTCGATACTGGCGAGGGGACGAAGGGCAGATTGCGGACATGGCATCGAGACTGGCAGGCTCGAGCGATCTGTTCGACCCCAGCGGAAGGGGTCCGTTGGCCAGCATCAACTTCATCACCTGCCACGATGGCTTTACGTTGGCAGATTTGGTCTCCTACGAACGCAAGCACAATTTGGCCAACGGAGAAGACAACCGCGACGGTGCCAACGACAACTTTTCGCGCAACTGGGGAGTCGAGGGAGAGACCAAGGCGGCGCCGGTGTTGCGTATCCGCGAGCGAATGAAGCGGAACTTTCTCGCGAGTCTTGCCTTTGCTCAAGGGGTCCCCATGCTGACCCAGGGCGACGAGATGGGCAGGACCCAACAGGGCAACAACAACGCATATTGTCAGGACAATCCGACCAGTTGGGTTGACTGGAACCTGTCTTTGGCGTCGCGCGACATGCTCGAGTTCACCAGGGAGGTCTTTCGCATCGTGCGAAGTCATCCCATTCTTCGCCGCCGCCGGTTCTTTGTCGGTCGTGCGGTCGGTCCTGCCGATCAGAAGGACGTGACATGGTTGCACATGAATGGCCACGAGATGCAGGTAGATGACTGGAACGTTCCGAGAGCGCAGAGCCTCGGTATGCTGGTTTTTGGGGATCCACCGAGGGAGCTGGGCGAAGATGGCTCAACGATCAGTGATCAGACGTTGCTCTTGTTGCTCAATGCCAGCAATCGGGCGAGACAATTTACCTTTCCTGAGCTGGCGCAACCCGGAATTTGGCGGGAGCTTCTCAATACGGCGCAGTCCTCGCGGCGCATTGCCAAGGGTGGCACCTTGAGCATCGCTCCACATTCACTGATACTGCTCGGTTACGAACGGACCACCCCATGACTTCATCGAATGTTTCGCTGCCCATCGACGTCGAGGCGCTCCGCGGCGATCCCAATCAGCTCGAGCTGATTCAGGCTACCCAATATCCTCAACCCCATGCCTACCTGGGTGCTCATCCCGTCGAGGTAGGAGGGATGAGCGGGGTGATCGTACGCGCACTTTATCCAGACGCCCAGGCCGGATGGGTGATCATGGCGTCCGGCGAAGTCGTGGCCATGACGCCGCTTGGCAAGGGCGTTCTGGCTGCTTTTCTCGTGGGAGCCAGCCTGCCGTTGAAGTACCGCCTTCGATTTCAATTTGCCAATGGATACGTGATCGAACGCGGTGATCCCTATCGGTTCTTGCCCACCCTCGGGGACGTCGATTTACATCTGTTCAACGAGGGAACCCACCGGCGTCTTTGGGAGGTATTGGGGGCACACGTTCGTACCATTGACGGCGAACAGGGAACTTCCTTTGCGGTCTGGGCACCGAACGCTACTCGCGTCAGTGTGGTGGGGCCCTTCAATGACTGGGACGGCCGCGTGTTGCCCATGCGTTCCCTCGGCAGCTCCGGGGTTTGGGAGCTATTCATTCCCGGAGTAGAGGAGGGGGCCCTATACAAATTCGAATTGAAGACGCAAGAGGGATGGCTGCGGGTCAAGACCGATCCCATGGCGTTTTCCATGGAGGTGCCCCCGGCACAGGCCTCTCGGGTGGACGTGTCCCATTTCGAATGGAGCGACGCCAGCTGGATGCAAGCACGTCGCGCAAAGGACTGGCTTCGCGAACCAGTCTCCATCTACGAACTGCATATCGGATCGTGGGCGCGGGTACCCGAGGAAGGCAACCGCTTCTTGACCTTTCGAGAGATAGCTCCTCGCTTGGTCGAGCACTGCCGCCAGTATGGCTTCTCTCATGTTGAGCTAATGCCCGTGTCGGAGCACGCGTACTACCCGTCATGGGGCTACCAAGTCACCGGCTATTTTGCGCCGACTGCACGCTACGGCTCTCCGGACGATTTTAGGTTTTTCGTCGATACCCTGCATCAGGCGCAAATAGGCGTCATCATCGACTGGGTCCCTGCCCATTTTCCGAAGGACGATTTTGCCCTGCGTCGATTCGATGGCACGGCGCTCTACGAGCACGAAGATTGGCGCCGAGGAGAGCATCCTGATTGGGGAACTCTCATTTTCAACTATGGCCGGGCGGAGGTGCGCAATTTCCTCGTGGCCAACGCCCTGTACTGGCTACGCCAATTCCACGTCGACGGGTTGAGGGTCGATGCGGTCGCGAGCATGCTCTACCTCGACTACAGTCGCCGAGCCGGAGAATGGGTTCCTAATCCCTACGGCGGTCGCGAGAACATCGATGCCATTGATTTCATCCGGCAGGTGAACCAGGCCGTGTTCGAAGAATTTCCCGGCGCCATGACGATTGCCGAAGAATCGACGGCGTGGGGCGGCGTTTCGCGGCCTGCCAGCTGGGGTGGTCTCGGCTTCACGTTCAAGTGGAACATGGGCTGGATGCACGACACCCTCTTCTTCTTCACGCG
>Ga0210133_1000589_pt1 | contig 12170 bp, 10 predicted proteins | sample Joice_ThreeSqC_D_2_FD_184874 | JGI IMG/M metagenome (GOLD analysis project Ga0210133, IMG submission 184874) | Wetland microbial communities from San Francisco Bay, California, USA, that impact long-term carbon sequestration - Joice_ThreeSqC_D1... | ecosystem: Environmental > Aquatic > Marine >...
GCTGTATCTAAGAATCCTTCAAGCTTAAAAGAAATTCCGGTTGAGGATGTTGTTGCCGCATTCGATAGATTAATTGAACAACTCAAAACTAATTAATACAACTCCAGGAAATTTAGAATATTCAGTGCGTAGCCACAATGAATGTGTTTATTAATTGCATTCCCTGTCAATTCAACTATACACTTTGATAAAAAAGGATTGTAATTTTCCTTAAAAGATTATTTTACTTTCGGCATCTTAATTGGGTAAAATATAAATCAAAAATTTCTACTGAGGAATAAATGAAAAAGATTATTTTATTATTTGTTATAATACTTTCCTGCAGCACTTTCGCTCAATCGGGAGCGGCTGCAATTAAACTCGGGGCGTTTACACCAGGAGCAACCAATACAGGATTCATTATCGGTTACGAAGGTGGAAAATACATAGATGAGAATTTCAACTTTGGTTGGAGTATAGACTGGTTTCATAAGAATTATGTGGATAAGGATTTAGCTAATTCCTTTAATGAAATTTACGGCATCTCCGGTAACATAAATGAACTTCGTGCAAGTACAAATCTTCATGACATACCGTTAATGATAGATGTAACTATTAAGTTTCCGGCAGCTCGTCGCACTAAAGTCTACTTCACCGGTGGTGTCGGTGCGGAGATACTATTTATAGATTACCGCAATTTTGAAAATCCCGATAATAGTGAATTTAAAGCTGCGTTCGATTTTGATTGGAGAATTGGATTAGGAACAGCCTATAGTATTGGTCCCCGCTCCGAGCTATTACTCGAAATGAATTACCATCGAGCTGAGCCAAGCTGGACTTATGACGTAAATACACCGGGTTTTGGAAAAAGAACATTTGAAAGATCTTATGATATGAGCGGATTGATGTTTCGTGCAGGATTTAGATTCTATTATTAAAGTGTTTTGTTTATTTGTCATTCAGCCTTGCAGTAAATGCAAGCTGAATGATGAATCAATTAGTTGAAGGGGAGTTACTCGTATCGGAGAGCTTCAATAGGATCGAGGTTGGCAGCTTTATAAGCAGGATAGGTTCCGAAAATCACACCAACAAGTACACAAAGTGAAATTCCGATTAAGACCCAATCAACTGGAATGGCAGATTGTGCGTTGAGAAAACTGCCTGCTATATTACCTATTCCGACACCGATAATTATCCCCACCAGTCCTCCGATTAAACATAATACAACTGCTTCAATCAGGAACTGCAACAATATAAAATTCTTTCTTGCACCGATGGCTTTTCTTATTCCAATCTCTTTTGTTCTTTCGGTAACCGAGACTAACATAATATTCATAATACCTACACCTGCAGCAAGTAATGCAATAAGCGAAACAGTTAACGCTCCAATTTTAATAGGATCGGTAATACCGTTTACCATCGTAATCATAGAGGCATTGCTGAAAATTGAAAAATCATCCGGTTCACCGGCTTTAACCTTCCTGATCTTTCTGAAATGACCAATTGTAGCCTCAATTAAATCATCGTAGCTTTCAGAATTTTTAGCAGTAATCATTATGTTAACACTGTTAGAATATTTGCCGTACATTGCCTGCCAGGTAGTTATAGGAATAACAATATAATTATCCCTGCTCTGTCCAAACATAGCCGGTTGTCTTTCGAGAACAGCAATAACTCTAAACGGTCTGTTATCTACCCTGATCATCTGCCCAACCGGGTTAAGCGCAGGAAAAAGTTTTTCCACTACATCCTGCCCGAGTATACAAACGTTGGTAGAATTCTGAATATCACTTTCTCTCAAGTCCCTGCCATAGTCTATTTTCCAATCGTTGGTTTTTATACCATCCAGAGTTTGACCGGAAATACTGATATTAGGATTCGTTTCTTTATTTCCAAATTTTACTACTTTCCCAAATTGCCACTGTTCAGCGCCAACATATTTTGCGTCGGTAAGCAACTCCTTCAATTTATAAGCTTGATCGATAGTAATGTCTTTCCTGTTTCTCCAGCTTCTGTCGCTGCCCGGACCGTGTGCCTGAGTTCTGTCGAATTTTTCAATCTGAAAGGTATCTTTATTCAACATTGATAAACCGTTTTCAATACTATTCTGAAGCATTGTTATAATCGTCATTATAACGATTATCGAAAAGATGCCCACAACTACACCAAGTATGGTTAAAGTTGTACGGAGCTTGTTATTCAGAATAGACTGAACAGCAATTGTAAATAGTTGGTGAATTTTCATTTACTCATACCTTAATGATTCTATTGGATCTAAGTTTGCAGCTTTATAAGCCGGATATGTTCCGAAAATTAATCCCACTATTATACACATTGATATTCCGATAATTACCCAATCGACCGGAACGGCAGACTGAGCATTAAGAAAACTACCGGCAAAATTCCCGATCAATATCCCAATAAAAATCCCGAGAATTCCACCGACAACACAAAGAATTATTGCTTCAATTAAAAATTGAATAAGAATGTTCGATTTCCTGGCACCGACTGCTTTTCGTATCCCAATTTCTTTTGTTCGTTCGGTAACAGAAACAAGCATGATATTCATTATACCAACACCAGCAGCAAGCAGAGCGATAAGTGAAATTGCAAGAGCACCAATTTTTATCGGTCCCGTTATATCATTCACCTGGGTCATCAAAGATTCGTTACTGAATATTTCAAAATCATTTTCGGCGTTAGGTCCCAGCTTTCTAATAGTTCTCATATAACCGACTGTTGATTCAATAACATCTGCATATTCTTCTGCGCTTTTTGACATCACGGTTATATCTACACTTTCTGACCTTTTACCATACATTACCTGGAATGTTGTAATTGGAAGCACTATATAGTTATCGAGAGTCTGCCCGAAGAAATCCGGTTTCTTTTTTAAAACGCCGATCACTCTTAGTTTTTTTCCATCCATTTTAATATACTTACCTATAGGATCGACATCATACAGCAGCTTGTCAACAATATAATTTCCCAAAACACAAACATCGGTCGAGTACTTTATATCGCTGTTTCTGAATTCTCTACCATAATCAATTTCAAGATTTAATGAGGGGTATACTCCCAGCGTAACACCAACAACATAAGTATTCGGATTTGTTTCCCTATTGCCGTATTTAATTACCCTATTTCCATTGCCCTGGTATGCACCCATGTTCTTCACATCATTTTTTATCAAAGCTTCAAGTCTGTTAAATTCTTCTAGGGTTATATCTTTTCTGTTCCTGTATTTTGTCATATCCATTCCACCGGTTTGTATAGCCGGCCACTTCTGAATCTGGAAAGTATTTTTATTCAGGAATTGGAAACCTTCTTCAATTGTATTTTGAAGCATTGTTACAATCGTCATAACAACAATGATGGAGAAGATACCAACTACTACCCCCAGTACTGTAAGTGCAGTACGAAGCTTATTGGTTAATATCGATTGAAATGAAACTGAGAATACTTGTGTAAATTTCACTTATTCATACCTTAATGATTCAACCGGGTCTAACTTAGCAGCCATGTAAGCCGGTGCGAGACCTGAGAGAACTCCGGTGATCAATGCCACTGCTAATGCTATAATAACCGCATCAATTTGCACGGATGTCGGAAGGAATTGATTAACTACCATACTTAGAAGTACAGCTGCGATCAATCCGGCAATACCGCCAACCAAACAAATTGTAGATGATTCTAATAAAAACTGAGCAAGTATAGTTCTTCTTTTTGCACCTATTGCTTTTCGAATTCCAATTTCTCTGGTTCTTTCTCTAACCGAAACAAACATTATATTCATAATACCGATAGCACCGACAAAAAGAGAGAGTCCTGTAATAAACAATCCGGCAATCTGAATAACACCAACAACAGAATTGTACTGTTCCATCAGGGCTTCCTGCTGGTTAACCGTAAAATCATTTTCTTCGAAGTATTTTAATCCGCGTACTTTTCTCATCACACCGATGGCTTCGGCTTTCGTTTCTTCAATCATACCCGGATTTTGAGCACGAACATTAATAGTTATCGTTCCGCGGTTATGAGAAATATAATTTTTAAATATTGTACCGATTGGTACGAAAACCTGGTTATCAGGATTAAAAGGACCTAAAACAGTACTGCCTTGTTCAGTTAAAACACCTATAACTTTATAATTAGCTCCGCCAACCTTTATTGTCTTATCAAGTGCGTCACCCCGCGGGAAAAGGTTTTTAGAAATTTCACTACCGAGAACTACAACCTGTCTCGATGCATTACTTTCAATCTCACTATAAAATCTTCCCTGGTCGAATGTGAAATTTGTTGTCTTCACATAATCTGAATTGGAACCGTTAAGAAAAACACTTTCTACTCTTCTATCCTGGTACTTAATAGTTTGTCTTGAATTAGTAACGGGTGCGACTGCAAGCGGAAGTTTTGCTAATTCTTTGAACCTTTCAAAGTCTGCTATATCGATATTTTTTCTATTTCTAAGTCTCCACCATTCTTCATTTGTAAACCATGCCCACTTATCTATATAAAGTACATCGGTGCCAAGCGCACTAATCCCTTTCTGGAAAGAATTATCGATTCCTTTAATTGCTGTAGACATCAATACCACTACAGTGATCCCAATAAATATACCCAGCATTGTAAGTGCTGAGCGGATTTTATTTGCCCTGATAGCACGAAGAGCTATTAGTAAGCCTTCTTTTAGTTCGAATAAAAAGTGTCTCATAGCTTTTCTTAAATTGTTTAATTATAAATTACTTTATACGAATCCAATTTCAACGTATTAATTTATTCTGCGGCAAATTTTACATTCGGTGTATGACGCGATTCAACACGTTCATCTTTCTCTACCAAACCATCTCTTAACCGGATAATCCTCAAGGCATGTTCAGCTATATACTCTTCATGTGTTACAAGAATAATTGTATTTCCTTTTTGATGCAGTTCGTGAAACAGACCCATTATTTCCTCGCCGGTTTTCGAGTCGAGATTACCTGTGGGTTCATCTGCAAGAATTATTGCCGGCTGGGTTACTAATGCACGTGCCACGGCAACCCTCTGTCTTTGACCGCCTGAAAGCTCATTAGGTTTGTGGGTTATTCTTTCTTCAAGCCCAACATCAATTAATGCCTGCCGTGCTCTTTCTCTTCTTTCAGTGTACGGCATCCCGGCATAGACTAAAGGTAGTTCTACATTGTGCAGCGCATCTGAACGGGGCAGCAAATTAAAGGTCTGGAATACGAATCCTATTTCTCTATTTCTTATTCTTGCAAGATCATTATCCGACATTGTGCTCACACTTTCACCCTTGAAATCGTATATTCCGGAAGTTGGTGTATCCAGACACCCCAACATATTCATCAAGGTGGATTTACCTGAACCTGATGGACCCATTATCGCTACGTATTCATTCTTATCTATCCTTAAAGAAACATCACTTAGAGCATGAACCTTTTCAAGACCGACTTCATAAATTTTAGCTATATGTTCAATATTGATGATATTCATTTTAAACCCTGAATTACTTAGTTATTCACTACTTGTTCGTTGCCAAAACCTTTACGTTTTTCCTCGACACGAACTTTTGCTCCATCTTCCAATTCCCTTGAGATTGCTCTGTAGCTGCCTGAAACGATACTTTCGCCGCCTTTCAATCCTTCCTTTATCTCAAGAAAATTATCATTGCTAATTCCTGTCTTTACTAATACAACCTTTGCTGTTCCGTTCTCTATAATAAATACAACTTCCTGCGGACCTTTCATTTCCATTTTCATCTCATCATTTTTTCCTTTTGTACTGTCTTTCATTCCATCTTTGTCTTTTTCGTTACCATTCATCGTTAAATTCTCTCTTGTAGTAACACTTTGAATCGGAACACTGATTACATCGTGAACGGTCTCAGTTTCAATATCCGCATTACACGACATACCCGGTCTAAGATTATCATCAAGATCGGAGAGATTAATTTTCACTTCAAAGTTAACAACCTGTTCCTGTGTACCCAATCCTGAAGATTGTGCGCTGTTGCCAATTTCTGAAACAATGCCTCGAAATTCACGATCGCCATAGGCATCAACTTTAATTGTAGCCGTATCGCCTATCGAGACAAGAACCACATCATTTTCATCAACATCTACAACAGCTTGCATGCTGCTTAAGTTAGAAACCGTCATAATATTTGTTCCCTGGCTAAAACCACTGCCGAGAACTCTATCACCTAACTGAACATTTAATTGTGTTACGGTACCAGCCATCGGAGCGTATATTGTTGTTTTATACAACGTTTCTAAAACTTCTCTTAACTGTGCCTTACTCTGAAGTACATTTGCCTGTGCTTGTTCATAGGAAGCTTTGGCGGATAAATAATTGCTTTCGGCTGTTTCTAATTCAGAATTGCTTGCAAGACCTTTACTATGAAGCTCTTTAACACGATCATATTCAAGTGTAAGTTTGTTAAGTTCAGCTTCCCTCATTTTTAATGTTGCATCCGAAGCCTGAAGGCTTGCTTCGAGTCTGTCTTTCTGTGCCTGGTACTGATCGCCTTTTATCTGTATTAATAAATCTCCTTTTTTAACCTTATCACCTTCCTTAACAGGCAGGTTGATAATTTCACCGGTTACTTCAGGTGTAATAATAACTTTAAATTCCGGATCGATATTACCGGTTGCAGTAACGGTTTGAGTGATATTTCTGGTCTCAACTTTTTCAGTCTGCACAAGAATTATTTCCTCTTTACCGCTTCCGATCAAAGTGATAATTATAAAAATGACGACAAGTAAACCAATAGATCCAAATATGATTAACTTCTTTTTTGATTTTTTGTTCGATTTAGCCATTGGCGTAATCTCCTCTAATTTTTGTTATTCAAATTTTGAGTAATCTAAAATTCCAAGATAGTATTTAAGCTGTTCACTCAATACTATGTAATTAAACTGGGCATTGATCAAATCCGTTAACGCAGTTGTATAGTTTGAATTAGCAATAAGCACATCTAATAATTTCCCGGAACCGAGAGAATATTTTTCCTGTTCAATCTTTAAATTTTCATTTGCTGCCGACACATTGCTTTGGCTAACTTTCAAACCCTTTTGTGCTGCCTGAAGATTTAAGAATGTTGTATTGAGCTGCAATTTTATATTTCTTTGAAGATCGGTTAAATCTATTTCTTTATTTTTAGCATTTACTTTTGCGTACTGAACGTTGTTATCGATTGCCCAGCCGCTGAAAATAGGGATGTTAAGATTTAACCCGAATGAAAGAGTTTTTGAGTTGTCTATCGTCGATAAATTATCTCCTCTCCAGGAATAAGACCCGCTTGCAGATAAGTTTGGTAAATGTCCCGATCGGGCTATTGTAACACCATCGAGTGAACTTTCAAGATTAAGCTGAGCGCTCTTGTAATCTGGACGGTTACTCAAAGCTTGTTCAACAAAATCGGTTAAATTTTTATAATCTTCGAAAAGATCTGAATTAAGTATACTTTGTTCATTATCGGTTAGTTCATCAGAAAATCTGTATTCCGTTAATACATCGAGTCCAAGATAAAATAAAAGATTATTCTTTGCGGTTTCAAGTAAATTTTTTGTATTAATTATTTGCAGTTCGGCATTTCCTTTAGCAACTTCCTGCTGGTAAACGTCTGCTAAGGTTGCCGCACCGAGTTTATTTCTTTCTTTTATTGTTTCAAGATTTTTCTCATTCCACTTTAAATCGTCTTCTTTTACTTTTAATAGTTTCTGATTGTTTATTACATCATAGTAAAGACTCGTTGTCTGAAAGACTATATCTTGCTTCAATCTATCTAATGAAAATTCTGCAGATTTGAGATCGTTTTTACTCTGAGAAAGATTTGCATAGTTTGATAAACCATCGAACAATGTCAGGTTTGAACTTAGATACCATTGGTAATTTCTTGTCTGTGTCGAGACACTTTGCAACGGAATTCCGTTGACCAATATAGTTCCAAATCCTTTTGTATCCGATTTGGACCAATCGAAATTTCCACCTGCGCCAAGTGATGGAAGAAAATTTCCATACGCGGCTAACACGTTTGATTCATAACCGTCAATTCCATTCATACTTTTCTGCAGTGAGGAGTTTTTATGTAATGCAATCTCAATTGCATTTGCAAGTGTCAGTTCATCCTGTGCAAAAACCGGTATCATAAGTGTTAATGATAAAAGAAAAATTAAAATACTTCGCATTATTATCTCCTGTTTTTTTATATTTCTTTCAAGTTGAAATATTTGACAATACAACGGTAAAAATAGTTACTTTATTGATATGGGAAAACAATTAGTTAATTAGTACTCATTATTTCTTTGTACAAAAATAGGATATGATAAAAGGATACCGAAAATATCTTTATGAACGGCTAAATAATTACATTAACGGTTAATCCTGCTAACATTAATGTTATTTAACCAGGTCGATTTGAACTTAAGTGAACTATTTAAAATTATTTCCTTTGCCAATTGAAGGATAAATCTTATGCTTGCTTTAACTGCTAAATTGATTTATTTTATAAATGTATTCACAATCGAATGGTATTTAATTGAAAGAAACTAAATCCAAATTCAAATTTTTTCCCGCAGTTTTGTTAATAATTATGTTTGGAATTTTGCTGCCGACCACAGAATGTTTTTCACAAAATCATTTTACTATTAATAGTGATGGCGGCGGCGGCAGTGGAACTACAACCCCGCCGGCAGATAATTCTAATGATAATACAACCTTGTATGTTGTAGGAGGTCTTCTTATTGGCGGAATAATTATTTATGCATTATTGAAGCATAAGAAAGAGAAGCCCGATTCTTCTGACGCCAAAGATAAATCTTCATTGCTAATTCAAAACAATAAATCTGAAAGTTTTAATACCGGGGTTCAAAAAGCAAATGACGAAATACCGGTAAATATAATTTTAGGAATAAGAAAAGAAACTGCATTCATAACAGAAAGGACTTACTTGCTTGGAGTATCGGTTCGGTTTTAGTTATCAATTAGTCGATAATCGGGACTATTCATTTAAAAAATCATCCTTAATTTTTAAAAGATATTCATACGCTTCTTCATAAGTATTTCCTATCACGCCGTTTAAAATAGCCTCTTCAATTTCTACTTTAATTTCACCAACTTTTTTTGATGGTTTTAAATTGCAAACTTCCATAATCGTTTCACCTCTTACCGGTGATTGAAACGCTCTAAGCTTATCTTTTTCTTTTACTTCCCTTACCTTATCCATTACATTTTCATAATTCTGAAGATACTTAGTAACCTTATCAGGATTTTTACTTGTTATATCGGCGCGGCATAAAGTTATTAAATCCTCAAGATCGTCTCCTGCGGCAACAATTAATCGCCTGATTGCTGAATCGGTTACTTCCTCTTTTGCTAAAGCGATTGGTCTTAAATGTAGTCTCACTAAATTTTCAACATAATTGATTTTATTAAACGGCAGTTTCAGCTTTCTGAAAAAATATTTTATTTTTCTCGCACCAAGTTCTTCGTGTCCATGAAATGTCCAGCCGATTCCTTCAACAAACTTTTTTGTTTGTGGTTTTGCTATATCGTGAAGTAAGGCTGCCAATCTCAAAAATAAATCATTTGTTTTTTGGGAGATGCTGTCCACAACCATACAAGTATGAAGAAAAACATCTTTATGATGATAATCTTTTCGCTGATCGACACCCGCAAGTGCAGATACCTCAGGTAATATCACTTCCATAACACCAGAATCATACAACAATCTCAATCCAACTGAAGGTTTTGGTGAGGCAAGTATTTTCATAAACTCATCGGTGATTCTTTCCTGGGAAACGATTGTTAACCGTTCTCTTAATTTATTTGCTGCATCGTTTACTTTTTCATCAACAGTAAAATTTAATTCTGAAGCAAACCTGTAAGCTCTTAAAATGCGCAACGGATCGTCATCAAATGTAATGACCGGATCGACCGGAGTACGTATCAGCCTGGAATTTATGTCATCAATCCCATTGTATGTATCGATAACTTCACCAAAATTAGTTTTATTAAGAACCACTGCTAAAGTATTGATTGTAAAGTCCCTCCGACTCATATCCTCGAGAAATGTACCCTGCTCAACATCCGGTTTTCTGCTGTCTTTTCTATAAGACTCTTTTCTTGCAGCAACAAATTCGAAATTCATATTATCATATTTGAAATGAGCTGTCCCAAAGTTTTTATAAATAATAACATTACCCGCATCTAATTTTTCAGCAAAATTTTGTGAATAAAGTTTAACATCTCCTATAACTAAAAAATCTATATCATTTCTCAACCGGTTTAATATCAAGTCCCTTACGAATCCCCCGACTAAAAAAACCTGGAAGTTTAAGTCTTCCGCTAATTCGCGCGCAGTCGAGATAAATTTATATTTTTCAATATCTGAGGTAACGTTCATATTAAATATTCAATTGAATATTATTTGTTATTTAACTCGACCACTTTGCTTCCCATCAAAATTGCAATGGGTTTGAGCGCTTCAATATTCGCACAAAATATTTTCATCAATGAAGCAATTGGGACAGCAAGAAACATCCCGACTATTCCCCAAATCCATCCCCAGAATATCAGCGAAAATAGAATGAACACCGGGCTGAGGTCCATTTTTTCACCAAGAAATTTTGGTTCGATCATATTACCGAAAATATTCTGTGCAATTAAAAGTAACGCTGCCAGAGAAATTGATGAGAATCCAAATCCAAAATCTAGCAGAGCGATGAGAACCGGTAATAGGGTTGCTAATAATGAACCTATATTCGGTATGAAATTTAATACGAAGGCAAGTAGTCCCCATATCAGCGCAAAATCAATTCCGTAAATAGTTAATATTACGGTAAACGTTACACCCGTTGCGAGACTAATAAGTGTTTTGATTATTAGATAAGATTGAAGCTGATCGTTAATAGCCTGAATTTGTTTGTCAGTATCGACCGAGCTTTTGGAAAATGCGATCTTTAATCTCTGCTCGAATTTCTCCTTTCCCATAATCATAAAAACCCAGAAAAGCATTACGACAAAGAAATTAGTAAGCATATTTGAAAATGAAGAAACAAACCCTTGAATTATTCCAGCATCAAATAATTTCTTAAGAAGCTGGCTGATATCAAATTGCTGGATATGAAAACCAAGAAATCCTTCCAGTTCGCGCAAAGTTAAATTAAATGGGCTTAATATATTCATTAATACAGACGATAATTTATCTCCATAGTATAGAAGCTTCTCCGAGAAACCACCAAAGCTGGAAAAGAAAATCAAACCTAATAAGTAGAATACGGCAAAGTTTAAAATGAAGATAAGAATTAATGCAAGAAATTTTGGAATCCTTAATTTTATTCGAAGAATTTCAAGCAGTGGATGAAAAAGATAGGTTAAAAATATCGCAATGGTAACGGGAATAAGAATATCCCTAAATGTAATGAGAATAACGACAAACAGAACAAAAACCATGAAACCAAGAAAGTATGTAATGGCTCTTATGTTTTTTTCATTTGTCGTACTCATAACTGATCCTGTTAATCGTTTATTATTATATCGATTTTATCGAGCAGTAAGTTTGCATTCTTATTAAACCATTCGGTTTTATTCAGATTTTCTTTTAAGATAGAATAGAAATTTTTATCCTTATCATATCTTAAAGACAAGCCTGCAAATTTCTTCGCATTAATAAAATCAAAATTCTCCATAAGGTACTCCGACAATTTAAAAGCAGCATAACTGCTAATATAACTATCGACAACAAACTTTTTGTTTATTCTATTTTCAAATAAGGAAACACTTTCATTAACTGATCTAGATAGATCAATTATTATAGGTAAAGAAGCGTAGTTATATTTCCCATTGTTAAGATCAAGGAGAATTGAATATTTATCAAAATCGGTTCCGTCAAGATAATCTTTAATCTTTTTGCTTTCGACAAGAGCAATTCGGGTTAGAGATAAATAGTAAAGCCTTCTGTTTGGGAATTCAACAACTATATTACTATAAATAGAATCCGCGGTATCAAATAAATCAATCCTCGCAAAAAGATCAGCCAAAATTAATTGCAGATTATAATAGTAAGAAGTATTGACATATTTTTCGATATTGTCGCTTAATATATTCGCTCCCTGAATAATGCTATTTTGTTTCTCCAGTGATTTTACGATTCCAACAAGTGCTGAATATGAATCAGTTAGTTCAAG
>Ga0210133_1000590_pt1 | contig 12168 bp, 7 predicted proteins | sample Joice_ThreeSqC_D_2_FD_184874 | JGI IMG/M metagenome (GOLD analysis project Ga0210133, IMG submission 184874) | Wetland microbial communities from San Francisco Bay, California, USA, that impact long-term carbon sequestration - Joice_ThreeSqC_D1... | ecosystem: Environmental > Aquatic > Marine >...
CACCGCCGCCGCCGCCACCACCGCCGCCACCACCGCCGCCGCTGCCCCCGCCCCCACCACCGCCACCGGCAAACTAGAAGAAGGCCAGGTACGGCCCGACTCCGGCAGGCGTGTCCTGATTCTCGATGGCGGTGTAGACGCTGCGGCCGAAGAAGAAGGGCAGGCCCCAGTCGAACGCCGGGATCGTGGGATCGGTGGGGAAGCCGGGCATGGGTCCGGCCAGGTCGCTGAACACGAAGGCAGAGTTGCTCAGCCGCGAGGCATTGGCCACGCTGAAGTCGACATTGGCGCCGATACCGCTCGCGCCGAGGAGGGTTGCGCTCAAGTTCGTGGTCGCGGTCGGGCAGTAAAAGGAACTGAGTCCCCCCGTGCACTGCTTGAGGTTCGTGGTGGCCGAATCGAGGAAAAAGAGTCCGTTGGATCCGCTGTCGAGGATGCTGGTATACGCGCTCCCGCCCACGGGAAAGGCGGTGCCGAAGTAGCCGTATCTATCGAGATCGATCACCGTGGCGCCACCGAGAGCGTTGTTCACCTGGGTCCCGATCCCGAAGAGCATCTGCCCCGGCACCGAAACCGCACCCGAGGCGGCGACGCTGGGCAACTGGATGATGACGCCGTTGTTGTCGGCCGGAAACGAGGCCACCGGATGCGAAACCTGCTGGACCAGCGGCACCGAGGCGACACTGCACGCGGCACCGACGCACGCGTAGTACAGACCGGGATTCGAGGCCGAGAGCGCGGACAGCGCACACGCCGGCCCGCAGTCCTGCAGATAGATGCCGACGCCCAGGATGCCGTTCGCGGCAAGCTGCTCGAAATTGGTGATGGGGGCTCCCGTGCAATCGTTCGGCATGGCATAGGCGCCTTCGCCGATGACGTGAATGGTCAGTCCAGAAGCTGATTCGCTGCCCAGTTGAACGTCGGCGGTCTTGAGCGGCCCCCACGCGGTGCCGTCGACGAAGGGGAAGCACTCGGCCAGCGCCTGCCCGCTCGTGCCGGTGGCGTCGGGCAGCGGCACGGCCACCAGCGATTCCAAAACGCGCACGCCCACCGAGCCGGTGTCGACGAGCATGTGATCGATGGTCTGGCAGGTCGTGGTTCCGGGCGTACAAATGGTGACCGAGGCGAAGATCCCGTTGATGTAGCCGATGCCTTGCGGTCCCGAATCGACGACGACATCGAGCACGTTGGACCCTGTCGCGGTCTGCCCACCCCCGGCCCCGCCGGTCTGCGAGCCGCCAATCGGGGTACTGCTGCCCGAGGTGCCCCCGCTCGGGGTGAAGATCGTTCGGGGGCTGCCACCTCCGCAGCCACAAAGCAGCATGAAGATCGACGCCGTCGTGAGCTTGCCCAGCATGGCCCCGCCCTCAGCGAAGATCCTCGGGCGCCACGCCCGTGGGAAGCAGATCGGTCAACGTGACCTGCCCATAGAAATTGCGCAGTCGCCCGCCCATGACCACGACCATCCCGGGCAGCTCGATGCGCACGGGGCCGCGCGCGATCCGCCGGCCTCGCGCGGCGGCGATGAACCGATCGTAGTGCGCGCCCATGATGTCGCGCAGGTTCGGCCGCCAGCCCCCCGACCAGGAAATCGCGAAGATCTTGCCCGACTCGCCCACGAACTGTCGCACTTTGGTGCCCGTGGGCGCGGTCAGCTCGTGAATCGCATAGCCGGCCTTGTGGTGAACCTGCAAGCTGGCGCGCAGACGTGCCTGATCGGCCACGACCGCCGACGCGTCGTCACCCAGCGCCGCCCGCGCGCCCGACGAAAGGAGCATGAAAACGGCGAGCGCGGCGGTCGCGCAAAGCCAATGACGGAGCCGCCGGACCGGCGCGAGGGTGTGCTTCATGGCGAGGATCGATTATAGCAGTCGGCGGCCGGCTGCGCCGAGATGCTACCATGCCTGCACCAGCATGAACCGCGAGCAACGATGGGCCGTGACCTGGAAGACGCAAGACGGCTTGCTGCGCGCCTATGAACCGACGGTCGAAGTGATCGCGCACACGGCCCCCGCGCTCGCCGCCTTCTACAACGATGCCTACAACCGATTGATGATGGCCAACACGGTGGCCATGTCCGCCGAGGAGGTGGTGGAACATTTCGAATCGCTGCGCCGGCAAGGCGGCAGGCCGTTCCTGCTGGAACGAGACGGCGCGCTGGCCGGGGATGCGGACCTGCGCCACCTCACGTCCGACAGCGCGGAATTCGCAATCCTCATCGGCCGGCGGCCCGAGCAGGGCAAAGGCATGGGCACGCGCTTCGCCATCCTGCTGCACGCCTTCGCTTTTCGGGGCCTTGGCCTTTCGCGCCTCTACGTCTCCATCATCGCCGCGAACCTGCCCTCGCAGCGACTCTTCGCCAGGCTGGGCTACCGGACGGACGACAGCCCGACCGCCCGAGCCTTCGCCGACGACGAGAGCGATCTCACCCTTTCGCTCCATCGCGCGAGCTTCGAGGATGCCCACGCCGCCGTGTTGCCGGAAATGAGCTGGTCGCCGTCCTCGGCCGACGACCGACTGCGCGCATGAGCCACGAGCGCTGAGGCTGCCGACTTCCGACGGACAGCCCGGAAGAAAAGGCTTCTTGCAACGCCTTCGAGCCTGTGGAAACTGGGGACTCCATGCGCACCAAGATGCACCGCAGCACCGCCGCCAGAAATCCCAACCGCCGTTCCAAGAAGGCCGCCCCCGCCGTCGCGGGGAAACTTGGCTCCCCTTTCGGCCACTACGACGAGGATGCTCGCGAGTACGTCGTCACCGATCCTCGCACGCCCACCAAGTGGGTCAACTACATAGGTACGCTGGATTTCGGCGGCTTCGTCGATCAAACGGGCGGGCTGAATATCTGCAAGAAGGATCCAGCCAACAACCGCATCACCAGCTACAAGATCGACACGCCCGCCAACGCCATGCGCGGCAACACGTTGTATTGCCGGATCAAGAATGCGAAGGGCGGTTACACGGTCTTTTCCCCTTTCTTCACGCCCACCCTGACCCCCTACGACAAGTTCGAGTGCCGGATGGGGCTTGGCTACAACAAGTGGATCGTGCGCATGCACGGCCTCGAATTCGAGATCAAGATGTTCGTCCCCGCGGGCGCGTCGCAGGTGGTGACGGACATGCTGGTCAGAAACGTTTCCGCTCCGCGGAACGTGCAGGTGGACGTGATTCCGCTGGTGGAGTTTTCCCACCCGGACGCCCTCAAGAACCTGACCAACGCGGACTGGGTTCCCCAGACGATGAAGGGCAAGGCCGTCGGCAGCGTCATCACGCAGTACCCCCACATGGCCGAGGGAAGACGGGCCAACTTCCTGACCGCCAACCGTGCCATGGATTCCTTCACCACGGATCGGAACAAGTTCCTGGGAAGCCACGGCTACGGCACGCATGCCGCGCCCGAGGGCCTCCTGGCCGCACACCTGGACAACTACGAAGCTCTCCGGGCGGACAATGGCAACAGCATCGCCGCCATCCTCTACCGCCTCGGAGCCATCGCCCGGGGTAAAGAATCTCGCCTCATCCTCCAGCTCGGCCAGCACACGAGCGTCAAGGCCGCCGCCGAGTCCATCGCCCGCTTCCAAGATGCCAAGAAGGTGGACGCCGCTTTCAAGGCTCTGAATGACTCCTGGCGATCGTACCTCGATCATCTGAGGGACGTGAAGACGCCCGATTCGGCGCTCGACAGGATCGTGAACACGCTTGGCCCCCGTCAGAACCACGCGACCTTCTTCTGGTCCCGCTACCTGTCGCTGAACCAGCTGGGCTACGGCGGCGACCGCGGGATCGGCGTCCGCGACACCAACCAGGACCTGATGGGCGTCCTTCCCTACATGCCGGACAAGGCACGGGAGATGATCGAGAAGCTCCTGGCGGTGCAGCGGTCCGACGGATCCTCCATGCACCAGTTCAACCCTCTCACCGGCAAGGCGTCCATCGGCGAGGGCCAGGCCGGCACGGAGCAGGATTTCTACAGCGATGACCACCTGTGGAACGTGTTGGCGGTCGTCGAGTACGTGAAGGAAACCGGCGACACAGCTTTCCTCGACAAGGTCATCGGCTACTACGACGAGGGCGCGCAGGACGGGGATGCAAGGAAATCCGGCACCGTCCTCGAGCACCTGCATCGGGCCATGGCATTCACGCCGGGCAACCTGGGGCGGCACGGTTTGCCGGCGCTGGGTTGGGCCGACTGGAACGACGCCTTCAACATGCCGGGATCGGAATCCGTCTTCAGCGCGTGCCTGTACGGCAAGGCGCTTCTGGAGATGCAGGAGCTGATGGAAGTTCTGGGGGACGCGACATCCGCCCGGGGCTACGCCGAGGACTACGACCGCATCAAGAAGAACGTGAACAAGTACGCCTGGGACGGCGACTGGTACGTCAGCTACATCGACAAGGACGGTTTGCCGGTGGGCTCGAAGAAGAACAAGGAAGGAAAGATCTACCTTTACACCCAGGCGTGGGCCGTCATCTCGGGCTTCGCCTCGCCCGAGCGTGCCGAGCGCGCCATGCAATCGGTCGAGGAGAAGCTGGACACGAAGCACGGCATCAAGATCATGACGCCCGGACATAAGCAAACCCAGCCGGGCATCAGCGCGTCGACCTACACGCCGGGGCTCAAGGAAAACGCGGGTATCTTCCTGCACCCCAATCCGTGGGCGGCCATCGCCGAGACCATGTTGGGCCACGGCGCGCGCGCGGTGCAGATCATCGACCGGATCAATCCGCTCAAGAAGGACACCAAGACCTACGAGTGCCAGCCGGACGTGTTCGTCCAGAACATGGCCAGCGACGAACACCCCCAATTCGGTCTGGCCCGCAACCCCTGGCTGTCGGGAACCGTTTCCTGGGTCAACCAGGCCACGACGAAGAACATCCTGGGAATCCGGCCGACCTACCAAGGCTTGAGGATCGACCCCTGCATCCCCGAGCGCTGGCCGGGCTACACGGCCACCCGCGTGTTCCGCGGCGTGACCTGCAACATCTCGGTCGAGCGAGGGAAGAAGCCGGACGCGGTCATGATGGTCGACGGCAAGGAAGTGGACGGCAACGTCGTGCCGGTTTCTCTCCTCGCGGGCAAGACTTCCGTCGACGTCGTGCTCAAGCTCGGTAGCGGCCCCGCCGTCTCCGTCATCGAGAAGATGGAGCAGGAGTGCGAGGCTCGTCGGGTCGCCGCCGTGGCGGCGCAGCACCGCGGCCCGCTCAACCGAGACGAGCTCCACACCATCGGGGGCGAGCTGGCCAAGGTGATCTACCTGTGGAGGAAGATGCTGGTCCACGCGCAAGGCCTGTCGGCAACGCTGGACTTCCCACCGACCGGCGTGGTGACCGGAGCGCCGACGCTGTCGACGGCGGTCTCGCCGTTCGGTCAGGTCAACCACCTGCTCGACGCCGGGCGTTCCATCCGCTTCGGCAAGCGGATGCGCTTTGCGTCCACTCCGATGATTTGCGTCGCCTCCGGGGGTAAGAGCCAAGCCCGGCTACTGACCAACCTCAAGCGGGAGGACGAAGACGAGAAGGGCGAGGAGCCTCAAGCCTACCCCGAGTCCATCGCCGATCAGGATGTGTCGGTGACCTTGGCCCCGCCCAGCATGATTGCCCGCTACGAATGGGAAGGCGTTCGCGTCGAACGGACCACGATCTCCCCGGAATTGTCGGGGAACGAGAACGATGTGTCCGTGCCGGCCACGGTGGATGTGTTCGAGCTAGCCAACCCCACGGATGAAACGCGGACGGTGACGCTTGTGATGCCACGGCCGTCTTTGGTGAACCTCACGGAGAAGAAGCTTCGCGCCGAGCAAGACAATGCCTTCAGCGGGCAGGGCGCGACCGAGGGACAGGTTCACGAGGATTTCCAATCCGCCACCATGCGAGCCGTCGTCATGGGCAGCAGGAAGACCGCGGACCGGATGGTCATCGCCGTGCCCCGGATGGACGGCGTCGCGGTGGATGTCCAGCCCGGCTTCCGGACGGCGGCCTACAAGACCGACCTGCTGGTCGACCCGCAAGGGCGCTTCACGGCGCACAAGGCGCCCGAGCCGACCTTCGAGTGCGGAGCGGCCATCGCCGTCACGGCGAAGCTTGCCGCCAAGTCACGGGTCAGGATCCCCTTCGCCACCGTCATGGACTTTGCCGAGCAGAAATATGTCGACGGCAAGTCGTTCGCCCGGGCCTACACCAAGAAGTTCACGGACGAAAACACGCGGGCCGTGGCCATGACCGAATGGGCCCTGGCCGAGCACCGCCATTGGATCGGTCGAACAGAGGCGATCCAGTCGCGGGTGTTCGACATCGTGCGCGGCGATCCCGGTTACGCCAACGACCGGCCGGCGGCCATGCGCGTGGTCAACTTGCTGACCAACGAGATCTCCTACCTGCTGTCCAACGCAGCCATCTGGATCGAAGGAGGCCTGGCCGAGTTTCTCGAGTGCTTCGATTATCCCTTCCTCAATTCGGCCGACGTGGATTGGTATTCCCAATTGCTGTTGATGGTGTTCCCCGAGAAAGAGAAGGCCATCTGCCAGAAATTCATCGATTCGATTGGCGACCACGACGATACCGAGGTCTATTTCCACTGGCACGCGGCCAACGCCAAGATGCGGGCCGAGCTGGAAGAGTGGAAGAAGCTGGCGGCGCTCGTCGGCGCGGGCAAGACCCTGCAGGGCGACCAGGCCGCCCGGTTCGAGTATTTGGAATACGAGGCGGACGTCGGCGACGGCAAGCAAGGCTACAATGGCCGCTCCTTGACGCACATCCAGGGGCCCAAGAAACTCAAGGGCAGCGTCAGCCACGACGTGGGTCGACTGACCGCGGGCAATCCCATGCGCGGCAACGTCAGCGAATACGACTGGTTCAACACCAATTACTGGGTGGACCTGTTCCCCAAGCTGGCCCAGCGGGTGGTCCGCGATGCCAAATTCACCGACGATCCCGATTTCGTCGTCGAGAACTGGGAGATGCTGCAGACCGGCTTCGACTACTGGATTGGCCTCGACCACGACGGCGACGGCGTTCCCGAAGGCAACCCCGGCGAGGTCAAGAACACCTTCGACAACATCAAGCTGTTCGGCTACGACTCGTACAGTGCCAGCCTGGCCCTGGCCGGCTACGAGTCCATGATCCGCTTGGCGGAGATGGTGCTTGCCAAGGCGGCGACGGAGGCGGAGCAAAGTGGACTGCGCGCCAAGATCGCGGACTGTCGAGCGAGGTTCGACAAGGCCAAGCAGACCATCGAGACCTTGTGGGTCAGGACGCGCAACCAGGACGGCGCGGAGGGCGGGACCGAAGGCGGCTACTTCGCCACCTGTTACGACCCCAAAGTCGAGCCAGGAGATTTCGCCGTCTATCCCCAGAGCGCGACCTTGCGCGCGCAATTGCAGCGGGGTGGGTATCTCCGCGACGATGGCAGCGTCGATGCGGAAAGAGTTAGTACGATAGGCGGCCCGTCCATGCTGCAACTGTCGCCGGGCTTCGACAACAAGGCGATTCTCGGCCTGCTTGCGTCGCACGCGGGAAAGACAGACCCCAACGAGGTCGCGAAGCTGACGGAAACCCTCGACACGGTCGGCTCGGTCTTGGACCAGCTCAAGAAGTACCGCTACGCCGACGAGGAGACGGGTGCCATCGACCGGGCGAAGTTCGAGGCTCTTGCTGGTGCTTCCGCGCTGAACCTGAGCCCCTTCATGGACAAGGGGTTCGTGTTCGGGGAAATGAGGCGAGTCCTCGATGCGATGGCCGTGGTCTATCCCGAGCTGGAGAGGAACGGCTACGTCGCAGGCGGCGAGATCACGGACGAGTTTTGGCAAATCGCCTCCGCCGAACAACTGACGGGAAAGTATCCCGATCGCCAGGCCGCCTTCGATGCCCTGCGGCTGCACAAGAGCTTCGACGTGTTCACCAACCAGCTCGACGGTTTGTGGGCGTGGATCGCCATGGGCGAGAACCCGGACGAGCTGGTCGAGCCCGAGCGGGTCAAGATGATCCTGAGGGCCATTTACGACAACAATCGCGTGACCAACGGCTGGGCCACCCAGCGGACCGCGGATGGCAAGGAAGTGAAATCCGATCAGGGCAAGGATGTTTGGGTCGCCTCCAACTACGTCCTGGCCCACATGCTGGACTATTGCGGCATGACGGAGGAGAGCAAGGACGTGTACAAGGTGATGGACGAGGTCCTGCTCCAGCACGACAACACCTCGACCTCGCCCGAGAGCGTGCGGCCGGACGAGAACAAGTTCATCGTCAAGGGCTATCCGCGCCCCGGGGCCGTGTGGACCCAGCTTCCCCTGTTGTTCTTCAAGGCGCAGAAGCAGGCCGGCAAGAAGACCTCCACGCCACAGGAGATGAAGGCCTTCATGCAGGGGATCTTTCATCCCGACGGCGCAACCCTGGCGGCGTTCCGAGGCCAGGCCGGCACGGAATCCACCCATTGGGGCGAAAAATCCGGACGCATCCCCTACGGGTTGAGCCGGGTCAGGCCCGGCGCCGGCGCCGAGACCGCCATGCCCGGCGGCGGCGGCGCGGCAGGGTCCGTGCTGGCGTAGGGCGGGACGCCGGAACCTACGGCTGTGCCGCTTGCGTCGCATGGCGGTAAAGACGGGAACTCGCCCAGGGCTTTCATGAACCTGCCCATGGCGCCACATGCCACGGCGCCGGTAACCGGACGGCCGCCAGAGCATCCTTTTGTCGAGAGGATCGACCCTTGCGACTTTCGGCAACAGCGACGATGCCCTTTGGCCATGTGGCCCGCGCGGCGCTCGGGTGCCTGACCGCGACGGTGTGCCTCGGGACTGCGGCGGTAACATGGGCCGCGCAAGGATCGACGCGAGAGTCGGTTCAGGGAGCGCTTCGTGATGCGCACGTTCAAGCGATTCTGGGCGAGGTGCGAAAGCCGGGCGCGAAGGCGGTGCTGGTCAACGTGTGGGCAACTTGGTGCCTTCCTTGCCGGACCGAGATGCCGGGTCTGCTCAGGTTCTATCGCGAGCACAAGGCCGAAGGTCTGCGCCTGGTGCTGGTCTCGGTCGACGACGAAGACAATCGCGACGAGGTGGTCCGCTTCCTCGCCTCGCAAGGGGTCGACTTTCAGACCTGGATGAAACTGGGCGACGACATGTCTTTCATCAATGCCCTCAGCCCTCAATGGAGCGGAGCGCTGCCAGCGTCCTTTCTCTTCGACGGCGGGGGCCGCGTCCGGCAGAGCTGGTACGGCGGCATTACCCCCGACACGCTGAAGGCGGCCTGGAACCAGCTTCCGCCACGGCACAAAGGAAGATCACCATGACCCCAAGAAACCTCCCGTTCCATCGATCGAGCCCGATCCGTTTCGCTCATGTGATCCGCTTCGGGCTCATGGGTCTCGCTCTCGTCGTCGCGACACCGGCAGCGTTCGCGGAGCAGGCGTTGCCCCTCGGCTCGACCATCCCGTCAGCCACGGTCAAGATGAAGAACGTCGACGGAAGATCGGTCTCCATCCGCGACGTCGCGGGCAAGAGGGGCACCTTGGTCGTCTTCACCTGCAACCACTGCCCCTTCGCCAAGGCCTGGGAAGATCGCGTCGCGGCGCTGGCCAACGGCAGCCGCGCCCAGGGCATTGGCGTCATCTTGATCAACGCCAACGATCCTTCGGTCTACCCCGAGGATGCCTTCCCCGAGATGCAGGCGCGTGCGAAGAAGCTGGGCCTGCGCGCGCCCTACGTGGTCGACGACACGTCCAACGTGGCGCGGGCTTTCGGCGCGTCGGTCACCCCCGAAGCCTTCCTCTTCGCCTCCAACGGCAAGCTGGCCTACCACGGCACCATCGACGACAACCGGGCGGATCCCAGCAAGGTGAAGGCGCACTATCTCGGCGACGCCCTGACCGCGGTTGCCGCCGGTAGAGCGCCCAAGACGACCGAGACCAAGAGCCTCGGCTGCGGCATCAAGTTCCGCGGCGCGGCCGCCAGACCGTAGCGCCGGTCGCAGCGCCGGTCGTCCAACCGACTCGACCCGACCCGCCGACGCGAGCAGTGCCGGTCATCTGGCTGGGCACCCGCACGAACACCTGGCGAAAGCGAACGCGGGTGGCCTCTTGCTTGAACCCAACGCTCCCCCTTTCACCCCCTTGGGCCTTGCGCTAGATTGCCCGAGGCCGATGGCACCGGTCGAGCTGGCACGCCTCGAAAAGACTGACGCAGGTGTTTTCGAGGGGGGCGAGGCCGGCCGTGCCGTGATAAGCAATCCGAACCCGCTCACCTGACCGGATCTCACGAAGCGAACAAAGCGAGAACAAACCATGGCAAAGTTTCTTGGACTGGATTCGAGCACGCAAAGCTTGTCGGCCCTGCTCATCGACACCGACACGGGCAAGGTGGTGGCCGACCGGAGCGTGAATTTCGGCGAGCGGTTACCCCAATACAAGTCGCCCAAGGGATTCCTGGCCCATGCCGACGAGGCGGTCAAGCATTCGGACCCGCTCATGTGGGTCGAGGCGCTGGAACTCGTGCTCACCGACCTGCGCGCCGCCGGCGTGGATCTGAGTGACGTGCGCGGCATCAGCGGGGCGGGCCAGCAACACGGCTCGGTGTATCTGGGAAAGTCGATGGACAAGGTCGGCGACTGGGCTCCGGGCACCCCGCTACACGAACAGGTGCGGCCGCTGCTCTCACGCAAGACCTCTCCCATCTGGATGGATAGCTCCACCAGCGCGGAGTGCGCGGAGATCGCCAAAGCCGCCGGCGGCGACGAGCGCGTGGCGACCATCACCGGATCGCGCGCAACCCTGCGCTTCACGGGCCCGCAAATCCGTCGCTTCTTCAAGACCAGCCCGACGGAATGGCAACAGACCGTCGAGATCCACCTGGTCAGCTCGTTCATCCCTTCGTTGCTCACCGGCATGAGCGCGAGCATCGACCTCGGGGACGGCGCGGGCATGAACTTGCTCGACCTCGCGACGGGGAAGTGGAGCGAAACGTTGCTCGACGCTACGGCTCCGGGTTTGGCGGGAAAGCTCAAACCGCCGGTGACCAGCGCCACCGTGGTCGGCGAGATCGCGGGCTACTTCGTCAAGAAGTACGGCTTCGCGCCCGGCACCAAGGTGGTCGCCTTCACCGGTGACAATCCGTCGAGCCTCATCGGAATGGGTGCAAGCAAGCCCGGCACCGCCGTGATTAGCCTCGGCACCAGCGACACGGTCTTCACCGCCATGGCCAGCCAGCGTACCGATCCGCGGGGCTACGGGAGCGTGTTTGGCAACCCGGCCGGCGGGTACATGTCGCTGGCTTGCTTTTCCAACGGCTCGCTCGCGCGCGAGGAGATCGCCCGCAAGTTCGGCCTGTCGTGGGATCAATTCGCCGCCGCCATCGTCGAGCAGACCCGCCCCGGCAACGATGGCAACCTGCTGCTGCCCTACTTCGTCCCCGAGATCACGCCGCGGGTGCTCAAGGCAGGGGCCCGCTGGTTCGGCAGCGCCGCCTTCGTGGCCGGCAAGGACGCGGCTGCTGCCGCCCGCGCCGTGGTCGAGGCGCAAGCCATCAGCATGCGCATCCATTCCGACTGGATCGGCGAGAAGATGCACACCATCCTGGTCACCGGCGGCGCATCGAAGAACCGCGGCTTGCTGCGCGTGCTCGCCGACGTCTTCCAGGCCACCATCATGCCCCTGAGCGTGTCGAACTCGTCCGCCCTCGGTGGCGCGCTGCGCGCCGCCCAGGCCGTTGGCGGTCAAGCCTGGCAAGACCTCTACGCGCGCTTCTGCCCACCCGAGCGAGACCTGGCCGTGACGCCCGAACCCAATACGCGGCCGGTTTACGAACAGCTCGCGGCGGATTTTGCCAAGCACCTCAGCCAAATTTAGAAGCGGACAACCCCTTCTTGTCCTAAGTTACCGTCCCTAACACCCATCAAAGGATTCGCGCCATGCCCCAGCCAATCTTCGCCGGTATCGAAAACATCCCGTTCAAAGGCCCGGATTCGCAAGATCCGCTTTCCTTCCGTTTCTACGACAAGAACCGCGTGGTGCGCGGCAAGCGCATGGAAGAACAACTGCGCGTGGCGGTTTGCTACTGGCACACGTTCTGCGGCGACGGCAAGGATCCCTTCGGCTCGGCGACCCTCGATCGCCCCTGGCAGGCCGACGGGGATGCCATGGCCATGGCCAAGATGAAGGCCGAGGCGGCCTTCGAGTTCTTCACC
>Ga0210133_1000591_pt1 | contig 12160 bp, 4 predicted proteins | sample Joice_ThreeSqC_D_2_FD_184874 | JGI IMG/M metagenome (GOLD analysis project Ga0210133, IMG submission 184874) | Wetland microbial communities from San Francisco Bay, California, USA, that impact long-term carbon sequestration - Joice_ThreeSqC_D1... | ecosystem: Environmental > Aquatic > Marine >...
GCAATTCCGCCAGATAAAACAAACATCCACCAGCTTAGTTCAATTCTGTAAGCAAAATCCTGTAACCACCTGTTCATTACATACCAGGCAACAGGAAATGCAATAAGATTAGCCAGCAGAATCCATTGGGTAAAATCTCTAACCAGCATTGTAATAATTTCTAACACAGACGAACCCAATACTTTTCGGATACCAATTTCTTTCGTTCGTCGCTCCATTATAAATGAAGTTAAACCCCATAAACCAAGACAAGCGATCAAAATTGCAAATACTGTAAAAGTGGTAAGGATTTTTCCAATTTTTTCTTCGTCCCGGTATAAACTATTGTAATCCTTACTAACAAAACTGTATTCGAATGGATAATCGGGGCTGAACTTTTCCCAGGTTGTCTTAATAAATACAAGAGACTCTTTTATATTCTGAAGTTTATTAAATCTAATTAAGATATGGTCATTAAAAGGCGGCATTATAAATAGTGCAAGCGGCTCTATTTTTGTTTTCATATCGTGATAATGAAAATCCCTCATAACGCCAACAATAGACCCGGTTTTATGAAACAATGTTAACCTGGTTCCGATAGCAGATTTTAAACCCATTCGCTTCACAGCTTCTTCATTAACTATAAAAGATACTCTGCCATCATTCCATACATCGGTTTTAAAATTTTCGGAAAACGGTCTCCCCTCTATAATTTCTATACCCAAAGTTTTACAGTAATCAAAATGAACTGTCAACCAATGGATATTTACAGATTGATTGGAACTTTTGCCTTCCCAGTCAGCATCACCGGCAGCAGTCCATATATCGGCAGGAGAGGAGAACGATTGTGTAACTCCTGTTATTCCAGGGTAATTCATTAGTTCATCTTTAAATGTATCGTACTTATAGCTTCTAAGACCTGTCCCCCAGGGCATTACCATCGGAACTGATATTAAATGTTCTTTATCATACCCTACTTCCCTGTTTTTCATATAACTGAGTTGATTGTAGAAAACAATTGCTCCTATTATAAAGCAGATTGAAAGTGAAAACTGAACCACAACTAATATTTTTCGGAGCTTACTGCTTTTAAAATCAACCAATAACCTGCCTTTAAGCACATTAATAGGGTGAAAGGCAGAAAGATAAAATGCAGGGTAACTTCCTGCTACAATTCCTACGAAGAAAATAATTGTACCAAAGCTTAACAGCATACCTACATCGGAATAATCAATTGTTAGCATCTTGCCGGAAATATTGTTAAAGACGGGAAGCATTAATTCCACTATGAGCAAAGCCAGAAAACCAGCTATTGATGCCATCAACAGCGATTCACCCAGAAATTGTGCAATAAGATGACTTCGCTTTGAACCAACTACTTTTCTTATTCCAATCTCTTGTGCCCGAATCGTAGAACGGGCAGTCGATAAGTTCATAAAGTTAATACATGCAATAAGGAGAACGAGAAGTGCAATAACTATAAAAATATTTATATACTTCATGTCAATTGAGCGGGATTCAAAAGGGGCAATATCAGGATTTGTATGAAGCCCGGTTATCGGGTAAAGAAAAAGTTCGTTATTGCAATCTTCTATGTGGCTCTTTATTAAAGGTGCGATCTTTTTACTAACAGCATTATAATTTTGATTTTTCTCTACTAAGACATACGTACTGAAATCATAATCAACATATTGCCATTTATCAGGTTCGAATTCCTCAAGTACGGAAGAAATAGGCACGAGTATCGAAAAATCTAAAAGAGAATTGCGGGGAATATCATTTAGCACACCCGAGACTGTTAGATCATGTTGATTATCTACTCTGAATGTTTTGCCAATAGGATTAGTATTACCGAAATATTTCTGAGCAATTTTTTTTGTAATAACCACTGAATTTGGGTCGTCCAGAACTGAACTGGCATCCCCATAAATCAACGGGAACGAAAACATAGTCAGAAATTCCGGATCAACCATAAGTAATTGATTTTCAATAAAACGCTTATCATCGTGAACGAATAAAAATTCTTTTGAATAATATACCCGGGAAACATCCAGTATCTCCGGGTAGTTCCGTTTTAGCTCTTCCGCAGCCGGGTATGGTAATGCGGGATCATATCCGGTTACATCTTGATCGTAAAACTTTTGAACGACCAGAAAAAGGTCGGATGAATTCTTGTGAAACCGATCATAGCTTAATTCATCCATAATCCATAAGGTTATCAAAAGAAAACATCCCATACCAATTGCAAGTCCGAAAATATTTATAACAGAATACGCTTTGTGTTTTACTAAATTTCTGAAAGTAATCTTTAAATAATTTTTTAACATTTAACTCTCCTGAAAAAATTATTCATACCTTAAAGATTTTATTGGATTTACTGTTGCTGCTTTTACTGCCTGGAACGCAACTGTTAAAATTGCTATCAGCAAAGCAATTCCGCCAGAAAGAACAAACACCCACCAGGTTATGTCTATTCTGTATGCAAAATCCTGTAACCATTTATTCATTAAATAATATGCTACAGGCCAGGCAATAATGTTTGCAATTAAGATCCATTTGATAAAATCTTTTATAAGCAATAAAACAATATTTAATACTGTGCTTCCAAATACTTTTCTTATCCCGATTTCTTTTGTACGACGTCCGGTAGAAAAATGAATTAATCCAAATAAACCGAGACACGCAATAGTCAATGCCAAAGCAGTAATAAGATTGAAGATATTACCCTGCCGAATTTCTGTTTTGTACAACCTGTTAAAAGATTCATCAAAGAAGTTGTAATCAAATGTTTGATTCGGAAATATTTCTTTCCATTGGCTTTCCAGGAAGTGTATTGAACCTGAGATATTCTCCAGCTTAATTCTAACCAGGAGATATTGAAAAGCATCAGGATAAACACACAGCGCCATTGGTTGTATTTGGTTATGTAACGACTCAAAATTAAAATCTTTAATAACCCCAATGACGGGCCCCCAACCGATAATATCCATTTGTTGTCCTAAAGGATTTTTCAATCCTATCTGTTTTACTGCTGTTTCATTTAATATATAGGTTGTATTAGTGCCGGGTAAATGATCTTGAGAAAAGTTGTTGCCAATAATAAGTTTTAGCCCCATGGTTTTAATAAAATCGTGATCAACGGGGATCCAATTGATATAATATGTAGAGCCCTCAGCTGAACCTTCGAAAGTGATATTCTGGTAATAGCCTTGTTCCGAAGGTAAATAAGCAGTTGCGGTCGCCCCAAGTATACTTGCATTATGTAGAATTTCTGTTTCGTACAATTCATATTTCTTCTTAACATCTTTTTTATGGATAGGAACTACGACTAAATGATCTTTATTGTAACCCAGATTCTTATCTCTTATATAGTTTTGTTGATTATGCATAACAAGCGTACAAACAATAAATATGATTGATATAACAAACTGGATAACGACCAACATTCTTCGTAACCCGGCTTTTGTTTGAGTTGCACCACTGAATAATCTTCCCCCTAAAATTGAAACAGGTTTAAAAGAAGAAATAAACAATGCCGGATAAGTACCGGCAAGAACACCCACAATCAGAGACATAAAAAACAGGCTCAATAAAAAAAGAAAATTGTCATGACTCAATAATGATAACTGCTTATCAGCAAATTGGTTGAAAACCGGCAATAAAGTTTCAACAATTGGCAGAGATATTATAAATGCGAGCAACGATAGAAGAACGGACTCACCTAAGAATTGATTTATCAATTGTAAACGATTAGCACCGACAACTTTTCGAATACCGACCTCACTTTCGCGCATAGACGAACGTGCTGTTGCCAGGTTCATGAAATTTATACACGCAATCAAAAGTATAAGTAATGCCAGCCCTATTAAGATGAAAATTTGGTCATTATCTTTTTCAGTAGGTAAATTATTACCCGGATTCAGGCTAAGATGAATACCGGTCAGGGGTTGAAGAAAATATTTTGTCTTTGAATCACCCGATGCTGAATTATATTCTTCAACAATCTTTGTTATTTTATTTTCTATTAACACAGGATCACTATTCTTTGATAACAGCACGAAGGTTTCATAATTACTGCTTCCCCATCTCAAATTACCTTCATTACCTTTTACATATAAATTCCCGAAGGAAGCCAGACAATCAAACTTTAGGCTGGAATTTGAAGGCATGTCTCTGAAAACACCTGTTATTTTAAAATCTTGATAATAATTATCTCTCCCGGTTCGTAATACTTTTCCCATCGGGTCCTTGCCGCCGAAGTATTTCTTAGCCAGGGTTTCAGATATAACAACCGAGTTGATATTAATTAATGCACTGTTAGGATTACCTTTTGTGAATGGTATCGTAAATATTTTAAATATATCCGGATCAGCTAATACAAAACGATTACCCCTGGTTTGAATATTTTCATAAGTGATCACTTCTTCTTGTCTGGTAGCAATACGTACTACTTTTTGAACTCCCGGACAATTATCAAGCACCACTGATGCCAACGGAGCTGGCGTACCTGAATGATAGCGCGGTATACCATTTTCTGAAAACATAGATACAATACGATAGATATGGTCACTCTTCTTGTTAAATCTATCATAACTCAACTCATCCCTGACAAACAGTAAAATTAAAATACAACACGATAAACCGATGGAAAGCCCAAGGATGTTTATAAAGGTATATCCCTTATAACGTACCAGATTTCTATATGCACTTTTCAAATAATTTCTTAACATAGTTTGTCCCCTTTCCTTATTTATATCTCAATGATTTTATCCCACCGTCGCGGGATTTCGAGTTTACGTTATTATTCATATCGTAAACTCTTAACAGGATTTGCAGTTGCCGCTTTTATTGCCTGAATGCTGATCGTTACTAAAGCTATTAGAAAAGCGATTCCTCCTGCAAGTACAAACATCCACCAGGTAATTTCAATTTTATAAGCAAAATCGTGAAGCCACTGATTTAAAAAGTAATAGGCTGTTGGTATTGCTATAATATTTGCAAACAATACCCATTTAGAAAAGCTTTTTGTTAGTAGATAAATTATTTCAGAAGTAGTAGCACCAAGTACTTTTCTAATCCCGATTTCTTTAATTCTTTGTTCAGATTGGAAAACTGAAAGACCAAAAATCCCCATGCAGGAAATAACAATAGCAAGAATTGAAAATATACTTACTAATGAAGCAAGGTTTTCATCTTTTTTATACATCGAAGCAAAATGATCATCATAAAAACCAAATTCTAAAGGATAACCGGCACAAACATCTTTCCAGGTTTTTTTAATATAATCTATCGTTTCACCTACGTTCCCTGAAGTTCTCATAGTTATATGACTCATGCCCCAATTATTGTATAGCAGTACAAGCGGACCTGTTTTATTATATAACGATGCGTAATTAAAATCCGACACAACTCCAACTACTTCAGAACCATTAACTGTGTGACCGTGGAAATCTCCGTCATTAAAATTTTTAAATGCTTCAAGATTTACCAGGCACGATTTGTTAATATCTCCGGAGAGTAAATTTCTTCCTTTAACTATTTTAAAACCAAAAGTTTTTAGCGATGTTGAATCAATTACAATTGCCTCATGCCCGTCGGTGCTCATGTGAATTTCACCCGGAATTCCCATCGTTGCAGTTAAAGATTTAACATTATGAAACTCACGAAGCTTATCACTTAACGTTGCCACTTTATCCTGCAAAGTATAATGCACCTTTATATAAAGCAGATGATCGGTATTGAACCCGATATTTTTGTGCTTAACAAAATCAATTTGTCCGCTGATTATGATAAGACCGCTTATAAGAATAATAGTTATTGCAAACTGCAAAGTTGTCAAAACTCCTCTTGAACTGCCGCCTGTTCCTTTTAAAAGAGAAGTAAGCTTGAACAATTGCAAAGGAGAAATTCTGGATAAAATAAGAGCGGGGAAAAATCCGGTTAATATTCCAAGCATCAGGAGGAAGGAAATAAATAGGATTAAGAAAACCGGACTGTTGAAAATCTGTAGTGTTAATGGCTTATCAATAAATTGATTGAAATATGGTAGAAATAATTCTGCAACAACAATTCCCAATGAACCGGAAATAAAACAAGTAAAAAGTGATTCGGACAACAACTGTCTTATAAGAGATTTCCTGTTTGCACCAAAACATTTTTTCACGCTGATTTCGGTGAGGCGATATTTATACGCTGCCGTTGCAAGATTAATAAAATTAATAACTGCAAGTAAAAGTATTATTATCCCAATAATCGCAAGTATCCTGATCAGGTCAACATTGCCGTGCATCAGGTCATAATCATTTATTTCGGTATTAAGGTAGTTACTGTTAAAAGGAGTAAGACTAACATCCTTAATAAAGCGGACTTCGTTTATTTTATTGAATGCAGAAATTTGTTTTCCAATTGTGTGGATATCTGCATGCTTTTCAAGTTTAACAAAAATATTAAAAGGATACTGGCATTGACTATCATCTTTACCGTCATAAGTAACACAGCTCATTTTATACAATAAACGCTGCTTTGGTGAATTTTCAGAACTGACAAATATCTGTGCATTAAAGCTCATGTTATCAGGAAGATCTTTCACTACTCCCGTTACAAGCATATTATTTTGATGATTTAGCTGAACAGTTTTTCCAACAATATCAGGGGTACCGAAAATATTTTTTGCCGTCGTTTCTGTGAGGACGACATTATCAATATTACTTAATGCATTATCAGCATCTCCATAAATGAAAGTGAGATTAAAAAAATTAAAGAAACCGGGATCAACAACCAGCATATCTTTAATCTGAAAAACCTTATCACTTATATTTAAATCGATTCCATACTTATTAAGAAGGCAGGCACTTTCAACTCCAGGTATCTTTTCTAAAATTAAATCTTTAGTTCTGTAATCCATTCCGTAATTTTTTCCTTCGTTATCAACCAACCGATATATATTATCTACATCTTTAATCTCTTTATTATAACCGAGTTCAAAATAAATATACTGTCCGATCAGAATTATGAACGCAATGGCGAATCCCAGCCCTGTAATATTAATGAATGAAAAAAGCTTTCGCCTGAACAGGTTACGGAAATAATGTTTTAAAAAATATTTGAACATTTTGTATTTCCTTTTACAATACTGATTAAATATTCTTTTGTCTTATTCATATCTTAAACTCTTAACAGGATTAGCCGTTGCAGCTTTTATTGCCTGGAACGCAACTGTTAAAATTGCTATCAGCAAGGCGATCCCGCCAGATAAAACAAACATCCACCAGCTCGTTTCGGTATGGTATGCAAAATTCTGCAGCCATTCATTTGTAACATACCAGGCTATCGGCCAGGCGATAATATTCGCCAACGCTATCCATTTTAAAAAATCACCTATAAGTGCTAATACAATAGAGCTGACAGATGCCCCGAGAATTTTACGAACACCAATCTCTTTTGTACGACGATTGGTATTCTGAGAAACCAAACCGAACAAACCCATGCAAGCAAGAATAATTGCAACCGCAGAAAAACTGTTAATGATGCCTTGAAATCTTTCATCTGATTTATAAAGGTTGCCATATGTTTTATCAAGGAACTCAAGTTCGAAAGGTGTTTCCGGAGATAATTCATCCCAAGTATTTTTAACATATTGAATTGCCTGGGAAACATTCCTGCTATTTATTCGAATATTTATTTCTGAATTCCAATCTGCCCACAACAACGCAGCCGGTTCTACCTTTTGATGAAAGGACGTGTAATGAAAATCTTTCATCACACCTATGATTCTTGCTTTCCAATTAAAGAAATCTATTTCTGCACCCAAAGCCGGTTTGAGCCCAAATTCCTTGACAAATGTTTCATTGACAATCATTGTTCCGTATTTATCGCTTTGGATATCCCATGAAAAAGGTCGCCCTTCAACCATTTTAATTTTCGTGGTAGAAATAAAATCTGGATCGACAGTAGTTGCACTATAAGGTTTCTTTAACCCATTTAACTCAGTCGCTAATCCAATTGGTAAATCTCTGCCAAGTGCTCCGTTGGAACGGGACACTTTTATTATATCCGGATTTTGCAGCAGTTTTCGCTTAAAAACATCGTATTGCTTGTTTATTACCTGACTCTGATTGAAGTGTATAATATTTTTATCGTCAAATCCTAAGTTTTGATATTTGAGATACTCTACTTGTTTTGAAACAAGAATTGTACAAATTATTAGTGCAATGGAAATTGTAAACTGAAATACAACAAGAGTCTGCCTCAACGAATTTCCTCTTTTACCATTGGCTGCTTCCCCTTTAAGAATAGCCACAGGTTTGAATCCGGAAAGAACAATTGCAGGATAAATACCTGAAATTATGCCGATGATTATTACACCGATTATTAAAATAAAAATGAAGTGCGGCTGGTAAATAAAATCGAACGAGATTTGTTTGTCGATCATTTTAAAATAAAATGATCTGCTCAGTTCAACAATTACCAGAGCAACAGGCGCAGCTATAAAACTGATTAAAATCGATTCACTTAGAAATTGTTTAATTAATTCTAAGCGATATGAACCTATAACCTGACGTATCCCTATTTCCTTTGCACGCGCAGCAGACTTTGCTATAGCCAAATTGATGAAATTGATTATTGCAATTATCAAGATAAACACACCTATAAGCTGCAAAAGAAATATTAATTGTCGTTTGCTGTTATTATGAAAGTAAACTTCATCCAGTGGAACCAAACTGATTTTTGAGGGGGTATTTCCTAACCTTTTTTCTTGTTCCAGCCATAACTTATTAACCTTGTCGGTGAAAGCACTTAGATCATTTTGTTTAAGAGAGATAAAGGTTGAGCACATCCAGTTACTCCAATCTTCATCAATTTCAACACCGGATGGTTTAACGGCATATAAAGTTGCGAACGATCCCACTGCATTGAATGATATACTTGAATTGTTTGGGACATCTTCTACGATTGCTGTCACCGTCATATCCATCTCCGGCTGACTGTTTCTGTCCCCAATATAATGGATCGTCTTTCCAACAGCATCATCGGTGCCGAATATACTTTTTGCTGTACTACTTGTTAAAATAATTGAATAGGGTTCTTTTAATGCTGTGACAGGATTGCCGTACAATACAGGAAAATTAAATACATTAAACATGTTAGAATCGGCAAAAACAATGTCTTTCATCTTTAATTTTTTAACGATACCATTGGCAGATGTTTCAACAATGGGCGATTTTCCCCCACCTAAATAATAGTCGATTCGCACAATTTCTTTGAACCCGGCAATATTATTTTTAATCATCGTGCCAACTGGTGCCGGAGTATAAAATCCATCCCCTATTTCAATCTGATAGATATTGTTATGATTCTTAAAATTTTTATTAACGCTCAATTCATTTACACAATACACGGTAATGAGAAAAAAAACCGCCATCCCAATAGCCAATCCGAAAATATTGATGAATGAATTGGTTTTATTCTTTAACAGATTTCTTAATGCAATTTTGATATAATTTTTTAACATAATATTTCCCTCTTATTCATATCTCAAAGATTTTACCGGATTTGCTGTTGCAGCTTTAACAGCCTGGATGCTGATTGTTAACAATGCAATTACAAGAGCAATTCCTCCGGCAAGAGCAAACATCCACCAATCAATTTCAATTTTATATGCAAAATCATCCAGCCAGTTTCGCATTACAAAATATGCAAGGGGCCAGGCAATTATGTTTGCAACAAGTACCCACTTCGTAAACTGTTTTGACATCAAAATCACAATGCCGGAAACCGAAGCTCCGAGTACTTTTCTAATTCCGATTTCTTTTGTTTTTTGTTCAGCCATAAATGCCGCTAATCCGAACAAGCCGAGAGATGCAATAAATATTGATAGTAAGGAGAATAATATAAATATCATCCCAAGACGTTCATCATTCTTATATGCCTTGCCAAAAAATGAATCCATAAATTGATACTCAAAAGCATCTTTATGTGAAAACTCTTTAAATGTATTTTTTATTGCGGCAATGCCTTCGTGAATATGTCCCGGTTTTATTTTAACTATCATGTTTTTGAAACCATCCTGTTTGTACATTATTAATAACGGATGAACGGTTTCATGCAAAGGTCTATAATTAAAATCTTTTACTTCGCCGATAATATCAGCATGCAGAGCTTGTGAATTTTTATACCATGTTAATTCTTTACCAATCGGTGTGTCCCACTTGAATTTATCTGAAGCAGCTTCATTTATCATTACAGAATTAACCAAATCCATTCCGTATTGTTTTGAAAAACCTCTTCCATTTATGACCGGAATATTCATTACTTTAAAGAAGTCCTCATCAACCCATATTTCAGAAAAATCTATTGGTGATTCCTGCATTTTCCATTTCACCGGTTCATTATCAAATTGTCCCCCGGGAATATTTGTTGTTCCTGTTACTCCGGCAATATTCTGGTTGCTCAGTAATGAGTTTTTCATCTGTTTGAAACTGCCGATAGTTTCTTCACTTTTAAGAGGAACAATAACCGACTGTTCTTTATTAAAACCAAGATCTTTGTTACGGAAATAATCCAGCTGGCTGTAAATAATAAGTGTTGATGCAATAAGAAATATCGAGACAGCAAACTGGAATACAATTAGACTCTGCCTGATTGATGCTCCCCCTTTCCCGGATTTTATTTTACCTTTTAATACTTCAACAGGTTTAAATGATGAAAGAAAGAATGCAGGATAACTGCCGGCAATAATTCCGACAATTAGAGTTAATAAAGTTGCCAGCAAGAAATATAATCCGCTGTTATTAAGACTCATTCCAAGATGTTTTCCTGAATATGCATTAAAAACCGGAATTACAATTTCAACCAATACTACCGCTATACAAGACGAGATAATACTTAGTGAGATGGACTCGGCTAAAAATTGCACTATAAGATTTTTCTTTCCCGCACCGATCGATTTACGAACCCCTATTTCTTTTGCCCTTCTTAAAGAACGTGCAGTTGAAAGATTCATAAAATTAATACACGCGATTAAAAGTATAAGAATTGCGGAAGCACCGAATATATATATTTCACTTATATTTCCGTTTGGTTCAAGTTCCCAACGCAGATGAGATTTTAAATATATATCAGTCAAGGGCTGCAATTTTAGATATTGTGAAAGATCGACATCAGAATTTGCACCGGAATAATCGATATGTTTTTTTGACCAATCAGGAATTTTTTCTTCTACTTTTTTGTAATCGACACCTTTTTTTAGAACTATATAATTATAATGTCCAAAATCTTTCCATGTATAATAATCGCCTGTTTCAAGAGGTTTTAGTGTTATATAAGAAATAAGAAAATCAAAATGGAAATGAGAATTTTCAGGTATATCCTGAATTACAGATCTTACAACCATATCATATTTATCATCTATTTTTAGAGTTTTCCCGATTGGATTCTCATCACCGAAATACTTTTGGGCGGTACTTTCGGTTATAATTAATGTGCCGACTTCATGTATGGCTTTATTTGCGTCACCGGCAATTGTTTTTATAGTGAAAACTTTGAAGAATGTTGTATCGGCTGAAAAAAATCTTTTTTCATAAAATCTTTCGTCTTTATATTGAACCGGCATTTCAGCCCAGGTTAAGCCCGGTCCCCAAATTGGCGACATCGTTACAGCTTGTTCAACTTCCGGAAAATCACTTACCATTGTCTGCGCCATAGGGTGTGGTGTACGTGTTTGTCCGCTGCCGGGAGATTCGTATGATATCCTGTAAATTCTGTCTGCTTTATCATTGAACCTGTCATAACTCATTTCATCAAATATGTATAACGAAATGAGAATAAAACAGGAGATACCTATTGCTAAACCGGCAATGTTAATAATTGAATAGGATCTGTATCTTCTTAAATTTCTTAAAGCTATTTTCAAATAATTTTTTAACATTGTTCCTCCCTTTATTCATACATTAATGATTTTACAGGATTAGCTACCGCAGCTTTGACTGCCTGGAAGCTTACGGTAACTAATGCAATCACTAAAGCAATCCCACCCGCAAGAGCAAACGTCCACCAGCTTATCTCAATTTTGTAGGCAAAGTCTTCAAGCCATTTGTTCATAGTATAATAGGCAATTGGCCAGGCAATTATGTTTGCAATAAGAACCCATCTTGAAAATTCTTTCGAGAGAAGGTAAACGATT
>Ga0210133_1000592_pt1 | contig 12131 bp, 6 predicted proteins | sample Joice_ThreeSqC_D_2_FD_184874 | JGI IMG/M metagenome (GOLD analysis project Ga0210133, IMG submission 184874) | Wetland microbial communities from San Francisco Bay, California, USA, that impact long-term carbon sequestration - Joice_ThreeSqC_D1... | ecosystem: Environmental > Aquatic > Marine >...
CCGCCGATGGCGGCAACCCTTTCCTGGTCCCCGCCAATCAAGGCGCCCACCGCCGTGCCACCCAACATGCCGATGAACGCCCCGGTGTCCAACCAGAACACCCGATGGCGACCGATGTCGATCTTGTTGAACTGGGTCAGCGCCACGACAAGGGCCGCGTCGGCCAGGCCGAGCGATATCCCCTGAATGATGCGCTGATCGTTCTTGTCGTTGTGCTCGGGGAAGGAACTCCCCACCGACATCGACGCCAGAAACGTGGCGAAGTGCAACGTGCCCAGGAACGATACCTTGCCCGGATCGAAGTCATACAAGCTGGCCAGATAGACACCCAGGCCCAGTCCGGCGACGTCTCCGGTGAACGCGAGACCGCCGGTCAACAGAAAATCATCTGGATTGGAAGGATCTGCGCCCGCGATGAACGGCAACATCAGCCCATGCATCGCTCCGATCATGGTGGCGCGGTTGATCAGAATGACGTCGCTCGTCTTCACCGGTCTCTCGCGCGTCAGCAAGAACGACAAGGACACTCCCGCCGCCAGCCCAACCACGGGTATGGCGCCACCCCGCGCTACCGCCGCCGTGCACGACTTGTTCTGCTCGACCGGCGTGCCCGCCGACCCATCATCGTCGATGCATTCCTGCTTGATGGTCTTGCCGAACAACGCCGTGCCGAGAAACCCGCCGGCGAACAGCCCGTTGACGCCCTGCCAGAAAATCAGCTCGCTGAGGCCGCTGCGATCCACGTAGCCAGGTGGTGGGGTCGAATCGTCCGGTGACGCGCGCACGGCACCGGAGCCCAGGCAAAACACCGATATCACCGTCAGTACGACGAATACACGGCATCGCTGGCGGCTTTTCACGGGGCCATCTTCGCCCCCCAGGCCGTGCACGGTCAATTTCGTCGGGCCTGGCAGCCACCGAGGGGCGCATCGACAAACGCAATACGCGGCACAACCCCTATACCCGGGCGGGGGAGAATCCTTTAGTATGCGCGGGCACGCGCCGCATCCCAGCGGGTGCTGCGTGGGGGTCTTGTCGAGGAGGACTAAGTTCAATGACGAATTCACGCGTATTAGCAGGGTTGGTGCTTCCCCTTGCGTGGCTGGCCGTCGTGGCCCAGGCCCGGGCCGGCGAGCCCAGCGACCAGGCGCGGGCCGAAGCCAAGGAACATTTCAACCGCGGTCTTTATCTCAAGGAGAACGGCGCTTATGCGGCCGCGCTGACCGAGTTCGAGCGCGCCCACCAGCTTGCACCCAGCCGACTGGCGCTCTACCAGACGGCCCTGGTGTACGTGGCCATGGACAAGCCGGTCGAGGCGATCGAAGCCGTGGACGAGGCTCTGTCGGCCGATGGCACGCTCAAGACCGAATATGTCGAGCGGGCCAAGGCCATCAAGGAGGATCAACAGCACCGCACCGGCGAGCTCGACGTGAAGCTCAACGTTCCTGCTGCGTCCATCGAGATTGACGGCGAGCGTGTGGGCGACGCGCCCCTCAAGGCACCGCTCAGGGTGGCGGCGGGCGAGCACGTTATCGCCGTCATCGCGCCGGGGTACGTACCCGCTCGCCAGACGTTCGTCGTCGCCGGCGATGGCCGCGCCGATCTGGTCTTCGAGCTGGAAGCCACCGAGGCGAAGCTCGCGCACGTCACGGTCCAGTCGCCCTTGCCCGGGGCCGAGGTGCGCGTCGACGAGGTACTGGTTGGCAAGACGCCGCTCGCCGATCCGGTGACCGTGCTGCCCGGCAAGCGCATGTTCGAAATGTTGAGGCCAGGCTACATGAACGCTCGGAGGACCCTCACGCTGGCCGACGGAGCCTACAGCGGGATCGTCTTCGACTCGGACGAGGACGAGAGCACCGGGGCCCCACGCGGACGGTTGCGGATCGAGGCCGGCGTGGGCGACGTCGCGGTGACCATCGACGGCCGCCCGCGCGGCGTGTACCGTGAACCCATCGATTTGCCGGCTGGTCCGCACACGCTGAAGCTCGAACGAAAAGGCTACGAGCCCTTCGAGCGGATGGCTGAGGTCCCTGGCGCCGACGAGATCGAGGTGAAGGTATCCATGCGCCCCACGGACAGCGCCCGACTGGCAGTGGAGAAGCAGGAGCGCTCGCACCGCCGCCGGGCCGTTACCACGCTGGTCGGCGGCGCGCTGCTGGCGGGTGCCTCGACCGGCGTCGCGCTTTGGGCCAACTCGAAGGTGCCGGGGGCGGAGACCAAGCTGTCCATCGCCAGGCAGGACGCAGTAGCCGCCGGCTGCGACCTCAACAGCACGGTCCACGACGCCCGCTGGAGGAATTGCGTGGATCCGATCTCGAACGCGCAGAGCGAGCTGGACAAGTACCGCTACGTGCGCCTGGGCGGCTTCATTGGCGCGGGCATCGGAGTGGCGGTGGCGGTCACCGGTATCGTCCTGCTGGTCAAGGGGCCGGATGTCCAATCCACCGACGGTGCTGACAGCGTTGAAACCGCGGCCGGAACGTGGCAGCCGGTCGTTGCCGCAGGTCCCGATGGGGCCAGCTTCGGGCTGCGCGGCCGTTTCTGAGCCGGACAGGTCAGAACTGCGTGATGAAGTCCCAGGATTCCTGCGGTACCCAGCTCGTGCTTTGGTTCGGATCCTTGGGCGTCGGATAGTGGCCCTTGAGGCTCGAATTGTACGGGTTGTTCTCGCCGCTTCCGAAGTTGCAGAAACGGGCTGGATGCCCGGCCGAGCAGCCCGAGAACGAGGTGCATGTGTGCCCGTTCGTGGGCGGCGTGGGCGGCGTCATGGCGGTGCAGCCGTTCAGCTTGGTGAAGACATTGAAGATCCCCAGCCCCTGACTGTAATTCAGGGTCTGGTCGTCGACACCGTGCGACTGGAAGATGGCGATGGGCGTCTTGCACGTCGACGAGCTGGTGCCGCTCAGGGTGCCCGGATCGAGGAGAAGCGCCGCGCGGAACTTGTCCGGCCGGTCGCAAGCGAGCTCGTACGACATCGAACCGCCGTAGCTGAAGCCCGTAGTGAACACCCGCGAGGTGTCGATGCAAAGGTCGGCCGAGATGGCCGCGAGCATGTCGTCGGTGAAGTTCACGTCGCGATTATTCGGGTTCGCCCACCCCGCTCCACCAGAGTCGGTGAGCCCCTGAGGAGCCACGAAGATAGTGGTGTCGCCCGACAGGTCCGAAAGACCGTAGAAGGGCCGGTCCGTGTTGTGATCCGCGTCGGGTGGATTGACCACCGCGTTGATGGACCCGTAGAACCAGTGGAACGTGAAGATCAGGCGGTAGGGGTGCGTGTTGTCGTAGTTGCTCGGCGTCTTGAGATAGTACTGGCGGCTCTGCCCGCCGCTGGTGATGGTCCGGTTGCCGTCCTGGAGCGTGCGGGTCTTGTTGCAGCCCATGCTCGGCACGGCGTCGCCGCCACTACTGGCGTCCGCTCCAGCATCAGCGCCACCGGTCGCGCCGCCCGTCGCGGTGTTTCCCCCGGTCCCCGAACCGCTCCCGCCGGTGGCACGCGTTCCACCCGTCGAGGTGCCGGTCGTTCCGCCCACTGCCGACTGGCCGCCCGTGCCGGTATTTCCACCGTCCGCGCTGCTGCCGCCCGTCCCGCTCGTGCCGCCACTCGCGGCGATGCCCCCGCTCCCCGTCGCGCCTCCGCTGGCTGTCGTGCCGCCCGAGCTGGTGGTGCCCCCCGTCGCGCTGCTGCCGCCTGTTCCCTCGCTGCCACCGCTTGCTGTGGTGCCACCGCTTGCGGTCACGCCCCCGCTGGATGTCGTGCCGCCCGTGCCGGTGGTGCCACCACTGCCCACGACGCCGCCGGTGCCCACAGCGCCACCGCTGCCGCTAGATTGCTGCTGGCCGCCGGTGCCCGTTGCGCCGCCGCTTTGCGCGGCTCCCCCCGAGCTATTCAAGGTGCACCCTGAGAAGGCCAACAATGTCATCAGAGTCAGAGAGGAAATCCCGGCTTTCATCGCGCTTGCTCCTTCGTGGGCAGGGAATGCGTGACGTCTTACTGGACATGGATTCCCTGATCCGCCCGGACTTATCAGGAAAAACGTGCTCACCAGGCAATTTCACCGGAAGCGCGTCAAGGCGTGTGTCCGCCAGGCCGAGACCCCGTCGAGTGGTTAGCTCGATTTGGCGGCCGCCGGCTTCGGTTTGCTCGCGCGTGCGGTGGAAGTGCCTACGCGCCCAGCCTCACGGCAGGCCGCTGAAGAAGGACCAGATGTTGGCGGTGGCCGTCGAGGTGATCGTATGGTCCCAATTGCCGACGCAGTAGGCGACCGGCTCGGCGCAGGCGCCATAGCTCTGACAGCCGGTGAAGCCCGGGGTCGTCGTCTGATTGCACCCATTCTGCTTGATCCAGAAGTCACGCGTCGCCTCGCCACCCGCGCTGGGCGTCACCAGGGTGTCGCCGGTCCCTTGATGAATGATGATGGCCGGTTTGGCGTTTGCGTTCGAGCAGGTGCCAGGCCCCATACCTTCGACGGGCGCGAAGCCGCGGAACCAATCGTTGTGGGCGCAGGCGATGGAGTTGGTGAACATACCGCCCATGCTGAAGCCGGTGATGAATACCCGACTCGTGTCGATGCAGTATTTGCTTTCGAGATCCGTTATGAGCGTCTGGATGAAGGTGTAGTTCGCGTCGTTGGCGGTCCATGTCGACTTGAGGACCCCGTCACCCCAGTGGGAAGTGTCGCCCGGCGCTGGGCCCTCTCCCTGCGGATACACGGTGATGGCCTTGCCGCCCGAGCGCGAGGTGAAGTTGTACAGGCCCACGACCGAGACGTTGTTCATGTCGTAACCGTGCAGGGCGAAGATCAGCATGAGCGGCGTCTGGTTGTCGGCGCTGGTGGGAACGTCGAGCAGGTAATAGCGGGTCGCCCCGCCGATAGTCATGGTCTGTTGCGTCCTGTTGTTGGGGCGCGTGACGGCCTGGCCACAGCCAGGCGAGGTCGTACCGCCGCCCGCGGTCGATCCGCCCGTCCCGCTGGGCCCTGCGCTGCCGCCACCAGTGGCCGTGGTCCCACCGGTCGCAGCACCGGTGTTGCCTCCGCTGCCCGAACCGCTCCCGCCGGTGGCATTGCTTCCACCGGTCGAGGTGCCGGTTCCACCACCTGTCGCGGTCTGACCACCCGAGCCGGTCGTGCCACCGGTCGCCCTGCTGCCGCCAGTCCCGCTGCCGCCACCACTCGCGGTGGCGCCCCCGGTCCCAGTCACGCCTCCGCTGGCTGTCGTGCCACCCGTGCTGGTGGTGCCACCAGTCGCGCTGCTGCCACCAGTCCCGCTGCTGCCACCACTCGCGGTCGTGCCGCCGGTCCCAGTCACGCCTCCGCTGGCTGTCGTGCCACCCGTGCTGGTGGTGCCACCGCTGCCGCTGCCCCCGGTTTGCTGCCGCCCACCAGTGCCCGGGGCGCCGCCGGTTTGCGCGGCTCCCCCAGAGCCGTTCGTTGAGCACCCTGCAAAAGCCAGCAACGTGACCAGAGTTAGATAGGGGATCTCGGCTCTCATGGCGCTTGCTCCTTCGTAGGCAGGGAGTGGATGACGTCGTACGGAATATGAATTCCCTGAACCGGCGGGAGTTATCACGAAAAACGTGCTCCCCATCCAGTCGATGCGTCATCGCGTGAACGTCTCGCCCGGGCACGGGGCCGAGCGATCAAGGCCGTCCGCGAGACCCAACGGGCGAGATGGATGCGTCAATACCACAGATGGAACGTGCCGCTCACGTGGAGCAGCGCGAGCGTGTGGAGCGTGCCGTCCCATGCGAAACTCCTTCCAGGGAGCCCCGGCGCGAACGCACTTGTCACAGCCTACCCTGGCTCCTGGTTCGAGAATGCTCTTTGCACGGCAATTTCGCGCGGGCGAGGAGGTACATGCCTCGGTGGATCGGGGAGCCCAGAAGGCTGCGCTGGCGGTGGCTTGCTCAGAACTGCGAGAAGAAACTCCACAGCGTGGCCCCCGCGCTCGGCGCGAATTGGTGGCCGGCCTTGTACTCACATTCAATCACCGGGTAGCCCGCCTTGCAGCCCTGGTACTCCACGCACGTGCACGGCAGGAAGCTCGAGCTGAGCCCGTCACACCAGCTCGCCTGCATGAGCGTCGTCTGCGCCGAGCATCCGTCGCGCTTGACGAAGACCTGAACGGCTTGCCGGTGACCCGAGAGCAAGCTGTCGTCGGTACCGATGAAGGACATCAGCGCGACCGACCGCGTGCTGTTTTCGCAGCCGCCGCTGGTCATCGTGTTGCCGGCCATGGGCGCGACGGCTCGTTGCATGCTGTTCTCCGTGCAGGCGAGCGTGAATGAAAACATGGCACCGAAGCTGAACCCGGTGGAGAAGATCCTGTTCTCGTCGATGCAGAGCTGAGCCCCGAAGAGATCCATCATGGCGTGGGCGAAGGCGACGTCCTCGCCATTGGCGTTGCCCCACCCGAGCCCGTTGTTCTGGTAATCCTGTCCTTCGGGTGCAACCAGAATGGCCTGCCCATTGATGACGCTCGAAAGTCCGAAATAGCCCATGCTCGCGATCTGCTGCGCCGAACCGCCCCAGGGGTGCCAGCCAAATATCAATCTGTAGGGCTTGTTCTGGTCGTAGTTGCTCGGCAGCGCGAGGATGTACTCGCGCGTTTTCCCGGAGACGTCGATGCTCGCCCGGCCGCTCGTGAGCCCGGCGGGCTTGCCACAGCCCGCGCTCGGGACCACTGCGTCGGAGCTGCCGCCCGCGCCAGTGGTCGCGCCGCCGCTCGCCGATGCGCCACCTGTTCCGACCACGCCGCCGGTTCCGGCGGTCGTGCCGCCGCTCGCCGACGCGCCCCCGGTCCCCATCGTTCCACCGCTGCCACTCGTTGCGAGCCCGCCTGTTCCGCCCTGGCTGCCCGCACCTGAGGTACAGCCGGCCGTTGCGAGTGCACAGATCAAGGAGATCCCCAGCTTCCTGCTAACGGTTCCACGCGATACCATCAGCGCCTCCTCGGCAAAGGTGGCAAGTTCGAGATCGGCCGCGAATCGACCGACGGTCGAGAGAAGTCGCCGCCGATACTACACGCGAGCCGGATCCCCCGACTCACGATTCGCAGCGACCACGTGCCTAAGGCTGTCCTATCGTGGTGGCGCGGTCAATGGTTAACGCGATCGACTACTCCGCTATGTCCATGGGCGCCCCGTAGAGGCTTTCGCGCCACTCGGCGTAGCCGAACGAGGAACCGCCGCCGTTGATCTCAAGCACCACGTTGCCCTGGGAATCGACTTCTTGGATGTTAGAGCCGTTGCCATAGGTGATCAGCGTGTTGCCACCGGGCAAGCGCTGCACGTCGCCGAGATTTGCCGTGAAGCCACCACTGGCAAACTGCTTGATGAGTTGGCCTTGCAGCGAGAACTCGAAGGCCGTGGAAGCGTTGTTTCCTCCACCTCTGTTGGCATAGACCAGGATGCTGTTGTCCAGTAGCTGGTGACCGTGTTGGGTACCTCCCCACGCGCCGTTCCCGCCACTCACGCGTTCGGATAGGCGCCACTGTACGCTGCCCGAACGGCTGACGACGTAAACATCCGACGAAACATCGGAATACGTATAGACATCTTCCGTCTTCGAATAGCGAAGAGCGTTGCCGTGGCAGCCCGAGCTGGGCACCACGCCCTGCGCGTCGAACACCTTCTTGGTCGTGCCGCTCGGATCGATCTCGATGATGCCGTTGCAGGTCGTGCTGTAGTCCAAGAAGGCCATCAGCGACCCGCTTACTGCCGCGATGTCATGCGAACCCTTGGTCGAGCTGTACGTCTGGGCATCGAGCGTGTCCATGCTGACGCGCTGAACGGGGCCACCGCTGCCAAGCGTCGGAACGACCATCCACATGTTCTTCGCATCCACAGACATTCGCGCACGCGCGATGCCGCCGCTCGGTCCCCCCGCATACCACCACACGATCTCCCCGTCCGCGTCGAGGATGAAGGGCACTGAAGCACCCGAGCCTTTCCAATAGGACGTCACGATGAATCCGCGCTTGCGCGCGCTGTCGTTCTTCACACTGAAGCTGCTCACGGCCACGGAGCTCGTCTTGGCGCCGGTTTGAATCGTGTTGTCCTGGCTCGTGCACGTCGTGGAACCGGTCGTTGCCACGATTCGGAAGTGATACGTCTTGGACGGCTTCATGCCTAGCAGCGGCGTTTGGTAGTTTGCGGCGGCAAGATCCACAGGGGCCGTCATGCCGTAAGTCGTGTCGAGTCCAAACTCGATCTTTGCGTCGGAGACCGTGGCACCGGCTATGGACCAAGTCACGATGCCGATGGTGCCGGGAGAGCTTGCTTTCGTGTCACTTGCGAGCTTCGCGTCGATGGTGAAGTTACAGGAACCACCCGTGGTGCCGCCGGCTGCACTGGTTCCGCCCGTCGAAACGCCACCGCTGCCGGTCATGCCACCTGTCGCCCCACCCGTACCCGAGCCCCCGGATGCTTGCGTTCCGCCGGTGGTTCTACCGCCGGTGCCAGAGCCGCCGCTTGAGCCACCAGAGCCGTTGCCTCCGGTGTTGCTGCCGCCTGACCCGCCTGCGCTGCTCCTGCCGCCCGATCCATTGCCACCGCTACCGCCGGTCGCCCCGGTGCTGCTGCCCCCCGATCCTGAGCCACCAGTGCTGCTCCTGCCGCCGGAGCCACCCGAACTGTTGCCGCCGGTACCATTGGTCGTCCCCGCGCTGCTGCCCCCTGACCCGCTACCGCCGTTGCCCCCAGAGCCGCCCTTTGCGGTTCCACCGGAACCGCTGCCGCCGGCCATTCCACCGGAGCCACTGCTTCCGCCGGAGCCGCCACTCGCTTGGTTTTGGGTGCTGCACCCTCCGGCCGACAAGGCGAAGGCGAGTGCGGCGACAAGAAAATGCGACCTGCTACGTCCGTGCAGCATGAACTGATCTCCGTTTCAGAAGTGCGTAACGCACTTTGGTCATTGTGGTTTCGACGGATGCGGTGCGTCTTGTGCCGACCACCGGGGTTAGCAGCAAGGTGCGCGCGGAATTATTCCAATCTAACACTACGCGTCTGCGTTGCCGTTGGTACGACTGTTGTACGGGACTGGGAATCTATCAATTCATCAAAGACTCTTGCAGGCAAAGGAAGAATGGCCAGAAGATGTGGCCAACCGGCCCGCCTTCGGCAGGGATGGATACAGACTCTATCGAATCTGAGACGTCGTCATCTAGCCATGAACAAACCCAGTGGGACGCCCGGAAAGATCGCTCTCGTCCTTCTGCCGACGGCGCTAGTGACCTTGCTCGCCGTCAGTCTGTCCGAGACCCGTTACACCGAATGGATCTTCGTTCACGCGACGTATTACTTGCTGATGGCCACGCTGCTGTGCTGGGCCGGGACATACCTCCATTCCGCACGCGGCGTTCGCCGCGAGACGATCGTCGCTTGGGTGAAAGAGAACTGGCCGGGCCTGGTCATTGCCTTCGCGTTGACGATCGTTGCGTGGCACGCCGTGCACCCCGCCCTGCGCATGCTTTCCGACGAGGCCAACCTGGTCGGCACCTCGAAGAACCTCTTTTCCTCGCAGTCCGCCACCTTCACCGTCTCGGGCAAGTACTACTACGACAGCTACTGGGACATCGACGTGGCCATCGATCAACGGCCGACGCTGTTCCCGTTCTTGGTCAGCCTGGTCCACGCCGTATGGGGCTATTCGTACGAGAACGCCTTCCGGCTCAATCTGCTGGTCCTGCCGGCCTTCGTGCTCGTGGCCTACCGCTTGGCCAAGAGCCTGGGTGGCGAGACCTTCGCCATCGTTGCTTCCCTGTTCGTGGTGGCGCATCCCACCACGCTGCTCTCGGCTCGTTCGGGCGGCTTCGACTTTCTTGCCCTCTTCTTCGCGCTGCTCGCCATCAAGAGCCTGCTCGACTACAGCCGCGAACCGACGCCCGCGGGGCTGGCGATCCTTTGGATGAATCTGTGCATGTTCGCGGAGATCCGCTACGAGAGCGCTCTGTTCATCTTGCCCGTTGTCGCGCTGCTGCTTCTCTTCAAGATGGTCAGCTGGAGCACCCTGCGTCCCTACGCCCTGATCTATGTGCTGACCCCTGCGTATCTCTTGCCCCGGCTTTGGCAAGCGGTATTGCGCGGGAGCGTGCCAAGGCAGGATCCCGGAGCGGTTGCCTTCAGTGTCGAGAACTTCTTCAACAACGTGCTCGAGTACTTCCAACCCATCCTGTCGCCCCTTCGCTCCTATCCGGCTCACTCGCGCGTGGTCATCGCGCTTGGCCTCGTCGGCTGCATCCTGTGGTTGTATTCGCGCCGTCGCGAGTTGCTCTCGCTCGACGGGAAGTATTTGCGATTCCCGACTTTCGTCATCGCCTGGATGCTGTTGCAAGTGATCATCGTCTTCGCCTACGCCTGGGGACATGCCCAGAACCCCGCTTCGGCACGCCTGGCCATCGCGATCGACACGTTCTTATCCTTCGCAGCGGCATGGGGCCTGACGCGATTGCTCGAACGCTGGCGACCGTTCGTGACCGTTCTGCTCGCCGCCGCGCTGCTGCCGGTGCCCATGGCGGTCGCTTCCCAGCATCGAATGCTGAACCGGCTGACCCAGACCCGGGAGAGCGCCACCACCTGGCGCTACTTCGACAGCCTGCACGAGAAGCGCATCCTCATCGTCACCGATCGTCCCAACCTCTTCACCATCATGGACTACGGCGCGATGAGCTTCGAAAGCGCGAGAAGGGACCCTTTCATCTTCGAGGCCCTGGCCCGCCGCCTCTTCTTCGACATCTATGTCGTGCAGCAGATCAAGCTGTCCACGAAAGAACCGCTGCCCGGCTATGAATTCTGGTCAGACCGGCAGCTCGACACCGTGCTGGAGTTCCAGAACGATGCGAACGCGTTGATTCGCATCTCGCGGGTCGGACGTTGAAGACGAACTACTTGCCGTAGCCCGCGCTTACGATGTTTGCCTGAATGGCATCATCCGTCGCGTCGGAAGGATAGCCAGCGACGATCGCGCCCTCGTAGAAGGTTCCGTAGCTCGCGTTGGTGTTGCTGTAGCAACAGTCACCACCGCTGCCGAGAATGATCGAGCCCTGCTTCTTCATCGGGTTCTTGCCCGCGGGCAGTGCGCCGCTGTAATAGGTACCCAACGCGCCACTTGTCGCGTCGCCGCCCCGGAGCGCGAATGCCGTCGTCCCGTTGTTCTTCTCTACGGCGGTGACATACTTCGCAGTCTGGCTCGGGTTGTTTGGATTGTTGCCGGTGGTAGCTCCAGAGAAGACTCCGCCCTCGAGATCGGCCATGATCCACGGACCATCGCCAGCCCCACTGCCCCAGATCGCCGGGCTACCGCTGAAGTTGACGGCATCCATCGTCGGACCTGCAACATAGGTTCGGGAAGTTTCGCCGTTGCCGTAGTCGAAGCAGCAACCAGCATTGTAGTGCGTGCCGCTAGTCACCATATAGATCCCTTGGGGAGCGCTGCCCGTGGGCATGCCCGACTTGGACCCGTCTCTCCAATACGCTTGGCCGGCTTTCGTGTAGAGCGAGTAGACCTTGTGACCGCCTACGTTCAACGCCTCCGCGGTCGCGCTCGCGGCTGAGTGACCCGTGACGCCCGATTGCGGGCGGACGGTAGTATCTTCCGCATCCGGGGTCTCGGCCTCGAGGTAGTTTCCGTGCCCGGACTGGTCGTAGAGCCTGGTGATGGTGCACGTTGTTCCGGTGCAGAACGTGTCTTGAGCGGCTGAGTCGGCAAATCCCTCCGCGGTCACACCGATATCCTTGAACGTGCCGTCCGACGCGCGCTTGACTCGGTAGAGATTGCCGCTGTACGAGCCCAAGAGGGCGCGCACCGTGCTGTGTGCCGCGACGCAAGTGCAATTGCCATCCGCATAGATGTCGCACGGACGGGTGCCCGTGGCCGTGCTTCCGCCGGTCGAGGTGGTGCCTCCTGTGGCAGTGGTCCCACCCGAGCCAGTGCTTGCTCCACCCGAGCCAGTGGTGGCCCCGCCCGTGGCGCCTCCGCCGCCCGAACCGGTGGTGACTCCACCCGATCCAGTGGTAGCCCCGCCCGTTGCGCTTCTGCCGCCCGATCCAGTGGTGGCACCGCCCGCGCCACCCGAACCCGGGCTACTCGTGCCGCCGGTGGCAGTCGAGGTACCGCCCGCGCCACCAGAGCCGG
>Ga0210133_1000593_pt1 | contig 12121 bp, 10 predicted proteins | sample Joice_ThreeSqC_D_2_FD_184874 | JGI IMG/M metagenome (GOLD analysis project Ga0210133, IMG submission 184874) | Wetland microbial communities from San Francisco Bay, California, USA, that impact long-term carbon sequestration - Joice_ThreeSqC_D1... | ecosystem: Environmental > Aquatic > Marine >...
ACAAGCCCTTGATCGTGTACGGAGCGCCGTTGGTCGGTTCTCCGCCGTTGTAGAGCTTGCCCTGGAAACCCTCGCCGACAGCCATGGTGCCCCATTGGAGCTCGCCCGCCACGCCCAGCGCCCAGCTGGGAGAGATGGGCCACTCCCTTCCGAGCGCCATGCGGGCCAGAACTCCCCAGCGCGACGTCTCGCTGAAGGTGAAGTCGGAGGAGTCGAGCCCCTCCATTTGCAATTGCGCCAGCGACGCCGAGGCGGACAGAAACCACGCCCGCGGCGTCAAGTAGCACTTGAGCCCCAGGCCAACACCGTAGAGATCCAGACTGTACAGAAGCGAGCTGCGGCCGGCGGTGGAAGGATTGAACATGTGGATGTCGCTGAGCTCACCGACGACGATCAGGTTCTTGGTGAGGTGAATCCCCGCGGACAAGACCAGCGGGATGCTGGTTCCGGTGATCCAGAAAGGGGAGCCTACTCTCGGCCACAACCTCCCGATTCCTACCTGCGCATCCAGATAGAGCCGCGAGGGCGACGGTGACGTCGTTGGCGCGGGGGTGCCTGGCGCGGAGGCCTCGGCTTGGTGGAAGCTGGCGAGCACGAGCAGTGACAGCTCCGATAACCGATAACGCCTTTCAGGGGGATCCGTAGGATAGCCCCTGGAGAGCGCTCCCGAGTCCATGCCCCCGAACTGGTACTCGCCCGCGATGCCAATCGCCCACGTGGGCGAAACCGGCCATTCGCCCCCTGCCGAGACGCGGGCCATCGTGCCCCAGTGTGAGATGTCCATGGCGTAGTCGCCGCGCTGAAACTGCAAACGAGCGATCGATGCGGATCCTGAAATGAAGTAGTTCGGCGTCAGGTAGTACTTCAGGCCCAGACCAGCGCCGTAAAGGTCGAACACGGTGGTCCCGTTGCTGGCTTCGGTGTCGAAGAAGAGCATGTGCGTATCGCTGACTTCGCCGAAGACCACGAGCGCGCTCGTCAAGCTCAGTCCGGTGGAGAGCACGAGCGGCAGACCGATACCGCTGAGCAGCGGAGCGTTGTCCACTGTGACGTTCATCACCCCGAGTCCCAGCCGCGCAGCCAATTGGAACCTGAAGGGCGCAAGGCCGTGCGTCGCGGGACGAGCCGTGGATTCCGCCGTCGCCGCGGGAGACGTCGTCTCAGCGGGGGACGTGACCGCGATTGGGTGCGCAGCCTCATCAGCGTCCGCGATGAGCATCGCGAGGGAAAGCACCCGGAGACTCAGCATTCATCGACGAAATCACAAAATGCCCGCACTGTCACCACGGCGGCTCGACAGTCACGTTGCGCGCTTGCGGTTGCTTGCGGAGTCGACTGGATGCGGAGTACTCCGATGCGAGTTGCTGGATGGATGGCGGCAATGACGTTCGTCGGATTCGGCGGCTGGCGGCAAGCGTGGCAACACGGTCGCTGCCGGTGGTCCAAGCGGTGCCGCCGACGTGGCTGACACCGCCGGCATACCCGACAGCGCGCGGGATGTTGCGGTGGCCGACGGCAGCACCAAGTCGCGTGGCGGCGGCGAGCGCCGCCAGCGACCGGAACCGGCGCGCCCAACCGCGCGTTTTCCGCCTTGCGAAGCGCCACCAGCTTCGCGCGCAGCTCCTCGAACAGCTCCGGGTGCTCGACCATGTACTGGCAGGCCTTGTCGCGGCCTTGGGCGATGCGCTCGCTGTTCCAGGCGTAGTAGGCGCCGGACTCTTCCAGCAATCCCGCCTCGCTGGCCAGGTCCACGATCTCGCCGATGGCGTTGACGCCGGCTCCGTAGAGGATCTCGAACTCGCACTCGCGGAAAGGCGGAGCGACCTTGTTCTTTACGACCTTCGCGCGGGTCTTGTTGCCGACCACTTGTTCGCCGTTCTTGACCACGCCGATCTTGCGGATGTCGAGGCGCACGCTGGCGTAGAACTCGAGCGCGTTGCCGCCGGTGGTGGTTTCGGGATTGCCGTAGACCACGCCTATCTTCTGGCGAAGCTGGTTGCAGCTCCAAACGCGGACCAGCGGAGTTGCGGGTGTCATTCGTGGTCGAGGCGTAGCGCGTAGGCCGAAGGCACGTAGTCCATTCAAAGGCCCGCTTCGCATTGTCGCATAGCATGCGAGACCGTCCGATAGTCACGGAGTATGTCGACTAGCCTCACGCCCGCTTCTCCAAGTCGAGCCTGACGGCCCCTTCCGGCAGGATGCTCAACCGGTCGTTGGCGCGTGGACGACGCGAGCTGTACCTGCGGCACGGCTTCAGAAGTTCATGATGTTCCGGTGACCGATTGCCAAGCCGAAGAACGTGCCGATTACGGCTCCGATGCCTGCTCCGCCGAGGACCTCCGCGGCTGTACTCGGAGAGCTGCAGGTCCAACCAGAAGATGATGAACACATGGAGCTATTCTCCCAGGACGCCTTCGTCAGCAGTCCGAGCAAGATCCCCGAGGCCGTCCCGATGAGGAACCCTTCGCCGGCGCCCCAAAGACGGTTGGTGTGCGTGATGCGGCGGGTGTTCTCGAACGCAACCCACCCGGGCGCCGCGGGCGGCGACAGCAGCAGGAATCCCTTCCCCTCCGCAGAGGTGGCCAGCATGGCTTCGTAGTACCGGGCGCCGTTTCTCGGCTCTGGTGATTCAAGCTCGACCCTCACCGCTTTGCCGGCAAAGTCACCGACGATCATCGTCGCCTGCGCTATCCCCTGCTCATGGGCGAGCCGATCCGGACGGGTCACGATCGACGTGCTGGAGCAGCCCAGAAGGATGCTGAGCGCGGCAAAGACGATCGGTACCACTGCGCGAGGAGAAGGCATGTCATCCCCACAGATCAATCGAGCTACCATCGTACCACGCGTCCCTCCCCGATCCTCACCGAGGGTACTTCTCCGTGTCCCACGTCCGGACACGGGAAGTACCGTGCCACCAACCCCGCGGCCTCGCCGCGCCCTTGCGCGCTCGCTGCTCGGGGCGAGGGTTCATGGCAGGCGGCGAGCGAAGGTGCCTGAAGGTTCCCGCATCGGCTACACAGCCGCGTACTCGGTGGTGGCCGCCACCGGCGCGCCCAGGCGCGCATTCTCCGCCTTGCAAAGCGCGACCGGCTTCGTCCGCAGCTCCTCGAACAGCTCCGGGTGCTCGACCATGTACTGGCAAGCCTTGTCCCTTCCCTGGGCGATACGCTCGCTGTTCCACGAATAGTACGCGCCCGACTTTTCGATCAGGCCCGCTTCGTTGGCGAGGTCCACGATTTCCCCCGCTGCATTCACGCCCGCGCCGTAGAGGATCTCGAACTCGTACTCGCGGAAGGGTGGCGCGACCTTGTTCTTCACCACCTTCACGCGCGTCTTGTTGCCAACGGGCTGATCGCCGTTCTTGGCGCGTAGGTGTTTCGAGCGCCGGATTCGCGTCGCCGCATCGAATCCCAGCGGGTCCGACAACACCGATTACGTCAACTACGCCCTATGCCCGAGCACGGCGAAACCGTGGGGGCAGGAGCAGGGTGTGTAGGTTCCGAAGTGCCTTTGGCTGAGAGGCAGCCGCGCGCGAGGGCGCGAGCAACGCGAGCGGGGGAGGTGGTGGAGGTGCAGGTCCCGAAGTCCCCGAAGGGGGAGCGCGGCGGTGAGGGGCCGCCGCCCCGCCTCGTCCTTCAGTTATGGTGCGGAACCTGCCTGCCACGCTCGTCACGGGCACCGGTCCCGACTGGCTCCTCACGAACGACGTTCGGCGTGCGCGGCCGAAATCCCTCCAGCTCGGAGGCGAAGCGAAGGCCAACCCTGGCTTCGAGCAAGACACTAACCTCGGCCTGGGTCTCGAGCTCGAGCGCCTCGGCGGTCAGGGCTTCGGCCTCGGCAAGCGAGGAGCCGCGGATGACCGCCTTCACCAGCGGGATCCGGTCGGGATCCATCGAGAGTTCTCGGAAGCCCAGTCCGATGAGGATCCAGCTCAGGAATGGATCCCCCGCCATGTCACCGCAGATGGAAATCGGGACCCCCGCGGTATGCGCAATGCCAGCAAGGGATTTCAGGGTGCGCAAGATCGCCGGATGCAACGGCTGGTACAGATGCGCGACCGCCTCGTTCTCGCGATCGGCGGCGAAGGTGTACTGCATGAGATCGTTCGTCCCCACGCTGAGGAAGTCGCATCGTCTGGCCAGGTGGTCGGCGGTCAGGACCGCGCTGGGCGTTTCGATCATCACCCCGAGCGCGGTCGTGGGATCGTGGACGATCTGGTCGTTGCGCAATTCCGCCCGAACCTCGTCACAGATCGCGCGCAGCTGTTTCAGCTCGCCGACTCCGGAGACGAGCGGAAACATGAAGCGGAGGGGACCGACGGAGGCGGCGCGGTAGAGCGCCCGCAGTTGTCGCCGGAGAATCTCGGGATGCCGCAAGAGGAAGCGAACCGACCGCACACCAAGCGCCGGATTGGGCCCGGTGGGGATCTTCATCGCGAGCGGCAACTTGTCCCCGCCGAGGTCGAGGGTGCGAAAGGTGACCGGGACGCCGCCCGCGTTCTGCAATGCCGAGACGGCGTCCGCATACTGCTCCTGCTCGCTCGGAAAGTCCGCGCGCTCGAGATAGAGGAATTCGGTGCGGAACAGTCCGATGGCTTCCGCGCCCGCGGACAGCGCGGTCGAGATGCCCGCCACCGTCTCGACGTTGGCCGCAAGGTGGATGCGCACACCGTCGGACGTCATCGCCGGCAGAGCCCGTGTGGCCTCCAGCAATTTGGCGCGCTGGCGAAGGTCATCGACGCGCAGCTGGTAGGCGCGCAACACGTCCTGGTCCGGGTCGACGATCACCTCGCCGTGCGTGCCATCGACAATCAGCATCGCGCCCGGGCGGACCTTGCTCGACAGCTCCCCCACGCCGACGACGTACGGCATGCCGAAGGCCCTGGCCACGATGGCGGCATGCGAGGTCGGTCCCCCACTCTCGCTCACCATACCGGCGATCTCGGCTCGGTGCAGATGGAACGGATCGAGCGGTGAGATGTCCACGCCCACGGCAATTGCGCCACTCGGAGCGGCGGCTCCGGGGCGAAGCTCCGGCAAACCCAGAAGGACACGCAGCAGGCGTTCGCCAACCACCTCGAAGTCACCGCCGCGTTCGCGGAAGTAGGCGTCATCGAGCTGCGCGAAGATCGAGCGGATGTGCACGAGCGCGCGCGACACCGCCCATTCGGCGGTCAGGCATTCGTCGGTGATCAGCCGGCGTGCCTCGCCGGCCATCTCCGGGCTGCGCAACATCAATCGGTGGGCCTCGATGAGATCTTGTCCCTCACCGCTGTGCCGGCCCTCGAGCTGCAGCTTCAGAAGGCCAAGCTGGGCGTCGGCCGCGACCACCGCGCGTTCGAGGCGCCCGCACTCCGCTTCCCGATCACCGCGCAGAATCCGTTGTTCCGCGATAACCACCCGAACCTCCAACAGGTGCGCAGGACCGATGGCTATTCCGCGCGAGGCGCACTCTCCACCCAGGCGAATCATCCCGACCAAGCATACGCGGGCGCTCCGGTGATACCATTGCAAAGGAGCTTGGCCGCGCTGGCCGAGGGCTCGTGCACAAGCTGGAGCTGCGGCGTCCGATCATTCGATTTGAACGAGCGGGTACGCCATCGTGATGGGATTGGCCCCTCGTTGGGGCGAGCGAGCGGGCGGTAGGTGCCGGTAATGATTCACTTCGACCACGTGGCCCAGAACATGCTGGGGATCCGGGACGGAGGTTCTTCATGAACAATCTGATGATCAGGTTTTCCGGAGCCGATCTGTCCCGGCTGCGTGCGCTGGTCGCCGCGGTGGAAAAGGAAATCGCGCTCGTACCCGGCGCGGTCACGACCCCCGAAGCCCCGGCTTCGAGGACCCCGCTCGCCCTGTCCTGGTCGCGCCTGGTCGAGATGCTGGATCTGGGCGCCGAGCCCGAGATGGTTGCGTGCCCTTCATGCCATCACCTGTGCACGCGGGGGGCCACCCGGTGTGGCCACTGCTGGAACAGCCTGCCAACGCCGCAAGCCGCAAAGCAGCTGGCGGCGTGACCGATACGGTCCGACGGCGGCTTTGGCGGCACGGACCGGGCGAGCTTGACCCATGCGTATGGAGTGGTGGAGGACGCTGCCGGTGCTGGTGGCAATCGTGGTCGCCGCCAGCGCGATGGCGCGGCAGCCCCCGGTGCCGCGGCCGTTCGCGCTCATCAAGGGTGGCAAGGGACCGCCCACGGTCGCGCCGCTGCACGGGTACTGCGCATCGGAAAAGGATTGGGCGACGCTGGCCAAGGCAATCAAGCTGTCGCCGGACACTCGCTTCATCTTTCCGCGCGCGCCGGAATCGGCCAGGCGCTCGGATGGGGCTCCAGGCGGGCGCGCCTGGTGACATCTCAATCTCTCGACGGACATGCACGAGGGCGTTTTGGGGGCGGATCTGTCGGCGGCGCAGCCCGCGGGCATCGAGCATGCGGCTCAGGCCGTGCGTGCGCTGCTCGCCCGCCAGGGCAACCGGGCCCGGCAGCCATCCATCCTCGGTGGATTCTCGCAGGGGGCCATGGTGGCCGCCCAGGTGGCGTTCCTGTCGAACGAACCGTTGCGGGCCCTGGTGCTACTCTCGGGCACCGTCGTCGACGAAACGGCGTGGAAGGCCAACTATGGCCGGCGCAAGGGCTGCACGTCTTCATCGCGCACGGCCGGGCGGATCCAACCCTGTCCTTCGACACCGCGGACCGCATGCGCAGCGAGATGGCGGCCGCCGGGATGGTCGTGACCTGGTTCCCGTTCGATGGCGGGCACGAGACCCCGGCCGAGGTGGTCGCCGCGCTCAACGAGTTTTTCGCGAACCTTTGACTGGGCTTTGACCCAAAACGAAAGGGAGAACCGCATGGAAACCGCAGGACAAGAGGTAGGAAGAATCGAAACCCGACTCCGCCAGCTGGGCGCGAAGCTCGACAGGCTGGTGGCCAAGGCCGACGAAGCCGGGGCGGAGGTCAAGACCGACTACCGCGAGAAGATAGACCACATCAAGGAGCGGCACGCCTTGGTGCAGAGCAAGCTGCAGGCGTTCAGGGCCGCCAACGGTGAAAAATGGGACAATTTCAAGGGCGGGGTCGAGACCGCCTGGCACGACCTCGAGAACGCGTTCAAGGCCCTCAAGCAGTAGTTGCCAGCAAACGAACCGCGGCTCAGCCTGGGGCCACGCGCTTCTTGCCGATGAGCCCGTAGCTCTTGAGCTTGCGGTACAACGTGGCAGAGCCGATGTCGAGTTGAAGGGCGGTGTGGGTCTGGTTGCCGTTATTCAGCTCAAGAGCCGCGACGATGTAGTCCTTTTCGATTTCACCGAGAGGTCGTACTTTTCCCTTGCTGGCCAGGGGGGCGGCAAGTGCCTGCCGGATCTCCTCGGGCAGATCCTCGAGTTCGACCCGACTGCCGCGGGCAAGCGCGACGGCGCGCTCCATGGCGTTTTCGAGCTCGCGCACATTGCCCGGCCACGCGTAGCGCAGGAGTTGATCGGCGGCATCCGGGGCCAGTCCGGCGATCTTGCGCTTCATCCGCAGCGCCGCATCCGCAAGCAGCACCCGGGCGAGCGGCAAGACATCGTCTCTGCGCTCGCGTAGCGGTGGCACGTGCAGCTCGACCACCTTGAGCCGATAGTAGAGATCTTGCCGAAAATCACCGCCGGCCACGCCGTGGGCGAGGTCGCGGTTGGTGGCAGCCAGGACGCGCACGTCGACCTTGCGGCTCCTGTTCTCGCCGACCCGCCTGATCTCGCGCTCCTGGAGCGCGCGCAGCAGCTTGACCTGCATACCCGGCGAGACCTCGCCGATTTCATCGAGCAGCAATGTCCCGCTGTTGGCCGCTTCGAACAGGCCTGGCCGGTCCTGGGTGGCGCCCGTGAACGCACCCCGCGCGTGGCCGAAGAGCTCGCTTTCGAGCAGGGTTTCGGTGATGGCGCCGCAGTTGACCGCGACGAATGGACCGGGCGCCCGCGTGGATTCCTCGTGGACGAGTCTGGCGACTCGCTCCTTGCCTGCTCCGCTCTCGCCGGTGATGAGCACGGTGGAATCGACTTTAGCCACCCGCTGTGCCAGGTCCACGAGCTGTGCCATCGCGACGCTCTTGGCGATGATGCCGAGCGGCTCCTCGACGTCGCGGGCCACGCGAACCAGCGCTCGGCGGTGCACGCGCAGCTTCTGCTCAGCCGCCTTCAGCGTCTCAGTGACCCGCTGGAGCGAGACATCGAGGTAGTCCTTGAGGCGATTGGCCTCGAAGAAGCGCAGCTCCTCCGCGTGCGCGTCACCCCACTCCTCGCGCGTCCGCCCGATCATGTGGCAGGCCGCATCGCCCTGGCCCATGCACCGGTCCTCGAGCACGTAGATCTCGTGGCCGGAGCTGCGGCTGAGGTAGCCGCTGGTGAGGCCACAGATGGTCCAGCACGCGGGCACGTCCGAGCGGCCGAAGTGCAAGAGATGTTGTTCCGCTTCGTAGCAGGCCGTGAGCATCCCCCCTTCCTTGGAAAGGGGGCCATGGCTTCCTGGTTCCACGCGAAAGAGACCTTCGAGCGTGTGGATGCGACTGCCCGCGCGTCGCCACTCCTCGTCGTCGTCCCACTTGAACTCGGCCTGCATGGCCTCGGCCATGCGCCAACCGTGGGCGAAGCCGAATTGGGTGAGCACGGTACGAGCCGCGGTCACACCGAAATTCTCGACCAGGTACTTGCGCAAGAGCCCCATCGCAACGGCGTCGAGAAGCAACGCTCGCTGCCCGGCGAAGCGGATCACGCCTCCTTCCGGGTCCAACTCCAACAGCTCAGCATGATGCAGATCACCCGCTCTCATCGCCCATCCCCCTCCTTCGAATTGATGGGAAAGGTACTTCACCTTGATTGAGTCGGCCAGCACCCAAAGCGCTTGGCGCCGCAAGGCCATGAATTCATTGCCGACTACCTGATGGCCCGCAACCCGAAATGGCCACGACTGGCGGGTCACGTCGCCCTGAAACCCATGGCGGGTTCGTCGCACGGCCCACCTCATCGTGATGCAGGTGATGAGTCTCCCGGCAATTCTCGGATCAAAGGGGTTGAACCGATGTATGCGACCGATGGCCCGAATGCTGCAGAAGCAGCGTCGGATGCCGATTTCCAGGTCAGGTAGCCGATTGGGTCGACGGAAGGGCGGCCGGCGGCGTCGCGAGAGGCCGGTCGGGCGTGGTTGATGGCTAGGACGGTCCGGGGCACCATGCTGGCGGGGGCGGGGCGACTCGGTGGCAGCGTCCTTGGCGGGAGCAATCTGGACAACGAGCCACCGCTGCGCGCCGAGTTGTTGAGTGACGACCAGATGAAGCAGCACGGACGGGTGCTGGCCGCATCGCACGAGCTGGCGCCGCGCTGGGCCCCGGATCGATTGCTGGCACGGCTTGCTGACAACGAAAGCATCCTGGTCGAAACCTGCCGGTTACTGACGGAGGCGTTGGCGGCCGATCGTCGCATCGTCCCGGCGGGAGAGTGGCTGCTCGACAACTTCTATTTGGTCGAGGAGCAGATTCGCACGGCCAGGCGGCACCTGCCGCGGGGCTACAGTCGGGAGTTGCCCCGCCTGCGCAGCGGCCCGTCGGCGAGCCTGCCGCGCGTTTACGATGTCGCGCTGGAGGCGATCTCGCACGGAGATGGCCGGGTGGATCCCGAGAGCCTGGGGGGCTTCGTCGCGGCCTACCAGACGGTGACTGCGCTCAAGTTGGGCGAACTGTGGGCCATCCCCATCATGTTGCGCCTGGCGCTCATCGAGAACCTAAGGCGGGTGGGGGCGAGGGTCGCCAGTGCGCGCATCGCGCGCGACCGTGCCGCGACCTGGGCGGAGGAGATGTCGGCCGTGGCGAAGAAGGATCCGACCAGCCTCATCCTGGTCACCGCGGACATGGCGCGGGCCAACCCGCCGATGGTGGGCGCGTTCGTGGCGGAACTGGCGCTGCGGCTCCAGGGACTGTCCTTGACCTTGCCCCTCACCTGGATCGAGCAACGGCTGGCCGAGTCCAACCTGACCATCGAGCAGGTGGTGCACGCGGAGAATCAGCAACAGGCGGCCGATCAGGTTTCCATCAGCAACAGCATCGGCAGCCTGCGCATCCTCGGGGCGACCGACTGGCGCAAATTCGTGGAAGGCGTCAGCACGGTCGAGCGGACCCTGCGCGAGGATCCCGCCGAGGTCTACCCGAAGATGGAATTCGCTACCCGGGACCACTACCGCCGCGTCGTGGAGACGATCGCCAGGCGCAGTCCGCTGGCGGAAAGCGAGGTCGCACGCCGGGCGATCCGGTTGGCGCAGGCCAGCCCGACCCGTGGTAACGACGACGAACGCAGGCGGCACGTCGGCTTCTACTTGATCGATCAGGGCTTGCCGCAACTGGAACGGGCGTCGCATATGCGCGGGTCGACGATGGGCCTCTGGCGTGGGCCAAGCGGTCGCTTTCCTGCGTTGGTCTATTTGGCTGGCATCGCCCTGCTGGTGGCGAGCGGCAGCGCTGCCCTCGTGGCCCGGGTCGCCTTCGACGGAGGTCCACGCTGGCTGCTCGCCGTAGTCGGCAGCCTGGGGCTGCTGTGCACGAGTCGGCTGGCGGTCGCGCTGGTGGATTGGCTGGCGACGCTGCTGAGCGCGCCGCGCATGTTGCCCCGCCTGGACTTCTCGGAGGGAATCCCGCCGCAATCGCGCACGCTCGTCGTCATCCCGAGCATGCTCGCCAGCGCTGCGGCGATCGCGGATCTGGTCGAAGGGTTGGAAGTGAGATATCTCGCCAACCAAGACGAGAACCTGCGCTTCGCGCTGCTGACCGACCTCTTGGATGCGTGCGCGGAGGCGCTGCCCGAGGACGAGGCGCTGGTGTCGCTGGCGAAGGGCAAAATCGACGAGCTGAACGCGAAGTACGGCAGTGGAAGCGGGGGTCCGTTCTTGCTCTTCCATCGCCCGCGCCGTTTCAATGCCGGTGAGCGCATCTGGATGGGTTACGAGCGCAAGCGCGGCAAGCTCGCGGCGCTGAACGCCTTCTTGCGCCGGCCGGAACTGGAAGGCGGCCCGGCAGCTGACTTCTCGCTGGTCGTCGGCGAGGTGGCGGGGCTGTCCGAGGTCAAGTACGTGATCACCCTGGACACCGACACGCAGTTGCCACGCGACGCCGCCAGGCAACTGGTCGGGGCGATGGCCCACCCGTTGAACCGGGCGCGCTTCGACGAACGCACGCAACGGGTCCGCGGCGGTTACGGCATCCTTCAGCCGCGCATGGCCGAGAGTCTGTCGGGGGTCAGGTCGCGCTATGCCCAGCTCTGGGGCAGCGAGCCGGGGCTCGATCCGTACACGCGCGCGGTGTCCGACGTCTACCAGGATCTCTTCGGGGAAGGCTCGTTCATCGGCAAGGGCATCTACGACGTCGATGCCTTCGAACGCGCGCTGGCCGGGCGCTTTCCCGAGAATCGCATCCTGAGCCACGATCTGGTCGAAGGTTGCTATGCGCGCTCGGGACTGCTCACGGATGTGCAGCTCTACGAAGCCCATCCGTCGCGCTATGGCGTGGACGTGGCGCGACGGCACCGGTGGATTCGCGGCGATTGGCAGATTGCCTTCTGGACCCTGCCATGGGTTCGCGCCCCGGGCACGGGCTGGCAGGCGAACCCGCTGCCGCTACTGGCGCGCTGGAAGATCTTCGACAATTTGCGGCGCAGCACGGTACCGGTGGCCGCGACCCTGCTGCTGCTGCTCGGCTGGGGCTTGCTGCTCCGGCCCTGGTTGTGGACGCTCGCAGTGCTCGCCGTCTACTTGGTTTCTCCCATCGTGGTTTCACTCGGCGATATCCTGCGCAAGCCCAGAGACGTGCTGCTCGCGCAACACCTGAGCGAATGCGGCCGTTCGGCCGCGCTCCGCTTCGCACAGGTGGGCTTCGGCTTTGCCTGCCTGCCGTACGAGGCCTACTTCAGCCTCGATGCCATCCTGCGTACGAGCTTTCGCGTGCTGTTGAGTCGCCATCGGCTCTTGCAGTGGGGGCTGGCGAGTGGCGGGAAACCCGGACCCCGCTTGGCGCTGGACGAGCTCAGCGCGTCCTTCCGAACCATGTGGAGCGCTCCCACGCTGGCGATGGCGACCTCGATCCTTCTCGCTCGCATTCGGCCCGATG
>Ga0210133_1000594_pt1 | contig 12090 bp, 10 predicted proteins | sample Joice_ThreeSqC_D_2_FD_184874 | JGI IMG/M metagenome (GOLD analysis project Ga0210133, IMG submission 184874) | Wetland microbial communities from San Francisco Bay, California, USA, that impact long-term carbon sequestration - Joice_ThreeSqC_D1... | ecosystem: Environmental > Aquatic > Marine >...
GATGCTCTGAGCGTGATCGTCCACCGTTCGATATCGTTTCAACGGGGTCGCGATCTCGCCAAACGCCTCAAGGAGCTAATTCCGCGGCAGCAATTCGACGTTGCGGTGCAGGCCGCAATTGGTAGCCGCATCGTCAGTCGTGAAACCGTGCGCGCTGTAAGAAAGGACGTCACCGCAAAATGTTACGGCGGCGACATCACTCGAAAGCGCAAACTCCTCGAGAAGCAGAAGGAAGGCAAACGCCGAATGAAGAGCGTAGGCAATGTCGAGGTTCCGCAAGAAGCATTTTTGGCCATCCTGAAGCTAGAGAGTTGAGTCAAGACGGCATTTCGTCGTCCTATCCTTCTCTGAGTACTGCGGGCAGTTGCCGCCGGAGGTCCTCCAGTATCTGCCGCGCGACGAGATTGGATTGTGACAACACCTCGAAAGGCGATTGCGTCGCGCCGACGGTTCGGCAAATGTCCAGGTAGATCTTGATCTTCGGTTCCGTTCCGCTTGGCCTTACAATCACCCGCGAGCCGTCCTGGAGGTTCAACTCCAACACCTCTGCGCGTCCACGCCAGGGAGGACTTTCGACCGTACCCTGACGCCAATCCGTAGCGGAAACGACAGTATGATCTCCCAGCCGGCTCGGTGGTGCCGAGCAGAGTTGCGAGAAGCCCTCGACGATATCCGAGGCTCCGGTAGCCCCCGGGCGCACGATTGCGTACGACGCGCTCGCCCAGGCTCCGTGTTCTCGATACAGGGCCCCCAGTCGGTTCCACGGAAGCTCACCGGCAGCCCGGCAGCATGCGACCCAGTCCGCCAAGGCCAACGCGGCGGAAATGCCGTCTTTGTCGCGCACTTGCTCGTGCGTCGAATACCCGAGTGCCTCCTCGAATGCAATTCCGAAGGTGCCTCCCTCTTGCTGCAGAATCCGAAGAGCCGCATTCCACAGCCATTTGAATCCGGTCAGCGTGGTTTCGAATCGGGCTCCGTGAATTGTAGCGACTTCGCGCGCCATCGGAGTCGAGACGATGGTAGTGACCACCAACGGCCGATGAGGAGCACCACTTTGCCGTGACAACAAGTGATCGGTTAAAATCACCCCTAGCTGATTTCCGGTCAATGCATGCCATCTCCCATTAGCGTCCGGTAGTGCGGCACCAAGGCGATCCGCGTCCGGATCGTTGGCCATCGCCACGTCCGCACACACTTCGCTACCGAGTCGGAGCAGGCGCTGCATGGCTTCCGGCTCCTCGGGATTTGGAAATCGTACCGTCGGGAATGTCCCATCGGGAAGGAATTGAGAGGGTTCGTTCCACAGGTCTCGGTGTCCTGCGGCCTGCATGACCTCGTGAAACAACGCTCCACCAACGCCATGAAGCGGCGTATATGCGATTCGAATCGGAGCTCCAGACTGATTGCGGAGGTACGGTTCGACTACAGCTCTGACGTATTGATCCTTCGTCTCCTGAGCCAGGGCATGAGCCTTCGAAGATCGACAAGAAAACGGCTCGCTCGTGACGGGGATGTCACACGCCGGCGGCTGCCCTGCGAGCAGTGAGGCAATCTGCTGATCCATGGGCGGCACGATCTGGATGCTGTCGGGCCCGTAGACCTTGTAGCCGTTGTATTCAGCCGGATTGTGGCTGGCAGTCACGACGATCGCGGCCTGGGCACCGTGCTTACGGGCGGTAAAGGCCACCAGAGGGGTTGGCACAGGGTCGGGAAAAAAGGTCGTGTCAATCCCAGCGGCGCTCAACACACCCACTGCTTCTTCGGCAAATCGCCGTCTGTCGGGTCGCGCGTCAAAACCGACCACGACGGATCCATGGGGGACCTGATCCTTGTTGGAATTCAACCAATCCGCCAGCGCCCTGGTGACGCGGCGCACCATGGCCAGGTTCATACGAGCTGGACCGGGGCCAACCACACCGCGCAAGCCCGCAGTGCCAAATGTCATGGCCGGAAGAAAACAGTCACGAATCTTTCCTTCCTCGCCCTTCGCGACCAACTGTTTCAACGTCCGGGCGGAATCTGGATCGGGATCTTGGTCCGCCCATTCCTGCGCCTGCTGAAACAAGTCATCCATAGGTGCCACGGTACTCGTCTTCGGTCGCCCCGACCAGTCTGGCATCTTGACGACAGTTCGCCATCGACGAGTACCCAAGGCTTTCGACCATTGGCCCACGACGGCGTCTCAGAGCCGTCCACCTTTCGGGCGCGCTACTCGGCGCCGTGCAGAGCGAGCTGCCCGCAAGCAGCAGACAAGGCCTGGCCGCGCCGGGCACGCACGAAACAGCTATAACCGCGCGCCGCCAGCCGTTCGCGAAACTGCTCCATCCGCTCGTCCGAGCTGCCTCGCCAGGACGAGCCGCTTATCGGATTCATCGAGATGAGATTGACTTTGACTCTGAGACCCCTCAGCAGGCGGGCCAGTTGCTCGGCGTGGTCTGGTTGGTCGTTGATACCATCGATGAGCGTATATTCGATGGTGAAGCGGCGCCGACGGGGCAAGGGGTACTCCCTGAGGGTCCCCAGGATTCGCTCAAGCGGCACTTTGAGGTTCAGCGGAACGATTCGGTTGCGCAACTCGTCGTTGGGCGCATGCAGCGACACGGCCAGGCCAACCTTCCCGTCGAAATCTTGCCCCAGCCGGCGGATTCCCTGGGGTAAACCTACTGTGCTGACTGTTATGCGTCGGGTGCCGAAGGATTGCCCCTCGGGATGCGACAGCAAGCGAATCGATCGGGCCGTTGCTTCGTAATTGTGCAGTGGCTCCCCCATGCCCATGAATACCAAATTGGTGAGGACCTCGCCGGGCAGAAGATGCCGTTGCGCCTCGAGTACCTGGCCTTCGATCTCTTGGGGCTCAAGGTTGCGCCGCAAGCCCGCCTGGCCGCTCGCGCAGAATACGCATCCCATGGCACATCCACATTGGGTCGACACGCACAGCGTGACCCGTGTGGAGGCCGGGTCCGGCGAGAGGCCGGAATTCGAAGCATCGATCGAGTCCGCGCTCCAATCCGATTCACGATGTGACATCGCGATCAGGACGCATTCCACCATTTGGCCGTCGGAAAGGCGAAGTAGCAGCTTTCGAGTGCCGTCCTGCGCGCGGTCGACGGAGGCCGTCTCCACGGCTGGGGTCAGTCCTTCCGCCTGGAGCCGTTCCCGCAATTCGACCGGGAGATTGGTCATCCTGGCGGTGTCGAACTCTCGGTGAGCGTGAATCCATCGAAATATCTGGGTGGCTCGAAACCGCGGCTGTCCCCAGCCATGCAGCACCTCTTCCCATTCCGGGACGAGGAGGGCCGACGGCGGCATGGCTCTGTTCAGGTTTCGCTGCAACGGAACCGCCGTCGTCATGTCGTCCCCCGTCTGTGCCTGCGCCATCGCGAGGCTTCGAGCCAAGTTCATCGCTCTTCTGCCTTTGCCCGGTTCCAGTAGTCGTCGAGCTCTTGCAGGCTCAAGGAGCTTCCCTCTTCGGGCCAGCCGCCATGCGCCGACCGAACGCAGTCTTCGACGACCGAAAATCGGCTCGCGAACTTGTCGGCGCTCGAACGCAAAGCATGCTCTGCGTCGATTTCGAGGTGTCTGGCCAAGTTCACGATGGCAAATAGAAGGTCCCCCAATTCTTCCTCCGTGGCTGCCCGTTCGCCGCTTTGCATCGCGACGCGAAGCTCGGAAATCTCCTCATCGACCTTGTCCAGAGAAGCGATCGCGTCAGGCCAATCGAAGCCGATTCGACTCACCACTTGTCCAATTCGCTGGGCCCTCATCAGCGCGGGCAACGATCGAGGGATCTTGTCCAGCAAGCGGCGCTCTCCCTTCTCCGCTGTCTTGATGGCCTCCCAGTTGCGAACGACTTGCTCCGAGCCCGTAACTTGCTCGTCGGAAAACACGTGAGGATGGCGTCGAATGAGCTTCTCGACGATGCCGTGCACTACATCGTCGGGTCCAAATTCACCACGGGCGCGCGCCAGCTCGCTGAGGAAGACGATTTGAAGAGCGAGGTCTCCGAGCTCTTCACAGACATGAGCGGCATTGCCTGAGTCGATGGCATCGATAACCTCGCAGGCTTCCTCCAGCACGTAGCGTCTCAGAGACTTGTCGTCCTGCTCCCGGTCCCACGGGCAGCCATCGGGACCAAGTAGGCGTCGCATGGTAGCGACGAGCCTTTCGAAACTCCGTCCTTGCTGTTGCTCCAGTGGTATCGGTTGATCGGATGCCATCGGCTCGCGTGGGGTTGGTGAGTCTACGGTGCCTAGCACGTTCAGCGGTCACCGTGACTCGGCTCGTCCCAACATCGGTACGAATCGCACATCCAGAAGGACACGATGGCTCAACGCGTCCCTGCCCGCCCCCGGTTGGTGACGAATCCACAGCTCGAGCCTTTGGCTACGGTCGCGGGGCCCCACCGGGATAACGAGCCGACCTCCCACGGCCAGCTGCTCGAGCAGCGGCAGCGGCACCTGTTCGGGCGCGGCCGTAACCACGACGACGTCGAAAGGAGCCAATTCTGGCCAGCCCAGGTATCCGTCGCCAACCTTGAGCCGAATTCGATCCGCTGCGTAACCGCAGCTCTCGATGTTTTTTCTGCCCTGCTCGGCCACGGCCGGCAAATATTCGATGCTGTAGGTAACGTTGCAGAGTTCGGCCAAAATCGCAGTTTGGTAGCCGCTGCCGGTTCCGACTTCCAAACACTTGTCCGCGGCCGTGGGGGCAACGGCCGCAGTCATTGCCGCGACGATAAAGGGCTGACTTATCGTCTGGCCAAAACCAAGGGGCAAAGGCCTGTCCTGATATGCGTCATTGCGTAACGCGTCGGGCACGAACGCGTGGCGAGGCACCCGGCGAAAGGCCTGCAAAATGCGCGGATTGTTGATCCCATCTCGCTCGATTTGAGCCGTGACCATCCTTTCACGTTCGGCACGAAAGGCGTCTCGATCGCATGGCAACGCTTCTGCATCTGCACGAGGCTCGGGCATGGGCTTGAATACTCGCGTCATTGCTCCACGGAACTCGGATTTGCCATTGTTGAGTTCATCGCGATGGCAATCCCAGGTAGTCGTCAGCAAAATGCACGGAAGGACGACGCTCGCGGACAACCTCGTCCCATCACCTGATCCTAACTCAATAGCTGGAACCAGGCCGCCCGAAGCTCGTCAGTCTAAAAGAGGTAGCGCTCGCCGCTGTCGCACAGAACCGTGACCACGCTACCGCCCGACACGGTTCGGGCGACCTCGGCGGCTGCATGCACATTGGCTCCCGATGAAGGGCCGACCAACAGACCGAGCTCCCGGGCCAATCTGGCTGCCATTCGATCAGCAGCCACGTCGCCGACGGTCAAGACCTCGTCGATCAGTCCTCGGTCCAAAATAGGAGGCACAAAACCAGCTCCAAGTCCCTGGATACCGTGCAAGCCAGGCGGTCGACCGCTGAGCACTGCACTGGCGGCCGGCTCCACCGCCACCACGCGAACCGAAGCCCCGAGCTTCTTTTTCAGCACGCGAGCGACTCCGGTCAGAGTCCCCCCGGTACCCACGCCGGCAACGAACGCTGCGATGGGACCAGGGGTCTGCTCCAATAACTCGACAGCGGTCGTGGTCGCGTGACTTTCGGGATTGGCGGCATTCTCGAATTGACTGGGGACGAACGCATCCGGGGTGCTGTCGCGCAATTCCTCGGCGCGACTCACCGCACCGGCCATCCCTTCCACGGCGGGTGTCAGCACAATCTCGGCGCCATAGGCTTTCAAGATGTACCGGCGCTCCATGCTCATGTCCTCGGGCATCACCAACACACAGCGATAGCCGCGCACCGCAGCGATCATCGCCAGACTAATTCCGGTATTGCCGCTGGTTGCCTCCAAGATCGTCGCTCCCTCACGAAGGCGCCCGGCCTTTTCTGCCGCGACGATCATCGCCAGTGCGGGTCGATCCTTCACACTTCCGCCAGGATTGAGAAATTCCGCCTTCGCCCAAATACTGGATCCGTTTCCGGGCTCGAGCGCTTCCAGCCTCACCAGAGCCGTCGAACCAATGAGGTCGAGCGCGTTGCGGACCACACGCCCACGAGTAGATACAGCTCCGGGCCGGTCCGGCTGGTGCTCAGGCGCGCCCCTTCGCTCGGTGGTCATGACTCCGGCAAATTAGCATCCTTGCCGGCTACTCGCCGAGAACAATCTTGCCCGAAATGCCGGTCACGCTCACCTCTGCGGCATCACTCAGTCCCGAAACATGGAGGCGTCCGAGGGCGTAAACGCGACCGTCGCTGCCCTTCTCCGCGCTCGTGATCGAGCCCAGCTCGCGCTGGCCGTCGGCAGAGCGGACGGTAGCTCCGATTCGAGGAATCTCGCCAGCCGCAAACACGATAGGCACCGAGCGCTCTCGGACCGCACCCCGCATTTGTTGAGTGCAGACCACCTCTTGGCCCAAAAAGCATCCCTTGTCGGACGCTACTGTCCGTCCGTAGAGGCCGGCACGATGCGGGGTGTCATTCGCGTCGTAGTCGACGTCGAATCGAGGCACGCCGTGTTCTAGGCGAAAGGCCTCCCATTGACGAATATCGCCCACCTGAATGTCCATGCCGCTCAAGCGCTCACGCAAATGAGCGTCTTTGGCAACGACGGCCACGGTATCCGAGCTCGAAATCCAGGCCACGGGCGCGTGAGCAATTTCGACTGATGCCGCGATCTGACGTGCAACTCGCTCGGAGTCATGGCCATGCAAACTCCAGAACTCCTGTTCGTCGCTGATCTGGATTTCCACGTCCTCCATGACCAGCAAAGAATCGAGATGATCGACCAGACTCTCGGGCTTGCCTCCGAGGACGGCAAGATAGATTGTGCCTGAACTGGAGACCCCGACTACTTCCCCGCGGATCTTGCCGAGACGATTCAGGAACAAGCCCCAAAATGCGCCTCGTGTATTGCCGAGTACGTCGCAGGTCAGCACGCCCTGAAGCCACTCGAAACGGTCGGGGCCGGTGACTTTGAGAATTGTCTGCAGCTCGTGACCAAATGCCACTGTCCGATCGGAGAGGCGACCCAACGTCTCGTCCTTGGACGGGCCCTCGAGCAATCGCGCCGGGTTCTGATTCGGAGGCGGCTCAGCGTCTGTCATCTCACCGGAATCCCTTCGCCCGCTACCGGATACAGCGCCTCGTCTCGCAACGTCACGTGGTCGGTACGCCCGTCGCCGCGACGAAGTTCCAGCTGCACTCCGAGATCGGCATTGGAATTGATGGTGCTCTGGACCTCTGCCGAGCTCATCGCGGCCGCAGGACGCCCTTGGATCGACAGGAGCCGATCGCCCGGCTCCATTCGGGCACGTCCTGCGGCTGAAGCCGCGATGACTCGTGTGACGACTACCTCCGCACTGCGCACTTCGTAGAAGAAGCCCAGCCCAAGGCGCGGCCGGGGCGGTTTGACTTCGAGCGTTACGGTTGCACCACCGCTGCAGTCGACAACTTCCTCTCCATACGCCATCGAATCGTAGAGCTCCCGAACTTTCTGTACACATATCGGGTGCGCCACAATGGCGTTGTCGTCCCACAGCTCGATACGGACCGCTGCCGAATGCGGGATACGATAGTTCATGCGCTGCTGCTCCGGCCAGGTCGGCTCGAAGGTGTCGGGCTGCACCGAGGTTCGGAACAACTCCTTGTCATCGACGTAGACGACTGCGTAGGGATCGGGGGCTCCATTGCCATTCGAATCCCATTTCCGGCCATCGCGCGTTAGTTTGGGGATCGTGGCTCCCTTAATGGTCAGATAGACGAGGTCATCGGGAGGAGGAGGTAGAGGCGCGACCCCCGGAGGCATACGTCGCAGCGGAGTCGCTAGCTCCGGGTACAGAACGGCACATGAACAAAGGAGCGACGCAAGCAGGAGATGCCGGCCACATCCTTTCAGGATCGAACGGACACCGCAGAAGTCTCTCATCGCGTGAACAGATACCATGCGGCTGAACCACGTGCCTGAGCGCAAAACACGCCGGGTGCCTTGGCCGCCCGATTTGACGGGCGTGCCGGGCCACGGCATGTTCGTGACGTGTTGCCGCCGAACATGGCCCGGTCCCTTTTTGGTACTGCGGTGGTCGTGGCTTCGGCCTTCGGTGCCCAATCGGCCTGCCATTTTGCCGGCTCGGCGGGACCAGGGGAGCAGCGAACCAACCAACCCAGCCCAAGCCGGCAACCTTGCGACGACACCATCGACCTCGGACCCGCTCAAACCCACCCAGTGCCAAGCTCTCCCTTGGTCGTGCTGCAGGCACGGCCTCCGGAAGCGGGGGCCCGAGCATTGGTGGAGCGGTTCTTTCGCGGCATTGCGTCCGGCTCGATGCGAGACATTGAACGAGCGTTGGCTCCAGACGCCGTCGTCATCGACAGAACCGGCAAGGCCACTCTGGCCCAGAAGGCTTGGTCGGCTCGCCTGGCCCTCTACGATTACCGCGACACCATCGAGCACCCGGCCATAACCGAATCAGACGTGCAGGTCGTCGACGTCGAGGACGAGATGGCTAGTGCAGTACGAACGCTCGTTCAGCCCCAACCGGACGAATTATTGCTCAGGGTGGATGTGCAAAGACCCATGCACCGGAACCAGCGCCAGTTTGGTGACGTCCTGTGGTTCGTCGCGGCGGTGCACCAGAGGCACTATCAAATCCGGGCAATCGTCGAAGATTTCGCGCTCCCGTGAGCCGGAGCCGGAGCGACCTCACATCCCCGATATTATCTTGAATTTGTCTCCGACCGGGATGAGCTCGAGACGATTGTCCGCCACCGTCCTACGCCAGACGTCGCCTATCTCGGTAGAAAGCTTGTAGCTTGCCGAGAAGGTGTAGTCGACATAGATGACATCCTTCCGGCCGTGCCCCACGCGACGATACCTAATCTCGTAGCGAATCGCGCGGGTCTTTCTGAACTTGCCTTCCAGGTACGCCTTGAGCCCCGCGTAGTCGAGGTCATCTGTGGCGTCGACGTTACCGCCGTCCTCGTAGTAAGACTTGTCAGCCATTTGCAGGAGAGCGGCGGTATTGCGCCGCTCGACCGCGTGCCGATAGTCTTCGCAGAACTGAATGACGTTTCGGTTGAATGCGGTGTCTTCGACGTCCGTATTGGGAATCGTGTGCACGCCGCAACCGACCAACACGGCGGCTATTACAATCCGGAGAACCCACTTCAAAGGACGTACTCGCATGGGCAGATACTTTGCTCAAACGCCCTGGTGCTTGGCGACATTCCGGGCCAACCCTTGCAAAGACCCAGGTGACGGGCAAGCGGGCTCATCAGCTGGGCCATTAGGCCGGTTCGGAACTGGCCACCAACACCGCTTGGAGGCTCGGCCATCCGGGGGCCTCGGCACCAAAGGCGCCCTGTTCGGCGCAGGCTGAGCGGCGGCAGCGGAGCAGCCGGGGCCGATCCATCAAACGGCCCCGGGTTCCGCGCGAAAGCAGGCTCGCGGCGGCGCCGGCAGCCGGGAGCGGCCATCCCGCCGCGGACCAGAGCGCCGCGGTCACAGGACCTATTTCGTCGGCAGCCACGACAATCGCCGCCGGCCCGTTTTTCTGCATCACCCAATCGTGGGCGGCCAGCAATCCTTCGGCGGCTGCCGCCAGACCACCACCCACCGCGAAGCAGGGCCCCGTAAGACCGAGGGCGATTCCTGCCTCTGAGGCAGCGACGTTGGGAGTCGTCGCCGGAAACCGTCGAGGATCCACCAACGTTGGACCTAGCCTTCGGCGCTTGGCGTCGAAACGATGATTCGATTCGATGCTGCCACTGGCCGAAGCCAAGACAATAGCGGTATTCGGATCGAGCACCTCGCGATGCTCGCCGAGCAAGCCGACGATTGCTCCCAAGACCAGCGCGGCCAGACCATCCAATCGTTCGATACGGCTGATATTTTTGCACACCTGACGGGCGAGCTGCAGATTCAATGCTTGGACCGAAGGTCCCAAGCACTGGCAATAGACCGGCGCTTGTTGGACCGGCGTCGGCTTGCCATCCATGCCCAGTACCAGCGCCACGTTCGTACCTCCAAAGGCCGCGGACAATTTGAGGGCGTGCGGAACGGCTCCGACTTCGGTACATTCCAGCAGACGACCCGGCAATTCGCCTTCGACAGGCCCCTCCCCCGCAGTGGCAGGCAGCAAGCCCACCTCCATGGCTTTGACGAGGGCCAGCGTCTCCAATGCGCCTGCGGCACCCAAGGTGTGACCGAGCGATCCCTTGGAGCCCACAATCACGAGGTCGGCAGCACCGAGCCCGGCGCGATTGAGGGCCGAGATTTCGGCTCGATCGTTCTGTGTCGTGCCGGTCCCGTGTGCGCTCACGATTCGAATGGCCGCTGGATCGACTGCAGCCGACACGAACGCCCGCGAGATTGCACTAGCTAGGCCCAAGCCTTCGGGTTGCGGCGCGGTGATGTGGTAGGCGTCCGAGCTGGCCCCGAAACCGACGATTCGGGGTATTCCAGCGTTGGCCTCACTGTCTGCCTCCAACGCCAGCAGCGCTGCCCCCTCGCCGACGACCATTCCGTCGCGCGCAACTCGAAACGGTTGACACAGACGCGCACTGCTTGCCCCCAATGCCTCGAATCCAGCCGCGACATGAGGGTGGTAAGCGTCGTAGCCACCCGCGATGACCAAATCGACCTGAGCGTGATCGATGGCACGCTGCGCCATGCCAATGGCGAGCGCGGACGAAGCGCAAGCCGCGAGGATCTGAAGCTCGGGATCAGCCTGGACGCCCAGCGCGCGACCTAGGGCGTGCATCGGTGCAAAGGGGGCTGCTCGTCGCGCCAAATCTCGGGGGATCGCCTGGTGCGAATCGAACAGCTCGAATGCGCGAATCAATGCCGCCAATGCCCCTGACGAGGTTCCGATGATCATTCCGAGCCGAAGGTTGCGCCACCCCGGGCGGACCCGATCCAGCTCCTCGGTCAGTTCTGCAAAAGCGGTCAGGAGCATGCGTTGAGCACGATCAGTGTCCGGCTCAACGGGCAGGAGTTCTTCGGGAATCGAGGCGCACACCGGTCGCCGAAAGCCCTGACCGGCGAGGGCCTGCGAAAAGGAGGTAAATACCGGTGCGGGTTTCCCAGGCGGCGAGATACCTAGTGCATCCTCGCCTCGGCCACCTGCCGACAGCGCACTGCTTGCCACGACGACTGCGGCCATAGTCTAACGCGCCCATCCCGTCTCGAAGAGAACTGCGTGCGACCCTGCGTCGCTGCTGGTTACGGCCAAAATAGCATCGCTCCTCGTCGACAAGACGCGCGCTGCTGCACAAACCAAAGCAAAGCCAGACCCTGCGGGCTGACAGCCCAGAAGCGGCGGGATCTCGACACACGGTACCTTCGACCAGGGCGAGTCGGCCAGCAACCGCTGGGTTGTTTGGTCGGTGCCATCGTGGACAACGACCTCGTGACGTTCCCGAGGAGACGGTATCGCTTCGAACCACGGAGCCGAACCGTTCAATCGTGAGGCAATTGCGCCAACTCGCACCGCGCGGGTTGCGCCGCGGGCGCGTGCGTGCTCGACCTCTTCCAGAACCAGCCACGCCGCACCGTCGCCAGCAGCCGATCTCGGCTCTTGTCCAGGCCGCGTCAGCGCGGCGTCCTCAACGACGCTGTCGAGCGGCTCTGCCACACCCACCACCACCGCTTCGGCCATTTGGTCCCCGAGGAGATCTAGGCCGATGCGGAACGCCTGGTCGGCACCGCTGTGACCCGCGCTCACGGTCAGAATCGGCCCAGTCAATTTCGCATAAATGGAGGCGTTGCTCGAAGCGGCAGACGCCAAGAGGTGAGGAAATTCTGCGGGACTGACCAATCGCGGCCCGCCCCGGTACAAGCGCGCAAGAAAGGCCATGGTTCGAGTAACGTTTCCGTAACGATTGGCGACAACCAATCCGATTCGTGGAATTGCCAACCCAGCGTCACCAAGCGCCTCAACGACACCCAATGTCACGAACTCCGCCAATCGATCGAAACGGCGCATTTTCGTCTGATCGAGCCTATCCACGGCCTCGTCGATGCTCTCACGCATGGCAGGCGAATGCATTCGGTCCGAGACCAGATCGGCTCCGGCCGGACCTTTCAGC